>Ga0209254_10000202_pt1 | contig 42912 bp, 43 predicted proteins | sample FrelakmetDIP11DI_FD_187148 | JGI IMG/M metagenome (GOLD analysis project Ga0209254, IMG submission 187148) | Freshwater lake sediment microbial communities from the University of Notre Dame, USA, for methane emissions studies - DIP11 DI (SPAdes)... | ecosystem: Environmental > Aquatic >... | reverse complement strand
GCGGCGAGCGGATCGGGGAAGTAGCTCAGCTGGGAGAGCGCTGCGTTCGCAATGCAGAGGTCGGGAGTTCGATCCTCCTCTTCTCCACCAGATTTCACGCAAGGCCTTGAGTAATCAAGGCCTTTTTCTTTTTCAACGATCGCGAAGCCGACGTGAACACACAAGTGTTCCACACGAAGGCTTTCCATGCGTCGTCCGTCGCACCTCGTACAGGCCGCCAATGGCCTCTCGACCCGAAGGACTGCACGCGGCGCCTTCCTTCTCTCGACTAGGCGTCCTCATCCCACGGCCTCTCGGGTAGAGGCAGCCCCTGCAGGTCTGCAGCCGTCAGGGGCCCGTCTATCTGAATGCCGTTTGCTTCGAGCACGACCATGAGTTGTCGAGTGTGCTGCGCCGAGTGCCAGGTGGTTCGCTCCAGCGTGGCCAGAAGACTCTGCTCGCCGTAGTAGGTGGCTACTGTCCTCGAAAAGTCGACTCCCTTGTTTCGCTTCCACCAATCCTGAAAGCGCTCCCGTATCCCCTCGCCGTAGGCGACGACGTCAGCGCCCGGCCGGACGTCGTACGTACCGAGCATGATGAGTTCATAGGTCAGCGGTTCGCGATTCTCGAGGGCCTCGATGAAGGCCTCGACGATGCGAAAGACATGGTGGGCGAGTCCTCGAGGAGGCGCCCAACTATTCCTGAACGGACCGTCCAACACCGCATCGGGCATCTGCCGCGCATATCGAAGCGCAGCGGCCAGGACCAAGTCGATCCGCTGTGCCAATTCTTCGGCCGTCAGCGCCTTTTCCTGCTCAGGGGGCATCCCAAGGAACTCCCGAACTTCGGCGAGCGACTGGGAGTAGATGAACCGACCCCCGCGCGCGACGACCGGCACGCTGCGTGCGCCAAGAAGACGCATTTCCTCCATCGCCGCGGGATCGCTCTTGACATTGATGGACTCGAACTCGAGTCCTTGCCTGCGCAGGAATTCCTTCGTGCGAAGGCAACTACTTCATCCCGGCGCCCAGTAGACCCGAATTGTCGACTGCTCTGCAGCTTTCACTGTTCCTCCATTCGTACCCCGTACAACCCCTGTTGACTGACTGGCTCCGGCAGCCTTATGCTGCGCGCTCAAAACATACTACTCAGTATGTTGTGTTGGCAACAGGGATATGCAGCGAGCCATCCAATGAGTGAATCCGCCGACGCTGTCGGGGCCCCCGTGGAGTGCGGCGCGATCTGGGCTCCGCGTCTTTCGCCCGGCGATGCCAGGTGGCGTGACATTGCGGCACGACTGAGCTCCGAGCACTTCGGACCGCTGGCCGCCGAGATCGATCGTGACCAGCGTTACCCCCATGAGAGTGTGGAGCGGCTGCGCGAGAGCGGGATTGCGACGATGTTCATTCCGCGCGAATTCGGCGGTGCCGGTGCCAGCCTTACGGCGTATTGCGCGGTCATTGAGACGATCGCCGGCGCCTGCGCGTCAACCAGCGGGATCGTCGCCACGATCCAACTCGGCTCGGCGCCGTTGATGCTCGTGGAGGACGCTCGCCTCAAGGAAGCGCTCTTGCGGGGAATCGTCGAACGGGGCGAGATGGTTTCGTTCGCGCTCAGCGAACGCGGCGCAGGGTCCGACCCGGCTGGCATGGCAACCGAAGCGATGCCGGAGCGAGGCGGTTGGCGAATCCGTGGGGAAAAGTGCTGGATCGGGGGTGGCGGGGAGGCCAAGCGCTATGTGGTGTTCGCGCAGACCCGCCCCGGTTCGGGAAAGCAGGGCATTGCGGCTTTCCTTGTTGAGGCCGGCGCCGAGGGCGTTCGCGATGACGTCTTCGAGGACAAGATGGGCATGCGCGGGACGCGCACCAGCACCATCACGCTCGACACCTGGGTAGCCGGTGACCACATGCTCGCGCCGCCCGGCAAAGGACTGCGCATGGCGTTTGCGGCGCTCGATGTCGGTCGCGTGGGCGTCGCCGCTCAAGCGATGGGCATCGCGCTGGCCGCGTACCGCATCGGACTCAAGCACTCGGCGTCGCGCCGGACGTTCGGCAAGTTGCTGATCGACCATCAGTCACTCGCCTTTCAACTGGCCGATCTCGCCAGTCGATTGACGGCGGCTCGACTGGTGACCTATGAGGCGGCGCGCGTCTACGACGAGGGTGGTGACATCTCGGCGATCGCCGCGCAGGCCAAGCTGCTTGCGAGCGAGACCAGTCACGACGTCGTCGATATGGCCCTGCAACTTCTCGGCGGCGCCGGCTTCGTGAAGCCGAATCCTGTCGAGCGGATGTATCGCGACCAGCGGGTCACGGAGATCTACGAAGGGACCTCAGAGATCCAGCGATTGCTGATTGCGCGTGCGCTCCGGCAGCACGCCCTTGGAGCGGCGGCGTGACGCTCGACCTCGAACAATCACCCACGTCGTCGAACCATCGTCGCGCCAGTCGACGCGCAACGAATGGCTCGCGGAGCAGCGGAGTTCATCGCGAAGAGGGCAGCGTCGCCGAGATTCTGCGCGCGGCTGCCAACGCCTTCATGCTGAAAGGCTATGCGGCGACCAGCATCGACGACGTGGCCGACGTGCTGGGCTGCACCAAGGGCCGGATCTATCACCACTTCCGCAGCAAAGTGGACCTCTTTTTCGAGGTCCACAACGAGGCGATGTCGATGGTGATGAGCGCCGTCCGGGCCGCCGCGGACGGGGTGAAAGATCCGCTCGACCGTCTCGAAGCCATGTCACGCGCGCACGTCCTCGTGATCATGCGCGAGATCGCATTCGAGTGTGTTGTCGTGCAGGGCCTCGAGATGCACCTGCACAGCCAGACGACCCCGAAGCAGCGCAAGACGTTGCGCGGGATCCTGGCGCTGCGCGATGAGTACGAGTCGTTTTTCGTCGACGCCATCGCGGAGGCGATCCGGGAAGGAAAGGTGCCCAGGCAGGAGGTCCAGGTCGTTGTCAAGGCGCTGCTTGGCGCCTTGAATTGGACAACGATCTGGTATCGCCCGCGCCGCGGCGAAAGCGACGCTGAGCGAAACCGGGTCGCCACCACGGTGGCTCGGTTCTGTGTGCGAGGGCTCGGAGGAGCCGATGCACGCTGAGTCGGGCGCTGCCGTGCGACTTCCCGCCCGCGATCCGTGCGAGACGTGGGGGCGAGAGCAACTTCGGGCCTTTCAGCTCGAACGCCTACGCGCGCAGCTTGCGTACGTCGAGACCCATAGCGCGTACTACACAACGAAGTTCGCGGAAGCCCGGTTCGCGTCGGAAGACCTTCGAACGCTCGACGATCTGCGCCAACTGCCCTTTACCCGGAAAGCTGATTACGTTGCAGCGCTCGATCGTGCGCGGCCTTACGGCGAGTTCGTGGCGGCCCCACTGAACGAGATACGGCGTATTCACTTCTCCTCGGGCACCACCGCCACGCCGGCACCCCAGTTCTGGACCGAGCACGATCTGGACCGCTGGGCCGGACTGTATGCGCGGTACGCCCACGCCCATGGTGTCGGACCCGGCGATGTGTACCAGTGCCTGTTTGGGTATGCATGGTTCGTGGGCGGCCTCGGCGCCACGGCGGGCTATCAACGGGTCGGTGCCACCTGCATCCCGGCTGGAAACCAGGACACGGAACGTCAACTGCGGACGATGTTCCAGTTTGGTGTAACGGCCTTCAGCGCCACGCCTTCCTTTGCTGCGCATCTTGCGGATACCGCACATTCGTTGGGACTTGACCCGCGCGCGTCGAAGGTCCGAACGATCATGCTGGGCGGGGAGCCCGGCGCCAGCCTGGGGGCGACCCGCGGGTGGCTTGAACAGCAGTGGGGCGCCCGTTGTTACGACGCGTACGGCAGCCTGGAATTTCAGCCGATCGGCTGGGAATGCAGCGAGCAGAGTGGGCTGCATTTGGCGGAAGACTTCCTCTTCGCCGAAGTCGTCGACGCTAGTGGCGATCCCTGTCCCGATGGCGAGCCGGGTGTTCTTGTTCTGACGCACCTGGACAAGCAAGCCGCTCCACTCGTCCGCTGGTGGACGGGTGATGTAGTGGTGCGCGACTCCACGCCATGTTCCTGCGGGCGAACGCACGCGCGTCTCGTCGGCGGGGTCCACGGCCGCGCTGACGACATGTTGGTGATTCGGGGCGTAAACCTGTTCCCATCGGCCGTGGAGCAGGTGGTACGCAGCTTCGGCGGACTGAGCCCCGAATACCAGATCGTGCTGGATCCCAGCATGTACGACGCGCACGGCTTCCTCACGGGAATTCGACTGCGCGTGGAGCGTGCCGGGCCGGAGGATCCCATGCACTTGGCCGAGCGCCTCGCTGAGCAGATACGCGCGCGGCTGCAGGTGCGCGCCCTGGTCGAGGTGTTGGAGCCGGGCAGTCTGCCGCGCAGCACCCACAAGTCGAAGCGCGTGGTCCGCGAAGGGCAGGCGGGATGACCTCCTTCCGGCCCGTCCTCACTCCATCGGCGCTCGCCGGGCGGCGCGTCTTCGTGACGGGCGCGGGCTCCGGCATCGGGCGGGCGATCGCGGTCCGAGCTGCTGCGCTGGGCGCGACCGTCGGCGGCTGCGGCCGGCGTGCGGAAACGCTCGAGGCAACAGCCACCATGATCGATCAGGCCGGGGGCCGCTTCGTCTGGTGGCAATGCGACGTGCGCGACGCGGCCACGACAACCGGAGTGCTCCACAGCTTCGCGGAAGACGGTGGGCTGCATGGCCTCGTCAACAACGCCGGTGGCCAGTTCTATGCCGCGGCTGACACGATCTCTGCAAAGGGCTGGAGTGCGGTGATCGACTTGAATCTCACCGCGGTCTTTGCGCTCGCGCAGGCGGCCTATCCGTTGCTTCGCAGGAGCGGGGGTGGCGCGATTCTCAACCTCTCGATCGCTCCGGTGGAGCGGGGCGCGCTCGGCATCGCCCATGGGGTGGCGGCCCGCAGCGGCGTCGCGGGTCTTTCGCGCGCTTTGGCACTCGAGTGGGGGGGCGATGGAATCAACGTCAACTGTGTGGCGCCGGCCGCCGTCGAAACCTCCGCGCTGCTCGAGCGGTGCTCACCGGATTTCGTGCGCCAGCTCGCGGACGCGACGCCGATGCGGCGCAATGCAACGCTGGACGAGGTCGCGGAGCTGATGTCCTTCCTCCTGACCCCCGCTGCGAGCCTCATCACGGGGCAGGTCATTCGGATCGACGGCGGCGCCTTTCTTGGCGCACCGATCGACATGCGTCCACGAGAAGAGGCGATGGCATGAGCGAAGCACTCGTCCTGGTCGAACAGCATGACGCGGTCGTCGTGCTGCGCATGAACCTGCCGGCGAAACGAAACGCGCTGGTGATCGAACTGCGAGAAGCGCTGATCGAGACTGTCGAGGCGCACATGCAGGACGCCGCGTGTCGCGTGATCGTGCTGACCGGAACCGGGGGCAGCTTCTGCGCTGGAGGCGACTTGGACTCCCTGCGAGACCATGACCCGCTCGAGGTCCGGACGCGGATGCAGCGTGGGCAGCATCTCGTTCGCTTGATCGTCACGGGGCCGAAGCCCGTGATCGCGGCCGTGAACGGAGCGGCTCACGGGGCCGGGCTGTCCATCGCCGCGGCCTGCGACGTCGTCATCGCCGGAGATTCGGCGAAGTTCGGCGCCGTGTTCAGCAAGGTAGGTTTGATGGGAGACCTCGGCCTGCTCTGGTCGTTGCCGCATCGCGTGGGCCTGAGCGAGACCAAGCGGATGTTGTACGGCGGGGCCATTCTCGGCGCGGACGAGGCGCGCGCCGCAGGGCTGGCAGACGAGCGTGCGGCCGACGATCAGTTGCTCGCCGTCGCGCTCGAGCGAGCCAGGCGACTTGCCGAGGCTCCCCCCATCGCTGTAGCGATGACGAAAGGGGCGCTGGCGCGCTCGTGCAGTTCGCTCGAGGAAGCGTTTGCACTCGAGCTGGACGGTCAGACGCTGCTCTTTTCCACAGAAGATTTCGTAGAAGGCCGCGATGCGTTCAGGCAACGCCGAGCGGCCCACTTTCAGGGCCGATGAGGCACCAAACCCAACCACGCAGAAATCGAAGGAGACAGACATGAAGCTCACCAGCACCCCGAAGACCGCATTGGCGGCTGCCGTGCTCGCGGCCGTTGCCAGCACAGCCGCCCTCGCGCAGGACAAGCCCAAGGTGATTGTGGCGATCGGCACGACGTCAGTCGACGTTTCGCAGTCGTACAACACCTCGATTCCGATCTACACGAAGTGCTGGGAGAAGGAAGGCCTGGACGTCGTCATCCAGCCAATCAGTTCGGGGGCCGGAATGCAGGCGGTGCTGTCCGGTCAGGCGCAACTCGTGAACATGGGGTCGGGTACAGCGCTGCAGGCGCGCGCGAAGGGCGCTCCGATCAAGTCGGTCTTCCTCAATATCCGGAAGAACTTCCAGTTCCCGGTGGTGCTCGAAAGCAGCCCGATCAAGTCCGTGGCGGACTTCAAGGGCAAGACGATCGGCGTGATTTCGTACGGCGCCGTGCTGGTGAACGTGACGAAAGCGATGATCGCGGAAGCCGGGTTGGATCCCGCGAAGGACGTGACGTTCATCGAGACCGGAGCGGGGGCGCAAGCGGTGTCCGCCTTGACGAGCGGCAAAGTCGACATCTGGGGTACATGGGACTCGCAGATTGCGACGGCCGAGAACATGGGTGTGAAGCTGCGCAAGTTCAATTCACCGTCCGCGGAAAAGCTCGACTTCGGCAGTGCGTACTTCGCCCGCGATGACTACATCAAGGCGAATCCGCAGGTTCTGGAGAAGTTCCTGCGCTGTGCTGTTCAAGGTGTCCAGGTCGTCATGGCCAATCCCGAGGGCGCGGTCCGGGCGCACTGGCAGGTCTACCCTGCCAGCAAGCCGACCGGACTCGACGACGCAGCCGCGATGAAGCAGGCTTTGCACATCCTGAAGACGCGCCTCGATTACGTGAGGGCCGATCCTCCCCAGAAGTACGGCGAACTTGCGCACGAATCGGCGGTCTCGATGATCGACTTCATGCGGGCCAACAAGCAGATCGAGGGCCCGCTCGACCCGAAGGACGTGTACACGAATCAGTTCGTGAACGCCGCAAATGCGGTCGACCCAGCCACGGTGAAGGCGCTCGCCGCATCGTTGCCAAAGTGAGCGCTGGAGTGAGCCGAAAAACCGACAGCCGGGCGCCGGGCGCCCGGTTGCGGGATCTCCTTGCGCGCCGGCAGGCGGTTGCGGTTCCGGGGACGCACGACGCGCTTGGCGCGATGCTCATCGAGCGGGCCGGATTCGAGGCGGTCTACATGTCCGGCTATGCGGTGGCGGCCAGCCACGGCAAGCCGGACATCGGCCTCATTTCGGTGGATGACATGGTGCGGCATGCGCGCGAGATGGCGGGCGCGGTCTCCATTCCCGTCGTCGCCGACGCCGACACCGGCTACGGCGGTTCCGCCAACATTCTTGAAGCGGTGCAGGCTTTCGAAAACGCCGGGGTGGCAGGGATCCATCTGGAGGATCAGGTGGCGCCGAAGAAGTGCGGCGCGATGTCTGGTAAGGCCCTGGTCAGTGACGACGAGATGGCCGCGCGCTTGCGCGCTGCGCTGCGTGCGCGGCGAACGCCTGACTTTTTGATCATCGGTCGCACGGACGCGATGACGTTGTTCGGACTGGAGGAGTCGATCCGGCGCCTTCGAAAGATGGCGGAAACGGGCATCGACGCGGTCATGCTGACTTCACTGTCGTCGCTCGAGGAGTGCAAGGCCGTCGCGGACGCGGTGCCGATCCCGGTGATCCACACGGTCGCCGAGACGCTGCGCCCGCTACACAGTCAAGCCGAACTCGCCTCGACCGGGCTCGGGATGGCGCTCTATCCGATCACGTTCGTCCAAGCCAACGTCGGCCTGCAGCAGCGCATCCTGCAGACGCTGGCGGAGACGGGCAGTACGAAGATCTTCGAGAGCGACATGGCGAGGTTGCCGGACATTTCTCGCATGCTGGGCGTTGACCGCTACGCCGCGTTCGAGGCCGATGTTGCGAAGGGAGCTTGACCGTGCCACAGACGCTTGTCGAAAAGGTTCTCGCGCGTGCCAGCGGCGGCGCGGCCGTGAAGCCAGGAAGCATTGTCTGGGCAACGCCGGATCTCACGACGATGCCGGAACTGTCGTACCCGGCCTACGTGAAGCGCCTAAAGGATGTGGGAATTCATGAACTGGCGCACCCCGAACGGATCGTCGTGGCCATCGATCACGAGACGCCCGTCCACAGTGTCGCTGGCGCGGAGCGGATCCGGCTGACCAAGAGCCTCGCGCGGCAGCAGAAGGTCGGCCACCTCTTTGATGGCGAAGGCATCACCCACCCGCTCGTGGTCGAGCGCGGTCTGGTGCGCCCCGGCATGTTCGTGGCGGGCGCCGACACGCATACATCGGGGCTTGGGGCCGTCGGCGCGCTCGCGATGGCGTTCAGCATGGAGGTCGCCATGGTGATGGCGACCGGACGCATCTGGCTGAAAGTTCCGGGGACGATTCGAGTCACCGTGTCCGGGGAACTGCGTCCCGGGGTCGGTGCGCGGGATATCGTAATGAAAGCGATGAGCCTCATCGGCGAAGACGAGGCGAGCTACTGCGTGGTGGAGTACACGGGCGACACGGTGAGCAGACTCACGGTGCCCGAGCGGATGACGCTGTGCGGGCTCTCGGTGGACATGGGCGCCGACGCCGGCGTCGTGCCCGCCGACGAAGTGACGCTGCAGTACCTGGAGCGAGCCGGCATTTTCGGGGCCACCCCTGTGGCTAGCGATGCGGATGCCGAGTTCACCCGCGAAGTCGTGATCGACGCTGCCCACCTGGAGCCTCATGTTTCGGTCCCGCCGTCGCCGACCAATGTGTGCAAGGTCAGCGACGTCAGCGATGTGGTGATCCAGCACGCCTACATCGGCTCCTGTGCATCGGGAAACATGGCCGAGCTGCGCGCGGCAGCGGCGATCCTGAAGGGCAGGAAGGTGCACCCCGAAGTCCAACTGCTCGTCATCCCGGCGACGCGGCGGGTGCACGAGCAGGCGATGAAGGAGGGCATCCTCGGGGAACTCATGGAAGCTGGTGCGCAGATCGCGGCTTCCACATGCGGTCCATGTTTCGGTGGCCTCGCGCAATTGGCACCCGGCGAGGTGCGCATCAGCACCAGCACGCGCAACGACCCGGGGCGCATGGGCAGCACGGAGGCCCGGATCTATCTGGCCAGTGCGATGACCGTGGCCGCCTCCGCGATCTCTGGGCGCATCGCGGACCCGCGCCCGTTCGCTTCAGGAGGACAGCGATGAAGGGCGTCATTCGCACGGGGCGGTGCTGGAAGATCGGTGACGATGTTTCGAGCGACGAGCTGATTTCGGCACGACACGTCTTCGAGTACGACCCGCGCGTGCTGCGCAAGTACCTGTTGGAGGAAGTGCGACCGGAGTTACCCGCCCAGGCCCAGCCGGGCGACGTGCTGCTGGCGGGGCGGCGCTTCGCGCATGGAAGTCACCATAGCCACCCGTTCCTTGCCATGAAGGACATTGGCCTGGGCCTGCTGACGCAACCGCTGAAGCGCGCGCCATTCCGGCTGTCCGTCTTCATCGGCGTGCCGCTGCTCGAAGTGTCAGAGGAGATCGTGGCGTCGATCCGGGACGGCGATCGGCTCGAAATCGACTACGGAGCAGGAACGATCAGGAACCTCACGCGTAGCGACCGCTTCGACGTGCCGCCTCTGCCGGACTTTCTCCTGGACATCGTGCGGGCCGGCGGCGGCCTGCAGTACTTGAAACAACAGGCTGCCGAGAGCAGCCCGGTGAGCTGAAGTGGACCACCCAATGGACGATGGACGCACGGGCAGATCGGAGCTGGCAGCCCCGGCGCTGATCCAGATCGAACAGCTGGAAAAGAAGTACCGAACGCGGGACGGGCAGGTCGTTCAGGCGCTCGGCCCCATCGACCTGACGATTCTTCAAGGCGAGTTCATCACGGTGGTGGGGCCGTCGGGCTGTGGCAAGTCGACGCTCTTGAACCTGTTGGCGGGCTTGATCGAACGCAGTGGGGGATCGATCAGGGTCCGAGGTACGCCGATCGACGGCCCGCAACGGGACATCGGGGTCGTATTTCAGAGCGCGGTGTTGCTTCCGTGGAAGACCACCTTCGAGAACGTGATGCTTCCCGCCACTGTGCTCGGTCTGGATCGAGTTAAGGCCGGCGAGCGCGCCAAGACCTTGCTGGAAATGGTGGGGCTGAAGGACTTCGTGCAGAAGTACCCCAACGAGTTGTCGGGCGGCATGCAGCAGCGCGTCGCCATTGCACGCGCCCTCGTCCACGATCCGACCATGCTGCTGATGGACGAGCCCTTCGGCGCGCTCGATGCGATGACGCGAGAGTCGATGAATCTCGAGATTCGCCGGATCTGGCGCGATTCCGGGAAGACGGTGCTGTTTGTCACGCACTCCATCCCCGAGGCGGTGTTCCTCGGCACCCGGGTGCTGGTGCTCTCGCCAAGGCCCGGTCGCATCGCCGACCTCGTCGAAGTCGATCTCGGCGACGAGCGCGATCTCGATCTGATGACGAGCGATCGATTCGGAACGTACAGCCGCCGCATCCGGCGCCACTTTCAATCGAAAGGGGTCATCGAATGATCACTGCCAAAGAGTCGGCGGCCGCCCCGCTGGAAGCGCTGCCGGGCGAGGCCCCCGTGGGCCTGTGGGCAAGGTTGCGGGAAAGCCCCGAGTGGGTGTTTGTACCGCTGCTCTTCTTCGTCATCACCGGTGTCTGGGAGTGGGCCTTCAAAGTGCTCGAGGTGCCGCTGTACGTCGCGCCCGCGCCTTCCAACATCTGGCGCTCGCTCGTCTATGGCATTTCGAGCGGGCTCTTCATCGACAACGGCCTGTACACCCTGACTACGGCGATGATCGGCTTCCTGTCCGCCACCGTGGCGGCGCTGATCCTGGGCGGATTGATCGCGCAGTCCCGCTTCATCGAACGAATTCTCTATCCGTACCTCATCGCCATCCAGACCACGCCCAAGATCGCGATCGCACCTCTTTTCATCATCTGGTTCGGATTCGGCATGACGTCCAAGGCGATCATGGCCGGCGTCGTGGCCTTCTTTCCCATCCTCGTGAACGTCATCGTCGGGCTTCGCTCGACGGACGTCCAGCGGATCGAGTTGATGCGCTCTCTACGCGCCACACGCTGGCAGACCTTCACGATGGTCCGTTTGCCGAGCGCGGCACCGATGATCTTCGCTGGACTGCAAGTCGCGATCATCTTCAGCATCCTCGGCGCCATCGTGGGCGAGTTCGTCGGCTCAAGGAAGGGGCTGGGAAATCTGATCCTGCAGATGAATACGAACCTGGATACGGCGGGCGTCTTCGCCGCCCTAGTCTGCCTCTCGGCCATGGGGATCAGCCTGCATCTGCTGATGCAATGGCTGCAGCGGAAGCTGCTGTTCTGGGTCAATCAGGAACAGCTTCCCCGAGTGTGACCCGCGGCGAGCGAGGGGTGCCAGCGTGAGGACAGTTCGACTCGCGAATGCTCTGGGGGCCGAAGTGAAGGGTCTCGACCTCTCACGTCCGCTCGGGGAGGCCCAACAAGCGGAGCTTCGGCAGCTCTGGCTCGAGCACCTCGTTCTCGTGTTCCGCGGCCAGTCACTCACGCCGCAGCAGCTGATTGACTTCAGTCGGCGGTTCGGCGAATTGGAGACCCACGACAACTACCAGTCGGAGCTGCGGCACCTCGATCACCCGGAACTCCTCGTCGTCCGTACGACGCGCTTGAACGGACGGCGCGTGGCCTTCGGGCAGCAGTGGCACTCGGATCTCTCGTACACCCTGCGACCGTCGATGGGTTCTTGCCTGTACTGCCTGACGATGCCTGTGGTCGGGGGCGACACGTTGTTCGCGAACACGATCATGGCGTACGAGGCGTTATCTCCGATGATGCGATCGGTGGTCGAACAACTGGAGGCGTTCCACGACATCACCAACGGAAGGACGTTCAGTGAGGTGAGTGCCGAGCACATCGAGGCCGCGCGGCGCCGGAATCCGCCCGTGATCCAGCCGATCGTGCGCACGCATCCGGAGACGGGCCGCAAGTCCCTGTTCGTCAGTGAGTGGATGTGCAACCGGATCGCCGGGATGACGGCGGAGGAGAGCCGCGACCTTGTGCGGTTCCTGTGCGCGCACTCGGTCCGTGAGGAGTTCACGTTTCGTCAGCGCTGGCGACCCGGCGACGTGCTGATGTGGGACAACCGCGCCACGGTGCACATGGCGCTGGCTGACTATCCGGACGATGCCGAGCGGGAACTGCTCCGCACGTCCATCAAGGGACATCCAGAAGGCCGCCCCTGGGCGGCCACGGCCTGAGGAGTTTTGAACCGTGAAGATCGAGATTCGGAAAGTGGCGGCGGGGTTGGGCGCGGAAGTCGTGGGTGTGAACCTGGCAGAGCCGATTGACGACGCAACGTTCGCCGAGATCGAAGAGGCGTGGAAACAGCACCTCGTGCTGCTCTTCCGCGGTCAATCGCTGAACCACGATCAACACGTTGCGTTCAGTCGGCGCTTTGGACCGCTCGACGACCACCGCACGATTCCGCGCTATCGCCACCCAGAACATCACGAGATCCTCATGGTCACCAATCAGGAGGTGGGTGGACGACCCCAGCCGGTGGGGCGGCAGTGGCACTCCGACCTCTCGACCACGTTGCGGCCAGCGCGTGCCTCGCTGCTGCGCTCGGAGGTCATCCCGCCCGTTGGCGGCGACACGATGTTCACCAATATGTACCTGGCGTACGAGACGCTCTCGGAAACGATGAGGAAGATCATCGAACCGTTGGAAGCGATCCACGACATGACTGTGGCGCGTCAACTTCGGGGCCGCGATCCGGCCGACCTCGCGGATGTGCGGCGACGCAATCCGCCCGTCGTGCATCCCGTGGTACGCGTACATCCGGAAACGGGACGCAAGGCGCTTTACATCAGCGAAATGACCACGATCGGCATCGCGGGAATGACCGAGGACGAAGCGCAGCCCTTGCTGCAGTACCTGTATCAGCACTCGGTGCGGCCCGAGTTCACCTACAGGCACCGCTGGCAGGTCGGCGATGTCCTGGGCTGGGACAACCGTTGCACCATGCATCTCGCGCTGGACGACTACGACCTGAGCGTGCCGCGCAAGATGTATCGCACCACGCTGCTCGGCGAAGAGTCGGGCCGCTTGGCGACGCCAGAAATGCTCGCTCGCCTCGCCGGCATTCCGGATCCGGCGCCGGCCGCTGCCGCCATGGCATGAGAGGGGAGTCGGCGCCGGGAGTGACCAGTACCCTGGTCGGGGAACTCATGGCGCTGGACGCCGGCCCCCTCGACGGCAGGTCGCTCGAGAAGGCATCATTGTGCCTGCTCGACTACCTGTCGTGCTGCTTTGCAGGTCAGCGATTTCCATGGGCGCAACAGGTGATCGCCGCGGCGGCGCAGTGGCCGACGCCGACCGGCGCGTCACTCGTCGGAACATCGATCAGGGTCGCCCCCGCTGAGGCCGCGTACGCGAACAGTGTGATGGCCGTCTCGGCGTCGAGGACGGACATGCATCCCGCGATCACCTCGCACGTCGGCCCGGTCGCGTTCCCGGTCGCGCTCGCCTGCGCCTCTATCCATCCGCTCTCCGGCCGGGAATTTCTCGCCGCCTGCATCGCAGGCTACGAGGCCGAGGGTCGCGTAGGGCGGATCCTCGTCAACGATCACTTCATGCGCCACCATCGTGCGACCTCGGTGCTGGGTTCGATCGGCGGGGCGATCGTCGCCGCCAGGATTCTTGGACTGTCTCCTCGCGATGCGACGCATGCGCTCTCGATCTCGGCGAACACGGCCTCCGGCCTGATGGAATGGGCTCACACGGGCGACATGGACCTGCTGTACCAGCCCGCTAACGCCGCGCGTGCGGCCGTCGGCGCGGCATTGCTTGCGAGGGTGGGCGCGACCTCGTCGCCGTCCATCCTGGAGGGCCCGGGCGGTCTGCTGGCTGCGTTCGGCGATGTAACGAGGGCCGATCAGCTCCTGGCACGCTGGAGCGACCGGTACGAGATCGAGTACGTGGACTTCAAGGCCGTGCCCGCGTGTGTTTTCGTGCAGGCGGCGGCGTTCGCAGCGCTCCGGTGGATCGAGAAGCACGGCGCAGTGCGCCCCGAGGACGTGGAGCGGATCGAACTTCGGGCCTTCGACTCGGCAGTTGCTTACCCGGGCTGCAATGATCCGGGGCCGATCCGAGGTACTCAGCAAGCGCGGATGAGTCTGCAGTTCACAGTGGCCTCAGTGCTGGCGCAGGGGCGGCTCAATGACCGCAACTTCGCGGAGTACGACGAGCCGCGAACGACGTCGCTCCTCGCCAAAGTGCGAATCTCAGAAGCCGCCACATTTAGTGCGGCGTATCCAGCGAAGCAGGGCGCCGAGGTCGAGGTGACGCTGTGCAGGGGCACTGCTCTGACCGGGCGCGTCGACGAAGTACCTCCGGTCACCGCCGAGCGGGTCCGGCAGCGTTTCATCGAGTCGGCATCGGCTTTGATGGAGCACGAGCGAGCCGCCGCCATCGAGGAGGAGGTCCTCGGCCTCGCCGCCGCCCCTTCGCTGCAACCGCTCTTCCATCTGATCGCAGGTCCATTTCGCGCGCCTGCTGGAGCCTGATCCAATGATCAATCGCCCGACCATTCTCCAGCAGCTCCGAGCAGGCCGTGTCATTGCAGGCATGCAGTCGTTCTCCGCGAGTCCGGTCCTCGTCGAAGCGATGGGCCATGCAGGCATGGATTTCGTCGTGGTCGACATGGAACACTGCCCGACCGGTCTGGAAACGCTCACGCAACTTGTGCGCGCAGCGGACGCTACCGGAATCACGCCGCTCGTGCGCGTGCCGGAACTCGAACCGCTGACCATCAGTCGCGCGCTCGACGTCGGCGCCGCGGGCATCGTTCTTCCACATGCCTCCACGGAGCGGTGCCGCGCAGCGGTCGCCGCGTGCAGGTACGCACCGCAAGGCCGCCGCGGCGCCTGTCCCGTGGTCCGCTCGGCGGGCTACCTTCCGGAAGATTGGGAGTCGCACGCCCGTCATGCCAACGAGAGCGTATTGGTGATTCCGCTGGTCGAGGACGCCTCCGCGCTCGATGAGATCGAAGCGATTCTCGACCTCGATGGGGTCGAGGTGGTGTTCGTCGGCCCGTTCGATCTATCGATTTCTCTCGGGCTCGGCAGCGCCGACTATCGGCACCCGCGCATGGCTCAAGTCCTGCGCGACGTCGTCGCGGCCGCGGCCATGCGCAGGAAGTTCGTCATGACGACTGTCGGCGCCACGATCGACAACGCCTACGCCGCCAAACTGATCAACTTCGGCGTGCAGATGCTGAGCTTCAGCGCCGACGTCGCCGTGTTCATGAACGCCTGCCGTGGTGCCGTGCGCGCGCGCGACAACGCGACGCGCGCCGCCTAGCGTCAGTAGCGCCCGCCCGAGACGTGGAGGACGTCTCCACTTACGTACGACGCGCGGGCCGATGCCAGAAAGGCGACGACGTCGGCAACGTCTTCGGGCTGGCCGATGCGTGGAACCGGCGTGTTTTTCTCCGCGTTCTCCCGCACCTTCTGATAGTGGGGCAGGTCGCGCACCGCCTGTGTATCGATGATTCCAGGCGCCACCGCGTTTACCGTGACGCCGAAGCGCCCGTTCTCCAATGACATCGCGCGCGTGAAGCCGATCAGGCCCGCCTTCGCTGCAGAGTAGTTCGCCTGCCCGGGGTTGCCTAGGTGCGCGCGCGACGAGATGTTGACGATGCGGCCCCAGCGCTGCTCCTCGCGCGTCATGAATGGCAGGACGGCGCGGGTGCAGAGGAACGCACCCTTCAGGATGACGTCCACCACGGCGTCCCAGTCGTCGACGCCCATCTTCGTGATCCGCATGTCGCGCGTGAACCCCGCATTGTTCACGAGGACGTGCACTGTCCCCCAGCGTTCGGCCACCGCATCGACCATCTGCCGGACCGATGCCTCCTCGGCAACGTCGACGCCGTACGCAAAGGCGTGTAGGCCACGTTCGGTCAGGAGCCGTGCACAGGCCTCCGCGCCATTCGCATCGCGGTCGACGACGGCGACCTTCGCGCCTTCGAGGCAGAGCCGATGGGCGATCGCTGCGCCCAGCCCCCGCGCCGCCCCGGTGACGATTGCGATCCGGTCGGTGAGTTCGAGGTCCATGTCGTCCTGTCTAGCGACCCAGTTCGGCGCCCATGCGCTTCGCCAGTTCGCGTCCGATGATGAGTTGCTGGATCTGGGTCGTGCCTTCGTAGATGCGGAACAGTCGCACGTCGCGGTAGAAGCGCTCCACAGCACTGTCGCGCATGTAGCCGGCGCCCCCGTGGATCTGGACCGCCCGATCCGCGATGCGACCGACCATCTCGGAGGCGAACATCTTGGCGCATGACGCCTCGAGCGACACGCGTTCGCCCGAGTCGTATCGGCGCGCGACATCGCGCACCATGCACTCCGCCGCGTAGAGGTCTGCCTGGCTGTCCGCCAGCATGGCCTGGATCAACTGGAATTCGGCGATCGGCTGGTCGAACTGGTGGCGTTCGACGGCGTAGCGCGTGGCTTCGTGCAGGATGCGGCGCGCCTGCCCGACGCACACCGAGGCAATGTTGATGCGGCCGCGATCGAGGCACTTCATGGCAGTCGCGAACCCGCGGCCTTCCACGCCGCCGATGATCGCGGACCCCGGTACGCGGACGCCGTCGAAGTGCACGTCCGCTGACCACGCTCCGGCGTGGCCCATCTTCCTGTCGTGGGGCCCGATGGTGACGCCCGGCGCATCGGCTGGCACCAGGAAGGCCGTGACGTGTGCGTTCTTCGGCAGGCGGTCGGGATTCGTTCGTGCCATCACGATGAACAGCCCGGCGAGTGGGGCGTTCGTGATGTAGCGCTTGTTCCCGGTGATCACGTACTCATCGCCGTCCTTGACGGCGCGTGTGCGCAGCGCAGCGCTGTCCGAGCCGGAGTCGGGCTCGGTCAGGCAGAAGCCGGTGATGGTCTCGCCGGAGGCGATGCGGGGAAGCCAGTCGCGCTTCTGCGCGTCGGTGCCGTCGATGAGGATGCCTTGCGAGCCGAGCCCGATGTTGATGCCGATGAGCGTGCGGAAGGCCGCCGACGCCCAGCTCAACTCCATGAGGATCTCGATCTCTTCCTGGCACCGCAGGCCGAGGCCCCCGTACGCCTCGGGCGTGCTCAACCCGAACAGGCCCATGTCCCGAAACTCCTGAATCACGCGCTCGGGGACGCGGTCCTCCTCCGCGACCTGCGCCTCTAGCGGGACGAGCCGCTCGCGCACATAGCGCCGGACCGAGTCGAGAAACTGCTCCAGGCTCGCGCTATCGATCACTTCAGGCTCCCTGCAAGCCGACGATCGCGACGGCGCTCACGTTCTGGTTGGGCATGCCACCGAGGTTGTGGGACAGTCCGAGGACCGGCGGTGACTTGCGCTGCCGCTCGCCCGCGCGTCCGAGCAACTGCAGGTAGTTCTCGTAGATCATGCGAAGGCCGGACGCGCCGATCGGATGGCCGAAGCACTTTAGGCCGCCGTCGATCTGGCAGGGAATCTTGCCGTCGGCGTCGAACGCGCCGTCCAGCACATCGCGCCAACCCTGACCGGGCTCGCTGATGTGCAGATCCTCCATCGTCACCAGTTCCGTGATGGAGAAACAGTCGTGCACTTCCAGCAGGCTGATCTGTTCGCGTGGCTTCGTGACGCCGGCTTCCTCGTACGCGCGGCGCGCCGCGATACGGGTCGTGTGCAAGTAGCTGCCGTCCCAGCCCGATCCTTGCAGCTCCCAGCCGTTCGATACGGCGAGTTGCAGGGACTTGATCGTCACGAGATCAGCGCCCTTGCCGAGGCTGCGGGCGATCTCCGGCGTCGTCACGATCGCGCAGGCCGCACCGTCGGAGACGCCGCAGCAGTCGTACAGGCCGAGCGGTTCGGCGATGATGGGAGCCTTCAGTACGGTCTCCATGTCGACAGGCTTGCGCAGGTGCGCCTTGGGATTTTTCGCGCCGTTGGCATGGCTCTTGACCGAAACATGTGCCATGGCGCGTTTCAGGTCGTCCTTCGCGATGCCGTGCTTCGCGCGGTAGGCACCCGCCAGTTGCGCGAAGTTGCCAGGAGCTGAACCGACGACGCCAATCATGTCGTACATCGTTCCACGCGTTCGAACCGGAAGGCCGCCGTAGCCGGTGTCCTTCAGCTTTTCGACGCCGAGCGCCAAGGCGATATCCGCAGCACCCGAGGCGACCGCGTAGGCGGCGCCGCGCAGGGCTTCGGTGCCGGAGGCGCAGTAGTTCTCGACCTTGGTGACCGGGACGTTGTGCAACCGCAGGGCCATCGCGAGCGGAATGCCCGACGGGCCGATGTTCATGGCGTCGAAGCCGACCGAGAGCCAGGCGGCGTCAATCTGGGACGTCTCGATGCCCGCGTCTGCGAGCGCTTCGGTGTACGCCTCGACCATCAGGTCTTCGGCGTCATCCTCCCAGCGTTCCCCGAACTTCGCGCATCCCATGCCGAGGATCGCGACCTTGTCCTTGATGCCCTTGCTCATGATGACTGCTCCTCCGAGGGCGCGGCCTTCCAGAAGTACTTGGTGAACGCGCGCCGCTCGTCGATCGCCTTGATGCGGAAGCTCATGCGCATCGACAGACCCACTTCAACCGCGGTCGGATCCACATCCGTGAACTCGGCGAGCATGCGGCCGCCGCCTTCGAATTCGATCATTCCGTAGCAACTGGGAGGATCAGGCGTGTAGGTGAGGTTGTCGGCTGTGTAGGTCAGCACCCGGGCCGGACGGTCCGCCAACGGGTACTCCTCGCGTGGAGTCACGGCTGCGGTCTCGGCGCCAACCCGGATCGATGTCGGCGGAAACTGCACCTCGCCGGAGACGGGATCGCGCGCACCGACGAGACCGAGCACAGTCTTGCGGTTGCGGAAGAGCGCGGTCAGCGGCTGCTTCTGGTCGAACTCTGCGCGCATGCCACGCTCGAGTTCGAGCAGACCGGAGAACGCGAGGAACTTCATGTAGTTCGTTTCGGGCTTTCGGCGCGCGAGCCAGCCGTCAGCGCCACGCCTTGGGCGGTGGTGTGCGATCCGGTCGGTGGCTTCGAAGACCAGCGCATCGCATCCCTGGCCGAACCCAAGGACAAGGATCCGGTCGCCGGGCTTCGCGGTGGCGAGCGTCTTCGCCAGCATCACGAGCGGCTGCGCGCAACCGGCATGACCGAGGACCGGTCCCAACGAAGGCATCAACGCGGCGAGCGGAATCTTCGCTGTCTTGGCGATGGCTTCGCCGACGCCGCTCGCCGGGATCGCGACGATCAAGTGGGCGATGTCCTCGCCCTGTAGGCCGAGTTTCGCGAGAGTATCGCGCACGGCCTGGCCAGCAATCCCAATGTAGCCTTCATCGCGGGTCCAGCGGGCCTCCCACGCGTAATCGAACTCGGCGTCGTGTCCGCGGAAGTGGTCGACGAAGTCGATCGAAACCGAGTGGCTGCCGACGAAGCGCGCGATCGGGTCCTTGCCGAGGAGCAGGGCGGCCGCGGCGTCGCCGTTGACCAGTTCGGCCTCAGAACCCGGTCTCGCGCGCGGGCGCTCGGAGGCAATGCATAGCGTCGATCCGGTAGCGTCAGCCGCCGCTTGCAGCGCGAGCAGCAGCGCGCCCGTGCCGGCCTTCTGGCTGCCAGCGACGTCCAGCGTGAGTACGTCATCGCGCAGGTTGAGCGCCTCTTTGATGACGCCCGCGTTCTGACGGTCCGAGAAGGGGGCGCTCGTGGACGCCAGCACGAGGGTCGCAAGGTGTCGGCGTTCTTCGGCCGGCATCGCGTCGCGTCCTGCTTCCACTCCCATCGTGATGGCGTCCTCGTCCCAGTTGGCCATTGCACGCTCGCCCTTGCCGTGCGCCTTCAGGCCGGGTGCGAACCATTGGTGCGCCTGGACGACGGCGGCGCGCTGCAGTCGCAGGCGGGGGACATACGCCCCGAATGAAACGATGCCGACCACTCAATCTCCCTCGGCGAACTCGAATCGCCCGTTGTTGAGGACAACGACGTCGCGCTCGAGTGCCCGCGTGCGAAACGCCGCCCGTCCCTCGCCCTCGCGCCAGATGTCGGTGACCAGCGTGTCGCCCGGTTCGACCACCGCGGACAACCGGCAGTCCATCCGCCGGAACCGTGCTGCGTCGTTCGCGCAGAGGGCGCGCAACAGTGCTCGCCCCGCGACGCCGTACGTACACAGGCCGTGGAGGATCGGAACGCGGAATCCGCCCGCGGCTGCGACTTCCGGGTCCACATGCAGGGGATTCGGGTCGCCGTTCAGCCGATAGAGCAGCGCCTGATCCGGCCGCGTGGGCAAGGCGACGGTGAGATCGCACGGCGTGGTGGGCACAGTATGCGGCGGCGCGGGATTTCCGGTCTTTCCGCCGCGCCCGCCGTCGCCGCGGAGGAAGAGCGTCCGCCGCTCGGTGGCGAGAAGCCGGTTCGTCTCGGCGTCGTACAGGTCGCGCCGCGTAAGTAGCAGCGCGCCCTTGTCGGCGCCCTTGTCGTAGACCTCTTCCATCCGCAGGACACCGCGTACCCGTCCTGTGGTCGGGAGCGCGCAATGCACCTCGAGCGACTCTTCGCCGTGCAGCACGCGCTTCCAGTCGATGCCGTACTGCGGATCGCGCATCCAGAAGCCGGGCCAGGCGAGCACCGTCGCCATCGTGGGCAGTACCGCGATGTCCCGTTCGTAGGCGAAGCGCAGCGTCTCGGGCGACGTAGCGCTCTCGATGCCCACGCCGACGCCGAGCGCATAGAGGACGACGTCGTGCGGAGTGTGGTCGGTGACGGTTTCGCGCGCTGGCTGCGCGAGCAATGTCGCGGGGTCGAAGACGGAGCCGCTCACACCGGATCCCAGGAGAAGACGTCGCCGGAACGCTGCAGCGGCTGGAAGCTTGGGCGGAACGCTGGAACGAGATCCCGTGCAATGGATTCGACCGTCCAGCCGCCGTCCCTGTGCATGGACCGGATCGGACGGGGGAACGAAAAGAGGAAGATCTCGTCCTTTCGGACACAGAAGATCTGTCCGGTCACGTCCTTCGATGCATCGGAACAGAGGAAGGCGACAAGAGGCGCAATCTTGTCCGCCGACATGCTCTTCAGACGTTCAACCCGCCTCTTGTCCGCCTCGGTCTCCGCGGGGATCGACGCGGTCATACGGCTCCACGCGAAGGGAGCGACACAGTTCGAGCGAACGCCGTACCGCTGCAGGTCAAGGGCGATCGAGGTGGAGAGTCCGACGATCCCCATCTTCGCGGCGGAGTAGTTGGCCTGGCCGAGGTTTCCGACGAGTCCAGAGGTCGACGTGAAGTGCACGTAGGAGCCCGACCCCTGTTCCTTGAAGTGGTTGGCCGCGGCCTTCGAGACGTAGAAGTAACCGTTCAGGTGCACGTCGATGACGTCGCGCCATTCCGCTGTACTCATCTTGTGGAACATCCGGTCGCGCAAGATGCCGGCGTTGTTGACGACTGCATCGATCCGTCCAAAGTGCTTCAACGCATCGTCGATGATCGACTGGGCGCCAGCGGCGTCTGCGATGCTGGCTCCGTTGACGGCGGCCTTGCCGCCCGCCGACTGGATCTCGGAGACCACCTCGAGTGCCGGGTTCCGTTCTGCTTCGGCATCTCCTGCTGGCCCGCCGTAGTCGTTCACGACAACAGATGCTCCGAGACGCCCGCATAGCAGCGCAATCTCGCGGCCGATACCGCGGCCGGCGCCCGTTACGACAACAACCTTTCCTGCCAGGTTCGTGGCTTCCATCGCACTTCCTCCTGTGCCCAGTGTAGGGAGACCTTCGGCAAGATTCAACGAAAAGAATTTCCATTCACATGGATGAATAGGCAGGGTACGATGAAGGGAAAGGAGGAAGAATATGCCGGTCGGTTCGGTGGTGCAGGCGCTGCAAATCCTGCGACACTTGGCGGAGAGCCAGCGGGCGGATGGAGTCACATCAATCTCGCGGCAGCTGGGCATCAGCCCCAGTTCGTGCTTCAACCTTTTGAGGACGCTGGCAGGAGAGGGGTTCCTGGTCTTTGACCCGGCCGCGAAGAAGTACTCGATCGGTCCAGAGCTGGGCCGGCTGGCACGCATGGATGAAGGCGAAGATCCGGTCGTCCGGGCGGCCATGGTGCCAATGCAGAATCTCGCGTCGCGCTTTCGTATGGCTTGTGGCCTCTGGAGGGTGGCGGAAAGCAAGCGGCTGGTTCTAGTCGCTTCGGCTGACAGCGATCTCGCCACCCGGTTACATATGACGCTCGGGCAGCGGCTGCCGATGCTGATCGGTGCGATAGGCCGCTGCGTGGCGGCCCATTCCAATCTGAGCGATCGGCAGCTGGCCGAGGCTTTCGGCGCGCTGCGATGGGAACGTGCGCCTACGCTGGCCCGTTACAAGCGCGAAGTTGCGCAGGTTCGCAGGGAAGGCTGGGCGATTGACGACGGCGACTTCATGCGGGGACTCACCACTGTAGCCGCGCCCGTGATCGATCGGCGCGGCGCTGCGCGGTTCTGTGTTGCGAGCACCGTCTTCCAGGGGCAGCTCGGTGAAAGGCCATTGCGGCAGCTCGTCACAGAAACAGCGGCGCTCGCGCGCGTACTGTCCGCGCAGTGCTTCGATACTCGAACAGGCTCGGAGAGCGCGCGAGTCAGTCCATCTTGATGCCGTTGTCCTTGACGATCTTGCCCCACTTTTCCATCTCGGCGTCGACGAACTTCCGCATCTCCTCCGGGCTGCCCAGCACCAACTGCATCCCGAGCTGTCCTTCCAGTTGCTGCTTTACGTCGGGCGATTGAAGTGCCTTGACCGTTTCCGCGTGGAACTTGTCAAGAATGGGCTTGGGCAGGCCCGCGGGCGCGTAGAGACCCCACCAGGCGTACGTCTCCACGTTCGGGAAGCCCGATTCCCCGAAGGTTGGCACGTCGGGCATCGAGGGGGCCCGCTTTGCACTCGTCACGGCGATCCCGCGTAGCTTGCCGGCTTTCACCTGCGGTGCAATCACCGCGGCCGAGCCTATGCCGAGGTCGATATGCCCACCGAGCAGGTCCGTGACCATGGGACCGGCGCCACGGTACGGCGCATGGGTCAGCTTCACGCCGGCGGTCTGCTGCCAAAGGATCATCTGAAGATGTCCAGTACTGCCGTTCTGGACCGAGCCGAAGGTGACGGCGCCTGGATTTGCCTTGGCCGCTGACACGACGTCCGCAATGGACCTGTAGGGCTTGGTCGGCAGTGTCGCGAGAACAAGGGGTGCAACTCCGATCAGCGTGACGGGTTGAAGGTCCTTTTGTGAGTCATAGGGCATTTGCGCAATCAGGAACGGGTTGACCGCGTGCGTATCGAAGACGATGACGAACGTGTAGCCGTCGGCAGGGGACTTCGCCACCTGCCCAGTACCGATCGAACCGGAGGCCCCGGGCTTGTTCTCGACAACGAAGGGCTGACCGAGGGAAGCCTGTAGCTTTTGGGCCAGCGCCCGGGCGATCGGGTCGGCCGAGCCGCCGGGCGGGAAGGGCACCACGATTCTTACGGGCTTGGTTGGCCAGTCCTGCGCATGGCTCGGTAGCGCAATCAAGATCGCCAAGGCCATCATCCATGCTCGTACCATCGTCTTGTCTCCTCTCGGTTGTCCTTGGTGGTCACGTCCCGGAGAAGACCGGCGCGCGCTTTTCCTTGAATGCGCGCAGGCCCTCCTGGTAGTCATTCGTGGCGTCCAGGGGTCTTCTCAAAGACTGGTCAACTGCTAACGCCTCGTCGAGCGGGAGGTCCATCCCGGCATCGATCGATTTCTTCAAAGCGGCGACCGCAAGTGGTGCCAAGCCGGCAACCGATGCAGCCGCCTTGGCAACGACCGATTCGAGTTCCGCGCGCGGCGCAACCCGGGACACGAGTCCCATCCGGAGCGCTTCGTCCGCGCTGATGCGGCGGGCGGAAAGAAGCCACTCCAGTGCTGCCGTTCTGCCGATCAGGCGTGGTAGCAGCACGGCCCCACCGCCTCCCGGGTAAGCGCCCAGTGTCATTTCGGGGAAGCCGAACCGTGCATCGTCGGCGGCGATCCGAACATCGGCGGCCAGTGCGAGCTCTAACCCCGCTCCAAGACACCAGCCTCCAATCGCCGCGAAAACTGGTTTGGGCGACCGTCGCAGGCCCGTCACCAAGTCCACCACGCGGCGGCTCTGTTCGCCTTTCTGCTCCGCATTCAGCGCACTCCGCTCGCCGAGATCGATGCCCGAGCAGAAAGCCTTCTCCCCGTTTGCCGCGAGGACAACCGACCGGACGGAGGGGTCCCGATCGGCTGACCGGAGCGCTGCCCCGAGTTCCTCCAGCATGGCGTTAGTCAACGCATTGAGGGCGTCCGGTCGATTCAACCTCAGCGTCGCAACTCCGTTGTCTCGAGTGACGAGAACGTGATTCATGGATTCACGCCCGCCGTGGTATTGAAGATCGCGAACTGGCGGGCGCCTTCTTCGGGCGCTGCTCCAGTCGAGTTCATGAAGAACGCGACCAGGTGGTAGTGCCCAATCAGGATCAGAATCTCGAGCATCTGTGGCGGACCCCAGTACTTCGTCATCGCAGTCCACGTTCCTTCGGAAATCGTGGACTCGTCGTGAAGTTCGTCCACGGCCGAGATAAGAAGGCGTTCTTCATCGGACCAGCAGGGCGCGGCGGGCCCCAGGGTCCGAATCCAGTCGAGTTCGGCGTCAGTGATGCCGCAGCGCTCCTGGAACAACGCGCGATGCATCGCCCACTCGTAGTCGCAGCGGGTGCGAACCGCCACACGGAAGATGGCCAGTTCGCGCTGTCGCTCGGTAAGTGCGCCGCGGTACATCAGTGAACCGCCCAGCGCCACCACATTTCCCATCAGGCGCGGCTGATGGGCAAGCACGCGAAGGAAGTTCTGTGGCGACAGCGGGCCCATGTTCACCTTGTCAAAGGCCTGCTGCACCTTCTCCTCGTAGGGAGGATTGGCGAGTGGAAATCGCATCGTGCTCACGCCTCCGGCAAGGGTGTGGATGCCAGGCACTCGGTTGCGCCGCTGCGCGCCATGGCAGCGATCTCGTCGTCCGAGAAGCCGATCTCCCGCAATACCTCGGCGCTGTGTTCGCCGAGCCTTGGGACGGGGCGCAGCGGGCGCGGTTGAGTGCGGGACCACGTCGACGGCACATTGATGGATCGAAGTGCCCCCTCGCTGGGGTGCGTAATGGTGTCGATCAATCCAACAGCGGCCAGATGCTTGTCATCGATCAGGCTGTCGAGGTCATGCAGCGGCATCACCGGAATATCGGCGTTGCTCAAGAGCTTCAGGCACTCGTCCGTCGTCCTGGCGCCGATCAGTTCTTCGACGAGGGCATACAACTCGCCAATGTGCTTTGTCCGACTTGAAATGTTCGAGAAGCGCGGGTCATTGGCGAAAAGATCGGGGCGTCCCATCGCCGAAAAGAACGCCTCGCACTGCTTGTCGTTGTAAATCAGCGCGCAGACGTATCCATCACGTGTCTTGTACGGTCGCCGATACGGAGTGAGAAGACGCTGGTAGCCGGGAGGGCCACTCTGCGGCTCGAACGTTCGACCGCCCATGTGCACGGCCAGCAAGAGCTGGGTCAGCGTCTCGAACATGGGGATCGTGAGTTGCTGGCCCAGTCCCGAGCGTTCCCGCCAATACAAGGCGCCGAGAATCGCAGTGAGTCCGGTGAGGCCGGCGAAATAGTCGGCAATGGTGAGCGGCACGTAGCGCGGCTCGTCACTGCCGGCCTGCTTGGTCAGTGAGGGCAGTCCGATAGCACCCTGGATCAGGTCGTCGTAGGCGGGGCGGGAGGCGTAGGGACCCCGAGGGTCGTACCCCACGAGCCCGGTATAGATCAGCCGCGGGTTGGCGGATGACACAGTGTCGTATCCGAGGCCGAGTCGGTCCATCGCCTGTGGGCGAATGTTGAAGACGAGGATGTCGGCGTCCTTGCACAGGCGGAACAGAGCGTCCCGGGCACTCTCCTGCTTCAAGTCGAGCACGACGCTGCGCTTGCTCCGGTTCACGTTGAGGAAGATTGCCCCCATGCCGGCATTCCGCGAGGGACCGATGTGACGGACGTTGTCGCCGCCGGGAGCCTCCACCTTGATGACATCGGCACCCATGTCGCCGAGCAGTTGAGTCGCGAAGGGGCCCATCAGGACCGTCGTGAGGTCGATGACCTTCACGCCTTCCAGTGGCCGCGGAACCGACTCTGTCATTGGCTTTCTTTCGAAATGTCGCGCGCGGCTGTCCGCAATGCGGTCAGGTGACGCTTCAATTTCGGTTCCATGCGCTGACTCGGCCCCACGATGGCAAGTCCGTACCACTCGGAGCGGACACGGACGGGCAGGGCACACGCCAGGGCCTCCGGCGCACTTTCCCCGGAATTCCCGTACCAGCCGCGTTCCTGCCCTCGCTCGATGTCTGCTTCAAGTTCGCTCGCGCTGCGGAGCGTGCGTGGGGTGTACCGCCGGTAGGAGAGACTCGCGAGCAGACGTTCGCGAGCTTCCTTTGCCATGGTGGAGAGAATTGCCTTCCCCATGGAGTTGGAGTGAAGGTCGCGCACATCTCCGACGTTCACGATGAAACGGATCGACTGCGGCGATTCCTGCACTTCCAGGTACACGACCTCCTTGTCGCGGCGCTGTGCGAGGCAGACCGTTTCACCTACTTCGTCGCGGAGCGCGGCCATTCGGCTGCGTATCGCGGGGCTTACAGCGTCGTGCTCGAAGACTGCCTTTGCGATATCGAAGAGACGCCGTGTCGGGTAAAGCGCACCGCGGGCCCTCGCGGCATAGAGATAGCCCCGCTGCTCGACGGCTCTGACTAGATTGAAGCAACTCGACGTCGGAATGCCGAGTCTTTCGGCGAGCTCGGACAAGGACATCGGGCGACCGGTGTCAGCGAAGGCCTCGAAGAGGCTCAGGACTCGAACTTCCGACTTTGCGTCCATCTCGTTTTTCACCTTGGCGAATCATTATTGCTCCACGGTGAAGATAAAGGCAAGACTGCAACGCCTCCTACGATTCCTCCTCGTTGACATCAGGAGTATTGGGGGCCTAGTGATCGCTGGGCCCTTTTTCTTTGGGTGCGGTAGCCCCGCCGTGCACGCGGGCTCGCCTCATTTTCACGGACGCCCAAAGGTTTTGCTGCGCCGTCGTCGAGAACAGCCCCGTCTGACGAGGGAGAAGGTCTCAGATGGAGGAGGCAGTCAGACGGGATTCGAGGACTCTCTCACTTTGCCAAACCCTCGTCGAGGCCCAGCCCCTTGACGAGGAAGTCCGTCAGCCCATCGACAACTTCTTCGTGGGACAGATTTCGATAGAGCGACCAGCGTCGTAATGCGAGCATGACGGGCAAGAAGGTAAGGATGTGAGCTGCCAATCGGGAATTGGGCTTTGGACCGGCTCGATCCCGCATGGCCTGAGCGACGATCGTTTCGAACATGCCAATGAACTCTTCCACGCGCGCAAGGATCACGCGCAGTGAGCGCGGCTCCAGGAGGTGGCTGTCCTGGTAGATCAGCAGTATCTCCTGCTGATGCTGGTACATCACCTCGCAGACCGCGTGTACGGCGGAGCGGATGCGGCCGGCGGGATCGAGGCCGGACTCGAGAGCCTTACGCGTCTCCTCCTGGTACTCGGAGACGATGCGGTCGCACACCAGATAGAGGATGTCGTCCTTCGAGCGCACATAGTTGTAGATCGTGCCCTGCGTCATTCCAGCGGCACGGCCGATGTCGCGCACCGTGGCGTTGTGGAACCCCTTCTCGATGAAGACTCGGATCGCTGCAGCGATCAGCTGCTCTCGCTTTTCGCGTACAAGTCCCGCGTCCTTGGTGGCGGCCTTCACCTGCCGTCGCGGTGCTGCCGGTCGTTCCGCCGGCCGGGCCATCTCGGTCACGCTGCTCTCCTTGTCTGTCCCAGCCGCTATCTTCGCTGACCCGATCTGAGCGCTCGCTCAGTGTCGTCTAGTGCCTTGTCGCGGTCATAGTGTCCAGGCGATTCTGCACGCTCCTACAGCGAAAGTCCTGCGGCAGTGCAGCTTGACCTCCCCCTGTCGGCTTCTTACGCTGAGCGCTCAGTCAGAATGGCTGACGAGATTCCAACACGGGCGCAGCCCGGAGGAGACAAACCCCATGAAACGGCTTCTGACGGTATTGGCGGGCGCGCTGATCGCCACGATCGCGCCGCTGGCCGCGGCGCAGCAGCAAGGCGTCACGCCGGACACGATCACGCTGGGCGCCTACGGCCCCATCACCGGTCCCGCGGCCTACATCGGCCTTGCCGGTCGCGATGGAATGAACCTCGCCATCAAGGAAATCAACGCCGCCGGCGGCATCAACGGCCGCAAGATCGCCGTGGTGTTTGAGGACGACGCGCACTCGCCCACGCGTGCTCTGGCCGCTGTGAAGAAGCTGGTCGAGCAGGACAAAGTCTTTGCGATCATGTCCGTGGCGGGTAGCAACGCGACCGTAGGCACGATCGACTACCTGCGTGACAAAGGCGCTGTGATGTACGTCTCGATCGCGTCCGCGCCGCCGGTGACCTGGCCCTTCGCTCGCAACCTGTTCCGCGGCGGTACGACGGAGTCGGCTCGCTACGGTGAGTTGTATGCCGAGTACCTCGCCACGAATGCCCAGAACAAGCGCATCGCGATCATGCACGGGCGCGAGGAGTACCCGCGCAATGAAGCCGAGGCCACCATCGCCAAGCTGAAGAACTGGTTCAACATCGAACCGGTCGCGCGGGCCGAGTTCAACATCAACGACAAGGACTTCACGTCGCAGCTGATCACGGCGCAGAAGGCCAATCCAGACGTGATCGCGTTCTTCGGCAACCCGGCAGAGGCGGCCATCGCGATGCGGCAAGCGCGCGAGCTCGGGCTGAAACAGCCGTTTTTCGTCGGCAGCAACATGGTCGACCCAAGCCTGATCACGGCGGCGCGCAACAACGCCGAGGGCGTCACGGGCTTTTCTCTGATCCCGTACCTGCCTGGTTCGAATGCACCGGAGATGAAGCAGTGGGAAGCCAACTGGCGCAAGGAGTATCCGAACGCCCCGGCCGGCCGCCCGAACAACTTCGACCTCCTGGCCTACGGCGACATGCACGTCCTGGCCGAAGGCATGCGGCGGGCGGGCAAGGACCTGACGACGGACAGCCTGATCAAGGGACTGGAAGGTATCCAGAACTATCGCATCGGCCCGGTCGCCACGCCTCGCACATTCTCCAACAAGCACCACATCGGGAACCTGACGCTCGTGCCGATGCAAGTGAAGGGCGGCGAGTGGCAGCCGGTGGCCTGGACCAGCAAGCGCGAGAGCGACATCCTGAGTCGCTACCAGTAAACCTCGGCTGATCCGCCTTTCGTGCGGCGATTTCGCCGATGACGGTCACGCTCGCCTTCCAGCTGGCAATCGCCGGGATCAGCGTCGGGAGCATCTACGCTCTCGTCGCCCTGGCGATCGTCATTCCGTTCAAGGCCTCGGGTGTCCTCAACTTCGGTCAGGGGGAGATGGTCACGGCCGGCGCGTACATCGCGCTGGTACTGACCACTCTGGCGCTGCCGTATCCGGTGGTGGTGCTGCTGGTGGTGCTCGTCGGCGGCCTCGGCGGCATGCTCATAGAGCGAGCGCTGATCCGTCCGATTATCCGCGCGCCCGAGTTCACGGTCGTGATTGCGACTTTCGCGATCGGGCTGCTCATCAAATACGCGATCCAGCTGCGCTTCGGTGACAGCCCAGCGGCGCTTGACGGTCCGTTCGGAATGGACCCATTGATGTTCGCAGGGTTGCGCTTCAACCCGACGTCCGTCTGGATCTTCGTGGCCATGCTGCTGGTCACGCTCGCAGTGATGGCGTTCTTCAAGTACGCGCGGCTCGGCAAGGCGATGCGGGCCGTCTCGATCAACGCCGAGGCTGCGCGACTGATGGGGATTCGTGTCGACTCGGTCTGGCGTTGGGCGTGGGCGATCAGCACGGCGATCGGCGCCTTTGCGGGACTGCTGGTGGCGCCAGTGATCGGCGTGAATCCGGAAATCGGCACGCTGATCTTGCGCGGGCTGGTGGCCGCGGTCATTGGTGGCTTCACCAGCGTTCCGGGCGCCATCGTCGGCGGACTCGCGGTCGGGCTGATCGAAACCTTCTCCGGCGTCCTCGTCAGCAGCACGTTTAAGAACCTCGTGCCATTCATCATCCTGATGCTGCTGCTCGTGTTCCGGCCGTACGGGCTATTCGGCGTGGCTGACGCCAAGCGCGTCTGATCATGAGCCGTCAGAGCCTCCTCGCCGTCTTCGCGCTCGTGCTGCTCTCGCTCCTTGGGCTCGCCGTCGGCAACTACACGACCTATCTGCTCAACCTGGCGATGATCGCGGTGATCGCCGCGGTCGGGCTGAACCTCCTCACGGGCAACTCAGGGCAGATCTCGCTCTGCCATTCGTCGTTCATGGCAATCGGCGCGTACGTGTCCTCGCTGCTTGGAGCGCGCTACGGCCTTCCGTTCTGGGCATCAATTCCCATCGCCGCGGCGGTTGCGGCGCTGATTGGCGGGCTGTTGGGGTTTCCCGCGCGTCGCTTGCACGGCATCTATCTCGCACTCGCTACGCTCGGCTTCCTTCAGATCGTGCAGATCGTCATCGAGGAGTTCGCGGACGTTACAGGCGGCGTGCGTGGCTTGAGCGTACCGAAGCCCGTCTGGTTCAGCGCATTGGAGATTGCACCGTACCACCTGTACCTGATTGTTGCCGCCACCGCGGTGTTCGCGGTCTGGACGGCGACCAACATCCTCGCCTCCTCCTATGGTCGCGAAATGAACGCGGTCCGGCTCAGTCCGCATGCGGCGCAGGCGCTCGGCGTCGCGGTCGCGCGTGTGAAGCTTGCGGCCTTTGCCCTGTCGGCCGCCTACGCGGGCGTGGCCGGTGGCCTGATGGCCATGGTCGTGGGCTTCATCGACCCGATCGAGTTCGGAGTCGGCGCTGCGCTGCGCCAAATTACCTACATCGTGGTCGGTGGCATGGGATCGGTCGCAGGGTCGGTGATTGGGGCCGCCGTGCTATCCGGTCTGCCGGAAGTGCTGCGCCCGGTGCGCGAATACAGCGACCTGATCTACACGCTGATCCTGCTCGGCTTCCTGCTGTTCATGCCAAACGGTCTTGTCGTCGTCTGGGATCACCTGCGTCGCGCGGCTTGGCGCGCGATCGACCGGGCGCGGGCACGATGACCGACCGTCTTCGACTCGAAGGCGTGACGGTTCGCTTCGGTGGCCTGGTAGCCGCGCGCGATGTGTCGCTGGCGGTCGCGCCCGGCGAGATCCGCGGCTTGATCGGTCCCAACGGTGCGGGCAAGACGACGCTCATCAACGCCATCACCGGCGCAGTGCTGGTGGCGTCGGGACGCGTGCTGCTCGACGGCCATCCGATCTCGGGACACGCGTCGCACCAGATCGGCCGCCGAGGCGTTGGCCGCACGTTCCAGCACGTCGAACCGTTCAATGAGATGACGGTGATCGACAATGTGCTGGTGGGCGTCGGGCGGCGCGGTCGGGTGCCGTTCTGGAGAGCGGCGCTGGAGACGCCCGCCGCCAGGCGCAACGAACGCGAGGCGATTGCATTCGCCACCGAGACGCTGGACGCGTTCGGGCTGCTGCCCTACCGGAACACGCGCGCATCGGACTTGCCGTTCGGCCTGCTCAAGCGCATGGACCTGGCACGCGCGTTGGCGGCGCGACCGATGCTGCTGCTCATGGACGAACCAACCTCAGGCATGAGCGAGTCCGAAGCCGACACGGCGATCGCCACCGCGCGCGAGCTGGCCGGGCAGCGGGGCATCACGCTGCTGGTGGTGGAGCACAACATGCGTGTAATGATGGCGCTCGCCGACCGCATTACGGTGATGCAGTTCGGCGCCGTGGTGGCAGAGGGCACGCCGACCGAGATCCAGCGCAACCCCACGGTGATCGACGCCTACTTGGGCGAGGAGGCGACCGATGCTGGTCGTTGACAAGCTCGTTTCCGGCTACACCGGGATCAACGTGCTGCACCAGGTGTCGATCGAAGTGCCGACGGGCTCGATCGTCGGCGTGTTGGGCGCGAATGGCGCCGGCAAGACCGCGCTGCTGCGCGCGATTTCCGGCCTCAATCAAGTGCGCGGCGGAAGTGTGGTGTTCGACGGCGAGGACCTCTCACGCTCGCCGACCGACACCATCGTCCGCCGCCGCGTGATTCACATGCCGCAGGGGCGGATGCTGTTCGGTGCCATGACCGTGCGGGAGAACCTGGAACTGGGCGCGTACCTGATTGACGATCGCGCGACATTCAGCGAGCGGCTGGCGAACGTCTACGAGCTGTTCCCCATCCTGGCGGAGCGCGCCGGCCAAGCGGCAGCGTACCTGTCGGGCGGCGAGCAGCAGATGCTGGCACTGGGCCGCGCGTGGATGTCGAGTCCCAAGCTGCTGCTGCTCGACGAGCCGTCCCTCGGGCTCGCGCCCAAGGTCTTCGACACGATCCTCGATACCGTGCGCAAGATCCACGCGACCGGTGCTTCGATACTGATCGCGGAGCAGAACGCCCGGAAAGTTTTGCGCTTCGCCGATCACTGCTATGTGATGGAGAACGGCAAGGTCGCTTTCCACGGACCGGGGCCGGAGCTGCTGCGCGACGAGCGCATCGAACGAACCTATCTTGGAGCGAGCCACTAGCCATGAAGATCATCGACGTCCATTCGCACTGGGGCACGAAACGCGGCTACACGCTGCGGACCGAGGAAGAGCTGGCCCTGCAGAAGAAGACCTGGAACTCCGAGCCGAAGTACCACACCGAGGCCGAAATGGCCGCGTACTTCCGGTCCAGCGATGTGCGCGTGATCCTGGACTTCGGTTTCACGAAGTTCATGCCGCTTGCGGAGGCGGCGCCGATACACGACTACGGCTTCGAGACGCAGCGCGCGCACCCGGCGGAGATCATTGGCCACTGGATCCACATTGCTCCGTCCACCGGCGCCGAGGGCGTACGCGAGTTGCGCCGCTGCATCGATCAGGCGCCCGGCTTCCTCGGCTTCGCCGTTTCGGGATCTGGCAGTGGCCCACCGAGCGATCCGAAATGGTTCCCCTTCTACGACCTCTGCATCCAGGCGGGCGCCCCGGTGCTGATCTTCGTCGGCACCACCGGCCTCGGCGCGGGGATGCCGGGCGGAATGGGGATCCTGCTTGACGACTGCCATCCGCGCCACCTCGACTTCGTCGCTGCAAAGTTTCCGCAATTGACCATCGTGGCGGCGCGGCCGGGCTGGCCATGGCAGTCAGAGACCATCGCCGTGCTGATGCACAAGCGAAACATCTGGTACGAAGTGCATGGCTGGTCACCGAAGTACTTCACTCCAGACCTGAAGCACGAGATCCCCCGGCGCCTGCGAGACCGCGTGATGTTCGGCGCCGACTATCCGCTGTTCACGTATGAGCGCCTGTTGCGGGACTGGCGCGCCGAAGGCTACGACGAGGAGACGCTGGAGAACGTCTTCCACCGCAACGCGGAGCGCTTTCTCGCACAGGTGGGGCCCAAGTGAATCTCGAACTGAAGGACAAGGTCGCGATCGTCGGCGGCGGCAGCAAGGGGATTGGCTACGGCATCGCGCGCATCCTGGCGCAGGAAGGGGCGGCGGTCGCGATCTGCGCGCGGCGCGAGCCCGACTTGTCGGCGGCGGCCGAGCGCCTCCGCGCCGAGACCGGCGCGCGCGTCCTGCCGATCCCCGCGGATGCGCGCAGGTCGGACGACTGCCGGCGAATCGTCGAGACAGTGAAGGCGGAGTTCGGCGGTGTCGACATCCTCGTCAACAACGACGGCGCGCCGCCGCTGGGCGAGGCGTTGTCGTTTGACGATCAGGCGTGGGCCAAGGCGGTCGAGCAGAACCTGATGTACGTCGTCCGCATGGTGCGCGAGGCGGTCCCGTCGATGCGCGAACGCGGCGGTGGCAGCATCCTGAATATCACCGCGATCTCGGCGATCCAGCCGATTCCCGGCTTTTCTCTTTCGGTGGCGACGTGGTCGGGCGTAATCGGTTACGCCAAGACGCTGTCGCTGGAAGTCGCGGGCTGGGGGATCAACGTCAACACGATCTGTCCCGGCTACATCGATACAACCCGTCTGCGCAAAGTCTTTGCGGCGGGCGAGGAGCCGGCGGACGTTGTGCAAGCGCGACTGCGAGAAGAAATCCCGATGAAGCGAATCGGCACCGTGGACGACATCGGAAATCTCGTCGCGCTGCTGGTCTCGCCCAAAGGTTCATACGTCACCGGCGCCGCAATTCAGGTCGATGGTGGCCTGCTGCGAGCCGTGCGTTAGGAGATCAAGATGATCGAAGCACCCCGTCCGCCGAGCCAGGCGACGATCGACGAGTACACCGCGAAGGGCTGGTGGGGCAACCGCGCCTTTTTTGAGGTGGTCGAGCGCCATGCGCGCGAGCATCCCCGGGGCGAGGCGATGGTCGACGACCGGCGCCGCATCACCTATGGACAGTTCTGGAAGGAGGTGAAGCGGTTCGCCGAGTTTCTGCGGCGGCAGGGCGTCAAACGCGGAGATGTCGTCACCCTGCAATTGCCGAATCGAATCGAGTTCCCGATCGTGTTCTTCTCCCTCGAACTGATCGGCGCGGTAGCCAACAAGATCAGTGCCGATTTTCGCGCCATGGAGGTCGAGTACATCCTGAAGTTCTCGAAGTCCCGCGTGTACGTCTGCGCTCGCCAGTTCAAGGGCTTTGACTACCTTGAAATGATCCGCGGCATCCGGCCGCAGCTGCCCGAGCTGAAGATGGTTCTCTGCGTCGACGACGTTGACGCTGATGACGTGAGCAGCTTTGCCAAGGTGGTCGACGAGACGCCGGAGATTGCAGACGCCGACCGCGTGCGGATGGACCCGTTCGAGATCATGCGAATGTGTTTCACGTCGGGCACGACCGGAAATCCGAAGGGGGTCCTGCACTGCACAAATACGACGATGTGTACGTGCGAGTTGATCAACGACGAGTTGAAAGTCACCGAGAAAGACGTACTGCTGGACTACCTGCCGGTCGGTCTGAACTGGGGCTACATCACGTTGGTGCAGGCCGTTCTTGCAGGCGCAAAAGCGGTTCTGATGGAGCGTTTTTCCGCCGATGGCGCTCTGGAGATCATCGAGCGCGAGAGAGTCAGCTACATCCCGACCGCTCCAGCCTCGATTGTGGCGATGCTCAACTCGCCTGAGCTGAAGAAGCGCGACCTCAGTTCACTGCGGGTGGTGATCACCGGTGGTGCCTCGGCAGCGGTCGAGACGATCAAGGCCTTTCAGGCCGCGCTTCCGAGTGCGAAGCTGATCGAGCTCTACGGCATGCTCGAGACGGGCTTCCACTCGTTCACCCGCCTTGACGACGATCCGCTGAAGGTCAATGGGACGGTCGGCCGCTGCGTCAAGGAGATGGGACTCCGCCTCATCGACGACGAGGGCAGGGATGTGCCGTATGGCGAGGTGGGCGAGATCGCAGCCATTGGTCCGTCGGTGCTTTTTGGCTACCTGAACAATCCGGACGCGAATCGCGACAGCTTCACCGCCGACGGCTGGTTTCGTACCGGCGATCTCGGGCAGTTCGTTGACAAGGAAGGGAACGTGCGCATCGCGGGGCGCAAGAAGGAGATCATCAACCGCGGAGGCAAGAAGTACTTCCCGCGCGAGATCGAGGAACTGCTGTACGAACATCCGGCGATCCTGCAAGTCGCGATTGTCGGCGCGCCGGATGCTCGGCTTGGCGAGAAGAACTGCCTGTGCGCCGTTCTGAAGCCTGGCGCCTCGCTCACGCTGGATGAAGTCGTTGCCTTCCTGCGGGGCAGAGTGGCCGACTACAAGCTTCCCGAGCAACTCGTGTTGATGGACAGCTTGCCGATGACCCCAACCGGAAAGATTCGCCGGCCGGAACTGGTGAAGCGCGTACAAGCGTAAGCGGGCACCGAGGCGATCGACGCCTACCTGCAGACCAAGACGTGTGGCTGAAGGCGCCATCCGTTCGTGATGCTCTGAAGGGGCGCGGCGGTCCAAATAGTGGCTCCTCGCGCGGCTTCGTCTCTGCAACGCAGGTGCTGGTCGCCGGGAGAACTGGCCTTTGCTGCCAACTTGCGTAATGCTCTCTCCATCCCCACGGCTGCATGCCATGTCAACGACAACAAAGGAGACCCGATGAACGTTCAAGGATCCAAACGCGCGCTGCTCGTGGCCGCAGCATTGGCGACGCTGCCGTTCGCCGTGTCGGCGCAGGCGTCCTACCCGAGCAAGCCGATCCGGCTGCTCGTAGGCGTTCCGCCTGGCGGCACTACCGACCTCGTCGCACGCTTGGTTGGTGACCAGTTGGCGAAGCAACTCGGGCAGCCGGTCATCATTGAAAACCGGGGCGGTGCGGGCGGGAACATCGCCGCCGAAGCGGTCGCAAAGTCGGCGGCCGACGGCTACACGCTGTTTCTTGGCCCGGTTGGCACCATGACCATCAATCCCTTCGTCTACGCGAAGATGCCCTTCGACACGATGAAGGACTTCTCGCCCATCTCGCAGCTCACGTCACTTCCGATAGTGATGGTCGTGAACCCGTCGGTTCCGGCGAAGAACGTGAAGGAGTTCATTGCGTTCGCGAAGTCCAAGCCGGGAGAGGCGAGTTTCGCGTCCGGTGGCAATGGCACGCAGACCCACCTCGCCGGCGAAATGCTAAAGACGATGGCGGGTATCGACATGATCCACGTGCCGTACAAGGGCACGGCGCCTGCGATGGTCGATCTGCTCGGAGGACGTGTCTCGGCCATGTTCGACCAGATCGCGACCGCACTCCCGCACATCCGCGCCGGCACGCTCGTTCCCATCGGCGTGACAACCGCAAAGCGCGCCTCGGTCGCGCCCGACATTCCGACACTCGCTGAAAGCGGGGTGCCCGGCTTCGAGGCGACGACTTGGCACGGCCTCTTCGCGCCGGCCGGCACGCCGAAAGAGGTCATTGCCCGGCTGAACGCGGAGTCGGTGAAGGCGCTGACGGCGCCTGAGCTCGTCGAAAAGTTCAAGGCCAATGGCGTTGACCCGGTGTCGTCCTCGCCGGAACAGTTCGGCGCCTTCGTTCAGGCCGAGCTCAACCGGTGGCGCGACGCCGTGAAGGCCGCCGGGCTGAAGCCCGAGTGATCCACATCGACTGATCCATTGAACAATCGAAGGTCAACTCCCATGCTGCTCTGCTCCCCTGAAGGCTTTCCGCTGCCGCTGGCACTCGCTGCCGCGCCACGTCCCGCACGCCTCGATGGCCTGCGTATCGGCCTCCTCGACAACACGAAGGCGCCGGTCGACAAGATGATGGACTACCTTGCGGACCGGCTGCGGGACCGCATACCGGGCGTTACGATCTTCCGCATCGCAAAGAAGCACCCGTCCATGCAGGCCGAACGCGAAGTGATCGAGGCGGTCGCCCAGAACGCCGACGTGGTGATCAACGCTTTAGGCGACTGAGGTGCATGCTCGTCGTGGAGTCTCCATGACAGCATCGAAGTCGAGAAGCGCGGCGTCCCCACAGTCCTGCTGATCACGACGCCGTTCATCGCCCTGACGATGACGCAGGCGCGTGTGCTTGGCCTGCCGTCGTTACCCCGCGTTGTGCTGCCGCATCCGATCGGCGGCACGACGATGGACACGATCGCTCCCAAGCTCGATGCCGCCTTCGAGGACATCCTCGCCGGCCTGACGACGCCGCTGCCGATCACCGCGGCGGGCAGCGCCGCCGTTTTGCGCGCGGAGCGCATCGATGTGCCGGCAGGCGACGACGCGTGGGACGATGCGCAACGCGAGTTCATGCGCCGTGGCTGGGGGGACGGTCTCCCAATGGTGCCGCCGACCCCCGCGCGGGTGCAGGCGATGCTGCGCTTCGTCGACCACGCACCGGACCATGTTGTGGCCGCGCTGGCGCCGCGAATGGGGGCCGCGACGGTGGAAGCGATCGCGGTCAATGCGGTGATGGCCGGCTGTCGGCCTGTGCACCTGCCGCTGCTGATCGCCGCCGTGCACGCCATGGCCGAGCGGCGCTTCAATCTGTATGGCATCCAGGCCACGACGCACTGCGTGTCGCCCCTGCTCATCATCAACGGGCCGCTCGCGCGCGTGATGAACATCAACGGCTCCACGGGGATGTTCGGGCCAGGCCCTTGGGACAACGGCGTCGTGGGCCGCGCGATCCGGCTGCTGCTGCTGAACGTCGGCGGTGCAGTACCGGTCGAGATCGACAAGTCGACGATGGGCCATCCGGCCAAGTACACATTCGTGATGGCGGAAAACGAAGACGCGAGCCCGTGGCCCTCGCTGCGCGCGGAACGCGGCTACAGCGACGAGGTAACCACGGTGACCGTCGTCGGTGCGGAAGGTCCGCACAACATCAACGACCACGAGAGCATCACGGCGGATGGCTTGCTGAAGATGATCGCCGGCTCGATGGCACAGCCGGGTCAGAACAACGTTTACTACGCGGCCGAGCCGCTGTTGATCTTGTCCCCCGAGCATTCCGCAACCATCGCCGGAGGCGGTTACGACAAGGACAGCCTGAAGCGCAAGCTTTTCGAGGACGCCCGCGTTCCACTATCAATGTTTTCCCGGGAGAACATCGAGCGACGCATGCACCGCAAGTTCCCCGAGTTGTATAAGAATGCACCGGACGACGTCGGGGTGCGCCTCGCACACCGGCCGGAAGACTTCATGGTCGTAGTCGCCGGCGGCCCGGGCAAGCACTCGATGTACGTGCCGACCTTCGGCGGCACGTTGTCGGTGACGGAGTCCATCGCACATTCGGACGGCCGGCCGTACCTGGGCTCCGACTTCGGGGAATGAATCCACGATGAGCGCACAAGTCCGCCGGACCGCGCCTCTGCGCATCGGCGCCGGCGCAAGCTACGCCGGCGATCGCATCGAACCGGCCACCGACCTCGCGGCGCGCGGTGCGCTCGACTATCTCGTGTACGAGTGCCTTGCGGAGCGAACGATCGCGCTGGCGCAGCTCGAGCGCCTGAAGGATGCCTCGAAGGGCTACAACGAATTGCTCGAAGAGCGCTTCCGCCAGGCGCTGCCCCATTGCCGACGCCGCGGCACTCGCGTCATTACGAGCATGGGGGCGGCCAATCCGGTCGGCGCCGCCCGGCACACCGCACGGATCATTGACGAACTCGGATTGGCGCCGATGAAGGCGGCAGCGGTGGTCGGTGACGACGTCCTCGCATACTGCCTGGAGCACCGCGACACGCTGCAGGTGATGGAGACCGGCGAGCCGTTGTCAGCACTGGCCGGCGAGATCGTTTCAGCCAACGCCTATCTCGGCGCGGAGCCCCTGGTCGAAGCCTTGCGCCGCGGCGCGGACGTGATCCTGACGGGGCGCGTGGCCGACTGCTCGCTCTTCCTCGCGGCCATGGTCCACGAGTTCGGCTGGGCGTTCGACGACTGGGAGCGGCTCGGACGGGGCCAGGCCGCGGGCGACATGGTCGAATGCGGAGCGATCGTCTCCGGCGGCTATTACGCCGACCCCCGCTACAAGGACGTCAAGGACCTTGCGAACCTCGGCTTCCCGTACCTGATCGTGCACCCCGACGGCAGTTCGGAAGTGACGAAGCTTGAAGGCACGGGCGGAGTGATCAACCGGGCGATCTGCACCGAGCACCTGCTCTACGAGATCCACGATCTCGCGAACTACATCACGCCGGACGTCGTCGTCGACTTCAGTGACGTGCGCCTTGACGAGGTCGGCGAGGACCGCGTGCGGATCAGCGGCGTGCGCGGCAAGCCGCGCCCCGACCAGTTGAAGGTATCGATCGGCGTGAAGGAGGGCTGGATCGGGGAGGGCGAAATCACGTACGCCGGTCTCGGATGCCTGAACCGTGCGCGACTGGCGGAAGAGGTGGTCCGCGAGCGCCTGCGGATCTCTGGCGTTCAGTTGCAGGAGTTGCGTGTCGACTACATCGGCCTCAATTCGCTGCACGGCGAAGCGTCGCTGCCGCCAAAGGAGCCGCCCTACGAAGTCCGACTCCGCTTCGCCGGACGCGCGGCGACGAAGCGTGACGCAGTGCGTCTGGGCAACGAGGTCGAGACACTGGTGGGCAAGGGCCCGTGCAGCTCATCACTGCCCCGGCAGTACGTTCGCGAAGTACTCGCGATCTACTCGTGCTTCGTTCCGCGCAGTGCGGTGCGGCCCGAGGTCGTGTTCGCGGAGCCCGATAAGTGAAGCGCTTCTACCTGCGCGAAATCGCACACGCACGGGCGGGCGACAAGGGGGACACGAGCAACATCGGCGTGATTGCCTACAAGGCCGAGTACTTTCCCTTGGTGCTGGCCCAGGTCACGCCGGAGCGCGTCCGCGCGCACTTCCGTGGCCTCGTGAAGGGAACAATCACCCGCTACGAACTGCCGCAGTTGTGGGCGATTAACCTTGTACTCGAACAGGCGCTAGGTGGCGGCGTCACGCGCTCGCTGTCGCTCGACCCACACGGCAAGTCGTATTCGGCACTCATCTTGACGCTGCCGGTCGAGGTGGACGAGGCAATGGCAGCGGAACTGGACAAGGCGGGGCGACAACCGATCTGACCGCACCTCGGAACTCGCCGGAATGGGGACACCGCCGTTTGTGTTGCAGTAGGGCAGGTGGGGAGCGGGCTTTCGGGTTCCCCGCGATGTGAGAGGAACGACGCGGCGTCGCCCCGTTCAATTCGACTCAGCCGTCGCCTCGTCCTGTGACCTGCGCCTTCCTGCCGTGCCAACCTGACGGCAGTGGAGTTCAATCAGCCGGGAGGCTCCAGCCGCAACAGGGTGCAGGAGTACCCGGCTCTTTCGAGCCGATCATTCGCGAGCTTGACCTGAGTCGGGTTCTTCGAGCCACTCGCTGCCGGAGGACGCCTTGGTTCGATCGATAGTTCCTGATCGCGGACTCTCTTCGGGCCTTCGTTGGTGGCGCTGAGCGCGCGCTTCTCCCCTTTAAAGAGCCGTATGTCGCCGCGTCACTTGCTGTACCGCACAACACTTTTGTAAACATTCTTGTTGACACAACTGTAGGCTAAAAATTAAGGTCTGGCGGATGGCAAAGACAGCACTGCGCAGCGTCCCGGCCGCCCGCAAGCCGAGGTCGGGCGCCCTGTCGCGCGCGAAGCGAACTGCGCCGCCCGACATCACGCGCGTCCTGCGCGAGCGCATCGCCACGCAGGAGATTCCGCCTGGGTCGAAGCTGCGGGAAAACGAACTCGCGCTCGAGTTCGGCGTGCCGCGCACCCGCGTACGCGAAGCGCTGTCGGTGCTTGAGCAACGCGGTCTGGTCGAGCGGATCCCCAACCGGGGGGCGGTGGTTATCCGGCTCGAACTCTCGCACGTTTCGCACCTCTACGACACGCGTGAGGTGCTCGAAGGCCTGTGCGCGCGGCTGGCGACGATCAACGGTGATCGCGCCCGGTGGGAGGGGGCGCTGGCGTACTTCAAGGGTCCGATGGTGAAGTTCGTTGGCGACGGCGACATCGACGCCTACATCGCCGGTTACGAGGCGTTCCGCCGAGAGATGATCGACGGCGCCCGCAACCCTGTGCTGGCGGGGATGCTCGACAGCATCCTCGAGCGGACGCAGGCACTGATCCGCCGCATCATCATCTTGCCGGGCCGCGCCGAGATCGGCTTGCAGCAGCACACCGCGATGCTCGAGGCGATGTGCCGCGGCGACGCCGACGAAGCGGAGCGCCTGCGGCGCGAAAACATGCGCAGCGCCAAGGCGTACCTCGAGCGCTACCAGAAGTACATCCTCTAGCGATGCCAGTCGACACGCCATCCAGCACGACCGCCGCAGGCCCGCTCGCGGGCTACCGCGTCCTCGAGATGGGTTCCACCGTCGCGGGTCCCTTCTGCGGGCGGCTGCTCGCGGACTTCGGCGCGGAGGTGATCAAGGTCGAACCCGCGGAAGGCGATGCCGTCCGCACGATGGGCAAATCCTTCCACGGCAAGTCGCTCTACGCGGCGAGCATCTTCCGCAACAAGTCGCTGATCACGCTCGACCTGCGCAAGCCCGAGGGCCAGCGCCTCGCCGCCGATCTCGCGGCCAAGAGCGACGTGCTCGTCGAGAACTTCCGTCCGGGCGGGCTCGAGCGCTGGGGACTAGGCTATGAACAACTGGCGGCGCGCAACCCGGGGCTCGTGATGGTGCGCATCAGCGGCTTCGGGCAGGACGGCCCGTACAGCCAGCGGGCGGGCTACGGCGTGATCGGCGAGGCGGTGAGCGGGCTGCGCCACCTCACCGGCGATCCTGACCGCCCGCCGGCGCGCGTCGCCGTGTCGATGACCGACTACATCACGGGTCTCTACGGTGCATTCGGCGCCGCACTGGCGCTGCTGGCGCGCACCAGGACGGGTCGCGGCCAGGTGATCGACGCAGCGCTGTACGAGTGCGCGTTCAGCTTCATGGAGCCGTGGATCTCCGCTTACGAGAAGACCGGTCACGTCGCCGGGCGCTGCGGGTCGCGCCTGCCGGAGAGCACGCCGAACAACCTCTATCCCACCGGCGATGCGCAGTTCATCCACATCACCGCGATGGGCGAAGCGGTCTTCCGGCGGCTCACGATCGCGATGGGCCAGCCCGAGCTCGCGAACGACCCGCGCTTCGTGACCGCGCGGGCGCGCTCGGAACACCACGAGGCGATCGACGACCTGATCGCGCGCTGGACCTCGACGACGCCGCTGGCGCAGCTCGAGCGCGTGCTGGCGGAAGCCGCGGTGCCGGCGACTCGCATCTACACCATCGCCGACATCTTCGGCGACCCGCATTACCGCGCGCGTGGCGCGATCGCGGCGGCG
>Ga0209254_10000201_pt1 | contig 43028 bp, 42 predicted proteins | sample FrelakmetDIP11DI_FD_187148 | JGI IMG/M metagenome (GOLD analysis project Ga0209254, IMG submission 187148) | Freshwater lake sediment microbial communities from the University of Notre Dame, USA, for methane emissions studies - DIP11 DI (SPAdes)... | ecosystem: Environmental > Aquatic >... | reverse complement strand
CTACCCCTGCGACATCCCCTCGAGGAACTCCCTGTTGGTCGCGACCTTGTCGAGGCGCTCGAGCAGCAGCTCCATCGCCTCGACCGGGGAGAGCTGGGACAGCACCTTGCGCAGCACCCAGATTCGGCGCAGCTCCCACTCGTCGATCAGCAGCTCCTCCTTGCGGGTCCCCGACTTGTGGATGTCGATAGTGGGGAAGACGCGGCGCTCGACGAGCTTGCGGTCGAGGTGCACCTCCATGTTGCCGGTGCCCTTGAACTCCTCAAAGATGACGTCGTCCATCCGCGAGCCGGTGTCGATGAGCGCGGTGCCAACGATGGTCAGGCTGCCGCCCTCCTCGATGTTGCGTGCCGCGCCGAAGAAGCGCTTGGGCTTCTGCAGGGCGTTGGAGTCGACGCCGCCCGACAGCACCTTGCCCGACGGCGGCACGACAGTGTTGTAGGCACGGGCGAGCCGGGTGATCGAGTCGAGCAGGATCACGACGTCCCGGCGGTGCTCGACCAGCCGCTTGGCCTTCTCGATCACCATCTCGGCCACCTGGACGTGGCGGGTCGCGGGCTCGTCGAAGGTCGACGAGATGACCTCGCCGTGCACCGACCGCTGCATGTCGGTGACCTCCTCGGGCCGCTCGTCGATCAGCAGCACGATCAGCGTGATCTCGGGATGGTTGGCGGTGATCGAGTTGGCGATGGCCTGCAGCATCATGGTCTTGCCGGTGCGGGGCGACGCCACCAGCAGGCCGCGCTGCCCCTTGCCGAGCGGCGTCACCAGGTCCATCACCCGCGCGGTCATGTTGTCGGGCACCTCGAGCACGATCCGCTCCTCCGGGTAGAGGGGCGTCAAGTTGTCGAAGTGGACCTTCTCCATGGACACCTCGGGAGGCTCGAAGTTGATGGCCTCGACCTTGATCAGCGCGAAGTAGCGTTCGCCCTCCTTCGGCGGCCGGATCTGACCGGACACGGTGTCGCCGGTGTGCAGGTTGAAGCGGCGGATCTGCGACGGCGAGACGTAGATGTCGTCGGGCCCCGGCAGGTAGTTGTACTCCGGGGCGCGCAGGAACCCGAAGCCCTCCGGCAGCACCTCGAGCACCCCCTCGCCGAAGATCAGACCCTCGCGCTCGGTCTGCCGCTGCAGGATCCGGAAGATCAGGTCCTGGCGGCGCATGCCGGTCGGGTTCTCGACGCCGAGGCCGCGGGCCACCCCGCTCAGCTCGTTGATCGACATCTCCTTGAGCTGCGTGAGGTCGAGTCGCCCCTCCTGCGGGGTCTCCACCGAGTTCTCGTACTTCTCGATCTCGTCGTCCAGGTCGAGCGGAATCACGACCGGCTCATCCGCGCTTTCTTTCTTCTTGCGTCCCATCTCAGTCTCCTCGTGATTGTCTGCCGCGCCACGCGGTCGCCAGGCTCTCGATCTCGCTGAGCAGCTCGCGTCGGCCCTCGCCGGCGTTCACGCTCACCGCCAGCGGCGGGGTCGCCAGGCCGAGCTGCCGCTGGACCTCGCGCTGCATCGTCGCGCGCTGGCCACGGCTGAGCTTGTCGGCCTTGGTCAGCACCACCACTCGGTCGCGCGCCGCCGCACCCAGCATCTCCTGGAGGTCCAGGTCGAGCGCGGTCGGGCCGTGCCGAATGTCGATCAGCGTCACCACGCCGGCCACCCGCTGCTCGTCGAGCAGATAGCGCCCCACCTCCTGGCCCCACTCCTCGCGCAGCTGTCGCGCCGCCTTGGCGTAGCCGTACCCGGGCAGGTCGACCACATAGAACGACGAGTTGACCAGGAAGAAGTTGAGCGTCCGCGTCTTGCCCGGCGCCTTCGCCACCTTGGCCAGGCGGCGCTGGAACAGCCAGTTGAGCAGGCTCGACTTGCCGACGTTGGACCGGCCGGCCACCGCGACCTGCGGATACCACTCGCGCGGTCTGTCGGAGGCCCGCAGCGCGGCACCGCGAAAGGTGATGTCTCGAATCTCCACATCTAGTGGGCGAGCGGCGGCGAGTCGAAGCTGGAGTCGGGCTTCGCGGGTGGGGCCGCGACTCCTGCCTCGATCTCGTGCACCAGCGCGTTCTCCAAAACCTTGTCCATATGGCTGGCGAGGTGGAAGGTCATCTCCGACCGGACATCGTCGGAGATCTCCTCGAGGTCCTTCTCGTTCTCCTCGGGCAGGATGATCTCGCGGATACCGGCGCTGTAGGCGGCAAGGACCTTCTCCTTGAGCCCGCCGACCGGCAGCACGTTGCCCCGCAGGGTGATCTCTCCGGTCATCGCGGTGTCCACCCGAACCGGCGTCCCGGTGAAGGCCGAGATCAGCGCGACCGCCATGGTGATGCCGGCCGACGGCCCGTCCTTGGGGATGGCGCCCTCCGGCACGTGAACGTGCACGTCCGTCTTCTCGAAGACCTCGACGTCGATGCCGAGCTTCTCGGCGCGCGACCGCACGTAGCTGAGCGCGGCGCGGGCCGACTCCTGCATGACGTCACCGAGCTGGCCGGTGAGGGTGACGTTGCCCTTGCCACGCATCAGCGTCACCTCGGTGAGCATGAGCTCACCGCCGACCTGGGTCCACGCCAGCCCCACCGCCGCCCCGACCTCCGGCGCCTGCTCGCGCTTCTGCTCCCGGTACCGGGGGTGGCCGAGCAGCTCGCGCACCAGCGTGTCGGTCACCCGAATGGTCGACCGGCGCTGGGTCTTCTCCTTGAGCACGCGCCGCGCCAGCTTGCGGCAGATCGACGCGATCTCCCGTTCGAGGTTGCGGACGCCGGCCTCGCGGGTGTAGCGCTCGATCAGGTAGAGCAGGGTGTCCTTCTCGAACTCGATCTTGAACTTGCCCTCGAGGCCGTGCCGCTCGAGCTGGCGCGGGACCAGGAACTGACGGGCGATCTCCAGCTTCTCGAGGTGGGTGTAGCCGGACAGCCGGATCTGCTCCATGCGGTCGATCAGCGCGGGTGGGATCGAGTGGGTGACGTTGGCGGTGCAGATGAAAAAGACCTTGGACAGGTCGTACTCGACGTCCAGGTAGTGGTCGTGGAAGGTGTGGTTCTGCTCCGGGTCGAGCACCTCGAGCAGCGCGCCCGCTGGGTCGCCTCGGAAGTCCGCGGCCATCTTGTCAACCTCGTCGAGCAGGATGACCGGGTTGACGGTACCCGCCTTGCGCATCATCTGGACGATCTGGCCCGGGAACGCGCCGATGTAGGTCCGGCGGTGGCCCCGGACCTCCGCCTCGTCGCGCACGCCGCCCAGGGAAAGCCGCACGAACTTGCGGCCGGTCGAGCGCGCGATCGAGCGCGCCAGCGACGTCTTGCCGACGCCCGGCGGCCCAACGAAACAGAGGATCGTGCCGGTGGTCTTGCGAACCAGCTGCCGCACCGCCAGAAACTCGAGGATCCGGTCCTTGACCTTCTCCAGGCCGTAGTGGTCCTCGTTGAGGACCTTCTCGGCGCGCCGGATGTCGCGGATCTCGCGCGTGGCGTTCTTCCAGGGAACCGCGAGCAGCCAGTCGACGTAGTTGCGCGACACACCCGCCTCGGCCGACACCGGCGGCATGCCCTCGAGGCGGCGGATCTCGATCACCGCCTTCTCCTTGGCCTCCTCGGACATGCCCGAGCTCTCCACCTGCTCCTTGAGCCCCTGCATCTCCTCCTGGGAGTCGTTGCGGCCGAGCTCCTCGTTGATCGCCTTGATCTTCTCCGACAGGTAGTACTCGCGCTGCGCCTTCTCCATCTGCTTCTTGACGCGCGACGAGATCCGCCGGTCGATGTTGAGCTTCTCGATCTCGACGTCGAGCAGGTCGTTGAGCCGCTCGAGGCGCTCGAGCGGGTTGAGGATCTCGAGCAGGTTCTGCTTCTCCGGGGTCGGCTGGTTGAGGTGGGCGGCGAGGATGTCGGCGAACTGGTCGGGGTCGTCGGTCTGCAGCGACGCCAGCACGCCCTCGACCGCGAGGTGATGGGCCAGCTTCGCGTACTCCTTGAAGAGCTCGGCGAGCTCGCTCATGTACTGGGAAACCGCCGGGCCGGTGGGGACCTCGGTCGATACCGGCACGACGCGCGCCATCAGGCACGAGGGGTCGGGCACCGCCTCGACGATCCGCGCCCTGGCCAGGCCCTCGACCATCACCTTGATGTTGCCCGAGGCCAGCTGCAGGTGCTGGACAACCCGGGCGGTGACGCCCAGCTCATAGATGTCGCCGGGCTCCGGCTCGTCGACCTTGGGGTCACGCTGCGTGGCGAGGAGGATCTTCTTGTCAGGCCGCCCGAGCGCGCGCTCGAGCGCCACCACCGACGGCTGCCGACCGACCACGAACGGCGCCATCATGTGGGGAAACACCACCATGTCCCGCAACGGGACGACGGGGAGCAGCTTGGACTCGACGTCTTTCTTCATGATCTCCACTCGGATGGGGTTTCTCGGCTTACGGCGCGCGGGGCTGTCGATCCGGAGCTGGCGGTTGCCGGCGGCCCTCGCCGGCGGGCGCGTACAGCCTAACTCACCTTGCGAACCGCCGTCAGCGGTGGCACGCGCCGTTCCACCACATCCCGCGAGATGACAATCTCTCTGATGTCGGGCACCGATGGGACCTGGTACATCACGTCGAGCATCAGCTCCTCGAGGATGATCCGCAGGCCCCGCGCGCCGACCTTGCGCTCGATCGCCTGATCGACGATCGCGCTGAGCGCCTCCGCGGTGAAGCTGAGATCGACCCCCTCGAAGGAGAGGATGGTCTGGTACTGGCGGACCAGGCAGTTCTTGGGCTCGGTCAGGATCCGCACCAGGGCGTCGTGGTCGAGATCGTGCAGCGTCCCGACCACCGGGATGCGCCCGACGAACTCGGGGATCATCCCGTACTTGATGAGGTCCTCGGGGTGGACGCGCTCGAGCAGCTCGCTGGTCCGCTTCTCGTTGCCCCCGAGGTCGACCCCGAAGCCCATGCGCTTCTGGTTGAGGCGGCGGGCTATGACGTCCTCGATGCCGACGAACGCGCCGCCGCAGATGAACAGGATGTTGGTGGTGTCGATCTGGAGGAACTCCTGGTGGGGGTGCTTGCGGCCCCCCTGGGGCGGCACGTTGGCGACCGTCCCCTCGAGGATCTTGAGCAGGGCCTGCTGCACGCCCTCGCCGGACACGTCGCGCGTGATCGAGGGGTTCTCGGCCTTGCGGGCGACCTTGTCGATCTCGTCGATGTAGACGATGCCGCGCTCGGTGGCCTCGCGGTCACCCTGGGCGGCCTGGTAGAGCCGGAGCAGGATGTTCTCGACGTCCTCGCCGACGTAACCGGCCTCGGTCAGGGTGGTGGCGTCGACGATCGTGAACGGCACCTGGAGCTGGCGCGCGAGGGTCTGGGCGAGCAGCGTCTTGCCGGTGCCGGTCGGACCGATGAGCAGGATGTTGGACTTGGCCAGCTCGACGTCGCTGTGGCCGCGGCCGGCCTGGTACTCGATGCGCCGGTAGTGGTTGTAGACCGCCACCGACAGCTTCTTCTTGGCCGACTCCTGGCCGATCACGTACTCGTCCAGATGGCCCTTGATCTCGTGCGGCTTGGGCAGCTTCTGCTGCTTGGACTTGGCCTCGTGGACGCGATCCTCGGCGATGATGTCGAGGCAGACCTCTACGCACTCGTTGCAGATGTAAACGGTCGGGCCAGCGATCAGCTTCCTGACCTCGTGCTGGCTCTTGCCGCAGAAGCTGCAGCGGAGCACATCACCGTCACGCTGGGACATGAACGCCCCTCCACCGACTATTGTACCCCAGGGCTCCCCGTTTGGGACCCCTCGTGAACACTCTACTCCCTGGAAACAATGATCTTGTCCACCAAGCCGTAGGCCTTGGCCTCGTCCGCCTCGAGGATGAAGTCGCGCTCCGTGTCGAGGTTGATCTTGTCGATCGGCTGCCCGGTGTGGAGGGCAAGGATCTCGTTGAGCCGTTCGCGCAGGCGCATCAGGTCGCGGGCGTGGATGTCGATGTCGGTGGCCTGGCCGTGGAGACCAGACATCAGCGGCTGGTGCAGTAGCACCCGGCTGTGGGGCAGGGCGAAGCGCTTCCCCTTGGTGCCGCCAGCCAGCAGCACGGCGCCCATCGAGGCCGCCTGGCCGAGGGCGATGGTGGCCACGTCAGGCTTCACGTACTGCATGGTGTCGTAGACCGCGAGGCCCGCCGTGATCGAGCCGCCGGGCGTGTTGATGTAGAGGAAGATGTCCTTCTCGGGGTTCTCCGCCTCCAGGAAGAGCATCTGGGCGATCACGACCGACGCCACGTAGTCGTCGATCGGCAGCCCGAGGAACACGACGTTGTCCTTGAGCAGCCGCGAGAAGATGTCGTAGGAGCGCTCTCCCCGGTTGGTCTGCTCGACCACCCACGGAATCGGAAAGGACATCACTCCACCTCCCCGCCGACGCGGCGGATCATGTCGTCGACGGTTGCTGAGATTCGCGCCGAGCCGCGCAGCTCCTCGAGCTTGTGCTCCCTGGCCAGGTTCGCCTTGTGCTCGCCCGGCGGGATGCCCCGCTGTCGTGCCTCGAGGCTGATGTAGGCGTCCACGTCCGCCTCGGGCACCGCGATCTGCCAGGAGTCTGCAAGCTGCTCCAGGACCAGCATGTCGAGCACCCGCCGCCGCGAGCCGGGCTCCACCCTGGCGGCCAGCTCCTGCCAGTTGATATCGGAGGACGAGGGCGCCCCGCCCTGCATCGCCATCGAGTAGGCGAACCGGTTGAGGTCCTCGCGCACCGCCGAGGAGACGAGCGAGGGCGGCAGCTCGTTGACGTCGACGCCGGCCTCGAGGTGATCGAGCAGGGCCCGTCGCCACTGCTCCCGGCGCTGGCGGCGCTTGCTGCTCCCGAGCACCTCGGCGATCCGCTCCTTGAGGCCTGCGAGCGAGTCGAAGCCGAGGGTCCGGGCGAGCTCGTCGTCGACCGCCGGACGCACCTTGCGCTTCAGCGCCGTGACGTCGATGGTGTAGCGCACGGTCTTGCCGGCGCGCCGTTGGTCGGGGTCGTCGTCGGGGAACCGGCGCTCGGCGATCCGCTGCTCACCGACCCTGACCCCTTGCAGGGCGTGGGTGATCTGCTCCGGCACCGCGCCGTCACCGATGACGATGCGGGCCGCTTTCTCCTCGTACGGCTCCTGGTCGGATCCCTCCATCTGGCCATGCAGGTCGGCTTCGACCAGCATGCCATCGACGGCGACCTCGCCGTCCGCCGGCTCCCAGGAGGCGTGCTCCTCCGCGATCGATTCGAGCTCGCTCTCGACCTCGGGCTCGCTGACCTCGAGCGAGACCTCGGGCAGCTCGAAGCCGTCGAGCGCCGGCAGCTGAAAGCGGGGCCGCAGCTCCATCTCGGCCCGCATGCGGAAGCCGCCGGCGTCATCGAAGGCGGCGTCGCTGACCGCGGGGCGGGTGATCGGCTCCAGCCCCTCCTCGGCATCGAAGACCTCGCCGAGCAATCGGCCCGCGAGGTGCTCCTTGAGCTCCTGCTCGATGTCCTCGCCAAAGCGGGCGCGGATCGCCGACTCGGGCGCCTTGCCGGGGCGAAAGCCGGGCACCGTAGCCTTCTTGCGGAAGCTACGGACGATCTCGGCGCGCTCCGACGTGACCGCCGCGGCATCGAGCTCGGCGGTCACCTCGACGGTGTTGTCGGCGCGGCGAGACAGGGTGTAGGGCATGGGTGGCGACTCCAGGTGGTGCGAAAGGGGGGACTCGAACCCCCACGGGGTGACCCCCACGAGACTCTAAATCTCGCGCGTCTGCCAGTTCCGCCACTTTCGCAGCGAACAGTGGGGGTGGTGAGCCGTGGAGGAATCGAACCTCCAACCTAGGGATTAAGAGTCCCTTGCTCTGCCAGTTGAGCTAACGGCCCACGCCAGCGGGAATTCTACTGGAAACAGCCTCGCCTGGCAAGATCAGGTCGCTTCCCCGCCCGCTTCCGCTTCCGCGCCCGGGTGCTCGCAGTCTCCGCGGCCCACCCGGGGGCGCTGCGGACTTCCCCGCGAGTGCGGCAGGTGCTTGGGGATCGTCACTTGGGCGCGGGCGCGGAGGGGGAAGCGGAAGCGGAACGGGCGCGGGATCAACGATGGACGAGGTGCTTGATCTCCGACAACCCGAGCTCGGACCGGGCCGACACCACGATCGCCGAGGTGCCGCCGTTGTACGCCGGCACCACCACCTCGTCGCGGAACTGCCCGTCCTGGCCGGTGACGCCCTTGGCCAGCAGCACCCGGTGCGGCTCGGCGGTCGACTTGAAGAGCACCGAGATCTCGACCCCGACCATCGGCGCGCTGCTCTGCGACTCGAGGGCAACGATCGCGACCCTCGCCCGCGCCCCATAGGCGAAGTCGTGGTCGCGGGCCGCCTGCAACACCAGGTGTGCGCGGCCCCGCTGCGCCTGCAGGTAATCCACGATCACCTGGTCGAGGGAGATCTCGCTGGCTGGTGCTGCGGCATGGCGCGGACGCACGATCGTGGTGTCGTCCTCCGACGCCACCTCCTCGTCGCGAGACATCAGCTGGTGCAGCCGCCCGGCGCCGATCGCATCGACGATCGACCGGTGCTGCCGCTCCATGATCGCGGCCACCGCCTGCGGCTCGACGCCACGCTCGACGAGATCGTGATAGGGCGTCCGGCGGGAGTACAGGATCTCCCCGCTCGCGTAGACCAGGGACTCGACGAAGGGGTTGGATCGCCCCTTGTCCTCGGTCTGCACGTGGTACACGGTCCCCGCGTGGTCGATGTCGGTGTTGTACCCGGTCAGCACCACCGTCTTGCGCCCTTCGCTCCAGCCAAAGGCTACCTCGACCTCGTGAACCGGTCAATCCGGGCGCTCCGCGCCGCCCCCCGTAAAGTGCAGCAGGACCTTGGCTTCACCCGTCCGTCGCGGGCCTGCGCGTGAGCCGAGTCCAGGCCCGCGTCGGCGCGCCCCGTGCAGCCGGCAGGACCCCCAAGCGAGCGGCGCCACCCCTGGTCGGCCGTCGTCCCGCCGCCGCGTCCGCGGGTGTACAGTGGGCGCCGCCGCGGCCGTCCACCGCGGGCCGATCGCGCGCGTCTCGACGAGGTGGATCATGCGCACCATCATCGAACCGTTCCGGATCAAGATGACCGAGCCCCTCAAGATCACCACCCGGGAGGAGCGGGAGCGGGCGCTCGAGGCGGCCCACCACAACGTGTTCCTGGTCGACGCCGACGACTGCTGCATCGACCTGCTGACCGACAGCGGCACCGGGGCCATGTCGACCCATCAGTGGGCGGCGATGATGCTCGGCGACGAGAGCTACGCGGGGAGCCGGTCGTGGAAGCGCTTCGAGGCGAGCGTGCGGGCGATCACCGGCATGGCGCACGTGCTGCCAACCCACCAGGGCCGGGCGGCCGAGGGCATCCTCGCCGAGTGCGTGGTCCAGCCCGGTCAGGTCATCCCCAACAACAGCCACTTCGACACCACCCGGGCCAACATCGAGTACCGCCGCGGCATCGCCCTCAACCTGCCGTGCGCTGAGGCCCTCGACACCGAGCACATTGCGCCGTTCAAGGGCAACATGGACGTCGACGCGCTGCGCCGCTGCATCGCGGAGCACGGCCGGGACGTCATCCCATTCGCAATGATGACCGTCACCAACAACACCGGCGGCGGCCAGCCGGTGTCCATGGCCAACCTGCGCGAGGTCAAGGAGGTGCTGGCGGCGCACGGGATCCCGCTCATCATCGACGCCTGCCGGTTCGCCGAAAACGCCTACTTCATCCACGAGCGCGAGCAGGGCTATCGCGGGCGCAGCCTGCTCGAGATCGCCCAGGAGATGTTCGCGCTCGCCGACGGCGCAACCATGAGCGCCAAGAAGGACGGCCTCGCGAACATCGGCGGCTTCCTCGCCTGCCGCAACCCGGAGTGGGCGGAGCGCTTCCGCAGCCTGCTCATCCTGCGCGAGGGCTTCCCGACCTACGGCGGCCTCGCCGGGCGTGACCTCGAGGCGATCGCGGTCGGCCTCATGGAGGCGCTGGAGTACGACTACCAGGTCTACCGGCACGCGACCGTCGAGTACCTGGCGACCCGACTGGGCGCGCTCGGCATCCCGATGGTGATGCCGGCCGGCGGCCACGCGGTGTTCCTCGACGCGCGCCGGATGCTGCCCTCCATCCCACCGCTGGCTTACCCCGGGATCGGCGTCGTCAACGCCCTCTACCTCGCCGGCGGCATCCGCGCGGTCGAGCTCGGCAGCGTCATGTTCGGCCACTTCGACGGCGAGGGCCGGGAGCAGCCCTCGCCGCTCGAGCTGGTGCGGCTCGCCTTCCCGCGGCGCGTCTACACGCAGAGCCACTTCGACTACATCGTCGAGGTCATGGAGGAGGTCTGGCGCGACCGCGCGCGGATCCCCGGCTACCGCATCGCCTGGCAGCCGGCGATGCTGCGCCACTTCACCTGCCACTTTGAACCGATCGGGAGGGGCTAGGATCCAGGATCTGGGGGCTGGCCGCTCCCGATCCCGCTCCCGTTCCCGTTCCCGAACGACACCTCCGGTACGGCACGCCGGATCGGGAACGGGTACGGGAACGCGGCCCGTGGCGCGCGGGAACCTCGCTGGGAAGGGCTACAATCCCCCGATGCGGCCCATCTCGATCCTCTTTCTGTGCGTCGGCAACACCTGCCGGTCACCGATGGCCGAGGCCATCGCGCGCGCTCTCGGAGGCGGTCTCCTGGTCGCCCACTCGGCTGGGCTCGCGCCGACCGGCCGCGTCGCTTCGACCACGCTCGAGGCGCTGCGCGCCCTCGGCTACCCCTGCGCCGGGCTCGCCTCCAAGGGCCTCGATGAGGTGCCGCTCGACGGCCTCGACGTCGTGGTGTCGCTGATCGGCCCGGCGGGCCTCGCCTGGCTGCCCGCCGGGGTTGCCGCGCGGCGGGTGGCGTGGACCATCCCCGATCCCTACGGTGACGACCTCGCGACCTACCTCGCGGTCGCCCGCACGATCGAGCAGCGGGTGCGGGCGCTCGTCGACGAGCTCCTCCCTCCGGAACTTCCCGCCCGCTGACGGCTCTCACTGACTCGAGGAGGACGGCGGCGGCAGAAGCTGGGCGGCACCTGTGGCAGTATGGAGGCGTGACCTTCGACGAGGTCTACGAACGCTTCCGGCGCCCGGTGTGGCGTCTCGCCCGCCGCCTGACCGGCAGCGAGGAGGACGCGCGTGACGCGACCCAGGAGATCTTCCTGCGCGTCTGGCGGGGGCTCGACGGCTTCCGAGGCGAGGCGAAGCTTTCGACCTGGGTGTTCCAGATCGCCTGGAACTACCTCCGGCTGCACCACCGGCGGGCGGGCCGTCGGCCGCCACTGGTGGCGGTTGCCGACGACGAGGCCCTCGTCGTGGAGCGGGCCCCCGACCCGGGCCCCGATCCGGAGCGGCACGCCACCGCCGCCGACCTTCTCGACCGGGTGGAGGAGGCGATCGACCGCCTCCCGGAGCAGTTTCGAGTGATCCTCTGGTTGCGCGACGGCGAGGGCCGCAGCTACGAGGAGGTGGCCGAGGTGCTCGACATCCCGATCGGCACCGTGCGGTCGCGGCTGTCGCGCGCCCGCCAGGCGCTCAAGCAGGAGCTGGAGGGGTGATGGACGAGGGGACGGCAGAGCTGCTCAGCCGCTACCTGGACGGCGACCTCGACGCCGCCGAGACCCGCCTGATCGAGGCGCGGCTGGCGGCGGAGCCGGACCTCCGGGCGGAGCTCGCGGCGCTGCGGCGGCTCCAGCTCCAGGTGCGCTCGGTCGCGGACCGCATGATGCCGCCGGCCGCGCTTGACGCGCCGCCGCGCCCGGCTGACCGCAGCGCGCCCCGCACGCCGCGCCGCGTCCCGCCGGCAGTACGCTGGCTCGGTCTCGCCGCCGGGGTTGCGCTGGCGGTGACGGTAGTGGTCGAGGTGGCCCGCAGGCCGCCGCAGGTGCGCGCTCCGACCACGGTCACCACGCCCAGGGGGGCGCCGGCGGCCACGCCGCCGCTGGCAGCAGCCGCGGCGCACGCCCCGGCGCCGGCGGCGGCGCCACTTCGGGCGGACAAGGCCGGCGAGGCCGACGCCGCCCCTCCCGCCGAGCCAGCGCCGGCGGCCCCAGCGAGCGCCCGGCGGCGGCTGCAGTCACCCGAGCAGCAGGAGCTGTCGATTGCCGCAGAGCAGCAGTCCACGGCGGCGACGGGTCGCGCCCAGGCCGCGGCGAGCGGAACGCTGGCCGACGCCGAGGGCGCGCTCGAGGATCGTGCCGGGACGCCGATCCCGAGCAACACTGTCGCCGCCGTCGCAGCGGCGTCGAAGCGCGAGCGCGCCGAGACCGTCGCCAGCGACGAGGAGGCGGCGTTCAACGCCTTGGCGGAACCGGGCGCAGCGCCACCCGGCGCCGGGGCCCTCCGCCTCGAGCTGGCCGGTGAGGACGGCTCTGTGCTGGGCGCGCTCGCGCTGCCCGCCGCGTCGGCGGACATCGGCTCACGGTTCGTGGTGACGGTGGCCGCCGGTGTGATCGTGGCCCTCGAGCCGGATGCGGCCGGCTCGGCGCTCGACGAGTTGATCGGACAGCCTCTCGCCGGGCTGCCGGATGGGCGCTACGTCGGTGTGGTCGTCGGCAACGCCGCCGTCGACTGAGACCGGCGACGGCTCACCCGACCGCTTTCGCGCGATCCTCAACCGTACGAGCGGACCGCCTCGGCCTCGTCGTCAAAGACCTCGAACACGGTGATGAGCTGGGTCACCTGCAGGATGTCATTGATCTTCGGGGACAAACGCAGCAGCTTGAGGTGGCCGCCCTTCTTGGTGACCGTCGTGTAGCAGGCGACCATCTCGCCGATGCCCGAGGAGTCGATCGTGGACACCCCGGCGAGGTCGAGCACGATGTTCTTCTTGCCGGCTGCCAGCGCTTCGTCGATCAGCTCTCGGATCTTGACATCGCCGCTGCCGATGGTGATCTTGCCCGACAACTCGACGATACGAACGTCACCGCGATCTCGGACTTGGCTTTTCATTCTCCGCACTCCTTGTCGTAGGTTGCAGGTGCTTGACCATGAGCACCGAGGTGCCGCCGCCGGGCGTGCGGCTGAACTGCACACGGTTCATGAACTGCTGCATGTAGAAGATCCCGCGTCCGCTTGGGCGCAGCAAGTTTTCGGGCACGGTCGGGTCGGGGATCAGGCTCGGATCGAAGCCCTCGCCTTCGTCGTCGATGCGGATGGTCACCGCGGACGAGTCGACGCTGAGGTCGACATGGACCTTGCGCTCGGGCTGCAACCGGTTGCCGTGCCCGACAGCATTGGCCATCGCCTCGCGCAGCGCAGTCACCACCCAGTACAGCTGTTCGCCATCGCAACCGGCCGTGGCACAGAGGTCGTGCAAGGCGCGCTCCGCCACCTCGATGTTCTCGAAGCGGCTCGCGAGCACGAGATGGGCGTTCACGGCCTCGATGGCATTCACGACCGGCGATTATAGCAACCGCTCGCAGCGGTCGCCCCCTCAGTCGTACTCCGGGGTGTCGTCGTCGTCTCCCTCACCCTCGGCGGGCTGCACCATCCGCAGCACCCACTCGTGGAAGTGGGGCTCGGCGTTGGCGATCGGGAAGCCGAGGATCTCCGGGAGCTCGTAGGAGTGGATCTCCCGGATCGCGTCGGAGACCTTGTCGAAGTAGCGCTTGGGCGTCTTGATCAGCAGGAGGTACTCAGTGTCCTCGCAGACCTTGCCCTTCCAGCGGTAGATCGAGCGGAGGCACGGCACGATGTTGATGCAGGTCGCGAGCCGGCGCTCGATCAGCTCTTCCGAGATCTCCACCGCCTGCTGCTCGGTGCCGACCGAGGTCATGATCAGGGTGACTTCCTCGAGCTCCGCCATGGCGGGCACGCTAGCCGAACTCGGTTACCCCGTCAAGGAGCAGCTCAGTACCGCCGCAGCAGCCCAACCACGATGCCCTGGACCTGGATCTGGTCTGCCGGAACCACCAGTGGCGGCAGCGCTGCGTTCGACGGCTGCAAGCGCAGCCGCCCGCCACTCTCCCGGTAGACTCGCTTCAGCGTGACCTCGCCCCCGACCAGCGCCACCACCATGTCGGCGTCGGCAGCGGTCCCGGCCCTGCGCACGATCACGATATCGCCGTCCTGGATGCCCTCCTCCACCATCGAGTCGCCCCGCACCCGCAGCGCGTAGCCAGGATCGTCTCCGAGCATGTCCGGCGGCACCGTGATGCTCTCCTCGTCCGGGATCGACTCGATCGGCGAGCCGGCGGCGACGACACCGAGCAGCGGGAGGTTGCCGGCGACCGCGCCCAACCGGCCGACCCCGGGCAGCACGAGCCCTCGCTTCTGGTGCTTCTCTCGGCGCAGGTAGCCCTTGCGCTCGAGCAGGCCGACGTGCTTCTGGGCGCTCGCCGTCGACGAGAAGCCGAAGGCGTCGGCGATCTCCTGCAGCGTCGGGGCGACGCCGCTGGCGGCAATCCGGCGCCGGATGAAGTCGAGGACGTCCCGCTGCTTCTCGGTGAGGTAGGTCATGCGGCTGGCTCCCCACCCCAAAGGTAGGCGATAAGCAGGCGTAAGTCAATGGAGGAAGGGGCGAGGGGGTTGGGGTTAGGGACCCCCGCCCGCTCTGGTCACGGCGACTCGTCACGGCGAAGTGCGGAGCACGAAGCCGGAAGCCGGATCCGCGCCCGCTTCCGCGCCCGGATTCGTTCCCGTCCCCGTCCCCGTTCCCGTTCCCGCATCCGCCCCGTCCTGCCGAAGCCGCACTCTCACTCGCGCGGAGGCAGCTCCGCGAAGCGCGGCAGCTCCGCGGCGTGGGTGTACCAGACCGCCCGCGAATCCCAGAAGATGTTGCGCTCCGGGCGAGCCCCGGGGTCGACATTGAGACCGCCGGCGGGTACCACGATCCAACGCCCGTTCTTGGTGGTCCAGGGCAGGGCGGATCCGCAGTGGGTGCACCAGGCGGTGGAGAAGCTCTTGGCGCCGGGAAGCTCGTAGCGACCGGCCAGCTCGCCGCCAGCCAGCCACTCGACCTGTTCGACGGCCACCAGGAGGTTGGCGCTGTGCGCGGATCCGGTGCGTTTCCGGCAGCGGCTGCAGTGGCAGTAGTGGAACCAGGTGAAGGGCGGGCGGACGCGATAGCGCACCTCGCCGCACAGGCACGATCCGGTGATCTCGGTCGACGTCATCCTCGTCTCCTCCTGCACCTTCGCAGCTTAGCTGACTGTTCTTCATTCCTCGAAAAGCGCGGTCGGAAGGTCGGGTGTGGAGCTTTTCGAGGGGGTGGGCGGGAGGGGGAAATGGTCGGGGCGAGTGGATTTGAACCACCGGCCTCACGGTCCCGAACCGTGCGCTCTGCCAGGCTGAGCTACGCCCCGACGGCCGACGGATTGTAGTGCAGGCGCGCCCGGAAGGCAACTGCCTCCCCCGCCCGTTCCCGTCTCCGCGCCCATGCTCGTTTCCACAACGAGCCAGGCTCCGAGCCCGGCTCACTCCGAGGCGGATACGGAGACGGGAACGGGCGGGGGAATTCAGTCGAGCCGCAGCGCCATGTGGTGCTCGACCAGCGCCTCGCCGCCGACGCGCAGGGCGTCCGGCTCGCTGCCCCAGACCCGGAAGCCGGCCCGCTCGTAGAGCCGACGGGCGACTGGCGCGGCCGAGCTCACGCCGAGGTCGACCCACGACACGCCGGGCAGCGTCCGCGCGTGCTCGAGCGCCGCGGCGAGCAGCTGCGACGCGATCCCCTGCCCACGCATTGCCGGGACCACGTACATACCCCACAGGTGCGGATCATCCCCGGCGCTCCCCCACCCCGCCATGGTACCTGCTGCCGGGATCGATGACGCCGCAGCGACCGGCCGCCGGCCGCGGCGGTGCGCCCCCGCCCACGAGGCTGTCAGGACCGCGCTCAGTTCGTGCCGCCGCCGACGTCGAGCCGCGTCACCGCCAGGCGCAGCGCGTCGCTGACCTCGTCGATGTCCTCGGCGGCGGCCTTGGGCAGCCGCAACTCGGCCTCGGCGAGCTGCCGCCGGGCCGCGTCGAGGTCGATCTCGCCCGGCAGCTCGGCGACCCGGGCGAGCACGGTCACGCGGTCGGGCAGCACTTCGGCGAAGCCGCCCTGAACGGCGAGCCGGTGCTCGACGCCGGCCTGGGTGTAGGCGAGCGGACCGGTGCCGAGGGCGGTCAGCAGCGGAGTGTGGCCGGGCAGCACGCCGAGCTCCCCGAGGATGCCCGGGATCCGCACCTCGACCACCTCCTCGGACAGCACGCGTCGCTCCGGGGTGACAAGCTCGAGGAGCAGGCGGTCCGCCACCTCAGCCCTCCGCCTTCATGCGCTCGGCCTTCTCGATGGCCTCCTCGATCGCACCGACGTACAGGAAGGCCTGCTCGGGCAGCTCGTCGAGCTCGCCCTGGCAGAGCATCTTGAAGCCGCGGATGGTGTCCGCGACCTTCACGTAGCGTCCGGCATAGCCGGTGAACTTCTCGCCGACGAAGAAGGGCTGCGACAGGAAGCGCTGGATTTTCCGGGCGCGGGACACGGTCAGCTTGTCGTCGTCCGACAGCTCGTCGATGCCGAGAATCGCGATGATGTCCTGCAAGTCCTTGTAGCGCTGCAGGATGCGCTGCACCTCGCGGGCCACCATGTAGTGCTCCTCGCCGACGATCGCGGGGTCGAGGATGCGCGAGGTCGAGGCCAGCGGGTCGACCGCCGGGTAGATGCCGAGCTCGGCGATCTGCCGCGACAACACCGAGGTGGCGTCCAGGTGGGCGAAGGCGGCGGCCGGGGCCGGGTCGGTGAGGTCGTCGGCGGGCACGTAGATCGCCTGCACCGAGGTGATCGAGCCCTTCTTGGTCGAGGTGATGCGCTCCTGCAGCTCGCCCATCTCGGTGGCCAGGTTAGGCTGGTAGCCGACAGCAGACGGCATGCGGCCGAGCAGCGCCGAGACCTCGGAGCCGGCCTGGGTGAAGCGGAAGATGTTGTCGATGAACAGCAGCACGTCCTGGCCCTCGGAGTCCCGGAAGTGCTCGGCCACGGTCAGGGCGGACAGGCCGACCCGCAGGCGGGCGCCCGGCGGCTCGGTCATCTGGCCGTAGATCAGCGACGCCTTGGAGTTTTCCCAGCTCGAGGGGTCGATGACACCGGCCTCGGTCATCTCGAGCCACAGGTCGTTGCCCTCGCGGGTGCGCTCGCCGACCCCAGCGAACACCGAGTAGCCGCCGTGCTGCAGGGCAACGTTGTTGATCAGCTCCATGATGATGACCGTCTTGCCGACGCCGGCGCCGCCGAACAGCCCGGTCTTGCCGCCCTTGGTGTAGGGCTCGAGCAGATCGACCACCTTGATGCCGGTCTCGAACATCTCGGACTCGGTCGACTGCTCGTCGAGGGTCGGTGCGAGCCGGTGGATCGGCATCCGTAGCTCGGCGTCCACCGGGCCCCGTTCGTCGACCGGGTTGCCGAGGACGTCGATCACCCGGCCGAGGGTGTGCTTGCCCACCGGCACCGAGATCGGAGCACCAAGGTCGACCACCCGCATGCCGCGGACGATGCCGTCGGTCGGCTGCATGGCGATGCAGCGCGCCCGGCTCTCGCCGAGGTGCTGGGCGACCTCGGTGGTGACGTCGATCGGCGTCATGCCCAACGTCCCATCATCGACGATCTTCACCGCGTTGTAGATCGGCGGCAGATGCTGGTCCGGGAACTCGACGTCGACTACCGGCCCGATCACCTGCGCGACACGTCCTTCGACCTGGTTCGCCATTGCACGTTCTCCCTAGTCGGCCAGCGCCTGGGCGCCGGAAACGATCTCCAGCAGCTCCTTGGTGATGCCCGCCTGACGAGTGCGGTTGTAGAGCATGGTCAGGCTGTCGATCATGTCGCCCGCGTTCTTGGTCGCAGCCTCCATCGAGGTCATGCGCGCGGCCTGCTCGGCGGCGGCCGAGTCAAGAAGGCTACGCTGCACCTGGGCCTCGACGTGGCGCGGCAGTAGCCACGCGAGCAGCGTCGGGGCATCCGGTTCGTACAGGTAGTCGACCGGCGGCCCCTCGGCCGGCACGGCGTCGGCGGAGGGCCGCTTGATCGGCAGCAGCCGCTCGAGGGTAATGTCCTGCCGGATCAGACTGACGAAGCGGTTGTACAGCAGCCAGACCTCGTCCACTCGGCCCGAGTCGAAGGCCTCGATGAACATCGCGCCGAGCCGCGCACCGGCGACCGCCGACACCTTGGACATGGTGTCGCGCTCGTCGTGGACCACCGTCCAGTTGCGACGGTGGAAGAAGTCCGACGCCCGGCGGCCGATCACCACCACCTCCACGCTCTCCCAGCGGTCGGTCCGCGCCAGTACCTTGGTCGCCTCGCGCAGCAGGTTGGCGTTGAATGACCCGCACAGACCCTTGTCCGAGCTGACCACTACCAGCCAGGCCCGCGTGCCCGTCCGGCTCTCCAGCAGAGGGTGGCTTTGCTCGGTCCGGGCCGCCAGCGAGCCCAGCACTCGCGCCATGGTGTCTGCGTACGGGCGCGCCTGGGTGACCGCGGCCTGGGCGCGGCGTAGCTTGGCGGCCGCGACCATCTTCATGGCCTTGGTGATCTGCTGGGTCCCGTGGACCGAGCGGATCCGCCGCCTGAGGTCCCTGCTACTCGGCACGGGCCGCCTCCGGGTGCTCCTTGAGGAACAGGTCGACCGCGCCGAGGATCAGCGTCGCCAACTTGTCGGCGGTGTCGTCGCTGAGCTCGCCCGTCGCCACGATGGTCTTGAGGACCTCGCCGCCCTGCTCGCGCGCGTAGCGGTGAAGGAAGGGCTCGAAGGCGCGGACCGCCGACACCTTGAGGGTGTCGAGGTGGCCCTTGGTGCCAGCGAAGATGGAGACGATCTGGAGCTCGACCGGGACCGGCGCGTACTGCCCCTGCTTGAGCAGCTCCATCAGCCGCTCGCCGCGCGCGAGCTGGCGCTGGGTGGCCTTGTCGAGATCGGAGCCGAACTGGGCGAAAGCCGCAAGCTCACGGTACTGGGCGAGGTCGAGCCGCAGCGAGCCGGCGATCTTCTTCATGGCCTTGATCTGGGCGCTGCCGCCGACCCGGCTTACTGACAGGCCCACGTTCACCGCCGGCCGCTGGCCGGCGTAGAAGAGGTCGGTCTCGAGGTAGATCTGGCCGTCGGTGATCGAGATGACGTTGGTCGGGATGTAGGCCGAGACGTCGCCCATCTGGGTCTCGATCACCGGCAGCGCGGTCAGGCTACCGCCGCCGTCCTCGTCGCGCAGCTTGGCGGCGCGCTCGAGCAGCCGCGAGTGCAGGTAGAAGACGTCGCCGGGATACGCCTCGCGACCAGGCGGCCGCCGCAGCAGCAGGGAAATCTCGCGGTAGGCCTGCGCGTGCTTGGTAAGGTCGTCGTAGAAGCACACCGAGTGCTGGCCGTTGTACAGGAAGTACTCGCCCACCGCGCAGCCGGCGTAGGGCGCCAGGTACTGCAGCGGCGCCGGCTCCGAGGCGGTCGCCGACACCACCACGGTGTGGTCCATGGCGCCGTGCTTCTCGAGCGTCGCCACGACCTGCGCCACCGTCGACCCCTTCTGGCCGATCGCGACGTAGATGCAGACGTTGCCGGTGCCCTTCTGGTTGATGATCGAATCGAGGATCACCGCCGTCTTGCCGGTCTGGCGGTCGCCGATGATCAGTTCGCGCTGGCCGCGCCCGATCGGGATCATCGAGTCGATGGCCTTGATGCCGGTCTGCATCGGCTCCTTCACGGGCTGCCGATAGACCACGCCAGGCGCGGTCCGCTCAAGGGGATAGCGCTCACTGGACTCGATCGGACCCTTGCCATCGAGCGGACGGCCGAGCGGATCGATCACCCGCCCGACCAGGCCGGGGCCCACCGGGAGGTCCAGGATGCGACCGGTGCGCTTGACCTGGTCGCCCTCGCGGATCAGGTAAACCTCGCCCATCAGCACGCAGCCGACGTTGTCGTCCTCGAGGTTGAGGGCCAGCCCCCAGACGTCGTGCGGCAGCTCGAGCAGCTCACCGGCCATCGCGCCGTCGAGGCCGTAGACGCGCGCGATGCCGTCGCCCACCGAGATGACCGTTCCCACCTCGGACATGTCGATGGTGGTCTCGTGTCCCTCGATTTGACGGCGAATGATGTCCGCGATCTCGGCGGCTTTGATCTGCATCGGTCTACTCCGTGGGGGTGCGTCGGCTCAGCCGGTCGATTTGACCGACGAGCGATCCGTCATACAGCTTTGAGCCCACGCGGGCGCGAAATCCCGCCAGCAGCTCCGGGCTGAACTTGAACTGGGTGGTGACCTCGGTGCCCAAGACCTCGGACAACACCCGCGCGATGTGCCGCTGCTGCTCGGCGTCGAGCTCGCCCGCCACCTCGACGGTGGCCCGCACCCGGCCCTTGGCGCGGTCGACCAGCTCACGGTAGACCGTGGCGATGTCGCGCATGTGCTCCATGCGGTAGTGCTGCTGCACGACGTGCAGGAAGCGGCGCGCCGGCTCGGTCATCTCGAGCGAGTCGAGCACCTCGTCGAGGATCGCGGTCTTGGTTTGCACCGACACCATCGGCGTAGTGAGCACGCGCAGGAGATCGGGGACCGCCTCGAGGGCCTCGGCCATCCGCTCGAGCTCGCCGATCACCGCCTCGACGCGGCCCGGATCCTGGTCGTGGACCACCGCGTAGAGGGCCTTGGCGTAAGGCAGGGCTCGGAATCGTGCCACGGTCAGTCTCCGGAGTCCGCCGAGCGCATGGCGGACAGGCTCGCGTCGAGGATTCGCCGCCGGTCTCCACCTGTTAACTCTCTATCCAGCAAATCTTTAGTGAGCCGCGCGGTGAGCTCTGCGGTCTCCCGCGACAGCGTGGCGCGGGCCTCGGTGGTGCGCCGCCGGATCTCCTCGTCCACGCGCTCCAGGAAGCGCTGCTGCTCGCGGGCGGTCTGCGCCGCGATCTCCTCCGCCTCCGCGGCGCCGTCGCGCTCGGCGCGCACCTTCATCGCCTCGACCTCGCGCTCGACCTCGTCGAGCCGTCGCCGCACCTCGTCCCGCAGCGACTCGGCCTCGGCCAGCCGCCGGCGCGCCTGCGCGAGCTCGTCGGCGATCCCCTCGCCGCGGGCCTCCAGGAAGCTCGCCATCGGTCGGCCGACGAAGCGGGCGAGCAGCCACAGGAACAGCGTCAGGTTGGCGGCGAACAGCGGCGGCAGCACCGCGTCGGGCAGGCCGAAGAAGTTGCCGCCGAGCGGGACGATCAACGCGAAGACGAGAGCGCACAGGAAGATCAGCGCCCAGATGCCGAGGCTTTTCACGACGCCACCTTTCTGCCGAGCAGGCGGGTCGCGAACAGCCGCGCGAGCTCCGCGGCGCTGGATTGCAGCTCACCACGGGCCGCCATGGTCTGTGCCTCGAGCGCGATCAGCGCGGCACCCAGCCGGTCATCGGCCTCGGCGCGCGCCCGATCCAGGGTCGCCTGACGACGGTCGAGCGCCTGCTGCCGGTGCTCGCCGCGCACCCGTGCTGCTTCGCGGGCAGTGTTCTGGATCTCCTGCTCGAGCCGGGCCGTCGCCGCGAGGTACTCCTGGTGGGTGGCCTCCCAGCTCTGCGTGGCCTGGCCGATGCTGCCCTGGCGCTCCTCGAGGACGGCGCCCACAGGCTTGATCAGGAAGCGGTGCACCAGCCACATGGTGCACCAGAAGCAGATCATAATCAGCAGTAGCGACAGGTTTGGTGGGGTCATCGGCCGCTCCCCCAGCGCAGTCCGCGCCCGCCAGTTTTTTGGGGGCGGACCAAGCTACCAGCTTCGCTCGGAGTGGTCAAGAAATCGCGTCGGCGTCGGGCGGGCAACTGGCCTCAGCGGGAGCCCTCGCGTGACCGTGCGGCCGCCGGCGCCGCCACCGTGGCCGGCACCGTCGCTGCGCGAACCGGCAGCGCGCCGCCTCCCGCGGCCTCCTTGCTCGCGACCATCGTCACCGTGCCCTCGAGGAACGCGCCAGACTCCATCACCAGCGCCGGGGTGTGGATCTCCGCCCACACCCTGGCCGTGGCGTGGAGCACGACCTGCTCGGTGGCCCGCACCACGCCGCGGACTTGGCCACCGACCAGGCAGCGGGCGACCTCGATCTCGCCCTGGACCACCCCCGCTTCCCCGACCACCAGCTCGGAGCGCGAGCGGACGGTGCCCTCGAGCGTGCCGTCGATGCGGAACGAGTTGGCGAACTCGAGCTCGCCCCGGATCGTGCAGCCGGAGTCCACAAAACCGTTGAGTGCGTCGCTGCCTCGAGCCATCAGCCGCCCCCGCCCATCAGTTGATCGTACACGCGCATCAGCTCGGCCTGGTCGGCGCAGCGAATGACGATCGCCCCGCCGCGGCGCCGCGTCCTGATCTCGACTTTGGCACCGAGTCTCAAGCTCAGTTTCTCTTCGGCGCTGCGGATGTTGGGATCGCGCGGTGGCGCCGAGCGAGGCCGCTGCGGTGCGCCTCCCCGGAGCTCGCGGTCCTCGGCCGCCGCCCGCTCAAGGTCGCGCACGCTCAGCCCGGCCTCGATCGCGCGCCGCGCCCACGCGATGCGCTGGGCGTCGTCGGCGAAGGCGAGCAGGGTGCGCGCGTGGCCGGCACTCAACGCCCCTTCCTCAACCCACTCCTGGACCTCGGGCGGCAGCCGGAGCAGGCGCAGCGCGTTGGCGACGGTGCTGCGGTCGATGCCGACGCGGTCGGCGATGTCGCCCTGGGCCAGGCCGAGCCCGGTCTGCAGCTGCTCGAAGGCGCGCGCCTCCTCGAGCGGCGTCAGGTCGCGGCGCTGCAGATTCTCGACCAGCGCCAGCTCGAGCGAATGATCGTGGTCGAGCCGCTCGCGGATCACCGCCGGCACCGTGGCAAGCCCGGCCAGCCGCGCCGCCCGCCACCGCCGTTCGCCGGCGACCAGCACGTACCGCCCCGGCTCGGCCTCACTCACGAGCAGCGGCTGGAGCACCCCGTGCTGGCGGATCGAGCCGGCGAGCTCCTCCAGATCCTCGGCCGCAAACCGCCGCCGAGGCTGGCTCGGGTTCGCGTCGATCCGGTCGACCGGGATCTCCACCAGGCCGGCGCGAGCCCGCGGGGTGTCCGGCATCAGCGCCTTGAGGCCGCGGCCCAGAGCTTGCTTGGTCACCTCACGCGACCTCCATCCTCTCGAGATACTCGCGCCCCAGCAGCAGGTACGCCTCGGCGCCGCGGCTGCGCAGGTCATAGGCCTGGATCGGCCGCCCGAAGGACGGCGCCTCGGCGAGCCGCACGTTGCGCGGCACGACCGTCTCGAACACCAGATCACCGAACACCGACCGCACCTCCTGAGCGACCTGGCGGGCGAGGTTGGTTCGCTCGTCGTACATGGTCAGGAGCACGCCATCGATGGCCAGGCCAGGGTTGAGGAAGCGGCGGACCTCGTCCACCGTCCGCATCAGCTCGGACACCCCTTCGAGCGCGAAGTACTCGCACTGGATCGGAATCAGCAGCGCGTCGGCGGCGGCAAGGGCGTTCAGGGTGAGCAGTCCGAGCGAAGGCGGGCAGTCGACCAGGACGAAGCGGAAGCCCTCGAGCGGCTGCAGCGCGTCGCGCAGCCGGAACTCCCGGCCCACCATTCCGACCAACTCGATCTCCGCGCCCGCCAGGTCTGGCGTGGCCGGGATCATGGCGAGGTGCGGAAACTCCGTGGGCACCACGGCCGCGGTGGCCGTCGCCTCGCCGGTGAGCAGCTGGTAGGTGGTCGCCTGCTCGCCACCGACGGTCACTCCGAGGCCCGAGGTGCTGTTCGACTGTGGATCGATGTCGACGATCAGGGTCGGGCGCTCGTAGGCGGCAAGAGTGGCAGCGAGGCTGATGGTGGTCGTGGTCTTGCCGACGCCACCCTTCTGATTGGCCACTGCCAGGATTCGAGGCCGCATGCTCACCAGCCCAGCCCGCGGAGTTTCACGTGAAACATGGTCGGAGCTGCACCAGCCGACCGCGCGCAAGGCTGGGCAGCGGCGAGCTTAGCACATGCCAGCCCGGCAGTCGGCGCAGCGCCGCCTCATCCTGCTCGGTCAACCACAGCACGGCGCGGCCACCCGGCGCCAGCTGCCCGCCGGCCCACTTCAAGAGCGCGGCGTGACCGCCGATGGCGCGCGCGGTGACCAGGTCGAAGGGACCGCCTCCGCCCCTGAAGTCCTGATAACGCTCCCGCTCCACGACGGCGTCGAGGTCGAGCTCCCGCACCACCAGGCGCAGGAACGCCCAGCGCTTCTGGCGCGGCTCGAGCAGCACCCCGCGCCACCCCGGCCGACTCGCCAGCAGCGGCACCCCCGGCAGCCCGGCGCCGCTGCCCACATCGAGCAGCGCGCCGCTCCCGGCCAGGAGCTCGCGCGCCGCGAGCGCGTCCAGCAGGTGCCGACGCACCAGGTCCTCGCGGCCCTTCCAGCTGACCAGGTTATGCCGCTGCGACCACCGCTCAATGAGCTCGGCGTAGCGCACCAGGCGGGCGAGCAGTTCGCCGTCGGCATCCGGCTGCAAAAGCTCGGCGAAGCTCAGCTCTCCGGGCACGACTCCCCCTCCGCGATGCTCCCGCTCGGTCGCCCCAGGGCGTCGCGGGCGCGGCTCAGACGGCCGATCAGGATCGCCACCGCCGCCGGCGTCACGCCCGGTAGCCGCTCGGCGTCGGCCACGGTTCGCGGCCGGTGCCGCCGCAGCGCGTCGGCGGCCTCGCGGGAGAGGCCCGGGATGTCGGCCGGCTCGAGGTCGGACGGGATCTCCAGGTGTCGCAGCCTCGCCAGCCGCTCGACCTCCCGCTGGTGGCGCGCCAGGTAGCCGTCATAGCGCAGGCCGCCGAGCACCGCCCGGCGGTCCTCCGCAGTCAGCCCGGACAGCACCGGCAGCGCAGCCGCGACCGTCTCGGCATCGACATCCTGGCGGCGAAGAATCCCCGCCCAGGTGGTCGGCGCGGTCGGCTCGACGCCGGCGATCCTGCGCACCAGCGCCCGGGTCGGCGGATCCGGGTTGAGAGCCCGGGTGGCGAGCTCGTCACGCACCTCGCGGCGCCGCCGCCAGCGCTCCTGTTCCACGTGAAACACCGCCTCGGGGATGAGTCCAAGCCGGGCGCCGTGCGGCATCAGGCGCTCGCGCGCCGAGTCGACGCCGAGGAGCAGGCGGTGCTCGGCGCGGGAGGTCAGCATCCGGTAGGGCTCGCGGTGGTCCGCGCTGCACAGGTCGTCCACCAGCACCCCGAGGTACGAGCGCTCGCGCTCGGGCACGAACGGCGCCTCGCCACGCGCCAGCAGAACCGCATTGACCCCGGATACGAAGCCGAGCGCCGCCGCCTCCTCGTAGCCGGAGGTGCCGAGCAGCTGGCCGGCCACGAACAGGCCGGGCAACGACCGGCACTCCAGCGTCGGCGCCACCTGCAAGGGTGCCACCACGTCGTACTCGACGGCGTAGCCGTAGCGCAGGAAGCGTGCCCGCTCGAAGCCGGGAATGGCGCGCACCACCTGCTCCTGGACGTCCGCCGGCAGGCTGGTCGACAGGCCATTGACGTACATGCTGTCGCAGTCCAGTCCCTCGGGCTCGAGGAAGACCGTGTGCTGGCGGTGGTGTGGGAAGCGCACGACCTTGTCTTCGATCGACGGGCAGTAGCGCGGACCGACCCCCTGGATCTGGCCCGAGAAGAGGGGCGAGCGATGGAGGTTGTCGGCGATGATCGACTGCACCACCTCGGGGGTGTGGGCGAGCCAGCAGAGGACGCGGTTCGCGACTGACCGCGTCCGCCACGAGAACGGCCGCGGCTCGGCGTCACCCGGCTCCGGTTGTAGCCGTTCGACGTCGATACTGGCGCGGTGTAGGCGGGGCGGCGTGCCGGTCTTGAAGCGCCGCAGCTCGAGGCCGCGGGCCCGCAAGTCGGCGCCGAGACCAACGCTCGGTCGCTCGCCGAAGCGGCCGCCGGGGCGACGCTCCGCCCCGGTGTGGAGGATCCCGTCGAGGAAGGTGCCGGTGGTCAGCAGCACGGCGGTCGCTTCGAGCCGTCGGCCATCGGCCAGGCGGACCCCGACGACCCGGCCGGCGCGGTCCAGCAGACCACTCACCTCGCCTTCGATAATGTCAATTCCGGCCAACCGCTGCAGTAATCTGCGCATAATGACCGTATAGCGCTGTTTGTCGCACTGGGCACGCGGTCCCCAGACGGCCGGGCCGCGGGAGCGGTTCAGGACCTTGAACTGGAGTCCGGCGCGGTCAGCTGCCCACGGCTGAACTCCGCCTAGAGCGTCCAACTCGGCCATCAAGTGCCCCTTGCCGATGCCCCCCATGGCCGGGTTGCAGGGCATCTGCGCCACGGTGTCGAGCGACAGCGTGACCACAGCCACCCGCGCCCCGAGCCGCGCCGCAGCAGCAGCAGCCTCGACGCCGGCATGTCCCGCGCCGACCACCAGCAGGTCGCGGGTTGCGGCGGCCATCGTCACTTGCCGATGCAGAACGAGGCAAAGACCTCGTCGAGCAGGTCGTCGGTGGCGACCACGCCGATCAGCGCCTCGAGCTCGCTCGCCGCGCTGCGCAGGCTTTCCGCGGCCAGCTCGGGTGCGGCCAGGTCGCAGGCCGTCAGCTCGGCGGCGGCACGCTCCAGGCCACGGCGGTGGCGGTGAGAGATCGCGACCTCGCCGCCGAGGTCGGGGACGCCGCCAGCCACCGTCTCGGCGAGCCGCGCCAGCAGACGGTCGATCCCGGCGCCGGTGGCGCACGACACCGGCAGACGGCCCGCATCAACGGGGTGGGGGAGGTCCGCCTTGGACAGCACGCAAAGCGTGGCGATCTCTCCGTCCCCCGCCGGCGCTCCCGGGCCGGCGTCCGCCGGCCACAGCTCGACGACCACCGAGGCCGAGGCCGCGGCCGCACGCGCCCGCCGCACCCCTTCCTCCTCGACCGGGTCGGCGGCGTCGCGCAGCCCCGCGGTGTCGACCAGGGTCACGCGCAGGCCGGCGATGTCGAGCTCGGCCTCGAGGACGTCGCGCGTCGTCCCCGGATGGGGCGCGACGATCGCCCGCTCGTTGCCGAGCAGGGTGTTGAACAAGGTCGACTTCCCGGAGTTCGGCGGCCCGACGATCACGACCCGCACTCCATCGCGGATCCGCTCGCCGGCCGCGGCCGTGGCCAGCAGCGCCGCCAGCCGCTCGCGACAGCCGGCCAGCCTCGCCGCCTCCTCCGCGCGATCGAGCTCGACGCCGTGGTCGACGAAATCCAGGGACGCCTCGAGGCGGGCGAGCAGCTCGACGAGGTCGCCGCGCAGGCCGGCCAGGCGCTGCGACAGCCTCCCTGAGAGCTGCTCGCGGGCGTTGCGGGCCTGCCACGCGGTCTCCGCGACGACCAGATCGCGGACCGCCTCGGCCTGCACCAGATCGAGCTTGCCGTTCGCCACCGCGCGCCGGGTGAACTCGCCGGGCCCCGCCGGCCGCGCGCCGGCGGCGATGCAGCGTTCGATCAGTGAGCGGACGACGAACGGGGAGCCGTGCACCGTCAGCTCGAGCATGTCCTCGCCGGTGTACGACCGCGGCGCGGAGAAGGGGATCGCCACCGCCTGCTCGCCGAGGCCGTTGATCGCCACCAGGCGGGCCCGCCACGGCTCGGAAAAGTCGGCCCCAGGGCTGATCTCGGCGGCGATGCGGCGGACAGCGGGCCCGCTCAACCGGACCACCGCGAGCGCGGCTGGCCCGGAGGAGGTGGCGCGCGCCACGATCGTGTCAACGCCCCCGGACAGGTCGGATGACCACCCGCTTGAGGAAGCCTTCACCATCCGAAAAGGTCTCCACCCCCGGGTCGTCGGCGAGCGCGAGGTGGATCTCGCGTCGCGCCGCCGGCGTCAAGGGTCCAATCACAACCTGCGTGCGGGTGCGGACCGCCTCGTCGGCGGCCGAGGAGGCGCGCTCGCGCAGCTGCTGCGCGCGCCGCTCCTTGAAGCCCTGGGTATCGAGGTGGACCGGCATGTGGTGGCTGAAGCGACGCGTCAGGACCCGGTTGCACAGGTACTGCAGCGCGTCGAGACCGCGGCCGCCGCCGCCGATCAGCAGATGGAGGTCGGTGCCACCCAGCTCCCCAGCGAGCGACTCCTCGCCGACCTCGAGCTGGGCCGACACGTCGAGCGCGCCGGCGCGGAAGCTCTCGGACAGAAACAGGCCCAGCACCGCCACCGGATCGACCTCGGCGGCGAGCTCGACGCCGTTCCCGCCTCCCTCGCTCACCACCTCGTAGCGCAGCTCGCCGACCCGCGCCCGCAGCTCGGCGCACGCCACGGTCAAGGCCTCGTCGAGGTTGGCACCGCGAAACGTCCGTGGGGCCGTCACGACTGCCCGTCCTTTCCGCGGCGCTCACTCCCACCGCCCTTGCCCCGCTCCCCGAGCAGCCGGAACGTGACCTCCTGCTGGATGATGGTCAGCACGTTGTTGGTCAGCCAGTAGAGCACGAGGCCGGACGGGAACTGCAGGAACATGAAGCCGAAGATGAACGGCAGCATGCGCATGATCCGCTGCTGCTGGGGGTCGCCGACCTGCGGCGCGAGGCGCTGCTGGAGCCACATCGTGGCCGTCATCAGGATCGGGGTGATGTAGTAGGGGTCCTTCGCCGACAGGTCCTGGATCCAGCCGAAGAAGGGCGCGTGCCGGAGCTCGATCGCGTTCAGGAAGAGCGTGTACAGGGCCCACAGGATAGGCAGCTGCACGAGCATGGGCAGGCAGCCTCCCATCGGGTTGACGCCCTCCTCCTTGTAGAGGGCCATCATCTCCTGGTTCATCTTGGCGCGCGCCTGCGGGTCGCCCTTCTTCTTTTTGTAGCGGGCCTGGACCTCCTTGACCTTCGGCTGCAGCTTCTGCATCCGCCGCATCGACACCGTCGAGGAGTGCATGAGCGGGAACAGCAGCAACCGGATGGCCACCGTCAGCAGGATGATCGCCAGCCCGTAGTTCCCGACCACGCCGTAGATCCAGCGCAGCGCCTTCAGGAAGACCACCGAGATCCAACCGAACATCCCGAAGTCGAGGGTGCGCTCGACGCCGCCGCCGATCGCATGCAGGAGGTCGTACTCCTTGGGCACCCCCAGAAGCTGGCCGTCGATCTCGCCCGCGGCCGGGTCGAGCAACACCTGCAGTACGCTCCCGGCGACCGGCTTGCCGTCCTCGTCCAGGCTGGTGGTCTCCAGCACCTCCACCCGCAGCTCGGCGACCGCGGTCTGCGGCCGGAACACCGAAAGGAAGTAGGCGTCCTGGAAGCCCGCGAACGAGGTCAGGTTCGGCTCCAGCACCAGGCCCTGCTTGGGCTTGCGCCGCTTGACGACCTCGATCCGGCCATCGGCACCGACCACCGCGTCGCCCCACACCGCCAACCGGCTGTTGCGCTCGCCCTCGCTGAGATCCCGCAGGCCGGTGCCTACGCTCATCCGCGAGGGCTCAAGGTCGCCCGCGAGGCGGATCGTGACGTCGACGCCGTAACCCGAGGCCGGCACGCGCACGGTCTTGATCACCGAGCCGCCGAGGCCGTCCGACCAGCGGAAGGTCGCCGCGCCGTCACCGCGCTCGACGACGTACAGCCGCTCGTCGCGCTGGTCGCCGACCAGGAGCTGCAGGGGCAGCGTCCGCCGCGGGTCGTCGACGGTCTGTAGGAGGTCGAGCGCCTCGCCCTCGTCTCCCTGATAGTGGGTCAGCTCGAAGTGGGTGATCGCGGCGCCTCGGTTGGTGAGCTCGACCACCATGTCGCCGTTCGCGAGGCGGACCGTTTCCTCGGCCGCGGCCGCCTCGGCGGTTGCCGGGGGCGCGGCGCCGTCCGTGGCTGCCGCCGTCTCCGCCGCGGCCGCCGACACGCCCGCATCGCCGCTCGGCGCCTGCGGCGCCGTCTCCTCGACCGCCCGCTGCGGGGCTGCCGGTTGCGGCGGCCGCTCGGGCGGGAACAGCACCGACCAGACGGCGAAGATCACCGCCGACGCCAGAAACGCAAGGAGAAGACGCTTTTCCATCGTGTCCCCGGGAGCTTCCGTGCTCACCCGCGCCGGCCCCAGCCGGTCGTCAGGCTCCCGCCAACCGCTCCGTCAGTCTCTCCACGCACCGCCGATAGTCACGCTGCAACTCATCCCACGGCGCGTCCGCGCAGCCGCGGCGCGCGTTGATCACCACGTCCACGTCCCAGTCCACAAAGCCCCGCTCGTCGGTGCGGACCAGCTCGCGGAGCCGACGCTTGGTGCGGGCGCGGACGACCGCGTTGCCGATCCGGCGGGAGGCGGTGACCCCCAGCCGACGACCGACCGGCCCGCCCGCAGCCCGCGACCACACGAACACCACCATGTACCGCCCGGATGCCCGGATGCCGTGCTCGTACGCTCGCTGGAACTCGATCCGGCGACGGAGGCGTTCGCTGCGCGGCAGGCGGAGCCGCCGCTCACACGGAGAGGCGCTTGCGCCCTTTCCGCCGCCGAGCATTCAGTACCTTCCGCCCGGCCTTTGCGCGCATCCGAACGCGGAACCCATGCGTCTTCTTACGGCGCCTGTTGTTAGGCTGAAATGTCCTCTTCATCGTGTCCTCACGCTTCCCTAAATCGCGGGCGCGTCACAGTATCGCAGAGACGCCCGCAGTGTCAAGGCAGACCCTACACAGCAGCCGTCGAGCTGTGTTAGCGTAGGCGGGATGGAGCGCTGGAAGGAACTGCAGCCGCATCTGCGCAAGATGCTGGGCGAGGACGAGTACGCGACCTGGATCGACCCGCTCAAGGCGGTCGCCAGCGACGAGCGCTCACTGACGCTCACCTCCGACAACTCGATCGTCACCGACTGGGTACGAGATCACCTGCTGCGCGACATCGAGACCGTCGCCCGCGGCCACTTCGGCTCGACCTACCGGGTCGAGATCGCGGCCAGCAGCGGCGGCGCCAAACGGTCGAGTGTCGCCGCCGCGGCGCCGTTTGCCACCCACCCCATCCACCCCGGCTTCACCTTCGATCGCTTCGTGGTCGGCCCTTCCAACCAGTTCGCCACGGCGGCCGCGGAGGCGGTCGCCGACCGGCCGGGCGAGGCCTACAACCCGCTCTACATCTACGGTGGGTCGGGCCTCGGCAAGACCCACCTCCTGCACGCCATCGCCCACCGCGTTGATGAGCGGTACAAGCGCCGAAAGAACAAGCTCAAGGTCGTCTACATGACCACCGAGCAGTTCGTCAACGAGCTCATCAACTGCATCCGGCACAAGCAGATGGAGCTGTTCCGGCAAACCTTCCGCGGGGTCGATATCCTGCTCCTCGACGACATCCAGTTCATCGCCGGCAAGGAGCAGACCCAGCAGGAATTCTTCCACACCTTCAACACCCTGCAGTCGACCGGACGGCAGGTCGTGTTCACGTCCGATGCCAGGCCGGCCGACATTCCGGGGCTCGAGGAGCGGCTGCGCTCGCGATTCCTCCAGGGGCTGATCGCCGACATCCAGCCTCCCGATCTCGAAACCCGCTGCGCGATCCTCCGCGAGAAGGCGCGGGCGATCGGCTGGGAGCTGCCCGAGGACGTCGTGCTGTTCATCGCGCGCCGCGTCCAGAAGAACGTGCGCGAGCTCGAGGGCTACCTCAACCGCAGTATCGCGTACGCCCAGCTGAAGAACACCAAGATCTCGGTCGATGTGGTTCGAATGGCGCTCTTCGAGCTCCTGCCCGACCAGCGCCAGACCTCTCCCGGCGACATCATCCGCTTTGTCGCCCAGCACTACGGCATCCGGGTCGCCGACCTCAAGGGGCGATCGAACCGGCGCTCCATCGCGCTGCCCCGCCAGGTCGCGATGTATCTGATCCGCGACATCCTCGAGCTGTCGTTTCCGGAGATCGGCAAGATCTTCGCGAAGCACCACTCGACGGCGATGTACGCGGTCGACATCATCCAGACCATGCGGCAGTCCAACCCCGACTTCGACGCCACCCTGACCGCCTTCAGAGATCACTTCGGCTGAGGGCTGCGGATCCCGATTCGGAGATCCTGCGGAAAACCCAGATCGGGCTGTGGAAGGGCTGTGAGTTCCACAGCGGCCCACAGTCGATCCACATCAGACTCCGCAGGTCGAACTCTCCTGATCCACCTGCAGCGATTGGAGATCCACCTTCCATCCGCACCATCCACAGGCTCGACGATGACTACGATTCTATGCTAGATTGCAGATCGTCCTTAGTCGTGATGAAAGGATCCCCCGATGGAATTGAAACTGCAGCGAAGTCTCGTGCTCCAAGAGCTTTCCATCCTGCAGGGCGTGGTCGAGCACCGCACCACCATTCCGATCCTTTCGAGCATCCTGACCGAGGCTGCCGTCGACAGCGTCCGCCTGGTCGCCACCGACCTCGATATGACGATCATGACCCGCTGCCCGGCCGCAGTCTCGGGCGGTGGGCGGTTGACCCTGGAGAGCAAAGTCTTCCAGAACCTCGTGCGCAACCTGCCGGAGGAGGACTTCGTGCTTCGCCAGGTCGGCGACTCGGTCGAGATCGAGTGCGGCCGCTTCCACTCCCGGATGTCGATCGCGGACGCCGACGAGTATCCGACCATTCCGGATGTGCCGGACGGCGGCGGCTACGGGCTGCCGCTCGAACTCTTCCAACTCATGCTCGACCGGGTCGCCTTCGCCATCACCAAGGACGACCCGAAGTTCCAGCTCAACGGGGCGCTGGTCAAGCTGGTGCCGGGAGAGGTCGAGATCGCCGCTACCGACGGCCACCGGCTCGCGGTCGTGAAAGCCAGTGCGCCGGAGGGTGCGCCGCCGTTCGAGCAGCAGCTTTTTCCGAGGAAGCTGCTGACCGAGTTCGCGCGCTTCTCCGATGCCCAGGTCATCCTGTCGGCGGGGGAGAACCACCTCGGCTTCCGGATGGGCGAGCGGACATTGGTGTCGCGCATCGTCGAGCTGCGCTTCCCCCAGTACGAGCGGGTGATCGTGCGCGACAACCCGAACCGGGTGCGCATCGACCGCCGGGAGCTGTTGGCGTCGCTGCGCCGGGTCAGCCTGATGGCCCACGAGAAAGCGCGCGGCGTGCGCTTCCGGCTTGACCCCTCGGGTGAGCTCACGCTGGCCTCGATCGGCTACGAACGCGGCAGCGCCGAGGAGACGCTGGGTGTCAGCTACCAGGGCGACAGCCTGGAGATCGCGCTCAACGCGGCCTACGTGATGGACGTGCTCCAGGTCCTAGAGTGCCCGACCATCGAGCTGCAGCTGCGCGACGCGAACTCGCAGACTGTCCTGATTCCGGTCGACGATGATCCCAGGCTCGAGGAGTACATCTACGTCCTCATGCCGATGAGGCTGTGATCGCGGTTGCTCATCCGCGCTCTCACCGCCCGGTCCTTCCGGAACCTGGGGGAGGCCACGGCCCGTTTTGCGGCCGGCGTCAATCTGATCGTCGGCGGTAACGGCGAGGGCAAGACCAACCTGCTCGAGGCGATCTCCGTTTTCGCCAACTTGCGCTCATTCCGCACGGTCCGCTGGAGCGCGGTGGCCCGGCACCACCACGCCGGCTTCGCGCTGTTCGGAGAGATCGGGGGCGCGCAGGGCAGCCTCCGGCTCGAGCAGGTGGTCGAGCTCGGGCCACCGCTGCGACGGCGCCTGCTGGTCAACGGTGCGCCGGCGTCGGTCGAGCGCTACCTCTCGCTGTGTCCCGTGGCCAGCCTGAGCTCGGCGGACAGCGAACTGGTGCTTGGGCCACCGGCGCTCCGGCGGGCCCTCCTTGATCGACTCGCCTTCCTGATCGCCCCCTCCACCCTCGAGGTCGTGCGCGGCTTTCAGCGCACCCTGCGCCAGCGCAACGCCGGCCTGGCCGGCTCCTCGACCGAGCGGGAGCTCGACGCCTGGGACGACCGCCTGGCGGCGTCGGCGGCCGAACTCCTCGTCCGGCGCCGGCGGGCCGTTGCGGCGCTCATCGAGGCCTTCCAGGGGGGCTACCAAGCCCTTCGGGGCGGCGGGTTTCCGGCGGTTGAGGTCAACTACCGCGGTGAATCCTGGCTGAATGGGTCGGAAATCCCCAAAGAAGTGGAAGAATCGTACCGAAAACGGTATAATGAGACCCGGGTTCGTGACCGCCACGCGGGCTACACCCAGGAAGGGCCGCACCGCCACGACCTCTGCATCGTTGCCGGGGATCGACCGGCCAGGGAGGTCTTGAGTTCAGGCCAGGTCAAGGTCGTGGCTGCCGCCCTGCGACTGGCAGCAGTCTTTCACGTGGAAAGAGAACGGGGAGAGCCGCTCCCGGTGATGGTTGACGATGTCGACGCGGAACTCGATCGCGAGGTGTTCGCCCGATTGACCCGGGCGCTTGCGAACGAACGCCAGCTGCTGCTGACGAGCGCGCACCCGGAGCTGGTCGCGCCAGCCTTCCCGGAGGCCCTCGTCCTGACCATGGAAGGTGGCAGCTGCCGCCCCCGCGCCGGCTCTGGAGAATGATCCGATGACCGAGTCCTACACGGCGAAGAACATCAAGGTGCTGAAGGGTCGCGACGCCGTGCGCAAGCGACCTGGCATGTACATCGGCGACGTCGGTGACATTTCCGGTCTCCACCACATGGTGTGGGAGGTGGTGGACAACTCGATCGACGAGGCCCAGGGCGGCTACTGCGACCGGATCACGGTGACCGTGCACGCCGACCACACCGTCACCGTCGCCGACAATGGTCGCGGCATCCCGGTTGACGAGCACAAGGAGACCGGCCGTTCCGCGGCCGAGGTCATCATGACCGAGCTCCACGCCGGCGGGAAGTTCGACTCCGACTCCTACAAGGTGTCGGGCGGGCTGCACGGCGTCGGTGTCAGCGTCGTCAACTTCCTGTCCGAGTGGCTGCGCCTCGAGATCCACCGCGATGGCACGGTCTGGGAGCAGAACTTCTCGCGAGGGGTGCCCGACGCGCCGCTCGTCGCGATCGGCAAGACCCAGAAGACCGGCACCATCGTCAGCTTCAAGCCCGATTCCAAGATCTTCAAGGTCCTCGAGTTCCACCCCGATCTGCTGGTCCGCCACCTGCGCGAGCTCGCCTTCCTGTGCTCCGGCATCGAGATCGTGTTCGAGGACGAGGCCGCCGAGCGCTCGGAGTCGTTCCGCTTCAGCGGCGGGCTGGTCGAGTTCACGAGGTACCTCAACAAGTCGAAGAACGTGCTCCACGATCCGCCGATCCTGCTCCTCGATGCCAACGACCGCGGCGAGCAGATCGAGGTGACGCTGCAGTGGCACGACGGCTACAACGAGAACGTGCTCGCGTTCACCAACACCGTCTACAACCACGACGGCGGCACCCACCTGTCGGGGTTCCGCTCGGCCCTGACCCGGACCATCAACGCCTACGCGCAGTCAAAGAACCTGCTCAAGGGCATGGAAGACAACTTGAGTGGCGAGGACGTCCGCGAGGGCCTGACCGCGATCATCGCGGTGCGCATCCGCGAGCCGCGCTTCTCGAGCCAGACCAAGGACAAGCTGGTCTCCTCGGAGGTCAAGGGCTGGGTCGAGTCGACGATCAACGAGCAGCTCGCGAACTACTTCGAGGAGAACCCGGCGGTCGCGAAAAGGATCGCCTCCAAGTGCCTCGATGCGGCGCGGGCCCGCGAGGCGGCGCGCAAGGCGCGCGAGCTGACGCGGCGCAAGAGCGCTCTCGAGAACTCGGCGCTGCCCGGCAAGCTCGCCGACTGCTCGGAGCGCGATCCGGCGCACGCCGAGCTGTTCATCGTCGAGGGCGACTCCGCGGGGGGCTCCGCGAAGCAGGGCCGCGACCGTCGCTTCCAGGCCATCCTCCCGCTGCGCGGCAAGATCCTCAACGTCGAGAAGGCGCGCTTCGACCGGATGCTCGCCTCGGAGGAGATCCGCGCCCTCATCCAGTGCCTGGGGACGGGCATCGGCACCGAGGAGTTCGACCCGCTCAAGGTCCGCTACCACAAGATCATCATCATGACCGACGCCGACGTCGACGGGTCGCACATTCGGACGCTGCTCCTGACCTTCTTCTACCGGCAGATGGGGGAGCTGATCGCGCGCGGCCACCTGTTCATCGCGCAGCCGCCGCTCTACAAGGTCTCGCGCCGCAAGCAGGAGGTCTACCTCAAGGACAACGGCGAGCTGTCCCGCTTCCTGCTCGACCGGGTGGCGGATGAGTTCCGCCTGGTCCTCGGGGCGACCGGCATCGACCTCGGCGGTGACGAGCTGCGCGGCGCGCTGCTCGCCTGCGAGGCCTGGCACAGCACGCTGGCGTCGCTCGAGCGGCGCGGCTTCCCGGCGGACATTGTGCTCGCTGCCCTCGACTTGACCGAGGGCGACGAGCACGCGCCGGGCAGCGCGGCGTACGCGAGTGCGCTCGCAAGAGAGCTGACCGACCTCGGGTACGAGGGCGTTCGGGTCGAGCTCGACGAGGAGCACGGCGTCTCCGAGGTGGTGTGCGGCGTCGGCGTCAACGGCCGCGGCTGGGAGGTGCGACTGGGGCGCGTCCTGTCGGACAGCGGCCACTTTCGCAGGGCCAAGCAGCAGCTCGCGCAGATCGCGCCGCTGCGGGTCGGCCCTTACCACCTCGAGCGCAACGGTGAGCGGGCAACCCTGGAGACGCTGCGCGACCTCGTGGCGCACGTCTACGAGGTCGCCAAGCGCGGCCTCGCCATCCAGCGCTACAAGGGCCTCGGCGAGATGAACCCCCATCAGCTGTGGGAGACCACGATGGCTCCGGGGAACCGGCGGCTGCTGCAGGTGACCGTGGAGGATGCGGCGCGCGCCGACGAGCTGTTCACCATCCTGATGGGCGATGCGGTCGAGCCGCGGCGCCGCTTCATCGAACAGAACGCGCTCGAGGCGCGCAACCTCGACATCTGATCTGGACCACGCCATGACCGACCATCAGACCTACTCCGAGGGAGACCGGATCCCGATCACGATCGAGGAGGAGCTCAAGAACTCCTACCTCGACTACGCGATGTCGGTGATCATCGGACGCGCCTTGCCGGACGTGCGGGACGGGCTCAAGCCGGTGCACCGCCGGATCCTGTACGGCATGTGGGAGGGCGGCAGCACCTCCAGCAAACCCTACAAGAAGTCGGCGCGCATCGTCGGCGACGTGATGGGGAAGTACCACCCGCACGGCGACGCGGCGATCTACGACACCGCGGTGCGCATGGCGCAGGACTTTTCGATGCGCTACACCCTGGTCGACGGCCAGGGCAACTTCGGATCGGTCGACGGCGACGCCCCGGCGGCGATGCGCTACACCGAGGTCCGTCTGACCAAGCTGTCGGAAGAGCTGCTCGGCGACGACATCGGACGCGAGACGGTCGACTGGACCGAGAACTACGACGGCTCGCTCGTGGAGCCGGTGGTGCTGCCCGCGCAGTTTCCCAACCTGCTGGTCAACGGCTCCTCCGGTATCGCCGTCGGCATGGCCACCAACATCCCGCCCCACAACCTGCGCGAGATCGTCGACGCCACGGTGGCCCTGATCCGATCGCCGGGGCTGTCCGAACGCGAGCTGCTCGAGATCGTGCCCGGCCCCGACTTCCCGACCGCGGGCTTCATCCACGGCCGGCGCGGGATCTTCGACGCTTACACCACCGGCCGCGGCATCGTCCAGGTGCGGGGGCGGGTCGTGGTCGAGGAGGGGGACAAGAAGAAGCAGCGGCCGGCGCTGATCGTCACCGAGCTTCCTTACCAGGTGAACAAGGCGCGGCTCACCGAGCACATCGCGTCGCTGGTGCAGGCCAAGCGCCTGGAGGGGATCAGCGACCTGCGCGACGAGTCGGACCGCGATGGTATCCGGCTCGTCATCGAGCTCAAGCGGGAGGCGATCCCCGAGGTCGTGCTCAACAACCTCTACAAGCTGACCCAGCTCCAGACCACCTTCGGGATCATTCTGCTCGGTGTTCTGAACAACCAGCCGCGGGTCTTCACGCTGCGCGAGCTGATCGAGCACTTCATCGACCACCGCAAGGAAGTGGTGGTGCGGCGCACCCGCTTCGAGCTGGCGCGGGCGCGCGAGCGTGCCCACATCCTGGACGGCCTGGTGATTGCGCTCGACAATCTGGACGCGGTGATCGAGCTGATCCGGGGCGCCGCCGACCCGCCAACCGCCTTGACCGGCCTGATGGGCGAGTTCGGTCTGTCCGAGCTGCAGGCCCAGGCGATCCTGGAGATGCGGCTGCAGCGTCTGACCGGGCTCGAGCGCAGCAAGATCCTCGACGAGCATCGCGAGGTCCTGGCACGGATCGCCCACCTCGAGGCCGTTCTCGGCGCGGAGTCGATGGTCCTCGACATCATCGTCGAGGAGCTGCAGGCGATCCGCAGCCGCTTCGGCGACGACCGGCGCACCGAGATCATCGCCGACCCGACCGACATCTCGGTCGAGGACCTGATCGCCGAGGAGGACATGGTGATCACGGTCAGCCGCAGCGGCTACATCAAACGCACCGCGCTCGCCGCCTACCGGGCGCAGCGCCGGGGCGGCCGCGGCCGGCGCGGCATGTCGATCAAGGCCGAGGACGAGGTCGAGAAGCTGTTCGTCGCCTCGACCCACGCCGTCATGCTGTTCTTCACCAGCAAGGGCCGGGTGTTCGCTCGCAAGGTCCACGAGCTGCCGGACGTCGGGCCGGGCGGCCGCGGCAGGGCGCTCGTCAATCTGCTCCAGCTCGAAAGCGAGGAGCGGGTGACCGCGCTGCTCGCCGTGCGCGACTTCGCCGAGCACGAGGACGCCTTCCTGCTCTTCGCCACCCGCCTCGGCAAGGTCAAGCGGACGGCGTTGGCCGAGTACGCCAACATCCGCTCGAGCGGGCTGCGCGCGATCGCCATCAACCCGGGTGACGACCTGCTCTCGGTCCACCTGACCGACGGCTCGCTGCACGTCTTCATCGGCACCCACCGCGGCATGGGGATCCGCTTCGAGGAGGCCGAAGCGCGCCCGATGGGCCGGGTCTCGGCCGGCGTGCGGGGCATCAACCTGCGCGAGGGCGACTGGGTCGAGGAGGTCGCGACCTTGGACCCGACCGCCGAGAACGACATCCTCGTCGTCACCGACCTCGGCTTCGGCAAGCGCACCCCGGTCGCCGACTTCCGCCTCCAGCAGCGGGGCGGCTACGGCCTCAAGGCGATCCAGCTGACGTCGAAGAACGGCACCGTGGCCGCCATCCGGCACGTCCACGAGTCCGACCAGATCCTGGTCCTCACCGAGGGCGGCATCCTGATCCGGATGAACGTCGGCGAGATCCGGCGCAGCGGGCGCGCGACCCAGGGCGTGCGGGTGATCCGCCTCGACGAGGGTGACCGCGTGGTCTCGGTGGCCAAGCTCGCGGAGGACGACGGCAGCAACGGGGACGACGCAGGGGCGGTTGACACCGGGGTGGCCGGCGGCGACACCGCGGCCGACGCCTGATCGTCGGGTGACGGCACCGTGTCGAGCGCGCTCCCGACCGTGCGTCCGGTGCTGCTGCTCCACCAGGAGGGCGTGATCGGCCTGGTCGCCGTGATCGGGCTCGGCCTCAAGGACGGCAACCCGCTCGGCGGCCTGGCGCCGCAGGGGCCTCTCGCGTGGTCGATCGTGGTCGGCGCGCTGGTCGGGATCGCGAGCAGCGGGGCGCTCTGGCTGACCAGGAGGGTGCCGCCGCTCGCCGAGCTGCAGCGCTTTCAGGAGCGGCTGGTGCGCGGCTGGACCGTGGTCGATGCCGCTGCGGTCGCGCTGCTGTCGGGGATCGCCGAGGAGGCGCTGCTGCGCGCGCTGCTGCAGCCGGTGATCGGCCTCGTGCCGGCGGCGCTGCTGTTCGCCGTGCTCCACCTGGTGCCCGACCGCAGGCTGTGGATGTGGCCGGTGATCGCGCTCGGGCTCGGTCTGGTGCTCGGCGCGGTGTTCAGCCGCTACGGCTACCCGGCCGCCGCCGCCGCGCACTGCGCGATCAACCTGCTCGCGCTGATGCGGCTGCGGCGGGGTGGGGCGGTCGTGGTGGAGTGACGTTCTGACCGCCGCGTCCGCTGTGTACAATGACGTGGGGCAGTGTCCCCGGGGAGGCGCGACGATGAGCGAAGTGAACGACCAGTTCCGCGTCAAGGTGGGGCTGGCCGAGATGCTGAAGGGCGGGGTGATCATGGACGTCACCTCGGCCGAGCAGGCGAAGCTGGCCGAGGACGCCGGCGCCGCGGCGGTGATGGCGCTGGAGCGGGTGCCGGCCGACATCCGGACCCAGGGCGGCGTGGCGCGGATGGCGCCGGTCGCCAAGATCAGGGACATCCAGGCGACGGTGTCGATCCCGGTGATGGCGAAGTGTCGGATCGGGCACATCGCAGAGGCCCGTATGCTCGAGGCGCTCGAGGTCGACTTCATCGACGAGAGCGAGGTCTTGACCCCGGCCGACGAGGAGAACCACATCTCCAAGCACGGCTTCACCGTGCCCTTCGTCTGCGGCTGCCGCAACCTCGGCGAGGCGCTACGGCGGATCGGCGAGGGCGCGGCGATGATGCGCACCAAGGGCGAGGCCGGGTCCGGTGACATTGTCGAGGCGGTCCGCCACCTGCGGGCGGTGCAGCGCGGCATCCGCAGCCTGACCATCCTCGACGAGCACGAGCTGATGGCCCAGGCCAAGGAGCTGCAGGCTCCCTACGAGCTCGTGCGCTGGGTCGCCGAGCACGGCCGGCTGCCGGTGCCCAACTTCGCCGCCGGCGGTGTCGCCACGCCGGCCGACGCAGCGTTGTGCATGATGCTGGGCGCCGAGGCGGTGTTCGTCGGCTCCGGGATCTTCAAGTCGAGCGACCCGGAGCGCCGGGCCCGTGCGATTGTCCAGGCGGTGACCCACTGGCAGGACGCCGCCAAGCTGGTCGAGGTGTCGGAGGGGCTCACCGAGGCGATGTCCGGTCTCGAGGCCGGCAAGCTGACCCCGGAGGAGATGCTGTCGCGCCGGGGGTGGTGATGCGGGTCGGGGTGCTCGCGCTGCAGGGTGATTGGGAAGCCCACCTCGCGGCGTTGCGCTCCGCCGCCATCCCGGCCGAGCCGGTGCGCACCGCCGCCGCGATCGACCGGGTCGGCGCGCTCGTCCTGCCCGGTGGCGAGTCGACCGCCATGCTCCGCCTGATGGCGGACGAGGGTCTGGCCGAGCGGATCGCCGGGCGGGTGCGCTCGGGGATGCCGGTGCTCGCCACCTGCGCCGGCGTGATCCTGCTCGCCGTGAGCGTCGAGCCGCGGCAGCCATCGCTCGGTCTGCTCGACGTCGATGTCGTCCGCAACGCCTACGGCCGCCAGGTGCGATCGACCGTCGCCATGGTCGACGTCAACGGCGCCCTCGGCGATCCGCAGTCGATGGAGGCGGTCTTCATCCGCGCGCCGCGCATCGTCCGGACGGGCGTCGACGTCGACGTGCTCGGCCGGCACGTCGGCGACCCGGTGCTCGTCCGCTCGGGCCGGATCGTGGCCGCCACCTTTCACCCCGAGCTGAGCGCCGACCGCCGGGTCCACGCTCTGTTCCGCGGGCTCCTGGAGGACTCCGATGCCTGACCGACCGATCCGCCACCACGAGGTCCACGGGATCCACCGCATCATCCTCGATGACGGCGCCAACGCCCTCGCCCTGCCGCTGATGGCCGCGATCCGCGACGCCGTCGCCGACCTCAGGGACCACGGCGCCCCGCCGCTGATGCTCGCGTCGTCGCACCCGGCGCTGTTCTGCCCTGGCTGGGACCTCAAGCAGCTGGCGGCCGCCGATCGCGGCCGCGTGCAGGCGACCCTGGAGGTCTTCAACAGCCTCATCCTCGAGGTCTTCACCTACCCCGGCCCGACCGCCGCCGCCATCACTGGCCACGCGGTGGCCGGCGGCTGGCTGCTGGCGCTGGCCTGCGACCTGAGGGTGATGGCGACCGGCAGGCCGCGGCTGGGCTTCGCGGAGCTCAACCTGGGGGTGCCGATTCCCGCCGGCAGCCTGCGGATGGTGCGCGCCCGCTGCAGCTCGTTCGCGATCGACGAGACGCTGCTGCGCGGCGAGGGCTGCACCGCCGAGCGGGCGCACGAGCTCGGTCTGGTGCACCGCGTGGAGCCGGTCGAGCAGGTGGTGGTGGCCGTGGATCGCGAGCTCGTCCGGCTCACGTCGCGGCCGGCGCGGGCCTACGCGGCGACCAAGGAGCTCCTGCTCGGCGAGGCCTGGCACGCGATGCGGGCTGGCTTCGCGGCCGAGGACAGGCGGTTCCTGGAGTGCTGGTTTTCCGCCGAGGCGCAGCAGCGGATCGCCGAGCTCGCCAGCAGCCTGGGGGGCTGATGGACGCGCGGGTGCTGGCTGCGGCTGGGGTCGACCCCGAGCTGCCGGCGGCGCAGGCGGCGGCCATGCTGGTGCGGCGCCTGCCGCTGCGGTGGCGGGCCGCGATCGGCGTGCGCGCCCCTGAAACGGTGGTCGAGTCGCGCTGGTTCGCCGGCCCTGCAGAGTGCCACCGGGTCCTCGCCCGCCTGTTCCGGGGAACCCCGGTGCGGGGCAGTGCCTTCGCCTCGACCTGGCCCCTGCTCGAGGCGGCCGGTGTCGTGGTCGCCCCGGCGCTGCCGGTGGCCGCAAACGCCGACGAGCAGCCGGGACCGGATGGCGCCTATGGGCTGGACCACGGCACGGTGTGGCGGGAGGCGGTCGGCGAGCGGCAGCCGCTGCTGTGCAGCGGCGGTGGTGTGGCGCCCGACGGCGGCGGCGCCTTCGACCTGCTGTGGTTCGGCTCCGCCGAGCGCTACCTGCTTCGTGCCGGCACGCTCGAGATCGAGGATCTGTTCTCGGTGGCCCGGGTTCGGGCGACGCGGTCGCTGGTCGAGCGGCTGGTCGTGCGCGGGCTGCGGGTCGACCCGGAGGTGCTCGATGGAGTGGCGGGGAGCGAGCGCGAGGCGCCGTCGGAGATCGAGGTGCGGCGACCGGTCGAGCTGATGGCGGGCGAGCTGTGGCGCGATCCGGCGGCGGTGCTCGCCGCCCGTGCCGACATCCGCAGCGTGGCACGGCACGGTGAGGAGATCGCCGCCGAGACGGCGCGCGACTCGACGGTGGTCTTCCGGGTGGCCGAGGACGCCCGGGGCTGGCGGCTGTTCACCTGGGAGGGTGACTACCCGCTGCGGACCCTCGGCCTGATGGAGCGCAGCGGGCACCTGGTCTTCACGGCGGCTCTC
>Ga0209254_10000200_pt1 | contig 43101 bp, 35 predicted proteins | sample FrelakmetDIP11DI_FD_187148 | JGI IMG/M metagenome (GOLD analysis project Ga0209254, IMG submission 187148) | Freshwater lake sediment microbial communities from the University of Notre Dame, USA, for methane emissions studies - DIP11 DI (SPAdes)... | ecosystem: Environmental > Aquatic >... | reverse complement strand
ACGACCGACGGAACCGGCGGCGACCCGAGTTCGGGCAAGCAGCCGCCGCCCGGCAACCCGCCGGGGCGTACACCGACCGAACCCGTGGAGCCGCCGGCGCCGGATCCGGAAGAAGAATGATGCGCTGCCCGCCTTCAGTCGCTGCGCGTGGGTTCACATTGCTCGAACTGCTGGTCGCGATCGCCATCTTCGCGATCCTCGGCACGCTGGCGTTGTCGGGCTACACGGAACTTCAGCGACAGAGCGAATACGTGGAGCAGCGTCTGGCGCGCGTGCGCGAAGTGCAGCGTGCGGTGCAGCTCATCGTCCAGGACATGTCGCAGATCGAACCGCGACCGGTCCGAGAGGGCCTCGGCGAAGTGCGGGTACCGGCAGTGGCCGCGGGCGGCTCCGTCGAGTACCCGATGCAGTTCACACGTGCGGGCTGGAGCAACACCGCCGGGCTGGCGCGGCCGACCCTGCAGCGGGTCGCGTACCGCGTGGACGGCGAAGGCCTGTGGCGCGACCACTGGCCCACCCTCGATCGGACCATGACGGTCGAGCCCGTTCGCCTGCGACTGCTGGGCGGGGTACGCTCCGTACGCTTCCGCTTCATGGCGCCCGACCGCACATGGGTCGAGCGCTGGCCCGCCAGCGAAGGCGCGCCCACGGCCGCTGTCGAACGGCAGCGACCCGCTGCAGTGGAGGTCATCCTCGATCTCGATGACTGGGGCGAGATCCGCAGACTCGTGGAGGTTGGCGGATGAACCGGCGGGTACAACCCGGGCGACCGGCACAGCGCGGTATTGCGCTGATCACCGCCGTGCTGATGGTCGCGCTTGCCACGATCCTCGCGGTGGAAGTCGGCTTCCGCGGCTTTCTCGACCAGCGTCGCACTGGAACGCTGTTCGCGCTCGACCAGGCGTATCAGATTGCCCTCGGCGCGGAGGCGTGGGCCGCCGACTTTCTCAAGCAGGACTTGCAGGAATCGAAGACCGATCACCTCGGCGAGACATGGGCGCGACCGCTGCCTCCCCTGCCGATCGACGGGGGTGGCATCGTCGAGGGACGCCTCGAGGACCTCCAGGGACGATTCAACATCAACAATCTCGTGACGCCGGAGGGTGCCGCGAATGAAGCCGCGGTGAAGCAGCTCGAACGCATCCTTTCGACACTGGACATCGAGCCGACGTGGGCAACGGCGATCGCGGACTGGATGGATTCCGATACACAGCCCGGCTTCCCCGATGGTGCCGAGGACAGCGTGTATACGGGCCAGGACCCGCCACATCTCACGGCCAACATGCCGGTGACCCGCGTGAGCGAGCTGATGGTGCTGCCGGGCTTCGGCGCCGAGCGATTTGCCCGGGTGCGGCCCTTTCTCTCGGCTCTGCCGGTTGGCACGAAGCTCAACGTGTGCACGGCGCCCGGAGTCGTGCTCGACTCGCTGAGCGAAGGCACGAGCGAGTTCGGCATCGACCCCAGAGGCCTCGAGGCTCGCCGCAAGGAAGCATGCTTCCCGACACTCGAGGACCTGCGTGGCGCGCTCGGGGATGCAGCTTTCAACGAACTGCGGAACTCCCTCACAGAATCGAGCAATTACTTCCGCGCCACGGCATGGGTCACTATTGGCACCACAGAGTTCACCCTGTACAGTCTTCTGGCTCGCAGCGCCGGCTCCGTGCGGCCGGTCCTGCGCAGTATCGGCAGCGAGTGAATTCCCCGAGGTCTGATGTCTGAGACGCTGGTGATCCGGCTGCGTGCCGCCGAGGAGGCGCCGGCCTCGTGGCTCGTGGTCGACGGAAACGGCGCCCGTTCGGGCCCGTTGTCGAGCGGTCCCGTGGCCGACGTGCTCAATGCAGCGTCGGGGCGCCGCGTCGTGCTTCTCGTGCCGGGCACCGAGGTGACGCTCGCCGAGCCCGAGCTCCCGGTGAAGAGCGGCGCGCGCCTCGCACAGATCGTGCCTTACGCGCTCGAGGAGCAACTCGCCTCGGACGTTGACACCCTCCACTTCGCCGTCGGAGCGCGCCCTGTTGGCGCCGTCGGCACCCCGGTTGCGATCGTCTCGCGCAGCCTGATGCAGCGCTGGTACGACGCGGTCGAAGCCGCCGGGATCCACGCGGACGCCGCCTACGCGGATTCCGCCGCGTTACCCGTGGCGGCGACGGGCTGCTCGTTGCTGCTCGACGAAGCGCTGCTGTACGTGCGCCGCGCCGACGGTCTGCCTTTCGTGCTCGATGCCACCGCACTGTCCGAAGCACTCGACGTCGCCTTGCCGGCGCCGCAGGCAGGCGATGCCGGCGACGCCGGTGTCGAGGCCGCCGAGCACGTGACCTTCTATGCGAGCGCCCAGGACTACGAGACCCATCGCGACGTGATCGAGGGTCTGCGCGACCGCACTGCCTCGCTGGCGGTCAAGCTGCTGCCTGAGGGGCCGCTTCCCCTGCTCGCCGCGGTGGCGGCCGAAGGTGCGGGCATCAACCTTCTGCAGGGACCGTTCTCCAGAGGCGCATCACTCGGCACGCGGCTGCGACCATGGCGCGTGCCCGCGGCACTCGCGGCAAGCGTCGTATTGCTCTTCCTGCTTACCCAGGGCTTGTCATGGTGGCAGGACAGTCGCAGCGAGAAGGCACTCGACGCGCAGATCGCGCAGGTGTTCTCGCAGGTGCTGCCGAACCAGCCGATCGTCGATCCGCGCGCCCAGATCCAGGGCGTGCTTGGCGCACAAGGCGCCAGCGGTGTCGGATTGCTACCCGCGATGACCGCGCTCGCTGAGGCCATGGCTCAGGCGCCTTTGGCGAAGATCGAGGCGATGAGCTTTCGAGGCGACGCGCTCGAGCTGCGCCTCACCGCGCCTTCGGTCGAGTCCATCGACGGAATCAAGCAGGCGATCAGCCGCAACGGCATCAGTGCCGAGCTTCAGTCGGCCACCCCACGTGGCACCGTGGTCGAGGGGCGCCTGCAAGTGAAGCTGGGACAGGCATGAACGCTCTGCGCGACTGGCTGGCCGGACTTGCGCCTCGGGAGCGCAACCTCGTTTACCTGGCGGGGGGCCTTGCGGCGATCGCACTTGCGTATTTGGTGCTGGTACTGCCACTGACGACGGCTGCCGCACGGCGCGAGGCACGGATCGAACAGAAGACCGCAGATCTCGCGTGGATGCGTCAGGTCGCGCCACAAGTGGCCGCCGCCGCCGCAGTGGGCGGTGCCGCGGCCGGCAGCGAGGAGTCTCTCGTGGTGCTCGTGGATCGTACCGGCCGAGAGGCTGGGATTGGCAGCGCCATCCGCGACCAGAGCCCGAGCGGTGACCTCGGCCTGCGACTGCGGCTCGAATCCGCTTCGTTCGATGTCCTCGTGGCGTGGCTCGCGAGCCTGCAGCAGCAGTACGGCGTGAGGGTCGACGCGGCGACGATCGACGCGGCCGGTTCACCCGGACTCGTCAACGCCAGCATCACCCTCACCCATGGCACGTCATCGGGTCCCTGAGCGCCTGCCCTCGGCAACAGCGACGCCGGCACGACGTCCCTGGTGGCTGATCGGCCTCGGTCTCGCCGCGGTCACGGTGATCGCCATCGCGACTCTTCCAGCGACGCTCCTCCGCGGGCAGCTCGCACGCACAGGCATCGACACACCCGCACTAGGCGGTTCCGTCTGGCGCGGATACGCGACCGGCGTCACCTGGCGCGGAGTCGCGCTGGGCGACCTGCGATGGACCGTGTCTCCGTGGACACTGCTGTCCGGAGGCATCGGCGGGACGCTGGATCTCAAGCGACCCGACGGCTCACTGAATACGAAATTCCGCGCGTCCCTCGGGGGCGAGATCAGGCTCGAGGACGCACAGGCGACTCTGCCGGTCGAGCTGCTGTCGGCATTCCCCACCGGCGTCCCACGCGGCTGGCATGGCCGGCTCACGGCTCAGATCGACGAACTGGTCGTGACCGATGGATGGCCGGCCGCGCTGCGCGGAACTCTCCACATGGACGGACTGATTGCCCCGCCACCGCGCAGCACCTCGATCGGCAGCTACCGGGTCGTGATGCCTGCTCCACAGCCGGGCACCACGAACGCCGGCGAACTCACCGCAGAGGTGAAAGACAAGGAAGGACCGTTCTCGTTCGAAGGTCGGTTCACGCTTGGGCGTGACCGCAGCTTCCTGCTCGAAGGAATGCTCGCGCCCCGCGGCGCGACCCCGCCTGCGCTGGCGCGTTCGCTGGAGTTGCTCGGACCCGCCGACGCCAGTGGACGCCGGCCGGTGAGCGTGAGCGGCACGCTCTGACGGTCGCACCGCTCCCCGTGGCGCGCGCCTGGCACGATCCGCGGGCCAGTCAGTCGGGCGACCACTCCCGCCAGGCGCCCAGCAACGGAAAATAGAGCCCCAGGCGCACGGGTTCGGATCCAAGCTTCTGCACGAGTGACGCGTAGCGCTCGAGCTGCGGGCGGTAACGCTCCTGCTCGCTGTTCAGGAAGGTCTCGAGTCCCGCACCCTCGTGGCGGCTCGTCTTGTAATCCACGATCCAGCGGACGCCCGCCTCGTCCACGAAGCTGCGGTCGATGACCGCGCTCACCAGTTCGCCGCCGACGCGACCTGTGACGGCGAACTCCGTCGTCGATGCACGATGACCCGCATCGAGCAGCCAGCGGCCGCGCTCGTGCGTGAGCGTTCGCTCGACTGCGGTTGCGACAAGTTCCACGGCGGCGGCGCGCCGCTCCGGCGGCACACCGAGCTCGGCAAGTTCGTTGCGCCAGCGATGCCGGAGGTGAGCCTCGGACGTTACGGGTCGCACGGCGTCCCGCGCGATGCGCTGCAGTTCACGGTGCACCACGGTTCCGACGTGACGCGCCGTCTCCGAGGCCCAGTCGAATTCGACCGCCGGCTCGGCTGCCGAACGCGGCACGGCTCGCGACGAGATTCCCGGTGCGACCGGCGGGGCCTCGGGCGCCCAGCCCGCCGGTACGCGCCGCAGGGGCGGTCGGCGGGAAACCTCCGGGACCGCTTCACCCTCGATCGCACCCAGCTCAGCGAGCCGCTGCACGAAGCACGGGCCCAACACCGGCCACAGGAGTCCCAGCGCGGTCACGTCCGCCGGCCGGCGCACGACCGGGGTCCCGTCAGAGTCATGGACCTGGGCACTGCCGAACAGGTGCAGCCAGCGCTCGGCGCGGGTCGCCGCCACATACAGCAGCCGACGACGTTCCTGCAGGAGTTTCTCCTGCTCGAGCGAAGCCAGCCACGAATACAGCGGGTTCGGCGTCGCACCGGTGCGGGCCACCGGGGCCACGACCGGCAGGCTGTCATCCGCCTGCGGCGACTTGAGCCAGTGCAGCAGTCGTCGCGAGTCCCTGCCCGGCCGTCGCTCCAGTCCCGGCACGATCACAGTGTCGTATTGCAGTCCTTTCGCTTTGTGCACGGTGAGCAGTTCCACTCGAACGTCGGCTCGCTCGCGCGACGGCGCGTATAGCGTCTCGAGCGCGCGCGCGAGCTGCTCAAGGTCCACAGATCCCGCGTTGCGCGACTCGAGCCCTGCGAGCGTGTCGAAGTAGGCCTCAACCTCGTCGAGCGCGCGCTCCGACGCGAGCGTCGCCGCGCCACCCAGCGCGTTCCAGGCGCGCTCGACCGCGTCGCGCAGGCCAAACCGGCGCAGCTCGGTCAACGCCGTGCGCATTGCGCGCCAAGTGGCCTCGAGCCGCGCCCGGTCGAGGTCTGCGAGTCGCGCACGTCGCGCCGGATCCTCCAGCAGTTCGGCTACGGTCGCGTCGCGCTGGTCGCCGACCAGCAGATGCAGTGCACCGAGCGTGAGGCCGCACCAGGGGGCGCGCAGCACCGCAAGCCACGCCGTGCGATCGGCGATGTGCACGATCGCACGCGTCAGCGCCAGCACATCGAGCACTGCCGGTCGCTCGGCCAGTGGATCGATGTCGGTCGCGCGGAATGCAATGCCACGGCGGGCCAGTTCGGCCACCACGTGCAACAGGTGGCTGCGACCCTGCACGAGTATGCCGATGCGGGCCTCGGGCGCCGCGTCGAGCCGCGCGCGCACGATCGACGCTACCTGTATCGCTTCGTACTGCCGGCTGCGCCTGAGCAACGCGTGCACTCGCACGCCGCCGTCGGACCCCGCCTCGGGTCGCGGCACGCTGGGCACGTAGCTCACTGCACCGCGCAACGGGTCGTCCGCGGCCGGCAGCACCTGCGCGAAGCACTCGTTGACCCACTCGATCACGGGCACCGTCGAGCGGAAGTTCACTGCCAGCGTGAGCGGCTCGAGCTCGAGGTGACGCAGGCCGTGCTGTCGGATGTCCATGAACAGTCCGACCTCGGCATTGCGGAATCGATAGATCGATTGCATGGGATCGCCGACCAGGAACAGCGTGCGGCCGTCGCCGCGCTGCCAGCCCGCGGTGAGCGCACCGAGCAGCTTCACCTGGGCCTCGGAAGTGTCCTGGAACTCGTCGACCAGCAGGTGGCGTAGTTCCGCGTCCAGCGCCAGCGCGGTGTCGGTCGGCGTCTCGTCCGTGCCGAGCGCCTGCAGCGCGGCCCACGAAAAGCGTGGGTAGTCGGCCGCGCGTCTTTCCGCGAACACGACTTCGAGCTCGCCAACGGCGAGGCGCAGCACGCGCAGCTGAGCCATGAGCACCGCCCACTCCTCGGCGTCATAGCTCGCGGGAGGCAGCCGGCGCACGGCGTGCAGGAGCTCGACCGCGTCGCCCGATTCGCCCAGCGACGTGGCAAGAAAATCCGCCTGTCGCTTCAGCGCCTGGCCGCCGGGACCGGACGGGAAGCCGATCTTCCCGTCGAATCGTGCGCGCGGCTCGCCGCGCTCGGTGAGCAGAAGCAGTGCCAGTGCCTGCCACAGCGGGGCGTCGGCGAGCGCGTCCTCGGGCACTCGGCTCGTGCTCCGCCACACGACGATCGGCGAGTCCGGCGCGCTGGCGGCGAGATTGCTCGCCGCCTCGCGTGCAAGCGCGGCGGCATCCCGGAGCCAGGCTTGCGGGACGGCCCGATGCAGTGCCGCGAGGTGTCCCCGTACCAGTCGCTCTCGTGCCGACTCCAGCTCTCGCCGCAGCCTGGCCTCTTCGCCGGGGTCGGGCGTGTGGTCCGGCAGCACCGGCAGCCACGCCTCGCGCCTCGTGAGCATTTCGATTACCAGCTCGACAAGTCGCTCGACGCGGTTATCCAGGTGCGCGAGCAGTGTCGCGACGGCTGCAGAGTCGGAAGTCGCTCCGCCGGGCAGGTGCTCGAGCAGGCGCTCCGCCGCCACCTGGTAGAGCTCGCGTGCATCCTCCTCGATGCCCAGGCCGGCACCGAGGCCGGACAGGACCGGCAGGCGTCTCGCGAGTGCGAGATTCAGGGCGTCGATGGTCTGCACGCGCAGGCGCGTGGGCTGGGCCAGCAGGTGCCAGCCGTGCGCGGCATCGGCCGCCAGCGCCGCACGCGCGAGCTCCAGAGTGCGCCCATGCACCGGTCGCGCGGGATCGGGCGTATGGACCGAACGTAGCGCGTGGACGACGCGGTCGCGCATCTCGGCTGCCGCCTTGCGTGTGAAGGTGATCGCGAGGATCGACTCGGGTTCGGCAACGATCGCCAGCAGTGCGAGAAATCGCCTGGTCAGCAGCTCCGTCTTTCCGGCGCCGGCCGGGGCCTGGACGATGAAGCTCCGCTCCACGGCCAGCGCGCGCTCGCGCGCCCGCGCGTCCGACTCGCGAAGCTCATTCATCGTCCGCGTCCTCGTCGCCGGTTCCAGCACCCGACTCCGCGATGCGGCACAGGGCGCGCAGGTGACAGTATTCGCAGGCCCGGCGTGGATCTGCGGCCAGTCGGGCGTCGCCGACGGCGTATTCCCGCGACAGCGCCTCGAGTCGCCGCTGCCAGTCGGCGAGCAGTCCGTCCCAGCTGTCACAATCCCGCGGCGCACCCTTCGTGCCCGGCACCTTCAGGCCGGGGAACTGCGCGGCGTCGCGGACGAGCCCCACATAGCCTGTATCGCCGCTGCGAAGGCGTGCGAACGCCACGGCACCGACGCGCGCCGGCCCGAGGGCCTGCACGTACGCGGGCAACTGCGGCAGCGACGGGCGCTCCCCGAGCCAGGCTTTCACGTCCGCGTTCGCACCGGTCTTGTAGTCGATGACAGCCAGCGAACCGTCGGCAAGCCGGTCGACCCGGTCTGGCCGCAGCTCGAGCGTCAGCTCACCGAGGCGCGCAGTGCAGGCCTGCTCGACCGACTCGACGACGAATGGCGGTCGCGCACGATCGGCTGCGACGATCTCGAGCACCCGCGCCTCGAGCCACTGGGCCTCGAGCCTGAGCAGGTGCTGGCGCACCTCGTCGGAAGATGCGCGCGCAGCGCCGAGCACCGTCGCCACGGCACGGCACACCGCTTCGCGCAGACCGCGATCGTCTAGCGCCGCGAGTGTCGCGTGGCTGCCCCAGTCGCGCCACAAGGCTGCCAGGACCGCGTGTACGAGCTCGCCCCGCTCCGCGGCACCGACGCCCAGCGCGGGCTCATCGAGCGCCCGCGCACCGAGTCGCAGTTCGGCCTGCGCGCGGAACGGACAGGCCGACTGCAGCTCGAGCAGGCGAGCGCCGCCACGTCCGAGCTCGCAGCCCGCGAGCGCGGGCAGTCCCGGCTCCTCTGGAACTTCGAGGACCGGCCGCCGCGCAAACTGGATCTGCGCCAGTCGCGGTGTCGGCCACCGCTCCACCGTCCCGCCGGGCGCCACCGTATCGAGCAGCGGACTCGGGAGCAGCGGTGCGTCGTCCTCCATCTCCGCGACACTGAGCACGACGTCGTCCGCACTGGCGACAAGTCGATCGAGCACTCGCCGTGCCTCCGTCGCTGCGAGTTCGGCAGTGGCCCGTGGTATCCCATGCTGCCGCTGCAACGGGCGCGGCAGGAACGGGTCGGGCGCGGCCGGAGGCGGCCAGCGCGACGCGTCGAGACCACACACCCAAAGCGCGTCGAAACGCATGCCTGCGCAAGTCTCCGGATCGATCACGAGCAGCGGAGCGCGCAGTTCCTGCGGCTCGAACCGCAAGCCTCCTGCCATTTCGCGCAACAGCCCGACCGCCTCGGTCCGTGACACTCGACCCGCGAACTCGTCGCAGGCTCCGAGTTCCGACACCAGGGCTCGCCAGCGCTGCACAGTCTGGTGCTGGTTGCTGTCGGGCGTCGCTCCCGGCCAACCCATGCTTGTCAGAAGTTTAATAATTCTTTCTGAACATAGACTTGTATAACTTTTCTCAGGCCACTCTGACATCGCCGCCCGGGCGTCGGCGAGGCACCGCGCCAGTGAATTGCAGCCGTGGATGGCGGCGAGACGCTCCAGCGCAGCGAGCCCGACGCCCGGCGTGCCGGTGCGCCGCAGGCGCACCCCGAGACGAGCACGCGCCGCGGCCTCCGTTTCTGCATCGAGCAGGAATGGATTGCTCAGAAGCCGGTCGAGCACGCCGGGATCGGACGGGCGCACGAGTGCGTCCAGTAGTTCGAGCGCCGCGGCGACCACCGGCTGCTCCGTCAGCGGTCGGGCCGCCGCCAGTTCGAAGGCCTGGCTTTCAACGGCCGGCCCGCCGCTCACTCCGGTGGTCGGCACGAGAACCCGCTCGATGCAGCGGCGTACCTCGTCGCGGTGACGCGCGAGGTCGGGCACCACGATCGCGAGCCGCAGGTCGTCACGACCATCGAGCCGCGCCGCGGCCCAACGCGCCGCCGCATCGAACTCGGCGAGGCGGTCCCTGCAACTGAACCGCGCGGGAACAGCTCCCGAATCAGGACTGGGATGCCGCCGGACCTCGATCCCCTCCGCCGACCAGCGTGCGACCAGCGATTCCTGCAGCGGCGTGAGCCGGTCGAATCCGGTCAGCTCGACGCCAGGCTTCACCGCGGCCGCATGCACGAGCAATGGCGCCACCGCGGCATCGACCCAACCATGTTCCTCGAGCAGAGCGCGAAAGCGCTCGCACCACCGTACGAACGCCTCGGTCTCGACCGACTCCGCGCTCCAGGCGGACTCCGGCGGCAGACGCCAGTCGTGCATGCGTTGCCAGGACTGCTGCGCCGCGCGCGCCAGGCCCGCAACCGACACGAGCGGGCCGACGTCCGCGTCCTGGCGAACGATGCGTTCCCACAGCAGTTGCGACGCACGGTCCGGGAGCCATCGACCGGCGAGCCGGCCGGCGGCGCGGTCGAGCCGGAACATGCGCTCGATCAGTTCGTCCCAGGTGACGATGTCGGGTGTCGCCCAGGCCTCGAGACCAATCGCGAGACAATGTTCGTCGTATTGCGCGCGCAGATGGTGCGCGAGGCGTCGTGTCGGCGTGACACGCGTCAGCACCGGCAAATGCGCGGTGGCCGAGCCGCACCCGGCCGTCGGCCTGTCAACTGCGGCCGACAGCGTCCACCACCCGCAGCGCGGGATTCGGTCGCGTCGCCGGCACGTCGCCGGCCGCGTAGCTGTCGAGCAGCTCTTCGATGCGTCCGAACACTTCGCCGATCACCTGCGGCTCCGGCAGGTTGGTGATGCGGAAGTGGTTGCGGTAGGGCACGTTGAAGCTCGAGCCCGGTGCCACCAGGACGTGCTTGTGCTCGAGCAGGTCGAGCGCGAACTGCTGGTCGTCGAACCCCGGCAACGCCTCCGGCTGCACGCCCACGAACGCGTACATCGCGCCCATCGGTGGCGTGAGATGCAGGTAGCGGCTGCGCTGCACGGCCATCAGGATTGCCTTGCGCGATTCATACAGCCGGCCGCCGGTCGCGGTGAGCTCACGGACACTCTGGTACCCCCCGAGCGCGGTCTGTACCGCCCATTGCCCGGGGACGTTGCTGCACAGGCGCAACGACGACAGCAGTTCGAGCGCGGACAGGTACTCGCGCGAGTGCTCGATGTCACCCGAGAATGCCGCCCAGCCGACGCGGTATCCACAGGCTCGATAGACTTTCGACAGGCCGCTCAGCGTACCGCATAGCGTGTGCTGGACCAGGGTCGCCATCGGCACGAATTCCGCGCCGTCATAGGTCATCTGGTCGTAGATCTCGTCGGCGAGCAGCAACAGGTGGTACTTCTCGGCGATGCGTGCGATCGCCTCCAGCACCGGGCGCGGATAGACCGCACCTGTGGGATTGTTCGGATTAATCACGACGATGGCACGCGTCCGCTTCGTGATCAGCGACTCGATTTCCTCCGGGTCGGGCACGAAGCCGCGCTCCGGCCGGCACGGGTAGTGCACCGCCCGACCGCGATTCAGGTTCACGGCCGCCGTCCACAACGGGTAATCAGGGCTCGGCACGAGCACTTCCTCGTCGGCCGCCAGCAGCGCGCGCAGCGTGAGGTCGATCAGCTCGCTGACGCCGTTGCCGATGAACACATCGTCAGCCGTCACGCCACGCACGCCGCGTTCCTGCTGCTGCATCACCACGGCCTCGCGGGCCGGGAAAATGCCTTTCTGGTGACAATAGCCCTCGGCCGACCGCAGGTTCTCGATCATCGCGAGGCGCATGGTCTCGGGAGTCCGGAAGCCAAAGGCACCCGGGTTGCCGATGTTGAGCATCACGATGTCATAGCCCATGCGCTCCATCTCCTGGGCGCGCCGGGCCAGCTTGCCGCGGATCTCGTAGCGGACGTTGGATAGGCTGGGGCTCGAACGGATGGCACGGGTGGGCATGGCGGGTCTCGCAGATCTCAACCTTTGGAATTATGGCCCGCTGCTGCTGCGCTGCACAGGACGGCTTTCACGGGATCACACCGAGTGCGGAGAGGTTCGTGAGCGTGTCGCCATCCAGCCCGAGGCGCTCACCGAGTACGGCACGCGTGTCGGCACCTAGCAGAGGCGGCGCCCTCTCGCAGCTCGCCTCCGTACGCGAAAATCGCACGGGGTTGCGCACGCCTGGCGCCGTCCCGGCCGTCGGATGCGGCAGGTCGATGCGCAGGCCGCGATGACGCACCTGCGGCTCGGCGAACACCTGCGCGAGATCATTGATCGCGCCGCAGGGCACCTGCGCAGCCTCGAGCATCGCGAGCCATTCGCGCGTTCCGCGCCTCCCGAGCAACTGTGCCAGCACGGGAATCAATTCTGCGCGATGCGTCACACGCCCGAGATTGGTCGCGTAGCGTGGATCGAGCGACAGCTCGGGCATTCCGGCAGCCGCGCAGAACCGGGCGAACTGAGCATCGTTGCCAACCGCGAGCATGAGATGTCCATCGGCTGTGGCGAAGGCCTGGTAGGGGACGATGTTCGGGTGCGCAGTGCCACGACGGTGCGGCGGCTCACCGGTGACGAGGTAGTTCAGGTTCTGGTTCGCGAGCCATGCCACCTGCGTGTCCAGCAGCGACAGGTCCACGCACTGACCGCGGCCGGAGCGGTCACGTTCGTAGAGGGCAGCGAGAATTGCCGACACCGCGTACATCCCGCACATCAGGTCGGCCACGGCGACTCCGACTTTCTGCGGTCCGGCGCCCGGTTCCCCGTCGGGCACGCCCGTGATGCTCATCAGGCCGCCCATGCCCTGGATCATCGCGTCATAGCCGGGCTTGGCCGCATCGGGACCGTCCTGGCCGAAAGCCGATATCGAGACATACACAAGCCGCGGATTGACGGTCTCGAGATCGCGATACGCGAGGCCGTGGCGCGCGAGTCCGCCGACCCTGAAATTCTCGATCAGTACGTCAGCTTGTACGGCCAGTCGACGCACGAGGTCCGCGCCTTCCTGCTTCGCGAAGTCGATCGCCACCGAGCGCTTTCCGCGGTTGGCCGAGAGGTAGTAGGCGGATTCGGTGGTGTCGTGCCCGGATGCGTCGCGCAGGAAGGGCGGTCCCCACTTGCGGGTGTCGTCACCGCCCTGGGGGTGCTCGACCTTGAGCACCTCCGCGCCGTAGTCGGCGAGCAACTGCGTGGCCCAGGGCCCGGCAAGGATGCGGGTGAGGTCCAGCACCACGACGCCCTGCAGCGGTCCAGCCATCCCCTGCCCCATCCATTCGCCCGGCGATTGCCGGTCACGGGATCTTACGCGAGAGCAGCGCTTCGCCGGATCGGGCGCTGGCGGCGCCCTCCGCCTACAGACCCAGGAACAGGATGCCCAGCCCGCAGATGCTGAGTGCGGCACCGGCGAGCGCGTGCGCATAACGCTGGGCTGCTGCGAGCGGCAATCGCTCGACGCCGCGCACTCCCAGATAGACGGCCGCCAGCATGGTCGCGATGGTCGCGACGCCAAAAGCCAGCACGACGGCCACGGTGCCGGACACGCTGAGCTGCGCGGCCGGGTACATCAGCACCGGTATCAGCGGTTCACAGGGCCCGAGGATGAACACGACGAACAATGCCCATGGCGTGATGGTGGCCGCCGCGCGCGCCGGCGCCGGTACGGGCGCCAGGCGGTTCGCGGGATGATTCGCGAGCGGCGTGAACTGCACGTGCGGATGCAGGTGCGGCCCGCGGTGACCGTGCTCGTGACGATGGAACGTGCCGTCAGCGTGGTAATGGCCGTGGCTGTGCGGTCGCGAACGCATCGCCTGCTTCAGTCCCCACGCGAGGTAGGCGAGCCCCAGCCCCGTCAGCAGCCAGGCGGCCCACTCGCCACGCAGGCCTTCGAACCACTCGAGCCTCTCGAGCGACAGGCCCAGGCCGATGCCGACCACGCCGATGGCAACCGAGCCTGCGACGTGTCCCAGGCCGCAGAGGCTGGTGACCCACAGCGTCTTGCGCATGGTCCAGCGCCGCGCCGCGCCCATCGCCACGAACGGCACGTAGTGATCGGGCCCGAGCAGCGTGTGGATGCATCCGATCGAGGCGGCTGTCAGGATCAGCAGGCCGAGGTCCACAGTCATGCCGGAGAGTCCCCGCGTATGCAGATTTCCCGGAAAGGTAATCAGACGGACCGAGTCGCGACAAGCACGGTAAAGACCTACTCGCGCGGTGTTTTCCTTAGGAGGCCGTGCTCCTGACCGTACCGGGGGACGCCCACGGACCCAGCGCTCGCCAGTGATGGCAGGCCGTGAACTCGCCGGCGCCGACCTCCACGAGCGAAGGGGCACTGCCGCGACAGAAATCGTCCGCCGCTGCGCAGCGTGGCGCGAAGGCGCAACCCGTTGGCGGTGGCAGCCCGGTGTCCGTCACCGCACGGAGTGGTTCCCGCGGACGCGCGGCGGCTGCAGTCGGGTCCGGGATCGGAACGGAGGCGAGCAGTGCGCGGGTGTAGGGATGCCGCGGAGTCGCGAAAACCACCTCCCGCGGCGCCCGCTCTACGATTCGCCCGAGATACATCACCAGGATGTCCTCGCAGAGGTGACGCACCACGGCGAGGTTGTGACTGATGAAAAGCAGTGCCATGCCATGTCGGGCGCGCAGCTCTGCCAGCAGGTTCACGATCTGCGCCTGAACCGATACGTCGAGGGCGCTCACCGCCTCATCGCAGATCAGGAGCTTCGGGCGCGCCACGATCGCGCGCGCGATGGCGACCCGCTGGCACTGACCGCCGGAAAGCTCGTGCGGATAACGGATTGCGAGCGATGCGTCGAGGCCGACCTCCTCCAGCGTGGCGCTCACCCGCGCCGCGGCCGCATCGCGCGCCTGCCGGCCCGCGAGCGCCTCGAGTGCCTCGGTCACGCTTTCACCGACGGTCATGCGCGGGTCGAGGCTGCCGACCGGGTCCTGGAACACCACCTGGACCTCACGGCGCAGGCCACGCAGCACCGCCGCATCGTCCCGGCGCACGGGTTTCCCACGCCATTCGATACGGCCGGCCGCGGGTGTTTCGAGTGCGAGAATCGCGCGGGCCAGCGTGGACTTGCCGCAACCCGATTCGCCGACGAGACCTACAGCCTGGCCATCGGCCACGTCGAGATCCACCGAATCCACGGCAGCGTGCCATTGACGTGGCGAAGCGAGTCCGGTGCGCCGCGCCGGGAAGCCCACCCGCAATCCACGCACGCTCAGCAGCGGCGCGCTCATCAGGGCACCCCTCTGGCGCCGGCGGGTGCCTCGTACCCGGCCAGCGGCACATGGCAGGCGGTGCTGCGATTGCCGGCCAGCCGCAACGCCGGTCGCTCCTGTCGACAGCGCGGCTGCGTGCGCGGACATCGCGGCGCAAAGGCGCAGCCGGCATCATTTGCGCCCGCCCGTGGTGGCTGGCCCTCGATACCCTGCAGGCGCAGCTCACGCGACGCATCGAGCCGAGGCACCGATGCAAGCAGCCCCGCCGAGTAGGGATGCGCCGGCGACGCGAACAGCTCGCGCACCGGCGCAGTCTCGACGATGCGTCCGGCGTACATGACGGCGACGCGATCGGCGATCTCCGCAACGACGCCGAGGTCGTGAGTCACGAGCACCACGGCAAGGCCGCGATCGCGCGCGTCGCGCAGCACCTCGATCACCTGCGCCTGGATGGTGACGTCGAGTGCAGTGGTGGGCTCGTCGGCCACGAGCAGGTCCGGGTCAGTCATCAGCGCCATGGCGATCGCGACGCGCTGGCGCTGTCCGCCCGACAGCTCGTGCGGGTACTGCCCCATGCGCGACTCGGGCGCGGGCATGCGCACTGCGCGCAACGCCTCGAGGCTGCGCGCGCGCGCCGCGTCCGGGCCCATCAGCCCGCGGTCCAGCACCACCTCTGCCAGCTGGCGGCCGACCGTGAGGTGCGGGGTGAGCGCGTTCATAGGGTCCTGGAACACGAACGAGACCCGCGTGCCCAGCACCTCCCGGCGCGCCTCGCCGTCATCGGCCAGTAGTTCCCGGCCATCGAACCGCACGGAGCCACGCGCGACCCCTCCCGCGGCCAGCAGCCCGAGGCTTCCGAGGAACAGCTGGCTCTTCCCCGCGCCGGACTCGCCGACCACCGCGAGACACTCCCCGCGGGCGACTTCGAGGGACACACCGTGCACCGCCGGGACGATTCCGTGCGGGGTCGCGAAATCGACCGCGAGGTCGTGGATCTGGAACAGGGGTCCGGGCTCCATTTCAGCGCTGCCGCGCGTCGAGCGCGTCGCGCAGCCCGTCGCCCAGGAAATTGAGCGCGAGCAGCAGCAGCGCGAGCACGCTGGCCGGCACCAGCAACTGCCACGGCGCCGTCTCCATCTCGAGCGCACCCTCCGCCACCAGCCGGCCGAGGCTGGTGAGCGGTTCCTGCACGCCGAGGCCGAGGAAGCTCAGGAAGCTCTCGAAGAGAATCACCTGAGGGACGGTGAGCGTCGCGTAGACGATTACGGTGCCGAGCACGTTCGGCACGATGTGCCTCGAAATGATGCGATGTGCCGGCAGGCCCAGGGTCACGGCGGCCGTTACGAACTCGCGCCGGCGCAGGGCGAGTGCCTGCCCGCGCACGATCCGTGCCATCGTGAGCCATCCGACCGCGCCGATGGCGAGGAACATGAGCCAGAGACTGCGGCCGAACACGACCGTGAGAATGATCACGAAGAACATGTAGGGCAGCGCGTAGAGCACGTCCACGACGCGCATCATCCAGCCGTCCGTGCGGCCGCCGAGATAGCCCGCGGTCGCACCCCAGGCGACCCCGATCACGACGCTCACGGCGGTGGCGAGCAGTGCGACGAGCAGGGACACGCGTGTGCCGTGCCACACGCGCACGAACAGGTCGCGCCCGTTGCCGTCGGTGCCGAACCAGTGCGCGCTCGCGAGGGACGGCGGCGCGGCGAGAGGGTTCAGGCTCCAGTCCACCTGGTCGGGCTGCCAGGGACTCAGCCAGGGCCCGACCAGCGCCGCGATGATGAGCAGCACGATCGCGATCAACGCAGCCATGGCAAGCCGGTTGCTGCCGAGTCGCCGGACGGCGTCACCCCGCAGCCCCCCCTCAGTCGTGGCGGATGCGGGGGTCGAGCCAGCCATACACGAGGTCGACTAGGAGATTCAGCAACAGGATGAGCGTGGCGTAGAAGATGACCATGCCCATCACCAGCGTGTAGTCCCGATTCACCGCACCCTGCACGAAGTAGCGCCCCACTCCCGGCAGCCCGAAGAACTGCTCGACGACCAGCGAGCCGGTGAGCAGCCCCGCTGCTGCAGGCCCGAGGAAGCTCACCACCGGCATCAAGGTGGGCCTGAGCGCATGGCGCCGCAGGATCACGCCGGACGCGAGCCCTTTCGCGCGCGCCGTGCGGATGAACGGTGACTGCAGCACCTCGAGCAGGCTGCCGCGAGTCAGTCGCGCGAGGAAGGCGATCACGGGCAGCGCCAGCGTCAGCACCGGCAGCACCATGTGGCGCAGGCTGCCGGTCTCCCAGCCTCCCACCGGCAACCAGCCGAGGTACAGGCCGAATGCCAGCGCCAGCACCGGCGCCACGACGAAGTTCGGGATCGCCACCCCGGCTAGCGCAACCGACATCACTGCGTGATCCGCCCAGCCGTTCTGGCGAAGTGCCGCAATGAGCCCGAGCGGGATGCCGACCGCGAGCGCCAGCACCAGCGCCGCGAGACCGATCGAGAGCGTGACCGGCAGTCCTCGGCCGATCAGTTCGACGACCGTGAAGTCCTTGAGGCGGAAGGACGGGCCGAGATCGCCGCGCAACAGTCCGCCGAGATATCGCACGAACTGCACGTGAACGGGTTGATCGAGGCCGTATGCCGCCTGCAGGTTCGCGGCAATTTCGGGCGGCAGCGTCTGCTCCTCGTCGAACGGCCCGCCCGGCGCCGCGCGCATCAGGAAGAACGCAGCAGCGACGATCAGCAGGAAAGTCGGAATGGCGGCGGCGAGCCGGTGCAGCGCGTAACTCAGCATGAAGCGAAAGTCGGTCGATCCACGACGCGAGTCTACACGCGGGGCGACAGCCACGAGCGGGTGCAGGCCGCGCGAGGGCTCATTTCGCGGGCTCGAGACCGAGTCGACGGCGGAACCCGTCCTCGTCCACGATCGTCACGCCAAGTTCCTGCGCCTTGCGAAGCTTCGAACCTGCCTCGGCGCCGACGACGAGCAGCGTGGTCTTGCGCGACACCGAGTCGGTCACCGTGGCGCCGGCGGCACGCGCGGCGTCGCGTGCCTCGTCGCGTGTCATGGTCGAGAGCGTGCCCGTGATCACGAGCGTCTCACCGGTCAGCGCGCCATCCTGCTCCGCGCGTGCCGGCTCGACGTCCGGCCATTGGACACCGCGATCGCGCAGAGCCTTGATCACCGCGCGGTTGCGCTCCTCCGCAAAGAAGTCGTGCACGTGCGCGGCCACGACAGGGCCGACGTCGCGAACCTGCTGGATCCCCTCCAGCGTGGCCGTCTCGAGTGCCTCGAGCCGGCCGAAATGAGCGGCCAGCGCCAGCGCCGTCGCCTCGCCGACGTCGCGGATGCCCAGCGCGAAGAGGAATCGCGGCAAGGTCGTGTGCTTGCTCCGCTCCAGTGCCTCCACGAGATTCGCCGCGGACTTCGGCCCCATGCGCTCGAACCCCGCGAGTTCCTCGGCGGTGAGCGTATAGAGATCGGCTGGCGTCTCGACCCGACCCGACTCCACGAGTTGCTCGACGAGCTTGTCGCCCAGCCCCTCCACGTCCATCGCCCGTCGCGAGGCGAAGTGACGCATCGCCTCGCGACGCTGCGCAGCGCACACGAGCCCGCCCGAGCAGCGCGCCACGGCCTCGCCCTCCGCGCGCGTAACGTGGGATCCGCAGGCCGGACAGCGATCCGGCAGGCTCACCACGCGTGCGTTCCCCGGGCGCAGGTCGGTGATCACCCGCACCACCTCCGGGATCACGTCGCCGGCGCGCCTCACCACGACCGTGTCGCCGATACGCACGTCCTTGCGCGAGAGTTCGTCCATGTTGTGCAGCGTGACGTTGCTCACCGTCACGCCGCCCACGAACACGGGCTCGAGCCGCGCCACGGGCGTGAGCGCGCCCGTGCGCCCGACCTGGAACTCGACGTCGCGCACGACGGTGGTCTCCTCCTGGGCCGGGAACTTGTGGGCCACCGCCCAGCGCGGAGCACGCGCGACGAAGCCGAGGTCGCGCTGCCAGTCGATTCGCTCGACCTTGTAGACCACGCCGTCGATTTCGTAGCCGAGCTTCTCGCGCCGTTTCTGCATCGCAGCGTAGTACCTGAGCGCGCCCTCAACACCCGCCACCACCGCGACCTCCGGACAGGTGCGAAGTCCGAGCTCGCGCAGCGCTGCGAGTATCTCGCTGTGGCGCTTGCGCAGCGGCCACGCCTCGCTTGCACCGAATCCGTAACAGAACAGGTCGAGCGACCGGGCGGCGGTAATCCTCGGATCCAGTTGCCGGAGGCTGCCCGCCGCTGCGTTGCGCGGGTTCACGAACGTCTTCTCGCCACGTTCCCCGGCGCGACGATTCAGCTGCTCGAACGAGCGCCGTGTCATGTAGATCTCGCCACGCACCTCGATCAGCGGTGGTGCCTTCCCGTGCAGCGCGAGCGGCACGGACCGGATCGCGCGCACGTTTGCCGTGACGTCCTCCCCGCGCGTGCCGTCGCCGCGGGTTGCAGCCTGCACCAGTCGCCCCTGCTCGTAGCGCAGACTGATGGCAAGGCCGTCGATCTTGGGCTCCGCACAGTATTCGACGGACTCGACATCGAGCCGCTCGCGTACCCGCCGGTCGAAGTCGCGCACATCCTGCTCGGTGAAGGCGTTCTCGAGCGAGAGCATCGGCACGGCGTGCACGACTTCGCCGAACGCCTCGGAGACGGCACCGCTCACGCGCTGGGTCGGTGAATCCGGAGTCACAAGCGCCGGATGCGCCGACTCGAGCTCGCGAAGCTCGCGCATCAGCGCGTCGTAGCGCGCGTCCGAGACCTCGGGGTCGTCCTGGACGTAGTAACGGTAATCGTGGTGTCGGACCTGCCTGCGCAGCTCCTCGATCCGCGCCGCGACGCCGCGGTCAGTCATGCGTGCCGCCGGATCAGATCCCGGTCGCCGCCGGCCGGTATGCCGAAGCTTCGGCACGCAGCTGCGCCGCGCGAGTGGCGCCGAGCGCGATGCCACGTTCGTCCTGCACCAGGCCGCCGATCCGGCCCGCGACCGCATGCGCCGCGGCGACGAGTTCTTCTACCGCGCGCGTGCCTTCGATCGGTGCCGGCAGCACGACGAACATCGCCACGCCGCGGAAGCTGTTCTCGTCCATCGTCGAGGGGTCGAACGTACCGGGCTCCTTGAGGCTCGCGAGACTGAACACCGAACGACCGTCCTCGTGGAGACGATGGAAGATGCGATGACGGCCGAAGGCGAGCCGCTGCGACTCGATCGCTTCGCGGAGCGCGCGGCCGGGGAACGGTGCCGCGGCTGCCGAAACGATGCGCAGGGCGATCACCTTGTGCTCCAGCGGCTGTGCCCCCTGCTCTGCCCGCTCGCTGTCGGCGCGCGCCGTCTCCGCTGGCACCGCCACGGACCCGGGCTCGGGCGCGGGCTCGTGCTCGACCGCGGCCGTTGCCGCGGGCTCCTCAATCTCGAATCGAGGCTCCTGGCGGATGGAGGATCCGGCGTGACTGCGCCGTTGCTCACCCTCGATCTCGATCACCGGCAGTGCGTCGTCCGGCTCGATCTCCGGCTGCGCCGGACCGAACTGCGGATCGACCCGCTGGAACGAAGCGCCGCCCCGACCCGCCACCGCTGGTTCGACGCGCGCGACCCGCTCCAGCTCGGGTGCGGCCGAGCGCCGCCTCGCGCGCAGTCCCCACAGGTAGATGCCGGCGATCAGCGCTACGCCGGCGGCCAGCAGGATCCAGCGCAGCTGCTCCATCTCCGCGCTCAGACCGCCGCGAGGCGCACTGCCTCGTCCACGTCCACGGACACGAGCCGCGACACGCCGGGCTCGTTCATGGTCACGCCGAGCAGCTGGTTCGCGAGTTCCATCGTCGCCTTGTTGTGTGTCACGAACACAAACTGCACGCGGTTCGACATGTCGCGCACGATGTCGCAGAAACGGCCGACGTTGTTATCGTCGAGCGGCGCGTCCACCTCGTCGAGCAGACAGAACGGCGCAGGATTCAGCTCGAAGATCGAGAACACCAGCGCGACCGCCGTGAGCGCCTTCTCGCCACCCGAGAGCTGGTTGATCGAGCTGTTACGCTTGCCGGGCGGGCGCGCCATGATCGCCACACCGGACTCGAGCGCGTCCTCCCCGACCAGCTCGAGGTAGGCGTTGCCGCCGCCAAAAAGCCGCGGGAACTTGTCCTTCAGACCGGCATTCACGCGGTCGAACGTGTCCTGGAAGCGGCTCCTGGTTTCGCGGTCGATCTTGCGGATCGCGTCCTCCAGCGTCGTGAGCGCGTCGGTCAGGTCCGCGAACTGGCGATCGAGATACTCCTTGCGCTCGGACTGCTCACGGAACTCGTCGATGGCGGCGAGATTGACCTGTCCGAGCCTGTCGATCTTTTCGGAGACCTCCGCCAGGCGCTGTTCCCAGCCGACCACGTCGGCGGCCGGATCGAGCGCGGCGACCACCTCCGCGAGCTCGAGCCGCGTCGCGAGAAACTGCTCGAGCAGCGTTTCGCGCCGCAGGCGCAGCTCCTGCACCGAGAACTTCACGTTCTCGAGCAGGTCGCGGGCATCCTGCACCGCGGCCTCGGCACCGACGCGCTTCTCGTCGAGCTCGCGCATCGAACCGTCCACGTCCTCCAGCGATCGCCTGGCGTCGGCGAGTTCGGCTTCGACCGCCACGCGCAGCTGCAGGGACAGTTCCAGCGTTTCCTTCAGGCCAGCCTCGCCGGCCTCGCTGGCGGCGAGCTGGGAATCGAGGTCGACGCGCCGCGCCTCGAACTGTGCAATCTGCGCATCCAGGCGCTCCAGGCTCGCCAGCAGCGAGGCATGACCGGTACGGCGGGACTCGACGCGGATCGCCACTTCGCGGGCCGCGTTGCGTTCCTGCTCGGCACGCTGCCGCGCCCCGGCGAGCGACTGGCGCAAGCGGTCACGTTCGGTTTCGAGGCTTCGCCGCTGCTCCTCCAGCTCGGCCATGAGGTCGACGGCTTCCTCGAGCCGCGATCGCGCCGAGCGATTTCCGGCGTTGGCGGTCTCCAGTGCGGCGTCGAGCTCGGCGAGCTCGGCGGTGAGCTGCCGGAGTCGGGCGCTGCGCTGGTCCGCCCGCGCGCGCAGCGAATCGAGCTGCGAGCGCAGGTTCATGTGCGTCGCGCCGTCCCGCGACAGCTGCGACTGCTCGTCGGCCAGCCGGTCCTCCGTCTCGCGGACCCGGCTGCGAACCGCCTCGAGTTCCTCGTCGAGCGTGAGGCTGCGATCCTGCAGCCGCGACAGTTCCAAACGCTCTCGACGCAGCGTCTGCTCCCGCTCGAGTACGCCTTCGTGGGCGTCTCGATCGCGACTCACGCGCAGCCAGTCCGGACCGATCCAGATGCCGTCACGCGTAATCACCGACTCTCCGGCGCGCAGCCGCGGCCTGATCGCGAGCGCGTCAGCAAGCGTATCGGTAGCCACGATTCCCTCGAGCAGCGCGTCGAGTCCTGTCGGACCCTGCACCCGAGCGCGCAGGCTCGTGCCGTCGTGGCCGCCGCCCGTCGGGCCCTGTGCACCGGCGAAAAAGGTCACCGTACCGGTGGTGAGACTCTCCAGGACCCCGGCCACGTCCTCGATCGAATCGACGCAGACGGCCTCCAGATAGGTTCCGAGCACGGTCTCGACAGCGCGATCCCAGCCGGCCTCGACCGTCAACTGGCGGGCGAGCCTCGGGTTGGCCGCGATACCCCGCGCTTCAAGCCACTCGACGACCTTGCCCTGTCCCTGTCCGAGCGCCGCCCGCTGCAGCGCCTCGAGCGACACAATGCGGCCCTCGGCCTCCTGGGCATCACGTCGCGCGGCCCGCGAGGCCTCCGCCAGCTCGCGCTCCCGGCTGCGCTCCGCCGCCAGCGATGAAACGAACTCCGCCATGCGCGCACGCAGCGCCTCGACTCCGGTCCGTGCCTCCGATTCGGCGCGCTCGATCTCCACGAGCGTCGCCGCGACGTCGGCCGCCGTGAGCGCCGTGTGCTCTCCGGTCGCGCGGTCCCGCTGCGCCATCAGTCTGCGCAGCTGGGTGTCCATCTCCTCGAGCCGTGCCCGCTCGGCCTCGGCGGCCGAGGACGAGCCGCGCAGCGACTGATTGAAGACTTCCCAACGCTCCTGCCAGTCGTGCATGGCCGACTCGGCCGAGACCAGCGCCGCGGCGGCGGTCTCCTCGGCCATGCGCGCCGCCTCGAGCCCGGGCTCGAGTTCTGCAAGGGCCGCCACCAGTTCCCCGACCTGCGCGGCGTCACGCACGCGATGCGCTCCCGCTTCCTGCAGGCCGAGGGCGATCTGCTCCAGTTCCTGCCGCTGCCGGCCGCGAATCTCCCGCGCGTGTTCGATGGCCTGTTCGCCACGCGAGATTTCGGCCCCCACCTGGTAGTAGCGGCCCTGCACCTCGGACAGCACCGCGGAACGCTGATCGTGCTCGTGGCGGGCGCGCTCGATCGCGGCCTCCAGCGACCGCTGCTCGGCGAGCGCCGCCTGCAGCGCAAGGTCGCGCTCCCCGAGGATCGCCTGCCGCGCACCCGACTCCGTTTCCACCTCCCGCAACCGCAGCGCGAGCAGTTCGGCGTGTGTCTGCCTTTCGTCCTGCTTCAGGGCCTGGTAGCGGCGTGCGGTGGCGGCCTGACGCTGCAGGTGCCGCAGCTGCTTCTCGACCTCGTCGCGCAGGTCCGAGAGCCGGGCGAGGTTCTCGCGCGTGTGCCCGATGCGAGCCTCGGTCTCCTTGCGACGCTCCTTGTAGCGCGAGATGCCGGCAGCTTCCTCGAGGAAGGCACGCATCTCGTCTGCGCGCGCCTCGATGACGCGCGAGATCATGTTCTGCTCGATGATCGCGTAGCTTCGCGAGCCGAGGCCGGTGCCGAGGAACAGCTGCGTGATGTCCTTGCGGCGGCAACGCACGCCGTTGAGGAAATAGCTCGAGGTGCCGTCACGCGTCACGAGACGCTTGAGCGACACCTCGGCAAAGCCCGCGTACTCCCCGCCGAGCTTGCCGTCGGAGTTGTCGAACACCAGCTCGACGGACGCCTGGCCGACCGGCTTGCGCGAGCCCGAACCATTGAAGATCACGTCCGCCATCGATTCGCCGCGCAGGTGCTTGGCCGAGATCTCGCCCATCACCCAGCGCACGGCATCGATTATGTTCGACTTGCCACAGCCGTTCGGGCCGACGACGCCCACCAGGCTGCTCGGGAAAATGATGGACGTAGGGTCGACAAACGACTTGAAGCCGGCCAGCTTGATCTTGCTCAGGCGCATCGGTCACCGGGGTTGCGGGAAGGAAAACGCAGGCGCGAAGTTTAGAAGAAACGGTCCGCCCGGACAGCAGCGATTTGCGCTCGCCGCGGCGGATTCCGAGGTCTTCCGGGCAGTGACTCCGACGACGGTAGACCCGCGAGATTCGGTCTGTATAATCCCGCGTCCTTCGAAGCGCTCCCGGAGCCACAGATGCCCGCGAAGAAACCGTCAGCCAAGGAAAGCAAGGCCCGGAAGACTGTTTCTGCCAGTAGCGTGTCCAAGCCTGCCGCCAAGGCGAAGAAGCCCGCTGCCAAGCCTGCGGCCAAGCCCGCGGCCAAGGCCGCCGCGACCAAGCCTGTGGCCAAGGCTGTATCCACGGCGCCCGCGAAGCTCAAGTCAACGGCCCGCGCGTCGGCGCCGAAACCCACGCACCGCACCCCGGCCCGGGCCGAAGCCGCCGCGGCGAACAATCGTGCCGTAGCACCCGCGAAGGCTGCCGCGATCGAGGCCGCAACGGCTCGCCCGGCGGCCGGTGCCAGCCTGCTCTCGGGCCCGCGCAACGTGCAGCCCTACGTGCAGCGCAAGGGCGAGGAGTACATGAGCAAGGAGCAGCTCGAGCACTTCCGCATGATCCTGTCGACCTGGAAGCAGGACCTGATGCAGGAAGTTGACCGCACGATGCTGCACATGAAGGACGAAGCGGCGAACTTCCCGGACCCTAACGACCGCGCGACGCAGGAGTCCGAGTTCAGCCTCGAGCTGCGAACCCGCGACCGCGAGCGCAAGTTGATCCGTAAGATCGACGAGGCGTTGAAGCGAATCGAAGATGGCAGTTACGGCTATTGCCTCGAGACCGGAGAGCCGATCGGCGTCAAGCGCCTCGAGGCGCGCCCGGTCGCTACGCTGAGTGTGGAGGCGCAGGAGCGTCGCGAGCGCCGCGAGAAGCAGTTCGGCGACCGGGACGACTGGTATCGCTGATCTGCCCGTCAGGGGGTATCGCGGGCGCTTCGCACCCTCTCCTACCGGCCCCCTGCATTTCGGATCCCTGATCGCCGCCGTCGGAAGCTTTCTCGAGGCGCGCAGCCGAGACGGAGCCTGGCTGGTGCGCATCGAGGATCTCGACCCGCCCCGCGAGCGACCCGGGGCGGCGGACGACATCCTCCGTACGCTCGAGCGCCTCGGTCTGCACTGGGACGGGCCGGTGTTGAGACAGAGCGAACGCGGAGCAGCGTATTCGCAGGCCCTCGAGCGGCTGCGCGCGATGGGCCGCCTGCGCGAGTGCCGCTGCACGCGTGCACAGCTGGCGGCGCTTCCCGAGAACCGCGAGCGACCGTCCGGCGAGGAACTGTTCCATCCGAACGAGTGCGCTGCCGGCGAATCGGCCGAGGTGAACCCTGCGCTGCGGTTCCGCGCGGGCCCGGGCGTGGTCGACTTTCTGGACCGGGTCCAGGGACCGCAGTCCCAGGACGTCCTGGGCAGCGTCGGGGACTTCGTCGTGCGTCGCCGCGACGGGCTCTGGGCTTACCAGCTCGCCGTCGTGGTGGACGATGCCGCCCAGGAAATCACCGACGTAGTGCGTGGTGCCGACCTGCTCGGCAGCACGGCACGCCAGATCCAGTTGCAGTCCGCGCTGGAGCTGCCGAGGCCGACATACATGCATCTACCACTTGCCGTGGATGCATCGGGCGTTAAGCTTTCGAAGTCCGAGGATGCGCCGGCGATCGCGGGCGCCTCGCCCGCGGCGGCACTGGTCGCGGTTCTGGAGTTTCTCCGACAGGGGCCACCGGGGGGACTCGCGGATGCCTCGGCCGGGGATGTCCTCGGGTGGGCCCAGGAACACTGGCAGCCATCCCGGTTCGCCGGGTTGCTTAAGCGGAAGACAGCTGCCGGGGCACTGCGACAGGGACCGATGGAGGGGTGGGAATGAATGCAAGAGCGAAGACGACCCGTGCCGCGCGGGGCGCGCCGGCCGAAGGTCGCGCGGCCGGACCCCGAGTGATCCGCAAATACCCGAACCGGCGTCTCTACGACACGGTTGAGAGCCGCTACGTGACGCTGGCCGACGTGAGGCGCCTGGTCGTCGAGCGCGTGGATTTCGTGGTGCTCGATCGCAAGACGCAGCAGGACATCACTCGCAGCATCCTGCTGCAGGTGATCGCCGAGCAGGAAGGCGCCGGGGAGTCGCTGATGAGCCGCGATTTCCTGTCGCAGGTGATCCGCACCTACGGCAGCGGCGTTCACGACTTCGTCGGGCGCTATCTGGACGAGAGCCTGCGTCTGTTCACGCGGGAACAGCGCGAGCTACGCGAGCGGTTCAAGAACGTGGTGGGCGTGGATCCGGTCGAGACCGTCAGCGCCCTCGCACAGAAGAACTACCAGCGATGGAAGAGCGTGCAGGAAGAGGTGTTCACCCGCCTGCTGCGGCCCTGGTCGCGCGACGAGAAGGAAAAGGACAAGGAGTAACGCGGACCAGGGACGTTCGTCCGATTCCGCGTGACGGGAACCGGACGAATGACGCTGAAGGCGCGCCCGAGTCAGGCGTCGACGTTGCGCATCGAGAGCCGCACGCGGCCCTGACGATCGACCTCGAGCACCTTGACGCGCACGACGTCGCCCTCCTTGAGCTTGTCGCTGACACGCTCGACCCGCTCGTCGGAGATCTGAGAGATGTGCACGAGGCCGTCCTTGCCGGGCAGGATCTGCACGAAGGCGCCGAAATCCATGAGGCGCACCACCCGGCCCTCGTAGATTGCCCCCACCTCGACCTCGGACGTGATGAGTTCGATGCGGCGCTGCGCCTCCCGGCCGGCGGCACCATTCACCGAGGCGATCTTCACCGTGCCGTCGTTCTCGATGTCGATCGTCGTGCCGGTCTCCTCGGTGATGGCACGGATGACCGCACCGCCCTTGCCGATGACCTCGCGGATCTTCTCCGGGTCGATCTTGATCGTGATGATCGTGGGCGCCCACTCCGACATCTGCGGACGCGGGGCGGCGATCACCTTGTTCATCTCGCCGAGGATGTGCAATCGCGCGCGATGCGCACGGTCGAGGGCGACCTTCATGATCTCTTTCGTGATGCCCTCGATCTTGATGTCCATCTGCAGCGCGGTCACGCCGTCGGCCGTGCCCGCCACCTTGAAGTCCATGTCGCCGAGATGATCTTCGTCGCCGAGGATATCGGTGAGCACCTCGAACTTGCCGCTCTCGAGCACCAGGCCCATCGCCACGCCCGCGACCGGCGCCTTGATCGGCACGCCCGCGTCCATCAGCGCCAGGCTCGTTCCGCACACCGAGGCCATCGAGCTCGAGCCGTTCGACTCGAGGATCTCCGAAACCACGCGGATCACGTAAGGAAAGCTGGCCATGTCGGGCATCACCGCGCTGACGCCGCGGCGCGCGAGGTTCCCGTGCCCGATCTCGCGGCGCTTCGGTGAGCCCATCATGCCCGTCTCGCCGACGCAGAACGGCGGGAAGTTGTAGTGGAGCATGAACGGCTCTTTCCGCTCGCCCGCCAGCGCATCGATGATCTGCGCGTCGCGTCCGGTGCCGAGCGTCGTCGTGACGAGCGCCTGGGTCTCGCCGCGCGTGAAGAGCGCCGAGCCGTGGGTACGCGGCAGCACTCCGGTCTGCACCACGATCTTGCGAACCGTGTTCATGTCGCGGCCGTCGATGCGCGCCTCGCTCGCGAGGATGCGGCGACGGACGAGGTTGTACTCGAGCATGCCAAGCTGGTCGGACACCTTGCGGACGTCGAATTTCGGGGCATCGCCACCCGCGAGCGCCTCGACGGTGGCCTTCTTGATCTCGGCGACGCGCGCGTAGCGCGTCTGCTTGTCCGTAATCTTGTAGGCGTCGCCGAGTGCGGCCTCGGCCTGCGATGCCACCGCCGTGACGAGCGCGGCGTCGACCGCGGCCGGCGCCCATTCCCAGGCCGGCTTGCCGGCCTCGGCGGCGAGTTCGCGGATCGCCTTGATCGCGACCTGCATCTGCTCGTGGCCGAACACCACGGCGCCGAGCATCACTTCCTCCGACAGCATCTGCGCCTCGGACTCCACCATCAGCACCGCGTCGGCCGTTCCGGCCACGACCAGGTCGAGCTGCGAGGTCGCGAGATCCTTCGCCGTCGGGTTCAGGAGGTACTGGCCGTCACGGTAGCCGACCTTGGCAGCGCCGATCGGACCCTTGAACGGTATGCCGGACAGGCTCAGTGCCGCCGATGCGCCGATCATCGCCGCGATGTCGGAATCGATCTCGGGGTCGAGCGACATGACGGTCGCGACCACCTGGACCTCGTTGAAGAAGCCTTCCGGGAAGAGCGGTCGGATCGGCCGGTCGATCAGGCGCGAGGTGAGCGTCTCCTTCTCCGTGGGGCGGCCCTCACGCTTGAAGAAGCCTCCGGGTATGCGGCCCGCGGCGTAGGTCTTCTCGACGTAGTTGACGGTGAGCGGGAAGAAGTCCTTGTTGGCGTCGGCCGCCTTGCGACCCACCGCAGTGACGAGCACCGAGGTGTCGCCCATGGATACGAGGACGGCGCCGTCGGCCTGGCGGGCGAGTCGGCCAGTCTCGATGGTGACGGCATGCGGACCGTACTGAAAGGTCTTGGTGTGGACGTTCACGAGGGTGTCCAGTGCTGCAGGAGCTGTAGGGAGTGCGGAAACGAATCCGGCCCGCGGTGCGGGCCGGAAGTTCGCGGGATCAGCGACGCAGGCCGAGCCTGCTGACGACATCCTGGTAGCGGGCCAGGTCAGTTGCCTTGAGGTGATCGAGCAGCTTGCGCCGCTGCGTCACCAGCTTGAGGAGGCCGCGGCGCGAGGAATGGTCCGACTTGTGCACTGTGAAGTGCTGGCCGAGGTCATTGATGCGGGCCGACAGCAACGCGATCTGGACCTCGGGAGAACCCGTGTCATTGGTGCCGCGCTGGTAGCCGCCGACAATCTCCGACTTGCGCTCGGTGGACAGTGCCATCGTATGGAACCCTCGAATCCTTAAGTACCTTGATTTGAGCCGCGCATTCTAAACTGGGGCCGCCCGATAGCTCAAGACTGCACTGACGTCGCAGCAGGCCCACCGGGCACGAACAGCCGGGCCACGCGGATCGAGCGCGGCGGCGCGGGCTCGACGATGCCCAGGAAACGACCACCGGGATCATAGGCTCTCGACAGCCGGGGCTCGGGCGGGATCGGCAGCGCCAGTACCTGTCCCTGGCTGAGTCTCAGTGACTGGCCGGCATCCAGGTCGATGCGCGGCATCGCGGCAAAAGCCGAATCCACGGGCAGCAGCCATGCGGGGTGCGCCTCAGGCGTTCCACCCTGGGCGATCCAGTCCTCGATGACCGTGAGCGACACCATGTCCTGGCGGCGAAACGGCTCCACCTCGAGGCGCCGAAGCGCGCCAAGATGACCCAACGTGCCCAGAGCGGCAGCGATCTCCTCGCCCAGCACGCGCACGTAGGTGCCTTTCGAGCAGGCGACCTCGAACTCGATCTCGACTGGCCCGAACTCGACCAGATCGAGCCGCTGGATCACGATGGACCGCGGCGTCCGCTCCACCTCTTCGCCGCGTCGGGCCAGCTCGTAAAGCGGCTTCCCGCGGTACTTCAGTGCCGAATACATCGGCGGGCACTGCTGTCTTGGTCCGAGGAAGGAGCTGAGAACGGACGCCACTCGCACGGCATCGAGTTCCGGCACGACCGCGGTATTCCTGACGGCACCATCGGCATCACCCGTATCGGTTGCGGCGCCGAGCAGCAGGCGGGCCCGATATACCTTCGACGAGTCGAGCAGCCATCCGCAGGCCTTGGTCGCCTGGCCAAAGCACAACGGGAGCATGCCAGTCGCCATGGGATCGAGTGTGCCGGCGTGACCCGCTTTTTCAGCGCGCAGCAGTCTCCTTACCCGCTGCAGGGCCGGTGTCGAGCCCATGCCCGGCGGCTTGTCGAGCAGCACGATGCCGTCGATGTCGCGCCAGCGCGACGGCGTGGCCGCGCCGCGCCCGTCCATCGCGACCGTCACCTGGGCTCGTCGTCGGGCGCGCCCGGATCCGACGGATGGCGCGCCTGATCTTCCCGAACGGCACGCGTGATCAGCTCGTCGAGGCGCCGGCTCTGCTCGAGGCCCGAGTCCGGTCGGAAGTGCAGCTGAGGCGCGATGCGCAGCCGTAGCGCTCGCCCCAGCGGACCGCGCAGGTAGACGGCCGCTTCGTCGAGAATTTCCTGCTGCAGCGGATCGTGCGCGTCGCCACCGAGCACCTGGAAATGCACCCAGGCGTGCGACAGGTCGGGCGACATCTCGACGTGGGTGATGGTTACCGGCTTCAGGCGGGGATCGCGCACCTCGCGGAGCAACTGCTCCGCGAGCGTGCGCTGCACCTGCTCGGCGACACGACGGGCGCGCGGGACCTCACGCGGCATGGCGGGTCGTCAGGCGCTGCGCGCGACTTCCACGCGCGCGTAGCACTCGATCTGGTCGCCCGTACGGATGTCGTTGTAGTTGCGAACACCGATTCCGCACTCGGTTCCGGCGCGGACCTCGTTCACGTCGTCCTTGAAGCGCCGCAGTGAGTCGAGTTCACCCTGGTGGATGACCACGTTGTCGCGCAGCACGCGCACCGGGTTGCCGCGCTTGATGACGCCTTCCACCACGAGGCAGCCGGCCACCGTGCCGAACTTGCTCGACCGGAACACTTCGCGCACCTCGGCGAGGCCCACGATCTGCTCCTTGATCTCCGGCTTCAGCATGCCGGATACCGCCTGCTTCAGGTCGTCGATGGCCTCGTAGATGATGCTGTAGTAGTTCACCTCGACGCCGCTGTCCTTGAGCGCGGCGCGGGCTGCGCCGTCGGCGCGGACGTTGAAGCCGATGATGCGGGCTCTGGACGCGAGGGCCAGCGTCACATCCGACTCGGTAATGCCACCGACGCCGCTGGCAATCACCTTCACGCCGACTTCCGGTGTGCCGAGCTTCGACAACGCGTCTCGCAGCGCCTCGGCGCTGCCCTGGACGTCGGCCTTCACGACGATCTGGATGTTGTCGCCAGTCGCCTCTCCCATCTGCGAGAAGACATCCTCGGCCTTCTTCGCGGCGCTCGCCAGGCGCACGTCACGGAACTTGCCCTGCCGGTAGAGCGCAACCTCGCGCGCCTTGCGCTCGCTCTCGACGGCGAGCAGGTCATCGCCGGCATGCGGTGCATTGGAGAGACCGAGCACGGCGACCGGCGCCGAAGGGCCGGCCTCGGCCACCTGCTTGCCGGCCGCGTCGAACATGGCGCGCACGCGGCCGAATTCCTGGCCTGCGATGATCGGGTCGCCGGCTCTGAGCGTGCCGCGCTTGACCAGCACGGTCGCGACCGCGCCGCGACCCTTCTCGATGCTGGACTCGAGCACGGCACCCACCGCCGGCCCCTGCACCGGTGCCTTCAGATCGAGCACTTCCGCCTGCAGCAGGATCGCCTCGAGCAACTGGTCCACGCCCTGGCCCGTGCGCGCGGAGACATTCACGAACTGCGTGTCGCCGCCCCACTCCTCGGGAATGACGTTCTGCTTGCCGAGATCGTTGCGCACACGCTCGGGGTCGGAATCGCTCTTGTCGATCTTGTTGACCGCGACGACCATCGCGACGTTCGCGGCCTTGGCGTGCTGGATCGCCTCGATCGTCTGTGGCATGACGCCGTCGTCGGCCGCCACGACCAGCACGACGATGTCCGTCACGTGCGCGCCGCGAGCGCGCATTGCGGTGAACGCAGCGTGGCCCGGCGTGTCGATGAACGTGATCAGACCCTTCGGCGTCTCGACCTGGTAGGCACCGATGTGCTGAGTGATGCCCCCGGCCTCCCCGGCCGCAACCTTGGTGCGGCGGATGTAATCGAGCAGCGAAGTCTTGCCGTGGTCGACGTGCCCCATGATCGTGACCACCGGCGGGCGCGGCAGCGCCTCGACTTCGCCGCCCTGCGTCAGCAGCTGGTCCTCGAGCGCGTCCTCCTTGAGGCGCACCGCCGTGTGGCCGAACTCCTCGATGACGAGTTCCGCAGTGTCCTGGTCGATGGGCTGGTTGATGGTGGCCATCACGCCCATCTTCATCATGGCCTTGATGACCTCGTTCGCCTTCACCGCCATTCGGCTGGCGAGCTCTCCTACCGTAATGGTCTCCGGGATCTGGACCTCGCGCTTGACCGGCGCCGTCGGCTGCGCGAACTCGCCACCGCGCGACTCGACGTTGACCTGCACCTGGCGGCGGGAACGGCTGGCAAGCTGCTTCTTCTTGAAGCGCGCGCTGGCATCCACGGCGACGTGGAGTTCCTGGCGACCATACTTGGTGCCGCGCCGCGAGTCGGCCGGTTCGTGGGTCCGTGCCTTGGGTGCGGCCGCGACTGGCTTAGCGGTCACCTCCGGCGCTCGCTTCTCGGCCTCGAGCCGATCGCGTTCCGCGCTCTCCCGCTGGTGCTCCTCGGCCTGCCGACGCGCCTCTTCATCGGCGCGCGCGCGCGTCTCCTCGTCGAGGCGTCGCGCCTCGGCCTCGAGCCGCTCGCGCTCGCGACGCTCCGCATCGCGCTGCGCAGCTTCGCGCTGCTCGGCCTCGACCCGGTGGGCTTCCTCGGTCTGCCGCTGACGGTCGATCTCCTCCTGACGCTGGCGCTGCTCCTCCTCGAGCACCGTGCGGTTCAGGTAGGTCTTCTTGCCTCGCACCTCGACGTTGACCGTGCGGGCGCGCCCGAGTGTCGACGCGACCTTGATCTCCTGCTGGGCCTTGCGCTTGAGCGTGATCTTGCGGGGCGCAGCGATTTCCTGCTCGCGGCCATGCGCGCGCCGAAGGTGCGTGAGCAGCTCCATCTTGGCCTCGTCGCTGATCACGGCGTCCGCGCCGTCGACCTTGATGCCGGCCTCGTCGAGCTGCAATAGCAGCCGGTCGACCGGCACCTTGAGCACCTCCGCAAACTGGCTGACCGTCACTTCCGCCATGGGGGACCTCCGCTCAGGCCTGCTGGGCCTGCTCGAACCAGTGCTTGCGCGCCGCCAGGATCAACTCGCCCGCGCGCTCGGGTTCGAGGTTGGGGATCTCCGCGAGGTCGTCCACCGCCTGATCGGCGAGGTCCTCGCGGGTGACGATGCCGCGGCGGGCGAGCTCCCCGGCGAGCACGTCGTCCATGCCCTCGACCTCGAGCAGGTCGGCTGCCGGCGCGGCGCCCTCGATCGTCTCCTCGCTCGCAATCGCCTGGGTGAGCAGCACGTCGCGCGCGCGGTTGCGCAGTTCATTGACGATCTCCTTGTCGAACTCCTCGATGCCCGCGAGCTCCGACTGCGGGACGTAGGCGATCTCCTCGATGCTCGAGAAGCCCTCCCCTACAAGGATCGCCGCGACATCCTCGTCGACGTCGAGCTGCTTCATGAAGAGATCCCGCAGCTCGCGCTGCTCGGATTCGCTCTTCTCCTCCGCGGCCTGCTCGCTCATGATGTTGAGGCGCCAGCCCGTGAGCTCGCTCGCCAGGCGGATGTTCTGCCCGCCGCGGCCGATCGCCTGCGACAGCTTTTCCTCCGCCACCGCGATGTCCATGCTGTGGGAGTCCTCGTCGACGACGATGGAGCTGACCTCGGCCGGCGCCATCGCATTGATCACGAACTGCGCCGAGTTCTCGTCGTAGGGGATGATGTCGACGCGCTCGCCGGCGATCTCGTTGGAGACGGCCTGGACGCGCGAGCCGCGCATGCCGACGCAGGCGCCGACCGGGTCGATGCGCGGGTCGTTGCTGCGCACGGCGATCTTGGCGCGGGCGCCAGGATCCCGCGCGGCACCGAGGATGTTGATCAGGCCCTGGCCCACCTCCGGCACCTCGAGCTTGAAAAGCTCGATCAGGAACTCGGGCGCCGTGCGGCTCAGGAACAGCTGCGGGCCGCGCGGCTCGGGCCGCACGTCCTTCAGGAACGCCTTGATGCGGTCCTGGGTGCGCACCGGCTCGCGCGGGATCATCTGGTCGCGCGAGATGAAGCCCTCGGCATTTCCCCCGAGGTCGACAAAGATGCCGTTGCGGTCGACGCGCTTCACGATGCCGGATACCAGCGTGCCGACGCGGGCCTTGTACTGGTCCACGACCTGGGCGCGCTCGGCCTCGCGCACCTTCTGCACGATCACCTGCTTGGCGGCCTGCGCGGCGATGCGGCCGAAGGCCACCGACTCGAGCGGTTGCTCGACATAGCCATCGACCTGTGCGTCGGGATTCATGTCGAGCGCGTCCTCGAAACGCAGCTCCTTGTCCGGGAACTCGAGCTCGGTCGAGTCGTCGGCGAACACCTTCCAGCGGCGGAAAGTGTCGTACTCGCCGGTCTTGCGGTTGATCGCGACGCGCACGTCGATCTCCTCGCCATACTTCTTGCGAGTAGCGGACGCCAGCGCGGCCTCGAGCGCCTCGAAGATGATGTCCTTCTCGACACCCTTCTCGTTCGAGACCGCGTCCACGACCATCAGGATCTCTTTGTTCATCTGCGTCCTCCCGCCATGCGGGGATCAAACATCGGGCGCCAGGTGCGCCTTGCGAATCTCAGCGATCGGGAGCTGGTGCCGCCGACCGTCCACGTCCACCTCGATCGACTCCTCGCCCGCCGCCATCAGCGTGCCCTTGAACCGTCGGCGATCCGCCACCGGCCGCGCGAGTTCGACGAAAACCTGTTCCCCGACGTACCGCGCGAAGTGAGCCGCGGTCCGCAGCGGTCGCTCGAGCCCCGGCGAGGACACCTCGAGCGTGAAATGCCCGGGGACCGGATCGGAGGCGTCGAGCTCCTCGCTCACGGCCCGGCTCACGCGCTCGCAGTCATCGACGGTCACGCCGCCGGCGGAGTCGATGTACAAGCGCAGCAGCGAGTTGCCGCGGCCCGGCGCGTACTCGAGCTCCCACAGCTCAACGCCCAGCCCTTCGACCACCGGCTTCAGCAACGCGACCAGAGCGTCCCTGAGCATTGCCCCTTCCCGGCGCGGTTCGAGAAAATAAAAAATGGGCCGGCGGCCCATTCGTTCCTCGTGGCCGGTCGACCCGTCCGGGCCGTCCCCACAAACGAAAAATCCCCGCTCGGGGGATTTCTCTGGCGAATCTCCCGCCGCACTGGCCTGCCCCGCGCCCGGAGGCCGACCCGCCCGGCCGGAACCTCAACGAATCAACGAGTTACCGCCGCTCGGGACTGTTCCGTGGCGCGGATTCTATAGCATGCCCCCGGTGAGGGCTAGTGGAACGGCAGACTCGTGACGGCACGGGGCACCCGCCGATCAGGGCAAAGTCAGGCCACCGGTGGCCTCGAGCCAGTCCGCGATGCGATCGCACGCGCCGCCGATGTCATCGTCCGATACGTCCACCTCGAGCGACGGCAGCATCGAGCGCCTCACCTCGCCCCGCATCTGCTCCTGCTCGGCGATGAATGGCCCGAGATCGTCGTACTGGCCTGGATTACCCGAGACCTTGAGCCGTTCTTCCCTGGCGCGCGCAAAGGAGTCGGACCGACGCGTACACAGGATGATCCGGAAACCAAGCGGCGCCAGCCGCTCCTCGAGCCAGCGGAAGTCGAGTTCACGACCGTAGGCACGGCGCTGATAGACGATCGTCGAGACGTGAAAGCGGTCCACGATCCACGAGTAGTAACGCTGCAGTTCGAACAGCCGCGCCCAGGTCGCGTAGGTCTCCATCGCAAGCGCCTCTTCCTGCGGCTGGAAATTGATCAGACCACGGCCCCAGGGCACGTTCGTGAATGCGCACCACTCGCCCGAAATCAGCGGTGAGTGATAGCGATACTTGCGTGGCCCCACCACGCGCGAATGCTCGTTCAGCGCAAACGCGATGTCGGTCTTGTGCGTGAGGCGCGTGCCCTCGAGGATCAGCTTCGGGCAGAGCTTCATGGCGTGTCGGCAACCCGCAGGATGGCGTCGGCCACGCGGTCCACGTTGTCCTCGCTGACGCCGGCCACGTTGATTCGTCCGTCCGGCGGCACGTAGACGTGCTCCTGCTCACGCAGCCGCGCGACCTGCGTCGCATCGATGCCGAGCAGCGAAAACATGCCGCGATGACTCACCAGCCAGCTGAAGTCGCGATCGGGGCGACGCGCGGCGAGGCGGCCCGCGAGCAGGGCACGCAACGCCTTCATGCGCGCGACCATACTGGCGAGCTCAGACAGCCATGCCGCCCGCAGCGATGCGTCGCACAGCAGCCGTGCCGCGATGGCCGCGCCATGATCGGGCGGCATCGAGTACATGCGCCGGGCGGTACGGGCCTGGTGGGTCTCAATGGCCCGGGCAGTCGCGGCGTTCGAAGCCACGACCGCGAGTGCGCCGGCGCGCTCGCGGTACAGGCCGAAGTTCTTCGAGCACGAAATCGCGAGCAGCAGCGTGGGCACCCGCCGGGCGATCAGTCGCAGGCCGGCGACGTCCGCCTCGGGATCGTCGGCGAAGCCCTGGTAGGCGAGATCCACGAACGGAATCAGGCCGCGACGCTCGAGGAGCTCCGCCACCGCGGCCCACTGGGCGGCATCGAGGTCCGCGCCGGTCGGATTGTGGCAGCAGGCATGCAGCAGCACGACGCCGCCCGGCGGCAGGCGCTCCAGGTGCTGCAGCAGGCGATCGAAGTCGACGGCGTGCGAGGGTGCGTCGTAATAGGGATAGCGCCGCAGCGACAGGCCGGAACTGCCGACCAGCGGCTCGTGATTCGCCCACGTCGGATCGCTCACGTGGATTACCGTGTCAGGCGTGGCCGCACGCAGCAGCTCGGCCCCGATGCGCAACGCACCGCAGCCTCCGACCGTCTGGATCGTCGCCGTGCGTTCCTTGAGCGACGCGGCGAGATCGGTCCCGAGCGCCATCTCGACGATGCGCAGGTTGAACTCGAGGTTGCCGGCCGGTCCGATGTAGGTCTTGGTCGGCTGCGACGCGAGCAGCCTGCTCTCCGCCTCGCGCACTGCGGCCGGGATAGGAGTATTGCCGGTCTCGTCGCGATACACACCGACGCCGAGATCGATCTTCCCGGGATCGGGATCCGCGCGGTAGGCGGCCGTGACGCCGAGGATCGGGTCGGGCGGCAGTGCCTCGAGTCGCTCGAACATCAGGCCATCCCCGGACAACTCAACGCGCCGGCACGACGCGCTGGTCGATTGCGCCGAAGATGCTCGCGCCGTCCCGTTGGAGCATCTCGATTCGCACGCGGTCACCGTAGCGAAGGAACGGCGTGACGGGACCGCCCTGCTCGAGCTGCTCGAGCATGCGTCGTTCGGCGATACAGGAGGAACCTCGCGAGCGGTCCAGATTCGACACGGTTCCCGACCCGACGATCGCGCCCGCCCCGAGCCGGCGCGTCCTCGTCACGTGCTCGATCAGTCGCGGGAAATCGAAGGTCATGTCGGTGCCCGCTTCCGGCCGGCCGAACAGGGTGCCGTTCACGTGCGAGACCAGCGGCAGCAGCGCCTTGCCGCCATCCCAGTCGTCCCCGAGTTCGTCAGGCGTCACCGCGACCGGCGAGAACGCCGTGGCCGGCTTCGACTGGTAGAAACCAAAGCCCTTGGCGAGCTCGCCGGGAATCAGGTTCCGCAGCGACCAGTCGTTCACGAGCATCACGAGGCGGATGTGACGGCGCGCTGCCGATGCGACCGTGCCCATCGGCACGTCGTCGGTGATCACCGCCACCTCGGCCTCGAAGTCGATGCCGAAATCCTCGCTCGGGACCGGGACGTCGGCGCAGGGCGGCAGGAAATCGTCCGAGCCGCCCTGGTAGACGAGCGGGTCGGTCCAGAACGAAGGCGGCATCTCCGCGCCGCGTGCCCTTCGCACCAGCTCGACGTGGTTCACGTAAGCCGAGCCGTCCACCCAGTGATGGGCACGCGGCAACGGTGCGAGCACCTGTGTCGGCTGGAAGGGAAAGCTGCCCGGAGCGCGACCGTCCTCGAGATCGAGCGCTGCCTGCTCGAGCCGCGGCCCCACCCGCGCCCAGTCGTCGAGCGCGGCCTGCAGCGTGGGTGCGACACCGGGCACCGGCAGCGCACGTGAAAGGTCTCGACTCACGACGATCAGCTGCCCGTCGCGCGTGCCATTGGCAAGCGTGGCGAGCTTCAAGGCGTGCCCTTCCAGCTGTCGACGTAGCCCGTCCATTCGACCGGGGCGGCGCCTGTGCCCACGTCGAGTGCGTCGCGCGTGTCGACCATCACCGCGTACTCGTCGGTGGCGGGCTTCGGTTGCTGGAACATGCGCGTCAGCGCCTTCGGGTGCGGGCCGTGCGTGAAACCGCCCGGGTGGAAGGTCATCATGCCGGGGTGGATGTTGTCGCGGCTGAAGAAGTCGCCGGCGTGGTAGAAGAGCACCTCGTCGTAATCGTCGTTGTTGTGGAAGAACGGCACCTTGAGCGCGCCCGGGTCGGTCTCGAAGGGGCGCGGCGCGAAGGTGCAGACGACGAAGCGGTTCGCCACGAACGTGGTGTGCGCCGACGGCGGCAGGTGGTAGCGGTGGCTCATCAGCGGGCGCAGGTCGCGCACGTTCACCCGCACGACCGACAGGTCGCCGTGCCAGCCGATGGCGTCGAGCGGGTTGAACGGATAGGTGATCGTCGAGACCGCGTTGCGACGCTTGACCTCGACCTGCCACGGACCGTCGTCGGACTGCTGCGCGAGAAACGCACCATCGAGCTGCGGTGCGTCGAGGATCGCGGGATCGAAGATCGCGTGGTTGCCGACCAGCCCTTTCTCGGGGAGCTGGTAGCTCGAGTTGGTCGCCTCGATCATCAGCAGCTCCATCGGCGAGCCGGCCTCGACGCGCCACAGCGTGCCGCGCGGCAACACGACATAGTCGCCCGCGGCGACCGCGAGGTGCCCGAAATCACAGTACAGGTCGCCCTTACCCGCGTGCACGAACAGCAGTTCGTCGCCGTCCGCGTTTCGCGCGAGGCGCGGCATGCGCTCAGGCAGCTTCCAGTAACGGATGCGGCAGTGCGCGTTGACCAGCACCTCGGGCGCAGCCCAGGGACTCACGGGGCCGGCCGGCAGCTGCGCGAGATCGAAGGCGCGCGGCTGCAGCGGTCCGGTGAACTCCACCCACCCGGTCGGCGGGTGGCGATGATGGAAGAAAGCCGCGGGCCCGAAGAAGCCTTCTTTGCTCATCTCGCGCTCGTAGGTGCCTTCGGGCAGGTCACAGTGCGCCTGCCGCGAGGCGTGACCCTCGGTCCTCGACACCGGGATGTATCGCTTCACCGTCGCGCCCTCCTCCATCCGACCAAGCGCATGCTGGGTACCGTGGTACGGCTCAGATGACGCCGCGACGCTCCTGGTCGAGCTCGATGGACTCGAACAGCGCGCGGAAGTTGCCCTCGCCAAAACCCTCGTTGCCCTTGCGCTGGATGATCTCGAAGAAGATCGGGCCGATGACGTTCTTCGTGAAGATCTGCAGCAGGATGCCGTCCTTGTCGCTGCCGTCGATCAGGATGCGGCGGCGCTGCAGCTCCCCGAGCGACTCCCGGTGGCCGGGCACGCGCGCGTCCACGCCCTCGTAGTACGTGTCGGGGGTGTCCTGGAACTCGATGCCGTTCAGCCTCAGCTGGTCCACCGTCGCATAGATGTCGCTGGTCGAGAGCGCGATGTGCTGGATGCCCTCGCCGCGGTACTCGCGCAGGTACTCCTCGATCTGCGACTTGTCGTCCTGCGACTCGTTGATCGGGATGCGGATCTTCCCGCAGGGACTGGTCATGGCGCGGCTCAGAAGGCCGGTCTTGCGGCCCTCGATGTCGAAGTAGCGGACCTCGCGGAAGTTGAACAGCCGCTGGTAGAAACCGGCCCAGTGGTCCATGCGGCCACGCTGCACGTTGTGCGTGAGATGGTCGATGAGTTCCAGTCCCGTCGCACGGCCCGTCATCGCCTTGCCCACCGGCACGAAATCCACGTCGTAGATCGTGCGCTCGCCGTAGCGGTCCACGAGGTAGATCACGCTGCCGCCGATACCCTCGATGGCCGGGATATTGAGTTCCATCGGCCCAACCGGCGTCGCGACCGGCGTGGCACCGAGTTCGACGGCACGACGGAACGCGCCGGCGGCGTCGCGCACGCGAAACCCCATGGCGCAGGCCGAGGGGCCGTGCTGCTGCGCGAAGCGCTGCCCGAAGCTGCCGGGCTCCGCATTGATGATGAAGTTGACGTCGCCCTGCCGGTGCAGCGTCACGTTCTTGCTGCGGTGGCGAGCCGTGACCGGAAAGCCCATGCGCTCGAACAGCGTGCGCAGCAGTTCCGGATCGGGCGCCGTGTACTCGACGAACTCGAAGCCGTCGGTACCCATCGGGTTGTCGAACAGGTCTGCCATGGTTCTCCCCCGGCGCCGCTGGCACCGCTGCATTCCCGCGGAGCGGATGATAGTTCAGCCGGTCAGCAGCCGGCCAACGCTGTCGCCCCAAACGAAACAGGGGTCCCGCCGCGGCGGGACCCCTGTCCTCGGAAACCTCCGATCGTTCAGGGCTTGATGTACAGCGCGTCGTCCACGCTCTTCACGCCCTTGACGCCCTTGGCGGTGGCGAGTGCCTTGTCCTTCTCGGCCTTGCCGGAGACGAAGCCGCCCAGCTGCACGATGCTGTCGCGCGCCTCGACGTTGATGGAACCCGCGTCCACGTGCTTCTCGTCGATCAGCGCCGCCTTCACCTTGCCGACCAGCGCCGTGTCGTCGATCTTGGAACCGACCGAGGTCTTCGGATGGACGGTAATCGCGTTGTGCACCTTGACGACGCCCTTCGCGCCCTTGGCCGCCGTCTCCGCGCCGGCCTTGGCCGCGTTGTCCGTCACGAAGCCGCTCAGCAGCACGACGCCCTTGTAGGCCTCGACGTTCACGTCGCCGCTCGGCACGCCCTTGGCGTCGACCAGCCGCGCCTTCACGTCGGCCGTGATGGTGCCGTCGTCGATGTGCTCGCCGGTCGTCTTGTCGGCGAGCGCGGGGCCGCCGAAGGCGACCAGCGTCGTGGCGAGCAGGCTCAGAAACTTGAACTTCATCTGCAATCTCCTGTGGTGGATTCGAATCAACGGTCGTCGTCACGCGAACGGCCGGGACAAGCGCGATCCCGCGACGGCTTCTCCAACGGTGGTGGGCCGTGCTGGAATCGAACCAGCGACCAACTGGTTAAAAGCCAGCTGCTCTACCGACTGAGCTAACGGCCCTCGCGGAAGGCCCGCCATCATACCGGAAGGACCCCGCCGGATCATCGGTAGCGGGTCGGATCGGCGATGCCCGCCGCAGTGAAGCCCTCGCGCCGCAGCCGGCAGGCGTCGCAGCGACCGCAGGCCTGGCCCGCCTCGTCCGCCTGGTAGCACGACACGGTCAGCGCGTAGTCGACGCCGAGTTCGGCGCCGCGGCGGATGATGCCGGCCTTGGACAGCGACACCAGTGGCGCGCGGATGCGCAGGCGCGCGCCGCCCTCGACGCCCGCGCGCGTGGCGAGATTGGCGACGCGCTCGAACGCTTCGATGAACGCCGGCCGGCAGTCGGGGTAGCCCGAGTAGTCCACCGCGTTCACGCCGATGAAGATGTCCTCGGCGCCGAGCACCTCGGCCCAGGCGAGCGCGAGCGCCAGGAACACCGTGTTGCGGGCTGGCACGTAGGTGACGGGCACCCCAGCGGTGGGTCCTTCGGGCACCTCGATGGCGGGATCGGTGAGCGCCGACCCGCCGAACGCCGCAAGGTCGATGCGCATCACCCGGTGCTCGAGCGCGCCCAGGGCGGCCGCCACGCGCGCCGCGGCCGCGAGCTCCGCTGCGTGACGCTGGCCGTAGCTGAAGCTCAGCGCGTAGCAGTCGTGGCCCTGCTCACGCGCGATCGCGAGACAGGTCGCAGAGTCGAGACCTCCCGAGACAAGCACCACGGCGGGTCTTCGCGGGGCGGATGCGTTCATCGCCCTCGCTCCTCGCCCCACAGCAGCTTGTGCAGCTGCAGTTGCAGGCGCACATCGAGCCGGTCCTCGAGGATCCACTCCGCCAGCTCGCGCGCCTCGAGCTGCCCCCAGCTCGGTGACAGCAGCACCTGGCATGGCCAAGGACCTCGCGCACGCAGCAGCTCACGCGCCCATTCGTAGTCACTGCGGGAGCAGACCACGATCTTCACCTGGTCGCGAGGCACCAGAGCCTCTAGGTTGGCCAGCCGGTTGCGACCGGCCTCGCCCGAATCCGGCGTCTTGAGGTCGACGACCCGACTCACCCGGGAATCGACCGGCGTCACGTCCATCGCCCCGCTCGTCTCGAGCGAGACGGCGAAATCCGCATCGCACAGCGCGGTGAGCAGGTCGAAGCAGGACTTCTGAGCCAGCGGCTCGCCGCCCGTGACACACACGTGGCGCACGCCGCTCGCGCACGCCAGCTCGACGAGTTGCGCGACGTCGCGCCACTCGCCGCCGTAGAAGGCGTATTGCGTGTCGCAGTAGGAGCAGCGCAGCGGGCAGCCGGTGAGCCGGATGAAGAGCGTCGGCCAGCCGACGGCGTCGGCCTCGCCCTGGATGGAAACGAAAGTCTCGGTGAGCTTGACCCGGCTCACCGCCGCTCGACGTCCATCCGGGTGATGCGCTCGTTGGCGAGCCGCGCGGCCTCGGTGCCCGGATACTGCGTCGTGACCTTGGAGAGCGTCGCGCGCGCGTTGCGAAAGGCGTTCAGCTCGTACTGGCAGTAACCCGTCATGAGCATCGCGTCGGCCGCCTTGGCGGAGTTCGGGTGGCGCTCGACCACCGACTGGAAGGCCTTCAGCGCCGCCGCGTATTCCTTCTGCTGGTACTGCGCCTCGCCCAGCCAGTAGGTGGCACTGTCGGCGCGCGGACCCTCGGGATACTTCGCGAGATACAGCTCGAAGCCGCGCACGGCGTCGGGATAGCGGCTGGCCTTGAGCGCCGCGAACGCATCGCCGTAGACGGCGGTCTCGTCCGAGTCGCGGATCGCCTGTTCGCTCGGCACCACCCCGCCGGCCACGGACCCGGCGGCCGCACTGCCGGCCGCAC
>Ga0209254_10000199_pt1 | contig 43265 bp, 34 predicted proteins | sample FrelakmetDIP11DI_FD_187148 | JGI IMG/M metagenome (GOLD analysis project Ga0209254, IMG submission 187148) | Freshwater lake sediment microbial communities from the University of Notre Dame, USA, for methane emissions studies - DIP11 DI (SPAdes)... | ecosystem: Environmental > Aquatic >... | reverse complement strand
CACAGAATTTTGAGCATGATGCCTTCCCCGAAAGAGAGGTTGAAATAGCTGCTGCTATTGTATACCGATCGGTGATCAAGAGTAAAACGTCGAATTCGCGCCGGCAGACCACGTTACGCCTGCGTGGACGCGGGCCTGGAGTAACTTCAACACAACTATTCACTGCACTTTCGCATCATCAAACTACCAGACAATTGTACTATCAGACTACCGCACACTCCACTCCTTGACCCACTTCGCATCCATACGTTGAAGCCGATTCTTCTTGAGGTTCTCGCGCATGATCCACGCCACATCGGCATCGGGATTGATGAGCCACTTCTCCATCACCTGCTTGCCTTCAGTGGGCAGCGCGACGACGGCCACGCTCCAACAATAACCTAGCGCCTGCCGCAGCGTCTTGAAGTCCTCAGCTGTTCGATCGGTTTCGCGCACGATCGAGGTAGTGATCGTATCAAGCAATTTGAGCACACGCTTCGCGTGTTTCGGATCTTTCAATAGGCGCGGCTCGCACACAGCGGCGACAGCAGCGCGTCGTTCGAGCAGCGGACCTTTCGCCCAGTCGCCCATCGCCTTCAACAACGCAGACATATCCACATCGCCCCAGCGCTGCAAGCCCATCGCCACGGCTTCGCGCACGCGCCAACGCGGATCGTTCGCGCAGTCGTGCAGCACCGCCAGTTGATCGAGATCACCTTCCGCCAACGAACGCCCGAGTCCGACGACTCCACATACCGCCAGAAAGACCTCCGGCGAATTAGTGGAAGCCCGATCGGGGGTGAAAGACAAATAGCGTTGGAAGAGATCGAGCGTACCCTCATCGGCCACGGCTTGCACCAATTCCAGATTGGCGCGCGGCCCCGGCAAGCCGGATTCTTTCAACAAGAATTGATCCCAATCGGCTAATTCACGCAGCCGTTGCCGATAAACTTCACTTTTCATAGTGACCTTGTCAAATCATCAACGTCAGCTGGATCGGAGGAAATTAACTAAAGAGGCACGGAGGTCACGGGGTTTCCAGATTCCTCCGTGTTCTCTGTGTCCCTGTGGCTGGAGTGTTACCGGCGAATTTCTTGCAGGATGCGCTTGAAGTTTAGCGCATTGAACGACAGCAGCGTATCCGCCCGGAAGAAGCGCGCCGAGTAGACGATGATACCGTACGTTGTGATCGCCAGGATCACCAGCCCCAGCAGCAGCTGCTCGATCGGCACGTTGCCGGCCGCCAGGCGCGTGATCATCGTCACGGGCGAAGTCAACGGGAACAAACTCAGGAAAGTGGTCAGGCCGCCGTTGGGCGCCTCGATCAGCACCGAGTTCAACATCAGCGGCACAAACAGCGGCATCAGTAGCAGGAACGTGAACTGTGTTCCTTCACGCGTCGATGGAGCCAACGCGCCCAACGCCCCCAGCAGTGAGGCGTACAACAAGTAGCCCAACACAAAATACAGCAACGCCCACACAAAGAAATCCTCGGGCAGGCCGAGTGCGCTGAGGCCGTTCAACGAAACACCGCCGAACATCAGCATGGCGCCGCCCCATACGGCTATTTGCAGCAACGCTACGACGCCCAGCCCCAGAATTTTACCCAGCATCAAATCGCGCGGGCGCACGCTGAGCAGCAGCACCTCGATGGTGCGATTTTCTTTTTCCTTCGTAACACTCTGCAGCATAAAGCCGCTCGTCATGGTGATCACCAGATAGAAGATCATCAACACGGCAAACGGCACGCCAAACGCGTCGAATCCTTCATCCTTCTTGCCGCCCTGCGGAGCCAGGCCTTGCGACTCCACCTTGGCCGTCGGATCGTCCAGCAGCTCGGCCAGGTTGGCGTCTTTCACCAGATTCAGGCGCAGCACATACGCAAAGTAATCGTTATTCTCCAGGCTGTTGAACACACTAAAGTTGCTGTCAACCACGGCCAGATCGCCGGTCTGAATGAAATCGGCGGACACAATGTAATATTTGCTGATCGCCTTGGTATTCAATGCTGCCTGCGCCGCCGCTTCAGTGGGATACTCTTGCAGCGAGCTGACTACCCAGGGCCTGCTGCTCTTGGGCGGCTCCGGGATTTGCTCGATCACTCCGGCGGTGTCCACATACCCGATCGGCTTGCCGCCCGACATGAAGCCGCCCAACAGAGGACTCGATCCGCCAGAGGCCATCGAGCTGCGCGCCAGGGATTGCGAACCCAGGCTCAGCGCCAGAATCACGGCGGGCAGCAGAAACGTCGTCAACCAAAACGATCGCTTGCGCAGGGTCGTAGAGATTTCGTGTTTGATGATGATGAATACGTTACGCATGAGGTTTACCCCTCCGCTCCGGTGCGCACAGCGCGCAGCATACTCTTCAGATCGAGACGCTGACCATAGCGCAGCATGCCCATGCGGAAAATGCGCGCCGCCGCCCACACCATGCAGATCGCCGACACCGTCACCAGCACTAAGCCTACGACCATCTCCCACATCGGGATCGTGGTCAGGCTCCAGCGCAGCGCGATGGTCAGAAACGACGTCGTGGGAAAGATCGTCAGGATCGTCGCCAGCGGACTGTTAGGTGCCGTGAAGAAAACGATGATGAAGAAGAACGGCAGCGTGAACAACATGTTGAGCGCGCCTGCAATCTGCTGGCCCTGCCGCGTTTCCGTTACCATGCTGCCCACGGCGATCATCATGCCGGCAATCAGCGCAAAGGTTGGCACGAAGAACAGCGCCAGCGTCAGTAACATGCTCCACGGAAGACTGAGTCCGCGCAGCGCCTCAACGAACTGCGCGCCGATCATCACCCCGATCACGATGGTGACCACCAGGATGCCAATCTGCGTCAGCGCGACAGCCATCAGGCCCAACGCTTTGCCGCCGATCAACTGTCCTGATGTCATCGAAGTCGCCATCACCTCGATGGTGCGATTCTCCTTTTCGTCCGTGACGGCCTCTAGCAAGTAACTGCCTGAACTCAGCACGACGATGCTGAAGAACAAGCCGATGAAGAAGGGCACGAAGATATTGACGATGCTGTCACCGCCCACTTCCTGGCGCCCGTCTGCCGAGCGCGCGGTGAGATCGATGCCTTGCTGCGCGCGCGCAGCCACGTCGGCCGGCAGCGAGGTGGTCAGGTTGGCGCGCACCAGCCGGTCAAAGCGGCGCTGCGCCGAACCGCGCGGCACCTCCTCCCAGTAGACCAGCTGCACGTCGTGCGAAGTCAGATAATCGGCAGGCAGCACGTAGTAGGCTTGAATCCGGCCAGTTTCCAGCGCCGTGCGCGCCTGTGCCTCATTCGCAAAGGCCAGCAGTTCTACCGGATTTGGACCGTCATCTTCGGTCGGCGGCAGCGAGGTCACCGCAATCAGCAAGCCGGCCTGATCAACATAGCCGATGGGGCGTTGATCTTCACCGGCCACCATGACCACAATGACCAGAACCATGATCGCGACAAAGAACAACGGCATCGCCAGCGTGCCAAAGAGAAACGATCGCTTGCGCGTGATCTTCAAGTATTCGTGTTTGGCGACCACCCACAGCTTATGCATGGTTCGGCTCCTGCCTGCCCTGCACCGTCCAGATGAAAATATCGTCCAGCGATGGCTCGGCAATTTCAAAGCGCTCGATCTTGATCCCGTCGCGGGCTGCCAGCGCCTTGAAGACATCTTGCGGCCCGGTGCCCGGCGCCAGTGACATGCGCCAGTCGCCGTTGTCCTGCCGCGCTTCCAGCACGCCGGGCACATTCAAGAAGTCGCCCTGCCCGGTGATGGTCACCGCATTACCGGCGAAGCTGTGCTTGATCTGATCGACTTCGCCGTACAGCACAGTGCGGCCCTTGTTGATCAATGCAATGCGGCTGCACAACGCTTCGACTTGATGCATCTGGTGCGTGGACATGACGATGGTCCTGCCTGCTGCCTGCTGTTCGCGGATGATGTCTTCCACCAACCGTGTGTTCACCGGATCGAGGCCGGCAAACGGCTCGTCGATCACGATGAGCTCAGGCTCGTGCAGCAGCGTAGCAATGACCTGTGCTTTCTGTTGCATACCCTTGCTGAGTTCCTGGACCTTTTTATAACGGTGATCGTACAGATCGAGGCGCTTTAGCCAATCGGGCAGGCGGCGCTTAGCCTCCGCTTCACTCAAGCCTTTCAAGCGCGCCAGGAAGATCAAGGTCGGCTCCAACTTGAGGTCCTTGTATAAGCCGCGCTCTTCCGGCAGGTAGCCGATGCGATTCTTCTTGGCCTCGTCCATCTTGCCGCCCAACACACTGATCTCGCCGCGATCCGCGTTGAAGATGTCCAGCATCATGCGGATGCTGGTAGTCTTGCCCGCGCCGTTGGGACCCAGCAGGCCGAAGATTTCGCCGGGATACACTTCAAATGAGACGTCTTCCACGGCGCGCACCGCGCCGAACGATTTGCTGAGATGAGATACCATTGCCGTTGGAGTAGTCATGGGGAGTCCTTCTGCAAACAAGATAACCAGAGATGATTGTACGCCCAGTCAGGGGAGACTGCCTGCAAGGGAGCCGCCGCGAATCCGACATTTGGCAGAAGAATGTTGAGCATCGTAGGGGCGAGGCATTCGCCAATGAGATCGTGCCAAGCGACATGCCAGATACGGCTGCGGTGCTGATCGGCAGTGATTGCTGAGCGAATGCCTCGCCCCTACTCCAGCTGAGTCGCCGGCTGCAATCGTTTTGTGTGGACAGCGCAATACGGCGAGTCGGGCAAGGCGCGATTGCGACACGGCACACCAGCCTTGGTCACGGCGCGGCACTGACCGTTGGCTGAAGGTCTCTTGATCGGCGAGAGGGTCGATCGGGCGGGAGACGCCAGCCGCAGCAAATCAGCCAGCTCCGCGTGATACGCGTCGACAATCGCCTGCGGATCGGGCATCAAACCGGCATCGGTGGCAATGCCGATGTAGACATTTCCGGCATAGCTCAAGATGCTGAGTCCCAGACCGATGTCGCCGCCGCGCGGCACCCAGAACATGAGGCTGTTCAGGCGCTGCCCCGCCAGATAGATCGGCTTGCGCGGGCCGGGCACGTTGGTCATCACCGCCGAGACTTTGGCGGCAAAGATGTCGATGATGACCTTCTCGATCTGCCGCGGCGTCCGCCCCATCACGCCCAGAATGCCGAACGCCACCTGCGCTTCCGGCGTATCCTTGATGTCATCCATGCGCTGCTTCAAGACCTGCAGACGCAGCAGTGGATCACGCACCCCGATCGGCAGCGACACAATCACCAGGCCAAATTGATTGCCCAACTTGTTGAGGTCTTTGGCCGCGCGGATGCTGACCGGCACCATGGTTCGAATGTTGACGCCGGTGACATCCTGGCCGCGCTGTTCCATGTAACGCCGCAGGGCGCCCGTGGCCGTGGCCAACAACACATCGTTAACCGTGCTGCGCAGCGCGCGGCCTGCGCGTATCACGTCGCCCAACGGAATCGCGGCTGACCACGCAACACGTTTCTCGACACGGCACGACCCGTTGATGATCGTCTTCTGATCGGGGCTCAACAGCAGCAGTTTGCCGGCAGCGTTCAGGCCCAAAGCACCCAGACTGGCCGCCTGCGTCACACGCGCCGGTTCCGTGACGCTGAGCAGCGCTTCACGCGTGGCGGTGCGCGCCACTGCTGTGGTGGTGTCGATCAATCGCGTCAACGGGCGTAACGGTGCAAAGCCCGATCGGCTGGTGGCGGCCCGATCGGGTCGGGTAGGCCGCTGGAAGACGCTCACATCCGGCTGCGGATCGGTCAAGGCCAACAAGACCTGCACCAGCGCCAGGCCGTCGGCAATACAGTGATGCAGGCGCGGCACCAGCGCGCACCCGCCTTGATAATTTTCGATGTAATAGATTTGCCACAGCGGATGTGCGCGATCAAGCGGCTGACCCATCAGATCGCCCACCCGTTGCTGTAACTCCACCTGACTGCCCGGGTCAGGTAGTGAGATTTGCGGCAGATGGTAATTCAGATCGAAGTGCGGATCGAATTCCCAACGCGGCAGGCCCAGCCCCAGCAGCGGCTCACGCACACGCTGCCGGAAGCGATCGTACACGAGCAAGCGCTGCTGCACCAACTCGATCAGGCGCGATCGATCGATCGGCGTGTCGAAGATCATCACGCCGGCGATCTGCGCCAGATTGCCGGGACGATCCATGCGGAACCACGCCGCGTCAACACCAGTAAAAAATTCGCCTGCCATGTCCTGTCCTCCCCCTGCGCCGCACACGCCGCTAGACTCTCAACCGGCCGGCGGCGGCGGCAGATAACGTTTCACTTCCCGTAGTAACTGTTCGACATCATACGGTTTTTGAATAAACCCCACATCGTTTTGGCCGGCGAAGCGCGCTGCCACCTCATCGCGGCTGTAACCGGACGACAACAGCACCTGCGCGTGAGCATTTGTCTGGCGCAATTCACGAAACGTCTCTTCGCCGTTGAGGCCGGGCATCGACAGGTCCAGCAAGATCAAGCCAATCTCAGCCTGCCGCTGCCGATAGAGATCGATGCCCGTGCGGCCATCCGGGGCGACCATGACAGCCATCCCTTCCAATTCCAGAATATCGGTTACGGCGTCGCGCACCGCCTGCTCGTCGTCGATCACCAGCACGAACTGTTGCGTCAGGCCGGCCTCCTGAAGCGCTGCGGGCATCGTCGGCTCTTCGGAGTTGACCAGCGCGACGGGCAAGATAATTTCAAATGTCGTGCCCGCATTCGGTTCGCTGGCGACTTTCAGTCCGCCGCTGTGCCCGCGCACGATGCCCAGCACCGCCGCCAGGCCCAGACCGCGTCCGGTGAATTTGGTGGAGAAGAATGGATCGAAAACTCTGGACAGCGTTTCCGCATCCATGCCCTGCCCGTTGTCTTGCACGATCAACAGCACGTAATCGCCTGGCAAAGGCGGCTCGTCGCCGATTTGCCAGCGAACTGTTTCGGCAGCAGTCAGGTTCTGCCGCCGTGTGCGAACCACGACCAGCCCAACCTGATCGCCGATGGCTTCCGCTGCGTTGATGATCAGATTCATGATGACTTGCTTCAGTTGACCGGCATCGCCCATGATGAGCGGCAGCGCAGCGGCTAAGTCAGATCGCAGTGTCACGGTCTTAGGCACGGCTACTTCGAACAAATGCAGGTTCTCTTGAATGAGCTCATTCAATTTGATCACGCGGTGCTCAAACTGGCCGCGCCCGGAATAGGCCAACAGCTGGCGGGTGAGATCAGCGGCTCGCCGTGAAGCCGTCACCGCTTTTTCGATCGGGGCACGCGCCGGACTGTCGCCGCTGAGCAGAGATAAGGCCAACGACGTTTGGCCAAGAATGGCGACTAACAAGTTGTTGAAATCATGCGCGATGCCGCCCGCCAGCAAGCCCAGGCTTTCCATCTTCTGGGCGCGGCGTAACGCTTCTTCCGTGTGTTCACGTTCGGTCACGTCGACCGCCACGCCAATGACACCGTTCAATTCGCCCTGTGGCGAAGCCAGCGGCGATAACCACACCTCGAACACCCGTTGATACATCTCAACGACCATGTGAGGCGCTTCACCACCCAGCGCCAGATGTATCGCCTCCGTGACACGCGGCAGATCGCGGGCGAACTCAAATACGGATCGACCAATGAAATCGCCGGACAAGCCACCCAGGGCTTCCAGACCTCGCCCCTCAATAAAAGTAAACCGTCCAGTTTGATCGAACGCCAATAGGATGACCGGGATGTTGGCGATGACGGCTCGCAGGCGCGCTTCGCTGGCGCGCAGCTGCTCTTCCGCGCGGCGGCGATCCGTAACGTCGATGTTGACTCCCAGAATGCCCTGAATCTGATCGCCGTCCCGGATCGGTCCGCTGATCTCGTGAAAGTAGCGTTTTTCATCGCCAAATGTGTATTCGGCGTCGCTTTCCACGATTCCGCCTGCAAACGCCCGCCGGTCTTTTTGCTCCCAGTAGGATGCAATCGCCGGATCGACTTGGACTTCGCTCACACGGCGGCCAAGTCGATCGCCCCAGTGACGCACGCTGGTGGAATTCTGTAGCACATAGCGGCCAGCCTTATCCAAGGCGAAAAAATCGAACGGCAGGTTTTCGATGGCCGTCCGCAGGCGCGCCGCGCTCTCGCGCGCCTCGGTATACAGGCGTGCCCGGCTGATGGCGATACTGATGTGCTCACTCAACGCAGTCATCAGTCGTAGATCCGCAGCGGACAGATTGACTCCCTGCGTGCTTTCGACATTGAGCACACCAACCACTTTGCCTTGATCAAGCAGCGGCACGCAGACTTCCGAAACAATATCATCCATCGCCAGCAGGCAGGCGGGATCCGTTTGCACGTCTTCCAGCAAGACCGGCCGCCCGGTGCGCGCGACACGGCCCGTAATGCCGGATTTCGTCGGGATCCGATCGATGATGAATTCGTAACCCGTTTGATGTTGCAGCACCAACGTATCGCCCTCGAGCATGTAGAGGCTCACCAACGTGTAACCGAAACTCTCGGCGATGGCCGTGACGATGGTGCGAAAGATGGCCGTCAAATCCAACTCGCGCGTCAGCGCCGTGCGCACCCGATCGAGCAGGGCCAGTTCCTGGGTTTGCCGCTGGGCCGCGTCAAGCAGATCGCGGAAGCGTCGCTCGCTACTGCGCAACGCCTCCTCGGCGCCTTTGCGCTGGATCGCCATGGCAATCTGGGACGAGACAAAGACCAGGATGTCTTTATGCTCTTCGGTCAGCCGGACATTCGTGGAGTAAGTCTGCACCACCACGACGCCGATTGATTTATCCTGCACCTTGAGCGGCACGCCCAGCCAATCGATGGACGGTCCGCCGATCAATTCCACGTCACCTCGCCGCACCATCTCCTCAAATACCTCCGGCGGCGCAAACAGCGGCCGTCCCGTGCGCAGCACATAGGCGGTTAGACCTTTCCCCGGTCGCTGCACGGGCGACGAGTCGTCAAGTTCGTCGACAAGATACGGAAAATTGATCAGGTCGGTCACTTCATCATACAGCGCGATGTAGAAGTTGCGCGCCGGCATCAAATCGGCAATGATGCCGTGAATGGAGCGATATAACTCGTCCAGATTCTGTGTCGTGTGAACTGCTTCCGTGATGCGGTACAACGAGGATTGAACCTGCTCGGCGCGCCGCCGTTCAGCCAGATCGCGCTGCACTCCAGCCAGCAGCCGCGCCTTCTCGACAGCGGTGGCGGCCTGCTCAGCAAACAGCGTGACCAGCCGAACCTCGTCCTCAGCAAAATCGCCGGTCTGCTGATCGTCGGTGATATTGATCACCCCGATGACTTTGTCGTTAACCTTGAGCGGCACGCCCACCACCCGGCGAAAGGGCGCGCCCGCGTACACGGCAGCCTGACCCGGCCACGCCTGATAGTCCGGCACCGTCTGCACTTGCCCGGTTTGCGCGATACGACCGGACAGTCCTTCGCCCATGTTCAAGATCGTGCCCGTTACTATTCCGGGCAGATTGTGGGCTACCACCAGTTCCAACGTTTGGCTTTCAGGATGAACCAGATACAGGCCGCCCATGTGAGCATTCAACAAGCTGGCAGCTTTCTTGACGATGGTCTGGAGCAGCGTGGTGAGATCCGTCAGTTGGCCGATTTCCAACGCAATCTCGTGCAGCGCGGTCAGTTCGCGCGCGCGGCGCGCGGCCGTCTGCTCGAGCTCGGCCAGACGAGTGCGCAGCTGCTCTACTTCAGAGTTGGTTGCAGAGCCGGATGTTGCGGCGACTTCCATCGGCAGATCCTGATCAAGGTGTGTGTCACTACTCCCCAGTATAGCACGGCTGCCGACTCACAGCCGCTCGATGATGGTCGCGGTAGCCATGCCGTGACCAATGCACATTGTCTGCAAGCCATAACGCCCGCCGCTGCGCCCCAGACAATGCAGCAGTTTCGTTAGTAACACGGCGCCCGTTGCTCCCAGCGGATGACCATGCGCGATAGCGCCGCCGTTAGGATTGACCCGCGCCGGATCAGACTCGATCTCTTTCTCCCAGGCCAACACCACCGAAGCAAAAGCTTCATTGATCTCGATCGTGGCAATCTGATCGATCGTGAGTCCCGATCGATCCAGCACTTTCCGCGTCGCAGGGATCGGCCCGGTCAGCATGCTGACCGGATCGCTGCCCACCACCGATCGGGCGGCGAATCGCGCGCGCGGCTTCAATCCCAACGCGATCGCTTTCTCGAGCGACATCAGCAAGATTGCCGCGCAGCCATCACTGATCTGGCTGGCGTTGCCCGCGGTGATGACGCCGTCCGGCTTAAACGCCGGCTGCAGCTGGCCCATCTTGTCCAGGTTCGGCTCGAAGCGAATGCCCTCATCAAAGTTAAGGACAATGGTCGAACCATCGAGCTGCGGCACGTGGATCGGGATGATCTCTCGTGCGAAGTCGCCACGCTCCGTTGCCGCCGCAGCTTTGACATGACTGTCAAAGGCGTAGCGATCGAGCTGCTCGCGCGTCAGACCCCATTGCTCGGCGATCAGTTCGGCTGAAAGGCCTTGATGCACTAGCGGGTACGGAAAATCAGGCGGCCATTGCGACGGCCAATCAGACCCCAGCGCCACGCGGCTCATCACCTCGATGCCGCCGGCGACGACTACGTCCATGTCGCCAGCGGCAATCGCTTGCGCCGCAAAGTGAACCGCCTGCTGGCCCGATCCGCACATGCGATTGAGCGTAACCGCCGGGACTTCCGCAGGCCATCCAGCTTGCAAGACAGCCAGGCGTGTAATATTCGCGCCCTGCTCGCCCAGCGGCGTCACACAACCGAAGATCACATCCTCGATCAACGCGGGATCGATCTGCGCCCGATCGACAAGCGCCCTCAACACGTGCGCCGCTAGATGTACCGGCAGCATCGCGCTCAACGTCCCATTGCGCTTGCCGACTGGCGCGCGCACGGCTTCCACAATGACGACTTCACGCATGAGCAGCCTCCTACGATTTATTGGGCAGCACGACTGCCACGATCAACAGGATCGGCCCCAGGAAAGACAGTACCATCTGAGGTGAGACGCTGCGCGGCCCTACGCGGCGAGTAACCTCAGAGCTACGAGCCACCTGAGGGTTGTCAGAGTCAAGATAGTTTTTGCGGGTTAAGATCGAAGCGCCCCATGAACCCAGAGCGATCCACACGATGAAGATCAGCACAAAAACGAGAAACGATTCCACGACAGTCCTTAGCTCTTCGTGACGAGGGTATCCAGCAGTTGGCGAGTGGCAGCAGCAATTTCTTGAACAGCCCGGTTAAATGCTACGTCATTCGCGCGCGAGGGCGCGCGATAGCCGCTGACTTTGCGCACGAACTGCAAAGCAGCAGCGTGGATTTCTTCATCGGTCGGGGATTGATCGGGCTGGCGAAGCTGCTTGATGCTGCGGCACATGAGTCACACTCCTGTGAAGGCTTGTTGCGCAGAGACTCTATCGTCTGACATCAGTCTGTCACGCCACACAGATGAGCGAGATCAAGCCGCGGGCAAGGTGAAACTGAACGTGCACCCTTCACCTGGTACTCCACTGCTGTGCACACTCACCGCACCACCCAGCCGCTCGACAATGCGCTTGACGATCGACAAACCCAGGCCGTGCCCGCTGCTTGAAGGCGTGGGCTGATAGAAGGCCGTGAAGAGCCGCGACTGCTGCGCCGGTGGAATGCCATCACCATTGTCTCGAATCCAGAAGCGCACCATGCCGTCCAGTTGCGCTGCACCGCCCAGCTCAACGCGCGCCGGCCGGTCTGCATACTTCAGCGCATTGCTCAAGTAGTTGACCCAGACTTCTTCGATCCACGGTTCATACCCCAGCACCATCGGCCATGTTTCCGGCAGGCTGATGGTGGTTCGATCGTCGATGAGGTTTGATACTCGCAGCCGCGCCTCGGCCACGATACCTCCCATGTCCAGCGGCTCCACGGCGATATCTTGCTGACGCACCTGCGACAACAACAACAAGTTGTCGGTGATGCTGTTGAGTTTCTGGGCGCTCTTCAGAATGAACCGCAGCGACTCGACGACCGTCTCGGCAGGCAGCAGTGCATAGTTATCCGCCAGCACGTCGGCATAACCGGCCATCAAGTGCAGCGGATTCTTGATGTCATGCGCCACTGTGTGCGCAAAGGCATCCAACTCGGCATTGCGCGCTTGAAGTTCCACGTTAAACTGCTGGAGCGCTACCTCCAGGCGTTTCCGTTCCGTGATGTCGCTGGCAAAAATGCGGATCGTGCCGAAGCCGGGTGTCAAATAGATACTCTCGGCGAAGACGGCGTCCCCGATCGCCACTTCGCGCCCGACCAGCGCCAACTGGTGCTGTTCCAAGTCATGAATAATGGCTGGCAGGTCAGCGGGCAGGAACAAGCGCGCATTGGGTTCAAGTCTCAGTTGTTCGAGTGATTTGATCAAGCCGGGGTTGTAGAAGATGATCGTGCCCGTGGTGTCCACTTCCAACACGGGATCAGGGCTGAGCTGCGGGAACGAAGATAGATGCCGGATTTCCTGCTCGGCCTGACGCTGTTCGGTAACATCAAGGCCGGTACCAATGATGTGCTCGATCGTCCCGTCTTCCGCGACGAGGGCTGTGTTTGACCAGGCAATCAACCGCCGTCGACCGTCCTTGGTCAACCAGTAGTTCTCAAAACTCAGCGGAAAATCTCCCGCTCGCAGCTTTTCAAAGACTTGTTTGACCGGTTCCAGTTCTTCGGGAACCAGAAACGGATCCCACAAATTGCGATCTTTCACCTCGGCGAATGTGTAGCCGGTGAGGTGTTCACAGGCGTGGTTGAACTGCACGATGCGGCCTTCTCGATCGAGCACCACCACCAGCGCTCCGACGACATCCAACACGGCGGAGACGAAGTTGTGTTCACGGCGCAGCTCATCTTCAGCCTGTTTGCGCCGGGTAATGTCATGGACGATGGAGAATTGGTACGCCTTGTCGCCGACCTGGATTGGCCCGGCATAGGATTCCACGTCGCGCAGCTCGCCAGTCGCCAGCCGGTGCTTCAGGAGATAAGGCTGCTCATTGGTCCTCCGCACGCGCTGATACTCGCGGGCGGCTTGCTCCAATGACATACCGTTGAGGTCCGTCACCTTCAAGGCGGTCAGTTGCGCCCGGCTGTAGCCGTAGAAGTGACAAGCTGCCGGGTTGGCATCGACGATGCTAAATGTTTCCGGATCGTACACGAGCATGACGGCATGATGGTTCTCGAACAGGCGGCCATAGAGTTCAGCGCTCTCACGCAGCGCCTGTTCAAATTGGGAAGTCCGCGCAATTTGCGGCTCCACCGCACCGGTTCGATCGGGTGGCAGCTGAATGTTATGAGGTTCCAGCGGTTTTTCGTCGTCTGTCATGTTTATGCTCCGTGATCACCAGACGGTACATTGAGACGATAGCGAGGTCATGCCGACGTGGAAAGAAGGTCTACGGTATGGACATGCCAGCATCTTCTCAACCATGAGATTGGCCGCCCGCCGCTCGACCCGTTATCAGTATATCACCACTGTAAAGCTGTGGATCGGGTAATACGAGGATTTAGTCCGGTCCCCAGCCGCGCTCTTCCACCGACTGGAAGATGTCGGTATCGCTGACGATGCCGACCAGCTGCCCGCTCTTCATCACCACGGCGCGACGAATGTTCGCATCGAGCATGATGATCGAGCACTGCTTGATGGTGGTATCGGGCGAGACGGTGATCAGCGGCGAGGACATCAGATCGCCGACGGTGACGTGGAACACAGGCCGATCGGCGGCAACGATCTTGCGCAGTACATCGCGCTGTGTCATGATGCCATACGCGCCCCTGGGGCGATCGGGCTCGACGACGACACTGTGGATTTTCTTCTCGCGCATCAGGTGCAGCGCGTCTTCGATCGGCAGGGACGCGGGCACCGTAATGACAGGCGAAGTCATGATGTCATCAACAATGTGGGGTTGGGGGCCGGTCATGGGAGTATCTCCTTTGAAAGAGGGTTCAAATGCATATGCACAACCAGGCAGGTTGCAGCAGCGGTTCGGGCCAAATTCAGTATAGCACAGCCCCGCCGGGAAAGAGCACTTGCGCCACGTGTAGATAACGAAAACGGACGAGCACTACACTCGTCCGTTTCGTTCGTGGATTCGCTGGCGCTAATCCACGCTCTTCGCTCCGCTCTTCATCGCTCTCAGCAACGTATCTTGATCCACCGGCAAGCGTCTGATTCTCACGCCGACGGCATTGTAGATCGCGTTCGTGATCGCCGGCGTAATCGGGATGCTGCTGATCTCACCCACGCCCTTCGCGCCGAACGGTCCCGATGAAATCTCGTGCTCCACGATGAACGACTTGATCTCGGGGGTGTGCTTGATGCTGGGCATCTTGTAACGCGCCAGCCACTGCGCCCACGGCACACCCTTTTCGTGTGGGAACTCCTCCGTCAGCGCATTGCCGATGCCCATCACGATGCCGCCTTCAATCTGTCCTTCCAGCGCCAGCGGATTGATTGCGCGGCCAATGTCATGCGCGGCGATGACCTTCAGCACTTTCACTTCGCCCGTGTCGGTATCCACTTCCACCAGCGCCGCATGAGCAGCGTACGAGAACGCGACATGCATATCGCCGCCCTGGCCCAGCGGCTTCGTTTCAGGCGCGGTGTATTCGTAGATGAGCTTGGTCGCGCGCCCTTCGGCCTGCATCCACTCCACAACTTCTGCAAATGAAGCCGCCTTGCCATTGTGCTCGACGCGGCCGTTGTGGAACTGCAATGCATCTGGCGACACGTCCATGTGCTCGGCGGCCACGCGTGACATGATCTCGCGCATCTGAATCGCCGCGTGCTTAGCCGCGTTGCCGCTGACATACGTTTGACGCGATGCGGTCGTCGGACCGCCGTTCGGCGTGAGATCGGTATCGCTCAACAGGACAGTTACCTGTTCAAACGGCAGACCTAATTCTTCAGCCACGACCGCGGCCAACACGCCGGGCAGACCTTGCCCGATCTCGGCCGACGAGGTGCGGATTTCCGCCGTGCCAGTCGGGTACACTTCGATCTCCGCGCCCGCGCAGTCATCTGCGCCGCCGCCCAGGCCGGTGTTCTTGTAACCGATCGCCAGGCCCCACGCGTAATTCTTGTGCCCGATCTTCCACGGACGTCCATAGATGAACGGCTCGCTCGTGCGCTGGGCTTCATCGGACTTCATCGCGTCGACCACTCGATCGAGGCATTCTTCCAAACCCACGCTCTCCAACAACACCTGCCCCGTATTCGTCGTCGATCCCACTTGCAGTGAGTTCTTCTTGCGCATCTCAATCGGATCGAGCCCCAACTGTCCAGCCAGCTCATCCATCGTCATTTCCACTGCGAAGCATGACTGCGTCACGCCAAATCCGCGGAACGCCCCGGCGGGCACGTTATTGGTGTACATCGCAAAGCAATCGGACTTCGCATTGGCCACGTCATACGGTCCATTGGCATGCGTCGTCGCGCGTGTCAACACCTTTTCACCCAGTGAAGCATACGCGCCGGTGTCGCCGTACAATTCCGCCTGGGCCGCGGTCAATCGTCCATCTTGCATGGCACCCATCTTCACTTTGAGCGTGGTCGCATGTCGCTTTGGATGCGTCACCAGCGATTCATGCCGCGTGTACAAAATCTTCACGGGCCGTCCGGTCGCCTTGGCCAGCAGCGCGACGTGAATCTGCCCCATGATGTCTTCTTTGCCGCCGAAGCCGCCGCCGATCAACGTGCCGATGATGCGCACCTGCTCTTTCGGCACACCCAGCGCATCGGCCACTTGATCGCGATCCTGATATGCGATCTGTGAGCCGACATAGATTTCGTAACGCCCATCACCGGTCATCCGCCCGATTGCGCATTCCGGCTCTAAAAAGGCGTGTTCCGTCGACGCGGTGTGGTACGTCCGCTCGATCACCTCATCGGCTTCGGCAAAACCCTGCTCCACGTCGCCTTTCGCCACTTTGATGTGCTTGAGCAAATTGCCTTTCTCGTGCACGCGCGGCGCGTCGGGTTGATGCGCGTATTCGGCGGTATCCACCACCGGCAGCGGCTCGTACTCCACCTCGATGAGCTTCAGCGCCTCTTTGGCGATCTCCTGCGTGTCGGCGGCCACAATCGCGATCGCGTCGCCGACGTAGCGCACTTTGTCGTAACACAGCACCGGCCAATCGATCGTAACCAGGCCGTGATTCTTGCGGCCCGGCACATCTTCATGGGTGAGCACCGCCTGCACGCCAGGCAAGGCCTTCGCTTTGTCCGTATCGATCTTTCTGATCAGCGCATGCGGCACCATCGCGCGCAGCGTTGCGCCGAAGAGCATATTCGGGAAGACAATATCGTCGGCATACTTGGCCGCGCCGGTCACTTTCGCCACTGCATCCGGCCGGGGTTTCGCTTCGCCCACCACGTTGTAGCCGTGCTTGGTTTCCGGCAGATAATCGACCAGCGAGATCTCTTGCCCGTTCGCCGCTTTGATCGCATGCGCGATGCTCACGTAGCCGGTGCAGCGACAGTACGTGTCCTTCAACGCGATCTTGATCTCTTCGTCCGTCACGGGCTGGCCCTGCTTCTTGTCTAACAGGGCCTTCGACTGCATGATCACGCCCGGCGTGCAGAAGCCGCATTGCACCGCGCCAAACTTGATGAAGTTCTCCTGCAGCGGGTGCAGCTGTCCATTGGACAGGCCTTCGATGGTCTCGACGTGCGCGCCCTCCGCCTTCAACGCCGGATAGATGCACGACACCACCGGCTGCCCATCGACGATGACCGTACAGATGCCGCACTCGGCCTCATTGCAGCCGATCTTCGTGCCGGTCAATCCCAAATGATACCGCAGCACTTCGGCCAGGAATTCATTCGGCTTCACGTCCACTGAAACGGGCTTGTCATTAACGATAAAATTGAGTGTTGGCATGTCATACCCCTTGGCTAAACAAATCTGCCACAGAGTCACAGAGGCACAGAGTTTTTGCAGAAGCTCTCTGTGTGTCTCAGTGTCTCTGTGGTCTATTCGACTCGATAAATCTCCGGCACCACCTCGCCTGTCTTCACCCGCTCGACTGCTTTGCCCAGCGTGCGGCGCAGCAACACAGGCAGCACTTCCTTGCGATATTCGGCCGTGGCGCGATGCGGACTGGTGCGTGGCTTGCATTCGCTTAGCAAGACTTCAAGCACAGCCTCGATGGATTCCGAAGTGGCAGGCTTGCCGGTCAGGAAAGCTTCCGTCTGCTGGCAGCGGAACGGCGTCGGTGCAACCGGCGCGACAGCCAATGCGACCTCTTCAATCTGATTATCGATCACACGCACCTTCGTCGCGAAGTTCATGATGGGCAGCGCCACGCCCTGCGGCCGCATGATGCGCGAGGAAGCACTCGCTTCGTGCTCGCCTGTCGCTCGAAAGCGCAACGCGACCAGCACTTCGCGCGTACTATCCATGGCCGACTTGCCCGGGCCGAGGAACAGCGACGTAAATGGAATCCAACGTCGCCCGCTGAACGAAGCCACTTCGACTTCGGCGTCTAAAGCGTTGAGCGCCGTGGTTCCATCGGCCGCAGGCAAAGCGTGCGCGACATTGCCGCCGATCGTGGCGACGTTGCGCACTTGCGGGCCGCCCACCACGTAGCTCGCCTCGACCAGCGCCGTAGCCTTTTGATGCAGCAGCGGGCTTTCGACGATCTGGTTGTGGGTCACACCGGCGCCGATGACGATGAACTCCCCGTCTTCAAGGATCTCATTCAGCCCGACGATACGCGTGACATCAACCAGTGCTTCTATCGGATGCTCGTTGCCTTGCTGCAAATCGAGGATCAGATCGGTGCCGCCGGCCACCACGCGCGCCTTGCCCTCGTAGCGCGCCAGTAACCCCACGGCTTCATCAACCGAAGCAGGCAGATGGTATTCGCTCCAAAGAGGCATAGTTGTACCCCCGAATTCGATTGTGGAACTTAGGGATCGATAGCACTTTTCAGTGAACGAGGATGTTCACCGCCGCCGCGCGTCCGACGCACGACGACTACCGATCGAGGATGTTTAGATTATAACACGCCGGGGCAGGCCGCCCGTGTCCGACGCGAGGCGTCGGCGGGCCGCTTGGCGCGTGTGTCTGCCCTGGGTAATCCGGCACCCCTACGACTTTTCTTTCGTCACACCCGCCATCAACAAGCCCAGGTCTTCCGGCGTGGCCTCGCCGCGCTGCACGATGCCCACGACGTGACCTTCAAACATCACCGCAATCCGATCGGACAGCTCCAGAATCTCGTCCAGGTCTTCCGAGATCAACAGGATGGCTACGCCATTCTCGCGCTGCTCCAACAAGCGCTGGCGAATATACTCGCTCGCTCCGATGTCCACCCCGCGCGTGGGCTGAGCGGCGATGAGCACCTTGGGCTCGCGCGACAATTCGCGCGCCATGATGACTTTCTGGATGTTGCCGCCCGACAGGTTCTTGATAGGCGTATCCAGCCCCGGTGTTTTGACCGCGTACTTGCCGATGAGCTGGCGCGCATGCGCGTGCATGGCGTTGAAGTTCAAGAAGATGCTGCGCGTGAATCGCGGCGAGGCGTGATCGCGCAGGAAAATATTCTCTTCCACGGAGAACTCGCGGATCGCGCCGTCGCGCATGCGCTCTTCCGGCACGTAGGCCAAACCCAATTCAATGCGTTCACGCAACGAAGCCGCCGCAATATCCTGCCCCAGCAATTTCACCGTGCCCTGCGTCACCTTGCGCAAGCCGGCCAGACACTGCGCCAGTTCACGCTGCCCGTTGCCGGACACTCCCGCGAGACCCACAATCTCGCCGCCGCGCACTTCCAGCTCGGCGCCGCGCAGCGCTTCCGTGCCGCGATCGCCCATCGCATGCACATCGCTGATCTGCAAGCGTACCTCGCCCATATTGAGCGGCTGCGGGGCCAACGGCTTGATCTCGCGGCCGACCATCATCTGGGCCAGCTCGTGCCGCGTCACGCCTTTGGCAGGGCGCGTCTCCACCGAGCGCCCGTCGCGCAGCACCGTCACCCGATCGCTGATCGCGACAACCTCGTGCAGCTTGTGCGAGATGAAGATCAGCGCGTGGCCTTCCTGCGCCATGCGCTTGAAGGTCACAAAGAGATCGTCCACTTCCTGCGGCGTCAGCACCGCGGTCGGCTCGTCAAGGATGATCAGGCTGGCGCCGCGATACAGCGCCTTGATGATCTCCACGCGCTGCTGCTCGCCTACCGCCAACTGCCACACGTGTGCCGCCGGATCGATCTTCAGACCATAGGTCTTGGCTAGTTCCTCCACGCGCTTCGCCACCCGATCGAGATCGAGGCGCGGTTCACGCGTGGATTTGAGGCCCAGCGCTACATTCTCGGCCACCGTCAACGTGGAGACCAGCATGAAGTGCTGATGGATCATGCCGATACCCGCGCGGATTGCATCGGCGGGCGAGTGGAAGACCACCGGCTCGCCGTTGATGAGGATCTGGCCTTCGTCGGGCCTGTATAGGCCGTAGAGCTGGCGCATCAACGTGCTCTTGCCGGCGCCGTTCTCGCCGAGCAGCGCGTGCACCTCGCCCGCGCTCACATCAAATGTGACGTGATCGTTGGCCAGCACGCCTGGAAAGCGTTTGACAATATTGCGCATTTCCAGCCGCTGAATGTGGAGTTGAGGTGTGAAAGCCGCGTCGTTTGCCATACCATTCAGTTCCCCCTCTCCCGCCGGGGCGGGAGAGGGGTTAGGGGTGAGAGGTTACGGCTGCACTTTGATGCTGCCGTCTACGATACCTTTGACAGCCGCGTCAGCCGCCGCCTTTGCATCGGCCGGCAGTTGATAGCCCGAATTGAGACCCATCTTCAAGCCGTTGTTATTCAGGTGCAAGACAAAGGTCTCGCCGCCCAAATCGCCGGTCTTGATCTTGCCGATCAGGTCCTTTAGGCTGGGCACCCAATCGTATATCTGCGAAGCAACAACCAACGCCGGCGCGAGCGGGGCCTGATCGGACTGTGTGCCGAACCACAACACGTTGCCCGCTTCCTTAGCTGCACCGATCGAGCCGACAACCGACTGCGACGAGCCGGTGAGCACATCCGCCCCGCTGGCGATGTGTGCTTTGGCCGCTTCCGTCATCTTGGCCACATCCGAGAATGAACCGGTCCAGGTCTTGCTGACCTGCACGCTCGGATCCGTGGCGGCGACGCCCTGCGTGAAGCCGTCGATGCAGGTCTTGGCATCGCCCACTTCCACGGGGCCGGTCACGCCGATCTTCTTGGCCTTGGTCAACTTGGCCGCCACCACGCCGTTCACATAGCAGCCTTCCTCAGCCGCGGCGGTGTAGGCGGTGACGTTCGGCAAACCAAAAGTGTTCACATCTGTGCCCCACGCAAAAGCCACTTTGGGGAATTCCTTGGCAATTTCCTGAATGGCCGGGCCGTACTGCGAACCGTGCGCCACCACCAGGTTGAACCCCTGGGACGCATAGTCGCGAATGGCCGCCGTAGCATCCGGCACTTTGAACATATTCTCGGAGTACTTGAGTTCAAAGTTGGCCTCGCCGCCCATCTCGGTTTGGAGCGCTTTCAACGCGCTGTACATGGACTGGCTGAAGGCCATGTCGTTGATGGCGCTGGGCATCACGACGGCCACGCGGAACTTCTCGCCGGCTGCCGGCTGCGCGCCGCCGGACGGCTGTGCGCCCGGAGCGCACGCTGCCAACACTACCGCCACGAGTACGCATACAATCAAAGCAGTTCGAGTCTTCATCATCGTTTTCTCCTCTTGTGTGTAGTGGTTCAACCGCTGTGAAGCCAGGATCGACGATCGGGTTAGTTATGCGCCGCTCACCTCCGCCGTCAATTTTCACCACGTTCGAATGGTTTGTTGAGAGCCGCCGGCTGGCGCGCGCGGTTGATCGGGAACATCAGCACGACGATGGTGATGATGTACGGCAGCATATTCGCCAGGTCAGGCGAGATGCCCACCTTCGTCACTTGCATGAACAACTGCAGCGCGTTGATAAAGCTGAACAACAGCGCGCCGATGAGGATACCCATGGGCCGCCAGCCGCCAAAGTAGACCAGCGCCACGGCAATGAAACCCAGTCCGGCGGTCAAATTATCTTGAAACAGATTGACTAGCGACAGTGACATCGATGCGCCCGCAATGCCGGCCAATGCCCCGCCCAGACACACGCACACGTACCGCACGCGGTTGACGCTCACGCCCAATGAGTCGGCGGCAGCAGGATTCTGTCCGACGGACTTGATCTTTAAGCCCCACGTCGTCCGCTCGAGCACGAACCAGGCGATTGGGACGATGAGGAACGCGCCATATACCACCACGCTGTTCGTGAAGAACACTTCGCCCAGCACCGGAATCTGGCTAAGCCCCGGAATCGGGATCGGCTTGAAGCCTTCCACAGTTTTTACGGTGCCGATAGTGACCCGGAACAGCAGGCTGGATAAGCCCAGTCCAAAAATGAACAGACCGATGCCGCTGATACCCTGCTCGGCTTTGAGCGTCACGCTGATGACCGACATCAGCAATCCCATTAACAGCCCGACTATCGCCGCGGCGAGCAGGCCCAGCCACAGGCCGCCATCGCCCGGCATTTGCAGAGCAATGAAGAACCCGGTGTAAGCGCCCATCAGCATGATGCCGTCGACGCCCAGATTCACTACACCCGAGCGCTGCGCAAACATCTCGCCGATCGACGCGTAAAGATAGGGCGTCGCAAAGCGGATCGTGCCGGTGAGAATGCCAATGAGGACGACAGGCTGCAAGAGTTCGCTCATGCGGAGACTGCCTCCTCGACAGGAGCGGCCGGGGCTGCAGCCGTTGGGCGTGTCGCGCGGCGGGCCGCGCGGCGACGCGCGTAATACTGCGAACCGACGACAAATAGCACGACGAGGCCGAGCAGTACGTCGACGAGCGAAGACGGCACTTGCATAGCACGCTGCATCTTGTCCGCGCCCACCAATAGCGAACCAAACAGATACGAAGCCGGAATGGTGCCCAGCGGATGCAGGCCGCCGAAGAGTGCCGCCACGATACCGCTGAAACCATAACCGCTGGTGATGCCCTCCAGCAAACGGTGCTGCACGCCAATCACCTCGACCACACCGGCGAGGCCGGCTAACCCGCCAGCCAGCGTCAGCGCCAGCGCCTGATAGACCGGCACGCGGATGCCCGCATAGCGCGATGCCTCCGGGTTTAGACCGACCGCACGGATGCGATAGCCGATGGTCGTGCGCCACAGGAAGATGTAGACCACAAAGGCCAGCACCACCGCAAGAATCGCGCCAGTATGCAGCAGCGTCTGCGGCACGATTTTGGCCAGCCAGACAGCCTCGGGCAGTTCCTCAGACTGCGGCAAGAAGGTGCCTGCCGTCACTCCCGTCGCGTCCATCAGCGGACCTTTCAGCATGGCAAGGAGAATCTGCGTGGCCACCACGTTGAGCATCACCGTGCTGAGGATTTCATTCACGCCGAAGCGCGCTTTCAAGACACCGGGGATGAAGCCCCAGAACGCGCCCGCTAGAAAACCCGCCAACAGCGTACCGATGACGAGCAGCGCGTCAGGCAAAATGGGACGGAAGGCCAGGGAGAACCAGGTGGCCCCCAACGCGCCAAGGATAATCTGCCCTTCGGCCCCGATGTTGATGACACTGGCGCGGAACGCGATGCAGATGCCCAGGCCCACCAGCAGCAGCGGCGTCGCCTTGGCGATCGACTGCGTGATGCCCGATATCGTGCCGAACGCGCCCGCAATCATGGCCGCATAGGCTTCAAAAGGATTGACCCCCAGGAGCAGCAAAATCACCGCGCATACGGCCAGGGCAAAACCCAATGCCAATAGCGGCAACCCCACACTATAGGTGAGATTATTCCAATTTACACGACGATGCGGACGAGAAGCAGCGGGGGAGGAAGCTGGCATCATAGCCTCAAGTATAGTGATTTTGCTTGCAAAGGCAAATGAGGAATGACCCAAAAACGGGTGACCAATAGCACACCGGAACCTTCTCATTGTACAATATGGACATGAAATATACGACGCTAATCACCACGACCGAGCTTGGGCTGCATGTGTCCGATCCCGACTGGGCTATCGTTGATTGTCGCTTCGTGCTGGCCGATCCCGAACGCGGCCGGCTCGACTATCGGCATGAGCACATTCCCGGCGCAATCTATGCGCACCTCAATGAAGATCTCGCCGGCCCGATCGTGCCCGGCCACTCCGGGCGGCATCCATTGCCTTCGATCGAATTTGCCGCGCGGAAATTCTCACAGTGGGGTATCGATAGACGAGTGCAGGTGATCGCCTACGACGATGCCGGCGGCGCAATGGCCGCGCGTCTGTGGTGGATGCTGCGCTGGCTCGGTCATGACGGTGTCGCCGTGCTGGATGGCGGTTGGCCGAGGTGGCGCAACGAAGGGCGCGATGTGCGCAACGGCGTGGAATCCCGGCCAACCCGATCGTTTGTGCCGCAACCCCGATCGGATTGTTTGATCACGACAGCAGAAGTCGAAACGTCACTGCGTAGCGTCCCTCTGGGATTGCGAGGAGCGCCGTCTGCGACGAAGCAATCTCCACCGGATAAGGAGACTGCTTCGCAAACCGCGCTCGCAGTGACATCCACCTTCAAACTACTCGACTCACGCACCGCCGAGCGTTATCGCGGCGAGAACGAAACGATCGATCCGATCGCGGGACACATCCCCGGCGCCATCAGCGCCCCTTACCCCGACAATCTCAACCCCGACGGCACGTTTCGATCCGCTGCTGAACTCCGCGCGCGCTTCACTGCATTGCTGGGAGATACACCTGCCGATCATACCGCGTTCTATTGCGGCTCAGGTGTGAGTGCGGCGCACAACCTCCTTGCGTTGAAGCATGCTGGATTGGGCGATGCCAAGCTATACGTTGGATCATGGAGTGAATGGATTACGGATCCACAGCGGCCGATCGAGAAATGAAAAACTTCCGGAGGTTGTGTAACCTCCGGAAGTTTTGTCTATAGCAAGCAACTGGAGCCTGGCTACGGCCCGACGATGCGCCCCTCCACCACTGGCCCGACCGGCGAATTAGCAGTGACGTATCCGATGGCGACTTCCAACAGGTCGTCGCCCGGCTGCTGAACATTCGTACCTTGCGCGAAGATCGTGTACCCATCGCCGCCCGTGTACATGAAGTCATTGGTGACGAAGCGCACGGTATCTGCCGGCCCGATTGGCGTTTGCAGCCCATTGATCGGCGTCTTCCACATGCCTGTAACGACAGGGGTGAGGCCGTTGCAGGCATAGGTCACCTTCAGCCCGGAAATCTGCGGGAACCGCCCCGTCGCAATCGCGGGATTGCACTTCGGCGAGAAGCCATTCAAGAAGGCCTGCTCCAGTTGCGCGCCAGTCAGTGTTAGGATGACCGTGCGGTTACCGAAGGGCAGTACCGAGAACATCTCGCCCCACGTGATCTCACCGGGTTGTTCGCCGGCAGTGGGCGGGGTGTAGAGAAGATCGGCGCGCAAACCGCCGGAGTTGGTGTACGCTCCGTCTACACCCGGGTATTGCAGCCGCATCGCATCGGCAACCATGTTGCCCATGGCCGATTCAAAGAGGCGCGTCGGCGCGCGCTTGATATCGAACTGCTGCGTGCCGATGACCTTGTTGCGCAGCACGGCCGTCTTCGCGTTCGCATCGTCGACGATGGCCTTCACGTCGGGGCGCTGCGCCACGCCCAGATTCTTGGCGATGCGCGTCGCCGCACCGGCCCATTCTACGTCTTGACCATGAATGATCATCTGCACGACCGAGTAGCTGGCTCCCGCGTTCAGGCCCTCGGCCAGCAGGATATGGCCGACCATCAAGTTTGAGACGCGATGTGTGTGACCGGCCAGGATCACATCGACCGTCGTGTCCTGTATGGCCTCAGCGATCGTCATGATCGGCCCCTCCCACGGGACAGGCGAGATGCCGTCTACGGCGTTGCTGCCCCTGGCCGTGCCTTCATGGATCAGGACGATCTGCACTTTGACACCCTGCTGGCGCAGTTTCTCGGACTCGACCTTGATGGTATCAGCCTCGTCGAGGAACTTGAGACCCGCTGTGGCGCCTGCCTTCACGAGCTCGGGCGTGCTTTCCAGTTCGATACCGATGACGCCGATCCGCAGGTTGCCATAGTTAAAGACATGGGTACCCTGTACCCAATCCGGGTTTAGTCCGGTCGTTTCACTGATGATGTTGGCCCCCAGGAACGGGAAGAGCGCGCGCGCTTGCTGCCGGAGCAACCGCTCAACACCATAGTCGAATTCGTGATTCCCGTACGACGTTGCATCCAGACCCCAGGCATTCTCCACGTCGATGGCGGGCATATCTTCGAGCAAGCCCGAGTTCGCCGGTGAAGCACCGACGTTGTCACCGGAAGCGAAGAGGAACGATGTGCCTGGCAACTGTGCCGCTTCTTCATCAAACATCGTTGCCAGTTGTGCCGCCCCAGCGACCGGCACGTTGCGGCCGTCAAGACTGAAAGTCGTCTGTTCAAGTTGCCCGTGGAAGTCGGTCAAGCCGATGAGGGGCACGAGCGTGCGCGCTTCGCCGCCGCGCAGCAGGTCAAGTCGCACTAGGCCTTGAGAATGCTGAGGCTCAGGGATACGCATCAGATACGCAATGGTTGGCGCCAGGTCGATGGTGCGGATGCCCTGCGCGACAACATTGGGCTTAATCGCTTTGCCGCCGGCAATGAACGTGGCGCGCATATTGACGTTGGCTTCCAAGTTCTGCACATCCGGCACATAGCCGTGCTGGCCGAAGAAAGCCGATCGGGCCACCAGCGTGCCGGGCGTGGCTGCATCAAATTGATACGGCGGGTAAGCGAACACGACCAGATCGCCGGTTCGCGTCGGATGCGCCATATCGGCCGTGCTGTTCGCCCCGTTGGGGATGTAACGCGCTTCCGCTTTGGTGTACGCGCGATCGATCACTTTCCAACCTTCGGGCTGACCGTCGCGCGTCCAGTCATTGGGATCGCTCAACGCCAGGAAAGCGGCTTTGATTTGGGCCACTGTCGAAATTTCCTGTGTCGCGAGAATTTGAGTAAAGCCACCACCCGCAGGATCACGGCCGGCCAGGTTCAAGTAGATTTGAACCGTGCCACCAGCCCAGCATGCCTTAGCCTTGCCGATCGTCTCGCCCGTGGCCGGCCGGCAGTTGGAAGTCTGTGGCCTGGACAGCAAACCCAGATCGACAAGCACCTTGCTGGCGTCGATGGCTAGGAACTGCGGAGCAAAGCCGTGATCGGACGACACGAAGGTACTGGTGTTGTGCGGCATGAAGAGCTTCGCAAAACCCAGGGTAATATCAGCGCCCAGGTAAGCGCGCTTGATAAACGCCGTGCGCTGCGCCACGCGGCCATCGGGTGTGCCGTTGACCTGCACATCGTCATAGGCTGGATTGGGCGCGCCATTCGGAAGCTTGGGTGTGATCAACCCCAGGAATTGATGTTGAAATTCATCGGTCACCGGATAGCCCAACATCAGCAGGTCAGGCTTGTAGTTCTTGAGGATGTAGTAGATCAACGGAAGATGAGCGTTTTCCCAGCGCAGGCCCTGCTCCACGTACGTTTCCTCGCTGACGATGCCCGCTTCGAGCACTGCAAAATCAGCTGCCGTTGAGACCGGGAACTTCTGCGCCACATATTCGGCGAAGTCGCCGGTGAAGCCAGGTTCGGACCAACCGACCCAGCTGGCATTGGCGCGGGTCACGGAGGTGTGGAACAGGCGCACCTTGGACAGATTGCTCGTCAGCTCTTCGACCTTCACCAGCATACCCGCCGTCTTGCCATCCAACGCGCCGCCGCTGATTTTGACTTTCACATCGCCCCATTGGCCGCGTCGCAACGTGGCGACGGCGTTGGCGCCGTCTTTGGTCGGCGAGAAGAGCACGCGATTGTAGTTGAGCTTGCCATCGTTGGTCGAGTCGAAGAGGTAGGCGTTCAGCCCGTACTTGTCCGTACCGAAGTCGAGCACACGTAGGCGCATCTCTTTCGCCGGGCTATATGACTTGGGCACGTTGTTCCAGCCTGTCGCATCGACCGGGGCTGCGCCCGCGAAGGGAGCCTGACCCGCAAAACCGGCTGGATGATCGAACTGTAGTCCGAACGCTGCGACAAACGCTGCGTCGTCAGTCGCGCCGATGTAGTTGGTGGCGACCCCGCGTCCTGAAAAGAAACCGCGAAAGTCAACCGTCGGTCCGTTGATGACACCATTACGCCCACCAGCCCATTCGATCTGCGCGACCTTCTTGCCACCGCGTTCGGCCGCTTGCGCCAGCGTCTCGGCCTGCAGTACGCCGGGATCGAACGCTGCCGTGCGGCTGACAAAGGCCGCACCATTGATCGCGAAGGTATTGTTGGTCGAGCCGTGCACACCAGGCCACGCGCCGGTCGCCAGGCTGTACCAACCTGCGCCGGTATTCGGCGGAGCCTGAGTGAGCAGGCCGCCATCGGCCGCCTTGGCTCCGGTGCGCAACAGCATGCCCATGGTCGGCAATAGATGTTGACTGGCATATGCCTCGACCAAGTCCTGCCGCAGACCATCGGCAGCGAAGAAGATCACTGATTCGCGGTCGTCACCGCCATGTGCCCCGCTTGGCGACGCAACCGCAGGCGCTGCATTACCTGAGGCCGTGACCCGAGCGGCAAAGGCCGGTACTGACAATGCGCTCAATAGTAACCCGACAACTAAGATAATACGGAACATCTTGATCTTCATGTTTCACTCCTTGGCTGGGATTTTGGGAATCACATTTTCAAAATGCATCGAGCACGAGGAATCGACGCAGCTGGGCTGTTGGCTGTGAGGCTCACCCCCTTCTCTAGAAAAACACGGACTTTCTATGCTGGGACAAGAAAGCAATCGAGTGGAAGGATCAATCTGGTCGATGGCTAAACCGTATTATACACGCGAAAGTGCCGCCGGTTCTGTCACAAATGAGTAAGAGTTTGGTCGAAATTCGGTCAAAACATTCGCTCGCAAAGGATGAATGCCTCCCGGAGACAAAGATCGGCAGTTCAAGACCAACAGTCGGCAGTCACTTGAAACAATGTTCACACAAGCTCTCGCGACAAGAAACACACGCCCGCTGATCTTCGCGGTGAAGATCGGCGGGCTATTGATGAAGCGAGTAACCACGGACAGCACGGATCAAACGGGGAAGAAGTCTCGAATAACTCAGGGTTCTCCGTGCCCTCTGTGATGAATCTTTAGTGCACCGGCTGCGCGAACTGCTCTTCCTCCGTCGAGCCCTTCAACGCCGTAGTTGAGATGCCCTCACCCGTCACTGCAATCTGCACTTCGTCGAAGTAGCCCGCGCCGACGAAACTCTGATGCTTCGTCGCCATGTAGCCGTCCTTCTCCATGAGAAACTCGCGCTCTTGCACCATCTTCGAATACGCCAGCATACCCCGGCTGCGATACGCATGCGCCAACTCGAACATGCTCATGTTCAGTGTATGGAAGCCGGCCAGCGTGACGAACTGGAACTTGTAGCCCATCTCCGCCAGTTTCTCTTGAAACGTCGCCATCGTCTTCTCGTCGAGGTTGCGCTGCCAGTTAAACGACGGCGAGCAGTTGTAGGCCAGCATCTTGTTCGGGAACTTCTCATGCACGCCCTGCGCAAATTCACGCGCTTCGCCGATGTCGGGCTTCGCGGTCTCGCACCACAACATATCAGCATACGGCGCGTAGGCACACGCCTTGGCAATCGCATACTCGATGCCACCCTTTACGGTCCAATAGCCTTCGACGGTCTGTTCGCCCGTGGCAAACTTCTCGTCGACCGGATCGTTAATGGCACGGATGAGGTTCGCGCCCAGCGAATCGGTGCGCGCCACGATGATCGTCGGCACGCCCAGGACGTCGGCCGCCAGCCGCGCGGCGATCAACTTCGGCACGAATTCGTGCACCGTCACCAGCACCTTGCCGCCCATGTGCCCGCACTTCTTCAAAGACGACAACTGATCTTCCAGATGCACCGCCGCCGCGCCCGCTTCGATCATCGCTTTAATCAACTCGAACGTGTTCAACGGCCCGCCAAACCCGGCCTCGGCATCGGCCACAATCGGCGCGAACCAGTAAACATCATTCTTGTCCTGCATGTGCTGAATCTGATCGGCGCGGATGAGGGCGTTGTTGAGCTTCTTGATCACATTCGGCACACTGCTGACGGGGTACAGGCTTTGATCGGGATACATCTGCAGCGCGTCGTTGGCATCGCCTGCCACCTGCCAGCCGCTCAGATAGATGGCCTGCAGCCCGGCCGAAACCATCTCGACCGCTTGATTGCCCGTCAATGCGCCCAGCGCGCGGATGAGCGGCTCCGTGTGCAGCAAGTGCCACAGCCGCGTCGCACCCATCTCGGCCAGCGTGTAATGCAGCTGGATCGATCCGCGCAGCCGCACCACTTCCGACGCCGGATATTTCCGCACCACACCCTGCCAGCGCGGATTACTGGCCCAGTCATTTTCCAACTCGATGATCTGTTCTCGGTCGTGCATGATAGGCTCCTTAGTGCGATAGTGGAATAGTTCGATAGTTTGATAGTCGCGTAGCGCGTCCCTTGTCTACTTGCCTGCTTGTCTACTCCAAATATTCATAAGCCACCAACGTCAGAAAATCTTCAAACTGCTTTTCTGTTACGACGCGCTCAAAGACTTGCGCGGCTTGCGGAATCTTGCTGGCGGCAAAGTTGGCTTCACCGTATAGCTGGCGGATCTTTTCGATCTCCTGCGGCAGCAGCTGCTGCACCAACTCGACCGTTACTTTGCGCCCGTCGGCCAGCACACCGTTCGGTGAGTTGATCCACTGCCAGACTTGCGCGCGCGAAATCTCGGCAGTGGCCGCGTCTTCCATCAGGTTGTAGATCGCCACTGCGCCCGTGCCACGCAGCCACGATTCGACGTACTGCAATGCCACATTGAGATTGAGGCGCAGGCCCGCCTCGGTGATCTGCCCGCCCGCAATCGTGAAGTCGATCAACTGCGGCGCGGCGACTTGCACGTCTTCGCGCATCTTTTCTTTCTGATGCAGCTTGTCGCCCAGCACTTCGTCGAAGATCTCTTTCGCCACCGGCACCAGATCGGGATGGGCGACCCACGTGCCGTCGAAGCCGTCGCCCGATTCACGCAGCTTGTCTTCGCGCACTTTCTTCAGGGCGTTCTCATTCACGATCGGATCTTTGCGGCTCGGAATGAAGGCCGCCATCCCGCCGATGGCGTGTGCCCCGCGTTGATGGCACGTCTTGACGAGCAGTTCCGTGTAGGCGCGCATAAACGGCGACGTCATCGTCACCTGCGCCCGATCGGGGAAGGCGAAGTCCGGGCGGTTGCGGAACTTCTTGATGATGCTGAACATGTAATCCCAGCGGCCAGCATTCAACCCGGCGATATGGTCGCGCAGTTCGTACAGAATCTCTTCCATCTCGAACGCGGCGAGGATCGTCTCAATCAGCACGGTGACTTTGATCGTGCCACGCGGCAAATCTAATTCAGATTGAGCAAGGTTGAACACATCGTTCCATAGGCGCGCTTCTAGATGGCTTTCCAGTTTGGGCAAGTAGAAATACGGGCCGGTGCCTTTGCTCAACAAGCGCCGCGCGTTGTGGAAGAAGTACAGGCCAAAATCGAACAGCGAGCCGGACACGGGTTGACCATCGATCCACACATGCTTTTCGGTGAGATGCCACCCGCGCGGTCGGACGAGAAGCAACGCCACCTGGTCGTTGAGACGATAGACCTTATCGGGCGTTTGCAATTCGATCGTGCGCTCGATCGCTTCGCGCAGATTGAGGTGGCCCTGCAGCAAGTTGTCCCACGTCGGCGAGTTGGCATCCTCGAAGTCCGCCATAAACACATCGGCCCCCGAGTTGAGCGCGTTAATCAACATCTTACGCTCGGTGGGGCCGGTGATTTCGACGTGGCGGCGTTGCAGATCGGATGGGATCGGCGCGACTTGCCAGGATCGATCCGATCGGATGGAGGCGGTCTCCGGCAGGAAATCGGGCAGCTCACCCCGCTCGATCCTGATCTGCCGCTCGGCGCGCTTCTGCAACAGCTCGCGGCGGCGTGGATCGAATGCGCGGTGTAGCGTGGCGACAAAACTCAGTGCAGCGGGGGTCAGGACAGTCTGATACTCAGGTGTGATGGGGCCCGTGACGGTGACGCCCTCGGGCCAGCGAGGTTCAGTCATGCGATCGGCCTCCTCAGAGATGTGGCATTGCCGGCGGGAATGACGCAACGCGTAAACATTATAACGCAACTTGTCATCAAATTTCAAGAGGCAAATTTGGCGTATAATTCAGGCAGATCTTTCGGCAGGGGGACCCATGTACATCGTTCACGTCTTCGTCCACGTCAAGCCAGAACATCTGGAAGAATTCAAAGCGGCCACCGTCGCGAATGCGCAGAACAGCGTCAAAGAACCGGGCATCGCCCGTTTCGACGTGATCCAGCAGGCCGATGATCCCACGCGCTTCGTGCTGATCGAAGTCTATCGCACGCCCGACGATTCGGCGAAGCACAAAGAGACCGCGCATTACAATCAGTGGCGCGCAGTCTGCCAGACGATGCTGGCGGAACCACGCACGCGAATTGTGTACGGCAACGTGTTTCCGGATGAGCATGGCTGGGGATAATTGTTAGTCGTGTCATTCTGAGGCGCGGTCGTTCCGCAGGAACGCCGCGCCGAAGAATCTCTAGCACTGATTGCCTACGTTGAGGATCGGCAGAGAGATTCTTCGCTCGCTGACGCTCGCTCAGAATGACATGTGATGAGGTTATCATGCGTTTTGAATTCGCTACAGCCAACCGCATTCTATTTAGGCAAGGTGCACTGAAAGAAGCCGCGCCGATTGCCGCGTCATTCGGTCGCCGCGCGCTGATTGTCGTTGGTTCCACGCCCGATCACGTCACGCCGTTGATCGAACAACTCCGCGCGCAGGGTGTCACCGCCGTGACGTTCAGCGTGAGCGCTGAGCCGTCGATCGAGACTGTGCAGGCCGGGATGCAGGTTGCGCGCAGGAATGATTGCGATGTGATCATCGGTCTCGGCGGCGGCAGTGCGATCGACACGGGCAAAGCGATTGCGGCGTTGAGCGCCAATCCCGGCGATCCGCTGGACTACTTGGAAGTGATCGGACGCGGGCAACCCTTGCAGCACACGCCCCTGCCCTATATCGCCATTCCGACTACCGCCGGAACTGGATCGGAAGTGACGCGCAATGCTGTGCTGGCCTCGCCTGAGCATCACGTGAAGGTGAGCCTGCGCAGCCCGTTGATGCTGCCCCGCGTGGCGCTTGTCGATCCCGAATTGACGTACTCGCTGCCACCCTCGATCACGGCCAGCACCGGCCTCGATGCGCTGACGCAGTTGATCGAGCCTTACACGTGCAATGCGCCCAATCCGCTGGTCGATGCGATCTGCCGCGAGGGAATGCAACGCGCCGCCCGATCGTTGAAGCGAGCCTATCAAGCTGGCGGCGATGTGGCTGCGCGAGAAGACATGAGCATCGCCGCGTTATTCGGCGGGCTGGCGCTGGCGAATGCCAGGCTCGGCGCGGTGCACGGTTTTGCGGGGCCGTTGGGCGGATTATTCCCCGCGCCGCACGGCATGATCTGCGCTCGACTGTTGCCTTTCGTCGTCGAGGCGAATATCCACGCTCTGCAGAGACGCGAACCCAGGTCACCCCTGCTGCAGCGCTACGCCGAAGTGGCGCAACTGCTGACGGGGCGATCGACCGCCGGGGCGAGTGACGCGATCGAGTGGCTGCACCAACTCTGCGCTGATCTCAACGTCGCGCCGTTGTCTCAGTTCGGCTTGACGACTCAGGATATTCCAGCGGTCGTGGCTCAAGCGCAACAAGCCAGCAGCATGAAGGGCAATCCGCTGGCACTGACCACGGAAGAGTTAAGCGAGATTCTGCAGGCGGCAGTCACATCTTTTGTTTGACACTGCCCGCGACTTGTTGTACACTCAATTCACCGCTCAGTATGCCGTGAGTCGTGTGAAATCTGCCGTGAAGACCATCATTGTCACGGCCAATTAAACCTTAAGGAGACCTAACATGTACCAGCAGATCATCATCGTCGGCAACCTCGGTAAAGACCCCGAAATGCGCTACACCCCCAGTGGCACGCCCGTCACCAGTCTGAGCGTCGCGACCAATCGCAAGTACACCAGCAGCGACGGGCAAGTGGTCAAAGAAACCACGTGGTTCCGCGTCAGCGTGTTCGGCAAATCCGCGGAGACGTGCGCCCAGTATCTCAAGAAGGGCAGCGCCGTGCTGGTCGAAGGCCGGTTGACCCCGGACAAAAACAGCGGCGGCCCGCGCGTCTATCAACGCCCCGACGGCACAACCGGCGCGACCTATGAAGTCTTCGCCAACACGGTCCGCTTCCTCAGCAGCCGTGGCGAGGGTGGTCCCGGCCCGGCGCCCGTGCCCAGCGATGAAGATGTTCCTGTGGGCAACGAAGACGAGATTCCGTTCTAACTCACGGAACCTTGCGTGGATCGGTGTGGACTGGCGTGTAGCAAACCTATCTCTCACAAGGTTGAAGTGCGATCGATCGAGCCGTCTGCGTGCTGCACGTAGGCGGCTTCATTATTCTTTGCGCTGCGTTGCTAAGACCCGATCGGTTTTCCGGGCTGGCGCGGCGTGAGGTTATCAGGAGTGTGCCCCATGTCGAATCCACAGCAGCCACCGGCTAGTACCCCGCCGATCAACATCGAGTTTCCCGGCGGCCTGCCGGCCCAGTATGCCAACTTCGCGTTGATCATGCATACACCCGCCGAGATCATCGTGAACTTCGCCAGCATCATGCCCGGCATGCAGTCTGCGTCTATCCATACGCGCATCGTCATGACGCCGCTGCACGCCAAGATGATGCTCAACGCACTGGCGGAAAACCTGCAGAAGTACGAAGCCCAGTTCGGTGAAATCAAAATGCCCGCGGGCGGGTCGGGATTGGCCGATCAGTTCTTTGGGCATAACAAACCGCCGACGGGTTAGTTACGCATTACGCATTAATTGTTACTTATTGCTGCGGTTTTCTGTCGTGGTTAACGAGTAACAAGTAACGAGTAAAAGGCAAGGTACTCATGGACCACTTGGACACTATCATCGAAACGATTCGCACCACTTTCACGGAACGCAACGCCGCCCGCGATTTGACATTGAGTCGTTCGCGTGAACTGATCCGTTTCTGCTCGTTGACCATCCGCGCCGTGCATCGCGAGGAGTTTGCCGAAGCCGAACAGCTGCTCAACACAGCCAAGCAGGCCGCCGCCGCGATGAAAGCCGACATCGCCGCGCATCCCGAGCTATACTACACCGGTTACACGCAGGACTCGCTGAAAGAACTGACCGAGGCGTGCTGCGTGTTCGCCATCGTGCAGCACAAGCCCATTCCTGCGCCAGAAGAGATCGAGATCGACGAAGCGGCCTATCTCAACGGCCTGGCCGAAGCCGCCAGCGAACTCCGCCGCCGCGCGCTCGATCTGATCCGCCGCGATCGCGTGGACGAGGCCGAGCGCATGCTGACGGCCATGGACGACATCTACGCCCAACTTGTCACGATCGATTTTCCTGACGCGCTCACGGGCGGACTGCGCCGCACCACGGATACCTTGCGCGCCGTCCTCGAACGCACGCGCGGCGATCTGACTACGACGCTGCAACAGGAGAAGTTGCAGAAGGCGCTGCGCGAAATAGAGAAGCGACTGTAGTTGATGCAAAGTTACGACTACGCCCATCGATCCGGCGTTGAGACCATCACGTGGGAGCGCTTCGTAGAACTGTCTCGCACGCTGGTGGAGAAACTTGCGCCGTTTAACATCGACGCGGTGGTTGGCACAGCGCGCGCGGGTCTGTTCCCAGCGACCGTGGTCAGCCTCATGCTCCGCTGCGAGTTGTATCCCGCGCGAGTCAGTCGCCGCGTGAACGATGAGGTGAAGTTCCGGCACCCGCAGTGGATCGTCGATGTGGCGGCCGACGTGAAAGACCGGATCGTCACCGTGGTTGACGAGGTCGCCGATACGGGTGAAACGCTGGCGGTGGTGGCCGAGCGCGTCAAACAGCGCGGCGCCAAACAAGTGATCACGGCATCACTCATCACGCATTCGTGGTCTGATCCCATGCCGGATGTGGTGGCTCTCACCACCGACGCGCTCGTCCTGTTTCCGTGGGACGAGCAAGTGTACATCGACAGTCAGTGGCAGCCGCATCCTGAATTGGTTGAAGCGCTCAAGCACCAAGCGTAACCCTCACCCCACCCCTCTCCCAACGGGCGAGGGAGTTTGTTCGGGTGGTATTGTGTGGTGAAGATTGTCTGATACAGTAATTCGCGCCAGTGAAATAGGTCAATACGACTTCTGCGCCAAAGCGTGGTGGCTGGGCAGCATCGAAGGCGTGCAACCATCCAACATCCACGAGTTGCAGGCGGGCACTACCGCCCACGAACAACACGGTCGGCAGGTTCGCCGCGCGTCGCAGCTGCAGATGATAGCGATTGGGCTTGTAGCACTTGGCGTGATCGTTCTAGTGTTAGCCTTGTTTGCCGGATAGAATCCTGATGAGTGACAAGTGATAAGTGATAAGTGAATAGCAATCGGTAACTGTTCGCGCTTCACTCGTCACTCATCAGGGCGAAGCCTCCCTGTGGGACTCATCACTATGCTTCCCATCATCGCCCTACTCCTCATCCTCATCGGAATGCTGATTTTCTGGCTCAGTCGCCGAACGCAAGCGGAAGCGGGGCTGCCGGTCGGGCGCGTGATCTATTCCGACACGCGCGGCTGGCAAGCGATCGAGAAGCCGTTGTACTCGCGCCTCCATCGGCTCGCCGGCAAACCCGATTATCTGGTGCAGCAAGGCCGCGAGATTGTGCCAGTGGAAGTGAAATCGGCGCACGCTCCGGGCGACGGCCCACGCCGCAGCCACGTGCTGCAGCTGGCCGCGTACTGTCTGCTGATTGAAGAGACCTATCGGCAGAGGCCAAAATATGGTATCGTCAAATATACCGATCGGATGTTCGCGGTCGATTACACGGAGGCACTGCGCGCAGCACTGCTTGACGTGATCGCCGCCATGCGCGATGATCTGGCCCGTGGCGCGGCGGAGCGATCGCATGACGAAGCGGCCCGCTGCGTACACTGTGGTTATCGTCACGCGTGCCCTGAACGACTGGCCTGAAGCCATGCCCAACACCTTGAATCCTGCCAATGCCGATGAACAACTGCGCGCCGCGCGGCAGTCGCGTTTGCCGCCGCGGGATCAGCCGGCGCCGCGCCGCATGTTCTTGTTCAGCCATTCGCGTCTGGGCGCATCGCTGCCGTTGGCGCGGGAGATGGCCCTTCAGCTGCGCGCCGGCGGCATTACCGCCGAGATCGTCACGGACAAGGACGCACTGACGACGCAGACGTTCGAACCCGGTGATATGGTCGTGGCACTGGGCGGCGACGGCTGGATGCTGCACGCGGGACGGATCACCGCGGAAGCAGGCGTGCCAGTATTAGGCGTCAATCTGGGCCGCCTGGGATTCCTGGCCGAAGTGCAGCCCACGGAATGGCGCGGCGTGTTCGATCGGGTGTGCACCGGCGACTACTGGATCGAACAGAGAATGATGCTGCGGACGGAACTCTGGCGCGACGATCAGCACCTACAAAGTTTCGACGTGTTGAACGAAGTGGTGGTCAGTCGCGGCGCGGTCGTGCGCCCCGTCCGTCTGGAAACGCACATCGACGGCGGCTGGTTGACAACGTACGTGGCCGATGGTTTGATCATCGCCACGCCCACGGGCAGCACGGCCTATGCGCTGGCGGTCGGCGGACCGATTTTGCCGCCAGACTTGAAGAACATCCTGTTGATTCCGGTGGCGCCGCATTTGAGCATGGAACGCGCCATCGTTTTGGCACGCGGCTCCACCGTCACGGTGATTGTCCATGTGGACCACGAAGCCGTGATCAGCGGTGATGGCGCGATCGAGCACCCGTTGAACAACGGCGATCGAATCATCAGCGAAGCCGGGCCGCACAGCGCGCGCTTTGTGCGCACTCAGGACCCGAGTTACTTTTATCGCACGCTGATGGAACGCATGGGCAAGAACCCGGCGGCCGAGATGATGAAAAACCCTAATGCGTGATGCGTTCTGCGTAAAAGTCAACACGGCATTTTACGCATTACGCAACATGTACTACGTTCAAGGAACATTCATGAGCCAGACAACCGAGAATCATTTCTGCTATTATCATCCTAACACCCCCACCGAGCTGCGCTGCAACAAGTGCGGCAAATACATCTGCGTCAAGGACGCGCGACGCACGCCGGTGGGCTATCGTTGCAAGGGCTGCGTAAAGGAACAGCAGGATATTTACTTCACCGCCACACCCGTCGACTATGTGGTCGCGGCGGTGGTGTCGTTTGTGTTGTCGCTCATCGCTGCCCTGATCGTCCCGGCCCTGGGTTTCTTTGCGATCTTTGCGGCGCCCATCGCCGGTGCCGTCATTTCAGAAGGTGTCCGCCTCACCAACCGGAAGCGGCGCGGCCGCTACATCTGGGCGGTAGTCATTGCCTGCATGATCATCACGGCCGGCCTTCGTCTGATCACCATGCCGGAAGTCGTCTACGCTCTCAGTTTTGGCGTGCTTGAGCCCATCGTCTTTACGCTGATCTGGATGATCGTGTATCTTGTCATCGCCGGCGGCATCGTCATCGCGCGGCTGCGCTTCCTGAAGATCGGCTGATCACTTTCCATCATGCTCGCTGAACTCACCATCGTCGATTTTGCCATTATCGATCGCTTGCGCCTGCAACTCGCGCCGGGCTTCAACGTGCTGACCGGTGAGACGGGCGCGGGCAAGTCGATCATCATCGACGCCGTCGGTCTGCTGTTGGGCAGCAAGGCCGATAGCGATGCCGTGCGCGCCGGGTGTGATCGCGCGCTGGTGGAAGGCGTTTTCAATTTGCCCGCGTCGCCCGAACTGCGCGCCCTGCTGATCGAAAACGATCTGGGGAATGACGATGATCCCGATCGGTTGTGGTTGGCCCGTGAAACCCGATCGGGCGGCCGCTCGACCGCGCGCGTCAACGGCCGATCGGTGCCGTCGAGTTTGCTGCGCGAGATCGGCGATCTGCTGATCGACATCCACGGGCAGAGCGAGCATTTGTCACTGCTGCGTTCGCGCGAGCACGTGAACCTGCTCGATCGCTATGCGGGCACGTGGGAACAACGCCAGGCTTACGCCGCCCTCGTCGCGCAATTGCGCGAAGTGCGACGTGAATTGAACGACCTGCTCAAGAGCGAAGCCGAACTGGCGCGCCGCGCGGACATGTTGAAGTTCCAGATCGAAGAGATCCGCTCGGCCAGGTTGAAGCCCGGCGAGGACGACGAACTTTTCATCGAGCAAAAGCGGTTAGCCAATGCCGAGACATTGGCCGCTCTCGCCGACGATGCTTACACGGCGCTCTACGAAGGCGACGGTGAAACTCCGGCGGCGCTCGACGCGTTGGCCAAGGCCCAAAAAGCAATTGCTGGCCTGGCCAAGATCGATCCGAAATTTACCGAGCATGGCCGCACCATCGATTCGGTGACGGCGCAGATCGACGATCTGGCGCACGAGGTGCGGCGTTACCATGAAGCAATCGAGTATTCGCCCAAGCGCCTGGATGCCGTCGAAGATCGACTGGATCTGATCAAGCGACTGAAGCGCAAATACGGCGCGACGCTTCCTGAAGTGAGCGCGTTTGCCGAACGAGCCGAGCAAGAACTCGGCACGCTGGAGCATTCTGGCGAACGGATCACCGAACTGCGTGAGAAAGAAGATAATTTGCTGCATGAGATCGGTCGGGCCGGGAAAGAATTATCAGTGGCACGCAAAGCCGCTGCCGAGAAGTTGTCCGCAGGCATCGAGATCGAACTCAACGATCTGCGCATGGCAGGCGCGCGCTTCGCCGTCGATCTGAAATGGGAACCCGCCGAGAATGGCGCATACGCCAACGGCCAGCGTGTGGCCTTCGACAGCACCGGACTTGATCGAGTGGAGTTCCTCGTCGCGCCGAATGTCGGCGAGGGATTGAAGCCGCTGGTGAAGATCGCGTCGGGCGGCGAGACGGCGCGTCTGATGCTGGCGCTGAAGACCGTTCTCTCACGCGCCGATCAAACTCCGACGTTGATCTTCGACGAGATCGATCAGGGTATCGGCGGGCGTGTCGGCTCGACGGTGGGGCAGAAGCTGTGGGGCTTGAGCCAGAATCATCAGGTGGTGTGCATCACGCATTTGCCGCAGTTGGCCGGTTACGGCGACGCGCACTTCAAGGTGGACAAGGCTAGTGAGGGGGAACGCACGATCACGCATGTCACTCCGCTGAATGATAAAGCGCGCGTGGATGAACTGGCGCAGATGCTGGGCGCCAGCGGCGACGGCGCGATTAAGAGCGCCAAGGAAATCTTGAAGAATGTGGCAGCAGAGAAGAACACGGCGGTTGGTAGTTAGCGGTTGGTCGTTGGTTGCTGGCAATTGATCGTTGCATACTGCGTACTTCATCGACGCAACCAGAATGCAAATACGTGTCATTCTGAACGAGCGAAGCGAGTGAAGAATCTCTGCCACGCCAGCGCTCGATGCTGCTCAAGTAGGAGATGCTTCGCTACGCTCAGCATGACATCCTAAACCGACATTGTCAAATTACTCATCATGCCTAATCCATCCCTCGGCACCCTTACTTTGATGTCTTCCGGCGAAATGTCGGCGCGGCTCAGCCCAGCGCATCGCGCAGTGCTGACGCGCATCGACGAACCGCTGCGCGCGATCTTTCTCGATACACCGGCGGGCTTTCAAGAGAATGCCACGGCGCTGGCTGAGAAAGCCGCGGAGTACTTCACGCACAATTTGCAGCAGCCACTGACGATCGTTTCATTCAAGTCAAAGAAGGACGTCACGTTGGAGCAGATGAACGAAGTTGCTGCGCAGATCCGATCGGCCAATTATATATTCGCCGGGCCGGGCAGTCCCACCTACGCCGTGCGGAACTGGATCGGCACACCCATCGCGGATGCGTTCGCCGCGCAGTTGCGATCGGGCGGGCATCTGGTCTTCGCTAGTTCGGCGGCCATAGCGATGAGCCGCCATGTCGTGCCTGTGTACGAACTCTACAAAGCCGGGCACGATCCATACTGGGTGGACGGGCTTGATCTGCTGGGGCCATTCGGACTGGAACTGGCGATCATGCCGCACTGGAACAACAGCGAGGGCGGCGCAGCGTTTGACACGCGCTATTGCTTCATCGGCAAGCGGCGCTTGAAAGCGATGGAGGATTTGCTGCCGGAGTCGGCGCGCATGATCGGGCTGGACGAAAACACCGCCGGCGTGATCGATCTGGCGGCGCAGACGTGCGAGGTATTTGGATCAGGACGCGTGATGCTGCGACATCAGGGACAAGAGCAGTCATTCGCGTCCGGAACGAAATTCGATTGGCAAGCGTTCCAGTAACGCGAAGGGCAATCCGGTAAGTTCGGCAGGATAAGTCATTCCCGGGTGTTTCCGGCGGGAATCCAGCATTCAAGCGACGCAACTTCACCGATCATCAAGTTGGATGCCCGACAATAGCACTCGGGCATGACGGTCGTTGCGAAAACGAAGAAGCCCGGTCAACGCCGGGCTTCTTGATTGTCGAACGATTAACGCCGTCGATTGGCAAGGGTGAGGTAGTACAGCAACGTTAGAATGGCGGTGACGGCCGCGGCCACGTACGTCATAGCGGCGGCAGTCAAGACTTGACGCGCGCCGGCCGCATCTCGTTCGTCGTGAATCAAGTTCGATTCGCGTAAGAGGACCAGCGCCCGGCGGCTCGCATCAATTTCCACCGGCAGAGTGATGACGGTGAACAAGACCATCACGCCATAGAACAGCGCGCCGAGGTAGATCAAGCCTGAAGTCCGCAAGATGAGGCCGAGGAAGATCATGACGTACGCAATCTGCGGGCTGAACCGTATGGCAGGAACCAGAAAGTTGCGCAGCGTGATCAAGAACGAAGACTGCTCGTGTTGTTGGGCATGCCCCAGTTCGTGCGCCACGATCGCCATGGCCGCGACTGATGGTTGCGAGGCCACACCCTCCGAAAGGCTGACCGAGTGCGTGCGCGGATCGTAATGATCAGTCATCTGGCCGCCGATGCGCTGAAAGCGAATGGTCGATCCGGCCAAGCCAGATTGACCGGCTGCCTGCACGGCCTTGGGCGCGTTCACAAAATCGCCCAGCGGGGTGCGATCGACAATCGCCTGCCCCACTTGCGACCCGGTCATGTTCACCTCGTTGCGCACGCCGCTCCACTTTTTGTAAGCGGAACTCACATACAACTGCGCGCCGCCGGAAATGACCAGCGTGACGATCATCAGCAACAAGTACATCGGATCAAAATAGAACATCATGGTATTGAACCTCCTGCTCCATAGGCCAACGCAGGTTGACACGGTTGGCCGCTATCTCTATTCTGATTCTACCGCATCGCCCTGCCCTTGTCGATTGCGCTCATACCAGGAACGTCTCGAACTGCCACACGTCTTCAGCGGACGGTCGCGGACGGGCGAACTTCTCGAACGGATCGAAACGGTTCTGCAGCGGGGTCCAGTCAGTGCGCGCTGAAGGACAAGGACCAAGATACGGATTCGCCACTTCCAGAATTTCATGGTGCGGCAGATCGTCGGGCACGCACAATCCGCGGCGCGGATTGCGGATTATCCACACGACCGCACTCAGCACCGAGGCGGCCACTTGCAGCGTCGTGGCATTCTGATGCTGCACCAGTTGGCGCGCCTCGTGAATATCCAGTTGAGATCCGATCCACCAGCCGTTCAGTTCATGTCCCAGCAGCAGCACGCCCAGTTCGTCCATGCCGTCGGTGATCTCGTCGTTCATGATGCGCCGGTTGGGCTGTAACTCATAACCGCGCATCTTCAATTCGGTCAGCGAAGCCAGCGCCGCATCGGTCGGCAGGTAGGCGTAATACACGGTCGGGCGATAGATTGGGCGCTCGCCATCCCACACCGTAAGATGATCGCTGATCGTGAACGCTTCGCCGTGGCGAATCACCATGCCGATGATCTCGCCACCCTGAGGAACCCATGAGCGCACCAACGTATTCAGGCCCATCTGCGCGAGACAGATCTGATGGCATGGGCCGTATTGATGGGTATGTGCGTAGCGCGGCAGACGTTTTTCGTGCGTGCCCCAGCCCAGCTCTGCAGGCGCGACGCCTTCTTCGTGCAGTCCCGCGATCGACCAGGTGTTGACGAATTCGTTCACCGCTTTGGGCTGGCCGCTGATCTGAGTATCACGCTCCGAGATGTGGATGACTTTCACGCGGGTCAGCATGGATAGCCAGGCATAATTATGATCGGCCAACGCGCGTTCCAGAGATTCGCGTTTCTTGCTGCGCGTCAGGGTCGGTAACATGGCCTGCGCGATGTCCTCCAATCCCACTTTGACCCAATGGCTGACCAGACCCGGATTCGCGCCGTGCTCCACCACCGCCGTTGGCCCGGCTTCCGACCAACTCCGCACGCGTTGGCGCATTGCCATGTGCCGCACGTACAACGTCCGATCGGCCGGCGGGATCGATCCGGCATCTTCGTAGGGATCCCACACCTCCACCGAGGTGTTGATGTACAGGACGTTGTGATCATGGCACCATTGAATGATCTCACCGGCATCGATGTTCCAGGCCAGATCGATCAGCAAGTCACCCGATCCGACATGTTGTCCCAGCAGCGCGGGCAGATTGTCAGGCCGCACGCGATCTTGCACATAGCGCGCCCCGGCCGCTAAGGTCTCCGGGATCAGGTGACGTCGATCTTCAAAGTCGAGGATCGTCAGCCGCGAGAAATCCATCTCGAAGTGCCGCAGGATCAAGAGCTGCACACACTGCGACACCGAACCGCAGCCCAGAATCAAGACGTGTCCGCTAAATGGAATCTTCATGGATCTTGCTCCGGATATGAGCGGGTTGAATATCGAAATTTGATGACAAGGAAACGAAATGGCTGATGTGCTTGTGAACACATCAGCCATTCAGAGCGGGAGACGGGATTCGAACCCGCGGTCTTCTCCTTGGCAAGGAGACGCTGTACCACTCAGCTACTCCCGCGTAACCGCCGACTTGCTTACGCCTCGGCGGTTCAGTGCCGAGACGCAGGATCGAACTGCGGACACCGCGATTTTCAGTCGCGTGCTCTACCAGCTGAGCTATCTCGGCGTTA
>Ga0209254_10000198_pt1 | contig 43336 bp, 43 predicted proteins | sample FrelakmetDIP11DI_FD_187148 | JGI IMG/M metagenome (GOLD analysis project Ga0209254, IMG submission 187148) | Freshwater lake sediment microbial communities from the University of Notre Dame, USA, for methane emissions studies - DIP11 DI (SPAdes)... | ecosystem: Environmental > Aquatic >... | reverse complement strand
CTATTATTCACGCTTGGTCTGGACAATACCGACCAAGACGTGGAAGACGTCCTGACAATCCTTCCTCCAATAGTTCAGAGACTGCGAGACATGTCTCCGCTCTACAAGAAGACTGTCAAACTTAAGGCTACCGGATAGTCTCGTTGCTGATTGATGGTTGCAGGATCAAGGGAAGTTTTTTCCATACAGGCAGTTAACTCGGCCTGCTGTTCATAAATAACAAGGTCGAAACTCGTAAGGGGGTGAATATATGTATAATGAAACAGTACTGGATCACTTCAAGAATCCGCGCAATGTCGGAGAAATTGACGATGCCGACGGTGTAGGTGAAGTGGGTAATCCGGCTTGCGGCGACATAATGGCTTTCTATATCAAGGTGAAAGGCGATGTTTTGCAAGACGTCAAATTCAAGACCTTCGGTTGTGGAGCTGCCATTGCAGTATCAAGCATGGTGAGTGAGATGGCCATAGGAAAGACTCTTGATCAGGCCATGAAGATAACCAACAGCTCCGTTCTGGAGGCACTCGAGGGATTGCCCAAAAAGAAGCACCACTGCTCGAACCTTGGAGCCGATGCCCTCCATAGGGCAATCGAGGACTATAGGGCCAAACGACAGGGAACTGAATTCCAGAAACCAGCGGATGGACCGGAGGTATGCTCCTGTCCCGTATGTGACGTGACTGATCCGGAGGAAGCTCCCTATTGCTCCTCCGTGTGCGACCGACAGGCCAAGTAATCCAGTGGCATTAAATATAATGCAGTGTTGAGGGGACAGCCCAGTCCGAGAAATTGTTATAAAATTTGACAACAACCCAAGGCGAAAGTGAAGACCGAGTTCTCACCTTTCGCCTTTGTTATTCATGTGAGGAATGGTTAAGGCGCGCAAAGGCCGATCTGGCTCTTGCCCGGACGCCCCTTCCGGAAGGCGCCCCTTGTACGAGGATTTGTCCTTTCATGCCGTCCAGAGAGGGCTTATGCCAAGAGATTGGAAACCATTTAACTCGATGGGAGCCGGAGCAGAGGAAATTCGCATTCATGTTGTAGACGACTTTCCGAAGGCTTTCAACACAGACTACACCTGTTTTGTAGTCCCCCCGCCATTGGATGAGAGTGAGGCGAGGCGTCAAAAAAATAAATCTTTTTTGAAATTACCATTTAATATATTGACGTGTTAAATTAGTATGTTATTATTACCATCTAAAATAAAAATTCGATAATTATAAATTTGTTTATTAAAAAACCTTGACAACATTCTTATAACATGGTTGTTTCTCTTCCCAGCGATAAACCAAACCTAATCCTTCCTTTGGCCCGTTTCCGAACGGGCTTCTTTTTTGTCCCAAAAAAAATCAAGACTGACTGCGTGTGTAAACCAGACATCTTTGAAAAGTTAAACTCGTTGCGACAAAGGTGGTTTCCTCGGTCAGACAAGAGTTTTCACCTTCCCCAAAAGTATTTAAACGGTTATAATTGGCGCAACAGGCGAGCATTTTTCTGGAATGTGTCCGGGTGTCCACCAAAAGGCCCCGGACATCATTCAACATCTATTAAGGGCCTTATTACCGATATCCTTCCGGTAATGAACGCCTTCCCACCGGATTCTCTCTGTTGCCTGGTAAACTCTTTCAATTGCCGGCCCGATTCCCAAAGCTTTGGCTGTTACTCCTAGTACGCGGCCGCCAGTCGTGATATATCCATCCGGGCCGAGCCCAGTGCCGGCATGAAAGACTTTGACTCCCTCCACCGCGTTGGCTTCGTCAATGCCAGTAATCCTTTTGCCTTTCTCATACGAACCGGGATAGCCATTTGACACCATGACCACGCAGACTGAGTCTTCCGGGAACCATTCAATTTCCTTGTCTATCAGAGACCCTTCAATAGCAGCCATCATGAGAGGCACCAAATCGCTTTTCATTCTAAAAAGGAGTGGTTGAGCCTCCGGATCCCCCATTCGGACGTTGAACTCCAGGGCTTGGGCTTGCCCATCCTTGATCATAAGGCCTGCATAGAGGAATCCAACGTAGGGAGCGTTTTCCTTTTCAAGGGCCTGGACAACGGGAATCATGATTTCTTTCATGATTCGTTCGTGAAGCTGAGGGGTCACAACAGGTGCAGGGGAATACGCGCCCATTCCCCCGGTGTTGGGGCCCATGTCGCCGTCGAAAATCGGTTTGTGGTCTTGGGAACTTGCAAGGGGAAGCACGGTCTTCCCATCTGTAATTGCGATAAATGATGCTTCTTCCCCTTCCAGGCATTCCTCGATGACTACCCTGTTGCCGGCATCTCCAAAAACCTTTTCTTGCATTATGATAGTAAGCGCACTGAGGGCTTCGGTTTTATCCCGGCAGACAAAGACACCTTTGCCCGCTGCAAGGCCATCGGCCTTTACCACGATTGGTCCTGATATTCCCTTCAAGTAACGGGAAGCCAGAGAGAAGTCATCAAAAACTTCGTACCCAGGGGACGGCACCCCGTATTTCTGCAAAAGGTTTTTTGCGAAAACCTTGCTGCCTTCGAGAAGGGCAGCATTACCTGACGGCCCGAAAACCTTCAGTCCGCCTGAACGACATAAGTCTGAAAGACCTGCTACGAGAGGCGCCTCAGGCCCAACAACTATGAGGTCGACCCCTTCAGTCGAGGCCAATTTCAAAAGACCTGTTGCATCATCGGAAGATACGGGGGCGAGCCTGCATTTTGGTTCCGCTGCTATGCCGACATTTCCCGGTGCAGCTATGATTTCCGTCACAAGGACTGATTGTGCAATCTTCCAGGCGAATGTATGTTCACGTCCCCCTGAGCCGACAACGAGAATTTTCATCGCATATTTCTCCAGAGTATCACTAGCGCCAGAGGCCTTTTTTTTCTCTCTTGGCCTCCAGTTCCAGTTCTATATAGGGCCTGATGTCAAATCCCTGTTCTTCGCGATCGATTTCCGCCATGCCCAACCTGATCAGTCTTGCGTTGATATCCTCCCCGGAAAGGAACACGAAGCCCTCTATAGGGCCTTGCGGTTTCTCACGCACTGGTTTCATCCGAACCCATTTAGCCTCGAGAGCCTTGGTAAGGAATTCCTTTGCCGCTTCTTCCTGAGACTGGGGAATGCGCAGACCGGCCAACTGAATCTGCACGACGTTCCCAGAACCTTTCAGGCTCATGTTTTTGCCGTCTATTATTTTATTGACTCTCCACAGATATTCTCCACCCTCGGTTGGGGGGCGGCTCGCCATGTAAAGATATACGACCAATAGCAGGAAGATGGCCCCTAACGAGACCCAGATCTTCCATTCTTTCTCCAGACGTAACTTAGCCATGCGGGATTCTCCTCAAGGGGATGGAACAAGGCAAGGGAATTGCTATAACCACGGCTCGGCACCAAGCTGTAAACAACTCTACAGAATCTTTTTCATGCGGAGCAACTTTGGATGTATTGAGAAAAGTGAATCGGACCCGGGCATCTTCACTTATCCTCCGCTTCGATTCTTAATTTCTCAGTTTCTAACCGGAAAATTTCTTCGGCCTTTGCAAAATCCGGCCCTATATACAGGTGATTCAGCCTTGCGTCTTCAGCTAGGCGGACAATTACCGTGTAGTCGTCGGAATCGAGCCTTATGAGTCTCACGAAAGAGCCTCGAATGCCTTCAGCGTGTTTGGCTATTTGGAACATCCACTAAATATAGCATATGTTCTACCCAATAAGGGTCAAAATTGCGATTGCGACAATTACTGCGTAGTCATGGCTCCTTGAATAGGTTATATTATCGGGTGATAGGGAACCTCGACCGTGAAGAGGGTGATTTCGTATGGACAACGAGTTGATAATAGAAATTCAGGACCTGACAAAAGATTATTACGACGGGGGCAATGTAATTCAGGCGTTGAAAGCTGCCAATATCAATATTTTCAAAGGTGAGATGGTTGCCATAATGGGCCCATCTGGATCAGGCAAATCGACGCTCCTCTATGTTCTCGGTCTACTTCATCCCCCCACCTCAGGGGTTTACCTATTCAAGGGCCAGAATATTCTCAATTTTTCAAGGGAAGAACAGGCGATCTTCCGTAACCGGGAGCTGGGTTTTGTGTTTCAAAGCTGCGATCTTCTCGCTAATTCAACGGTTTTTGAAAACCTGGAATTGCCTCTTATCTATGCAGAATCGGACCGGAGTGTAAGGAGAAAAAAGATACTGGATGCCCTGGGGCGTGTCGGCCTGTCCCACAGGGTGGATCACTGGTCCAATCGTCTTTCAGGAGGTGAACGCCAGAGGGCAGCCATAGCGAGAGCACTCGTGAACAACCCCTCCCTGATCCTGGGAGATGAGCCCACCGGCCAGCTTGACCAGAAGAACACCGAAATTGTCGTAGAGCAGCTACGGGAACTTGCCAAGCAAGGATTCACCGTGATTCTGGTAACCCACGAAGAAGAGATCGGAGATGCTTGTGACCGAGTAATCCGTATACGAGACGGCTCAGTAGTTTCGGATGGTTTCGAAGATACTGAGAACATAACGGATGAAACGCTCCGCGAGCGTGTGGCTGTCATCGCCCCGTAGAGATAAATTCTATACAATTCAGCCGTGATGGAAGAAAGATATCAATCCACTTCGCGAGACCCTGTCCTGCCATGTTACCTGTTTGAAGGCGAAATGCTCATAAAATGCCTTTTTACAGACCTGGGGCTGACTGGCGTGCCGGAAGCCGAGAAGCTCATGTCAGCTACCCGGGAACTCAGGACAGCGAATAATATTCCGGATGTCTTGCTGTTTCTGACCCACCCCAGGACTGTGGCTTTGGGGATACGCGATAGTCCGGCCTGCTCGCCTAAAGACCTTCTGGTAAGTGCGAATCGGTTGAAAGAAGAGGGGATTGCACTGACACGGTCCGTCCGGGGAGGAGGCATCACCTACCATTGGCCCGGCCAGGTGGTGTGCTATCCAATTCTGGCATTGAGGCCGGGAGAGCGAGACTTGCCGGGATACATGCGTAAACTTGAGGAAGTGGGAATCCATACTTTGAGACGTTTTGGACTGGAAGCTGCTCGTCGGAGGGACAGCGCCGCCCATTTGGGTTTGTGGGTTGACGGCTGCAAGATTGTTTCCATGGGGGTCCGTGTATCCAACTGGATAACCAGCTTCGGCTTCGCAATCAATCTCAACGGTGACCATTCAGCGTCGGCTTACGTGAAACCTTGCGGTCTGGAAGGGGTCAGGCTGGCTACGATAGAAGAGACCCTCGGTTGGGCGCCTTCGAGAGATCAGGTCATCCAGGCTATCAAGGAGAGCTTTGTTTCTGTATTTGGTAGAAAGTTCGAGAGAACGCCTGGTTGTTTCTTCAGAATGCGCTCTTCCCAAAAGGGATCGGCCGACGAAAACTAAAGGAATTGAGATGGAGCACATGAATTGCAAGGATCTCATACAGGTAATGCAACCTGACGGCCGGTTAGACGAGTCGGCTGTGATAGGGGTCTCCGGGGAGGAGATGCATCGGATGTATCGCCTCATGGTGTTTACTCGGTTGTGGAATGCCAAAGCATTGAGCCTTCAGCGTCAGGGTAGGATGGGAACCTTGGCATCGGTCAGGGGGCAGGAAGCTGCAAATATCGGTATGGGCTTGGCTCTCGGACCAGGAGATTGGTTTTGCCCTTCGTTCCGTGAATACGGCGCAATGTTCGTTCGGGGGGTTATGCCTAAGGATCTCTTTTCATTCTGGGGCGGAGACGAACGTGGGGCCAGACCTCCCGAAGGTTCGCGCGTCTTACCCGTATGCATCACGGTGGGATCCCACCTGTGTCATGCGGTGGGAATAGCCTGGGGAGCAAAGATTAGCAACGAACGGATCGCTGTGCTCTCGTGTTCTGGGGATGGTTCCACGTCCCAGGGAGATTTTCACGAGAGCCTCAATTTTGCAGGAGTTTTCAAGCTGCCGGTGGTGTTCGCAATTCAGAATAATCAATGGGCCATTTCAGTACCCTTGGACAGACAGACCGCATCTGAGACTTTGTCTGAGAAGGCCGCAGCATATGGCATTGACGGTGTTCGCGTTGACGGCAATGATGTGCTCGCCGTGTATCTTACCATAAAACGACTTCTCGACGCAGCCAGATCAGAACATAGACCGGCACTCGTAGAAATGGTCACGTACCGGATGGACGACCACACAACCTCAGACGATGCAAGTCGTTATCGTACTGAAGAGATGGTTTCACCTTGGAGGTCCAAAGACCCCATTGACCGTATGCGCAAGTATTTGATCGCGAACCGGGGGTGGAACGATGAAAGCGAGACCAATATGGTTTCAGAATTGACCGCCCAAGTGGAGCAGGCGGTAAAAGATTACGAGGCAGCGCCGCTCCCGCAGCCTACCGACATTTTTAACCACATGTACGCCGATACGCCCTGGAATCTGGCAGAGCAGAAGGAAGAACTGCTAAGGCATTTGGGTCGGTCGGAGAGGTGAGGCATGGCACGCTTATCGATGGTTGAAGCAATCAACGCTACACTGCACGAGAAGATGGCCAAGGACGAGAGAATTGTCGTCATGGGTGAAGACGTGGGCGTGGACGGCGGAGTCTTCAGAGCGACCGTCGGCCTCATAGAAAATTACGGCTCAACGAGGGTTATCGATACTCCTCTTGGGGAGAGCGCTATCGTGGGTGCAGCTATAGGCATGGCTATTTATGGGATGAGACCCATTGCTGAAATCCAGTTTGAAGGTTTCATGTTCAAAGCCTTTGATCAGGTTTACAGCCATGCCTCCAGGATGCGACACCGATCTCAAGGTCTTTACGGGGTTCCAATGGTGATTCGCGCGCCTTACGGGGCTGGTGTAAGAGCCTTGGAGCACCATTCGGACGCGCCTGAAGCCCTCTTCGCTCATGTCCCCGGCCTAAAAGTGGTCATCCCAGCAACCCCCTCGGATGCAAAGGGACTGCTCAGTTCATCAATAGAGGACCCGGACACCGTGATCTTCCTTGAACCCAAGAGGCTCTACCGCCTTTTCAAGGAAGAGGTCCCCGACGGTGACTATTGTGTGCCTTTGGGAAAGGCCAAGATAGTAAGAGAAGGCAAAGACATTACTTTGGTCACCTATGGCGGAATGTTATCCATTTGCGAGAAAGCTGCGCACCACGCTGCTTCCGAAGGTGTAGAGGCGGAAGTCTTGGATCTGCGAACGGTCTGGCCGTTTGACGTGGATGCCATCGTTGCTTCGGTGAATAAGACGGGACGTCTGGTGATTGTCCATGAAGCCCCGCGCTCCTTCGGGGTGGGAGCCGAGATAGCGGCAACGGTTGCGGAACGCTGCCTGTTGTCCATGTTGGCACCCATAAAGCGGGTCACCGGGTATGATGTGATTCCGCCCTTATCCAAGCTGGAAGATTACAATTATCCCGACTCCGAACGCGTAGTTAGGGCAATCCATGACAGCATGCAGTTCTAGTTAGTAGTGGAGGTGGATCTCACATGCGACAAGTATTCCGATTGCCGGACATTGGCGAGGGAATTGCTCAAGCTGAAATAGTGGAATACCTGGTAAAAGTCGGGGATTTGGTCAAAGCGGACCAACCGATTGTCCGCATAGAAACCGACAAGGCAGTTGTGGAACTTCCTGCGCCATTTACGGGAAGAGTAGTTGAAATTCCTTACGTACCAGGAGACACCCTCAATGTGGGAGATCCCCTGATCATTATTGAAACCGATGGAGAAGTTTCCGCTGAGGTTTTCCGCCAGGCAGCGGATATGATGCCCAAGATTTCAAGACCAGATGAACAACCCGCGATGACATTACACGATCCGTCTATCCCGTTTCCGGGCCAGGTACTTCCGGCTGAACGCGTACTGGCTACGCCACATACCAGGCGGTTGGCTCGTGAGCTGAATGTGGACATAACCACGGTGAGAGGGAGCGGTCCCCATGGCCGCGTAACGGACGAGGACATCCGTAAAGCCATCTCACAGATACCATCGGCCGTGCCCAAGGCCCCTACCGCGGCGGCAGTACAGGCACCGGCTACAGCGGGCTTCAACTTCGAGAAATACGGTCCTACCAGGAGAATTCCACTTAAAGGGGTACGCAAGCGCATAGCAGAGGTAATGGTGAGGTCCGTCTCGACCATACCGCACGTAACTCACTTTGACGAAGCCGACGTCACGGAACTCCTCGCCGTAGTCGACCGCGAAAAAGCTCTGGCTGAAAGTCGCAAGATAAAACTCACCATCCTGTCATTTCTTGCCAAGGCTGCCGCTGCTGCTCTCAAGGAGTACCCTGCCTTGAATTCATCGTTGGATGAGGAGACCGGGGAGTTGGTCTTCAAGGATTATATTCATGTGGGAATCGCTACGGATACTGATGCGGGGCTCATGGTCCCCGTGGTAAGAGACGTTGACAGGAAATCCATACTCCACATCGCTTCTGAGTTGCAAGAACTGAGCCGCAAGGCTCGGGACCGGAGCATCGACCTCGATGACCTTCGAGGCGGGACGTTTTCAATCACCAATATAGGTGCCATCGGCGGAAATTATGCTACACCCATCATTCTCCATCCCCAGGTCGCAATCCTTTGCTCCATGAGGGCGCAACAAAAGCCGGTCGTGAGGGAAGGGCAGGTAGTGATTCGGACTATTATGCCGCTCACGTTGTCATTTGATCACAGAGTGCTCGACGGGGCCGAGGGCGGCCGCTTCATGAACCATATCATCGGCCTTCTTGAGGATCCAATGAGAATGCTGGTGGATGTGGCGTAGACTGAAGGAGAATGTTTCATGGTGGTAGGTGATTTCGCGCAGGGAACCCAGGTCGCAGTCATAGGTGGAGGACCGGGTGGATACGTGGCGGCCATCCGGGCGGCGCAACTGGGACTGGAAGTAACGCTTGTCGAACGGGACCTGCTCGGGGGAATCTGCCTAAACTGGGGTTGCATACCATCAAAAGCGCTCATTCATGTGGCTGATCTAAAAAGGCAAATCGAACATGCTGATTCTCTCGGCCTGATAACCTCGGGCGTCAGGGTGGATCTTCCCAAGATTATGAAATGGAAGGACATGATGGTGGAGAAGCTCCGGAATGGTGTTTCTTCGCTTCTTGCCAAGAACAATGTCCAAGTGGTGGTAGGGACGGCTCGTCTGACCGGAGACAGGTCCTTCACGGTCGAAGGACCTGACGGTGTTCATCGCTTCGAATTTCAGCATGCTATCCTTGCTGTGGGGTCCTCCCCTCTGCAACTCCCCGGCATTCCCCGAGACGGTGAGGTGGTGATCGATTCAACTGACGCTCTGGAAATGACAACTGTTCCAGACAGCCTGATTGTCGTGGGGGCCGGTGCTGTAGGACTGGAACTGGGCACCGTGTACGCAAAATTCGGTACCAGAGTGACCATGCTCGATGGCAGTGACAAATTGCTTCCCATGCTGGATCCCCAGATAGGTCGTGTCATGGAGCGGGCTCTTAAGACGTTCGGTATCGAACTGGTTCTTGGGGCTAGAGTCCTGGGAGTGAATCGCAAGGATTCAGGTGCGGAACTTGAATACTCTGCAAGCGGTAAGGAGCAATCCATAGTCGCGGACCGTATCCTTGTCGGCATAGGCCGAAGGCCGAATACTGGGGGGATTGGCCTCGAAAAGGCGGGAGTGAAAATGGATAAGCGGGGGTTTGTCGAGGTCGATTCCCGTATGCAAACTTCTGTTCCAGGCATTTTCGCCATAGGGGACGTTGTTACCGGTCTCATGCTCGCGCACAAAGCGTCTTACCAGGGCAAGGTCGCCGCAGAAGTTATAGCCGGTCAGCCTGCGGCGTTTGATGGCGTACATGTGCCGTCGGTGATTTTCAGCGATCCTGAAATAGCCACTGTCGGACTGACAGAAGAGGATGCCCATTCTCAGGGAATCGACACAAAAGCCGGGTTGTTTCCCTTTAAAGCACTCGGTAGGGCGATGACCATAGGCGACGAAGGACACGGCTTCACCAAGGTGGTCTCCGATGCGAGGACCGGCTCTGTGTTGGGAGTTCACATAGTAGGGCCACATGCTTCAGACATCATTGCCGAAGGCTGCCTGGCCGTTTCCTCCGCATCCCACGTTGACGATCTTACCCTGACCATTCACCCACATCCCACTTTGCCTGAAAGTATCGAAGAGGCTGCCGAGCAGGTAGAGCATCGGGCAATTCACATATTCAATCCCGCTGTCTTAGGACGCTGATATATTGTTAATAGGATGAAAACCTTTGCGAATTCCTGCCTCTCTTATCGAATCCTTCAAACCTTCCGGTAGGGGCAGACACAGTAATTACAGAGAGTCACCGCACGTTGTCAGGGTAGATGAGCCCTAGCGGCAGTTGATACAATCCGGGATCCACAGAAGGAGTGTTCGGTGCGTAATATGTACTATTCACATCCCATCCCCACACAGGTTCCGACCAGGACCCAAGATAAGCGGGAGATAACCGGAATCCGTGTAGCCTCTTGATTCCTAGGTCAATTGGGTTGTTGAGCTGCATGGTGGCCCCGTAACCATGGGGCAGCCAGGAAAGGGCTGCCGGAGCATCGGGCATGGTGGGTTCTGCCCAGCAAGAACCGCATGAGGTAATGATTATCATCAGCAATGCTGGGAATACTATGTATCGGAACATGCGGATTTCTCGTCGTTCAATCTCAGGAATAAGCAATTAGCTAATCCTATCATATAAATATGCTAAAAATCAAACCAATATTTTAGGGAAAGCAGCTAACACTTTAATAACGAGAATTCAATCGCAAAGACCCCTGATCTACAAGCGGACTCTACCCAATTATATGAGTTTTCTTGTCAGGGTTTCAGCTTTCGGAGATGGTCTTCTCAATGGTCCTCAAGATTTTTTCTTTAAGTTCGTCCAGGGGAAGGTTGGATCGGAGTCCTGCGGCACGGCGGTGTCCTCCTCCGCCGAAAGATGCGGCAATCGCGGAGACGTCCACGAGCCCTTTGGATCGAAAGCTAACGCGCACTATTTCATCGGAAATCTGGGTCATCAGGATGCCGGCTTCCACGCCACGGTTCTCTCTGAGCCTATCCACAAGGTTTTCACCGTCGGAGAGAGGAGCCCCAACCCTCTGAAAATCCTCATAGTTAAGAGTGCTGACGACGATGCTTCCGTTCAGAAAGATCTCAATCCTCGATAATAATAGGCGCTCCAATTCGAGACGGGAAAGAGGGTATTCTTCATAGAGAAGGCGGGTGATCTCATACGAATCGAATCCGGGTTCGAGCAACCGGGCCGCCAGATTCATGGTTTGGGTATTCACGCCCGAGAATCTGAAACATCCGGTATCAGTCACAAGGCCTGTATAAAGGCATTTGCCGACATCCACCGATAGTTTGTAACCTGCCTTTGTGAGGACTTGAAAGACAAGTTCGGCGGTGGATGTAGCCGAGTGATCAATGAGGTTGAGTTGTCCGTAATGGGGATTTGTGGCGTGATGGTCAATATTTATGAGCTGGGTTGTTTCGCGGAACCGGCTAATATTTCCAGAAATCCTATCTTCCGTGGCCACGTCCAGAGATATGATCCAGTCAGGCTTGATGGTCGCTAATTGGTCAGTATCAGTCAGTATGTCGTCCAGACCGGGGAGAAAACAGTATAAGTCTGGGATTTTCTCGCTGCTAACCGGCCAGGATTTTTTTCCCATCTCACGCAGGGCAAGATGCATGGCTAAGAGGGATCCTACCGCATCGCCGTCGGGATTTACATGGGTAACAATTATGAAGCGGTCTTCGCTTTTAAGGATACTGTGAATATCATTCGTTGTCATCGGTTTCGGGTGCCTTAATTTCCTTGAGTATTCGATTTATCCGCAAGGAATTGTCGAACGAACTATCGTAAAAAAATGAAAGTTCAGGGATATATTTCAGATTCAGCTCCTGTCGCAACTGGCGACGTATGTATGGCCCTGCCGAATCAAGGCCCTTTCGGTGGACCTCGTTCTGTCCGTCAGCCATGCAACAAAAGAAGACTCGAGCGGATTTTAGATCGGCACTCATCTGAACTTCAGTAATGGTCACCCCGTTTACACGGGGATCCTTAATATTAAAAACGACTATGTCCGCGATAGCGTGGCGAAGGAGTTCGGCTACGCGATTTTTTCTGAAACTGGCCATTGGGTGAGGACTCTGTACCGTTAAAATTTTTATCGCGGCAATGTAAGAGATGCCTTGTCAATAGTGAACTATTTCAAAGCTGGAATCGGTAATCTCGGCTAGGTGAAGGCCTTCCACATAGTCAATAATGGTCTCGAGCATGCTGTGAGCGTGGCCCGCATCGTTCGTAACTACTACAAAGCCAATTGTGCAGAGTTTCCACTTATCTTGATCCTCGACCTCGGCAACGGATAGATCGAACTTGCTTCTCATTCTTCCTAGAATGCTCTTGACAACTTGCCGCTTAGCCTTCAGAGATGAAGACTGATGGATCATAAGTCTGATAATTCCAATTCCCACAACCATGTCTCATGTCGCAACCGACCAAGGCTCCCCGGGGAAAAGTCGCAGTCGGCCTTAGAAATCGTAATCCATGTACGTAGCGGAATAATATTAGATGCCAAAATTTCTGTCTGAATGAAACACGATTGTACGCAAGTGAATCCCCCAACAACTCTTTGCCAAATGGGAGCAGTGGGATTTAAAAACTAAAGTGACATTAATTTTGGCCCTGGCTTCAACTAAAGATGTCAGGACAGTTTGGCTGACTCCCTCTCAATTGAAAAGGCCTCAATTATGTCGCCAACCTTTATGTCCTTGTAGTTGTCTAAAATGATTCCGCACTCATAGCCTTCAACCGCTTCCTTAACGTCGTCCTTGAATCGCTTCATCGAGCCGATCCGGCCTTGGTGAACCACTGCGTTATCTCTAAGCAGCCGTACCTGGTTGGACCTCTCCAACTTTCCCGAGGTAACGTAGCATCCCGCAATCACGCCAATCTTGGCCACGTGGAAAGCCTGTCGGACTTCTGCTCGACCCAAGACAGTTTCCTTTTCGATTGGGGCCAGAAGACCTTCCATGGCCTTGCGGACATCCTGGATAGCTTCGTAAATAACAGTGTAGAGTCGTATATCTATCTTTTCCTGTTCGGCCAACTGGATTGTCTTCGGGTTTGGTCTTACGTTGAAACCTATAATGATAGCTTTTGATGCGCTGGCAAGCATTATGTCGGACTCGGTGATTCCGCCCACACCGCCGTGAATCACCTTAAGTTTGATCTCCTGGGATACTATTCCAAGTAAAGCTTCTCTTAACGCTTCAGAAGAACCCTGCACATCTGCCTTGATGATTAGGTTAAGGTCTTTGGTCTCTTGCTCCTTCATTCGCGCCAACAGGTCTTCGAGGGAAGCGGGTCCAATGACCGCAGCCTCATTTTCACGCTGTTTGTGTAGGCGCTGCACTCCGATCTGACGAGCTATCTTTTCTTCCTCAACCACAAGGAAAGGTTCACCGGCTTCCGGAACACCTGCAAACCCGTGAACCTCAACAGGCGTAGCAGGGCCGACTTCATCAACGGAATGCCCTTCATGATCGAGCATAGCCCGCACTTTACCGTAAAAGATTCCCGCAACAAAGGGATCTCCCAGTTTCAAAGTCCCTTCTTTGATCAAAACGGTGGCCACAGCGCCTTTCCCTTTGTCCAAACGGGCTTCAATAATAGTGCCTATTGCCTTCTTGTCAGGGTTGGCCTTGAGTTCCATCAGTTCGGCTTGCAGCACTATTAGCTCCAATAATTCGTCGATACCCTCGCCCGTTTTGGCACTGACGTATGTGAATAGTGTATCTCCACCCCAAGCCTCAGGAATAAGATTGTGCTCGCTCAGTTCTCTTATGACCCTTTCTCTGTCAGCTTCGGGTTTGTCGATTTTATTTACTGCTACTATGATAGGCACATTAGCCGCGCGTGAGTGGTTTATCGCCTCCCGGGTTTGATCCATAACCCCATCATCCGCGGCCACGACGAGGACGACGAAGTCAGTAACCTGAGCCCCTCTTGCCCGCATCGCTGTGAATGCCTCGTGTCCTGGAGTGTCCAAGAAAATGAGTTCGCCTTTCTTCAACTTGACTTTATAGGCGCCAATATGCTGGGTGATCCCACCGGCCTCCTGGTCAGTGACATGGGTTGATCTTATGGCATCCAATAGTGAAGTCTTTCCATGATCTACGTGGCCCATCACGGTTATTACAGGAGGTCTCGATACAAGATTCTGATCTGTATCCTTAATTTTATCGGGAAGGAGGTCCTTCTCGGACTGCTGGCTGGGTTCAGTTTCGAACCCGAATTCCGATGCTACGATGGTTGCAGTATCGAAATCAATTGGCTCGTTCATGGAGGCCGGCACGCCGAGGGTCATAAGGTGTTGGATGACCTCGGACGCCTTTACGCTCATCTTGTGGGCCAGGTTTGCAACCGTCACAACCTCAGGCACTTTCATGCGGCGCTTAATAGCTTTAGGAGTGGTGATTTCAGTCTTGCGTTGTTTGGTCTTCTTCCCTTTAACCCTCAATCGTCCTGGTCTGCCTCTGTCGTCATAGAGGTCTGCTCCGAGAACTACCTCCTTGCGGCGGCGAATCTTTGACTTATCTTCTTCAACACGTTCCTCGATTGGGCTTCGGGTTTTCTTTTCTTTTTTCTTTCTGTTTCGTGATTCTTCATCTTCTAATACGTTGGGGATGATAACAACGGGAGGAGATTCCACTTTCCCAACAATTTTGACTGGTTCCGGCAAACGTACCGGTGCAGGCGGAGGAGGCTCGTATTCCTTAACGGGTTCTTTTTTCAGATCTACCTTTCCAATAATCTGAGCTGGTTGTAACCTTTTCTCTTTCTTTTTCTTTCTTTTGGCAGGCTTTTCTTCAGTGGCTCGTGATTCTTCAGAAGTCAGAGGCAAAGAGGTTTCGGGCTCGATAATATCTCCCTCGGTTGAAATTTCCATTGCAACTTTTGAAGAAGCTAAAGCCGCTCGCGTAGGGGTCGGTTGCTCGTAAACCGGGACAGCCTCTTGAAAAGGCGTAACATTTGTCTCCGGAACTTCATGCGCTGCCTTCTCGGGAGCCTGTTGCTCCCGGATTGGTCGTACAGGAGGAACCGCAGGTTTCGGTGCCATTTCGATAATACGTGCAGGCTGGGGTTTTCTAATCTTGCTCGGAGGCTTTCTGATCGGCTCCGCTGCCTCAGGAGTGATCCGGTCAGATGGAGCGGCATTGTCCTGAGCAGTCAAGGATGGTTCTTGTACAACCTTCATCGCTGCATGAGGAGGTGTTTCTTCCGGTGCCGTCTCTGGAGGCATATTCTTCATTCTCCGCCTGATAACGGTCGGTTTAATCCTCTTTTCCACCACCTCTCGTTGCGGGAGGATATTGGTGAGCTGAGCATGCAATGCGGCCGGGTCATCCGTTTCCAGAGCGCTCTCAGGACCTTCAACTTCGTACCCCATGATTACAAGTTCCTTGAGCAAATCGTCGTTTCTGACCTTCAAGTCTCGGGCCAGGTCATCAACGGTCAACATGGTCATCCGGTCACCCCTTCTTTTGCAGACCTCTAAGCAATTCCTCTTTCGAGGGTGTAACAGCAGTACTTCTACGAAGCGCCCTTTGCAATCGACCATTCTTCAGGGCAGCGTCCACACATGTTTCCGTAGGACAGGTATAACATCCTCTCCCTGGATATCGGTTGTTCCAAGATGAAACAACTATAGTGTCTTCGCTTGCCTTCAAGCGTAGCATCTCCACAGCCGGCAGCCTTTGCCGGCAAACGATACACATCCTGATTGGTACGTGACCCCTTTTCATGTTGAAGGTCGTTCCCATTCGTGTTCCAAGAACAATCCCCTGTGTCAACCCTGAACAGCAGTCTTCTCATCTACCTGTTCGCCTTGGCCTTCTGTAGACTCATCCCCCAAGGCATCTGGTAGGCCTTGATCTTCCTGATCATCAGGATCTTCAAACTCATCTTCCGGAGGATTGGCAAGATAGCGAAGTGCTCCCTGCAGGAGTTGGACACCTTTTTCCTCTGTGATTCCCATAAAGCTGGTGAGTTCTGCGAGGGTTGCTTTGGCTATGTCCTCGGGATTACGGTAGCCATTATCGAATAGTATGGTTGCAGTCTCTTCATCCATATCATCAATTGACAAGAGACGCTCGAATGACTCTCCGGTAATCTTTTCTTCTTTGGATTCACTTCTCACGTCGATCTTCCAGCCGGTCAGCTTTGCTGCCAATCTCACGTTCTGGCCTTTCTTGCCTATGGCAAGAGAAAGCTGATCATCTGCAACAATTACCTCCATGGTATTGTTGTCCTGATCGATAATTACCTTCGAAATCTCCGCAGGCTGGAGCGCGTTACAAACAAAGTGGGCCGGATCGTTGTGCCATGTGATAATGTCTATCTTTTCACCTCGTAACTCCTGCACAACTGCCTGAACCCTGGAACCCTTCATTCCGACACAGGCCCCTACAGGGTCCACATCCGCATCGGAGGAGCGCACCCCAATCTTGGCTCTTTGCCCAGGTTCTCTCGCAGCACACATAATTCGAACAATGCCTTCGGCTATCTCGGGCACTTCCTGCTCGAACAACTTGACGAGGAAAGACGGATTCGAACGTGAGAGAATTATCTGTGGATCTTTTTGGGTGCGCCTAACTTCCAAAATCAGGGCCCTGATCCTATCTCCCTGACGGTAATTCTCCCTTGGGATCTGCTCGGTGTAAGGAAAAATCGCCTCAGCTCGGCCCAAGTTAACGATAACATTTCGTTTTTCGTAACGTTGCACCATTCCGGTAACGACATCCCCTTTGCGATCTTTGTATTCAGCGTAGATATTTTCCCGTTCCGCATCTTTGACCTTCTGAATAATCACTTGTTTTGCCGTTTGAGCTGCTATACGGCCAAAACTTTCGGTGTCCATCTTCACCCCGAGTTGGTCTCCGATTTCGGCTTCCGGATCAAGCTCCCTTCGAGCGGATTCCAGATCAATTTCAGTAGTGGTGTCTTCTACGTCTTCAACTACGTCTTTGAAAAGGAAAACCTCAACTTCGCCGGTATCATCGCTATATTGAGCCTCGAGTTCGACCCGACTGCCGTATTTTTTCCGTGCTGCTGATACCATCGCAGCTTCCAGAGCTTCTACAAGCGTGTCCCTCGCGATCCCTTTTTCCTTAGCAACTTGGTCTATAGTCCGATTCAAGTTCCCCATCGTCCGTCTCCCGTTTTAGCGGCTCCTCTTCTCAAGTCCCGGCGTATCAGTTCTTCCTCCGGAAGGTCCAGGCGGGCTTTTTCAACATCCTCAGGCTCTATTTCTACCCTTTTCCCATCTACTTCCAGCACTATTTTTGAATTTTCCATTCCTTTCAAGGTTCCCACGAAATTATGTCTTCCTTCCAGCTTCCGGCGAGTCCTGACCCGTACCGGTGAGCCTGCAAACAGGTTAAAATCTTTTTCCTTCCTGAGGACCCTATTAATTCCAGGGGATGAAACTTCCAGATTATACGGGTACTGGATGGGATCCTTTATATCGAGCAAGGCTCCTACCTGCCGGTTAACGAGTTCACATTCGTCAAGGGTCACACCGCCAGGACTGTCAATATACAGTCTTAACACCCACCGGCCTCCTTCAGGCCTAAACTCCAATTCCACCAACTCGATTCCCTCTGGGGCCAGTATCGGCTCGATCATTGCCCACAAGGAAGAAACAAGTTGTTGTTTCATACGGTCAGATCCCAAGGAGAATTCTAAACGGCCCTAACAAAGGGATCCGAAAAAAAGAAACATAATAAAAAACCCGGGATCAACAACCCGGGTGGCCTGAACCACTCTTTGGAGCGGGCAACGGGGCTCGAACCCGTGACATCAAGCTTGGGAAGCTTGCACTCTACCAACTGAGCTATGCCCGCACTGTGAAGAATCTAGCAATGACTTTTTCCCGTGTCAAGTCATTTCAACATGGTTAACCCAAACAAGGGGTAAAATTTTCCCATCTTTTCAGTCTATTGTAAAAGTTGCCGATTTCATTTCATCGTGAACTCTGTTCTTTCTTGACTGTATGGGCGTGATGAGGAAACTCTTTCTGTAGTGATCGTCCGCATTCGGAAAACCGCGCGGACAAGCCGAAAATTTTGACCGGAGGATCCACAATAGAGAATTATGTCATTGATAGAAATCGATACTTATTGGTCAATGGCCTAAGGAATGTGAGTCATTTTTACTCTTAACAGAGTATAACCGGGATTGGGGACCCTCTCTGCACGTCCGCCATAGCAACTAAGGAAAAAACCTAATGCGAAGTCTGCGCGTGATAACACCCGCCAAAATCAATCTTTATCTCGGGGTATTGGGTTCTAGGCAGGATGGATACCACCAAATTGAAACTCTTTTTCAGGCCATCGATCTCTCAGATCAGTTGATAATAAGAGAAAAAGTTGGAGAAAGCACAATCGAGGTCTCTGGTCACCCAGCCCTGGAGACGGAAGACAACTTGGTCATTCGCGCTTTGAGATGGATAGAAAATGAGGTCAAAGAAAAAATTCGAGTAAGTTTGAGCCTGACAAAAAATATACCTGAGTCGGCAGGCCTGGGAGGTGGTAGTTCTGATGCGGCGGCGACCCTTCTCGGGATACGGGAGTTGCTCGATCTAAACCTCGGGGATGACGAACTCAATCGAGGGGCCCTTACCCTGGGAGCGGACGTGCCTTTTTTCTTGACAGGAGGGACCGCGGTAGGAGAAGGAATCGGTGAAAGGTTAACGCCGGTCACCATGCCGGTGAACTACAGTGTCTTGCTTGTGAATCCGGGTTTCCCCGTGTCCACTGCTGCGGTGTTCCGTAAGTTCTCCAAAGGCTTGACAGGCCGACCAGCGAAAGGTAAATTGTGGAATCTTCTTGGGGAGAAGTGCGAATTGGAGGAATTGCTCCATAACGACCTTCAACCCGTGTGCGAAGGTCTGTACCCGGAGATCTCTGAAATCTGCAATAGCCTGGAAGACTTGGGAATAAGAAGAGCGATGATGACTGGAAGCGGGCCTACGGTGTTTGGAACGGTTGAACCCTATCAGGGGACTATACTAAGGGAGCGGATACCGAAAAAGTGGAAAACTTTTTTGACCAGGCCATTGCAAAGTGGTGTAATCATTGATTGATTCAATGATTATCGCCAAGGCGATGAAAGTCGATCATACTGGGGTGTCGTCAAGTGGCAAGACACGGGTCTTTGGAACCCGCATTCGGAGGTTCGAATCCTCCCACCCCAGCCATTCAGCTATTTCCAGCCAGGGATCAAAGAAGAACGTACCCAAATTGAGGCTCAACCATTGTTCTAAGTATGTATCTCAGCGCATTGAGTTGATATTGCGGCAACAGAAAGTAAACTGTCTCGGTATATCCTGCTGACCGGGAATCGATATTCGTTTGCAGCTATTTACAAAGGGGTTGATCATGGCATCAAAAAATCTGCTGACACGTGAAACGCAAAAAAACTACTACGTTAAAAAAAACGAGGCTCGAATAGAAGCTCTCCTCAGCAAGGGTTTGACGCAAGCGGTTGTCGGGAAAGATCCTCAGGTGAAGCACTTCAAGGCACGAATTAAACAAATCGGCTTAGCTATCGCCCGTATTTCCTTCTTGGAAGATCAGACCAAGAAACTCCATGAGAAGAAGGAGCTACGCAAGGCAGAGGCTGAAGCCGCCAGGGCAGTCAATATTGCAGGAGAGACGAAAAAGAAAGACAAGAAGAAGGCTGAAGAAAAGAAACCGGAAACAGGCAAGAAAAAACCGGCAGCCTCTGGAAAGGCTCCAACCCAGGGGAAGCAGCAACCAAAAAAGAAGTAAATTTTCCTTTTCATAGTCCTCTACCAGTCGACTTATGGCTCCGGACTACTAAGGGAATTGCCATTCGGACCGATCACAAAGGAAATCATGCAGAACCTTAATATTGCGGCAATTGTTCAGGAAATGGCTATCATCGTCCCCGGATTTTTGCTGGCAATAACGGTCCATGAATTCACTCACGGCTATGTGGCCTATCGACTAGGTGATTCAACCGCCAAACTCGCAGGCAGACTCACCTTTAACCCTCTCAGCCATCTAGATCTGATCGGGACCGTAGCACTTATACTGATGAAAATAGGCTGGGCCAAGCCGGTGCCCGTTGATCCACGCAATCTGCGCAATCCAAAGACAGACATGCTCTGGATAAGTTTGGGCGGCCCGGCTGCTAACCTGCTGGCGGCGGTGTTGCTTGCCTTTATTATACACGTCCTTGTTTTTATGTTTGAGGGAAAGCCGGTAGGGCAGTTTGGGACTTTCATACTGCGCCCTCTTTTTCCCATACTTCTCGGCGCTGTTCAAATGAATGTCCTGTTGGCAGTTTTTAATCTTATTCCCGTTCCACCGCTTGATGGCTTCGCCATCCTTACAGGTATTCTTCCGCTGAAACAAGCCTACCGTCTGGAGCAACTCCAGCAGTACGGATTCATCATTCTGATCTTGCTCTTAGTCAGCGGAGCGGTGGGATACATCATCGTGCCACCCATAAACTTCATACAGAGAATACTACTGGCCGGACTGGGCTGACCAATGTCCTACGAGGTCAAACTGGAAGTCTTCGAGGGTCCGCTGGATCTTCTCCTACACCTCATTCACCGCAACGAGGTGAGTATCACTGATATCCCAATTTCTCTGATCACGCAGCAATATCTGGATACAATCGAAGTGATGCAATCCCTCAATCTTGATATTGCAGGGGAATACCTTGTCATGGCGGCGTATCTGGTTTACATCAAATCTCAGATGCTCCTTCCTGTGAGTGAAGAGGACGAATCCCCTGAGGCAGGAGATGATCCACGGGACGAACTGGTTGCACACCTCCTCGAATACAAGCGCTACAAAGAAGTTGCCGAGAATTTGTCATCGGTGGCCATGTTGGACCGTGAAGTCTTTGTTCGGCCTGTTTCCGAGGATTGTGAGGAGCTTCCGAGATCCATGCAGCCGGTCCAGGCCGGGATCCATGAACTCTTGGCTGCTTTTAGAGACGTGCTTCAACGGACTTCCCGAAAAGACCTCATGGAGTTGCAAACCGACCGCCTATTGGTAAGGGACAAGATGGTGGAAATATTGGAAAGGCTCAAGATTCACGAGTGGGTAACGTTCTGGTCCCTTTTTGAACAAGACTATTCACGTCTCAACATACTCACGACTTTTCTGGCCCTACTTGAAATGGTGAAACTGCAGTCGGCAAGAGTTTATCAAGACATGCCATTCGGAACTATATTGATCTCCAGGCGGGCACAGGCCGGCAACCTGGTCGAGCACGTTTCGATTTATCAGCCGGCAGGTTGACCTATTGAGTATTCAGCCAAAAAATCTCCCTCTTCACGTCCGAGAATTAGATTTCGAGAACGGCAATGGCTTCCTCAGGACAAACCGATACGCAGGATTCACATCCCAGGCAATCTGCGGGATTTGCCACCACCGTCTCATTCCCATCTACTGCAAGCACGTCCGCCGGGCAAACGTCTATGCATTCGCCACACTGCTTGCATTTCGCTTCATCAATCTTAGGCAAGAACATTTACAAACTCCTAGTTGTTGCAAGTATTTTGCGCACCAAAAGTGCGGTTTTTGGGCTATGTTGTCGCCACCCGTACCATGCTTAGCCCCGACTGTCGCCAAGACTGCTGCGAACCACAGCGGGAGCTAACGCGTCTTGCTCTCGATGAAGCTGAAGCAGCACTATGGCCGAAATTACCAAGATTCCACCAGAAATCTGCAAAGGTTCCAATTTTTCTCCAATGAAGAAGAAGGCAAAGAACCCCGCTGCTATTGGCTCAAGTGTGGACGTAATCATGGCGCGTGTTGACCGCATATAGTTTATTCCGACAAAATACAATCCAAATGGAGCAATAGTGCCGACCAGCACGATGTACAATATGTATTCCCATTGATTTATGCTATAGCCTGCACGAAGATACTGAAAAGGACTGTAGATTATGTGCCAGATGAAGGTAGATATGAGCAATGAATAAAAGACAAGGGTCCATGGCTCATAGCGGTGCATGGCACGTTCCCCAAGGAGAGTATAGGCCGCAAAACAAAGCGCCGAAGCCAAGCCGCCAAGTATTCCCATGTGATTCAAATGTAAAATGTGGAGATTGTATCCACCCACAACCAAGTAACAGCCGCACATGGCCAGGAACAAAGCGAGAAGTTTTGACGAGGTGAGTTGCTCTCCCCAAAAACAGATAGAAAAAAAGGCAACTATTATAGGAGCCATATATTGAATCAAAATAGCCGCCATCACCTGCATCTTGCTGATGGTGTAGAAATAAGTCACTTGGACGAGGGCCATCACTGTCCCTACAAGAAGTATAAGTCCTGCATCAGAGAATCGAATGCGAAATAGACGCCGTGCGAACAGGGCAAAGGCGGTTCCCAGAAAGATTGCAGCCAATGTGACCCTGATCTGAACGAGTTCATACGGGGTCATCCCTCCCTGCAAGAGGATTTTGGCTACAGTCCCGGACGAGGCCCAAAAGATAGCCGCAGTCATTACACATACATAACCTATATTTGAGTAGCTGAACATAAGGTTGGCTTGTGACCGGAGGAGCGATCCATTTATCAATCAAGACCTGATTCTGATCAGGGAGGCCGCCGAAATTGTGTTACCCATCATGTGGCCATCGCTTAGACTGAGCCAGTGGTCAAACTCCTAGGGCTTCACGAATTTCTTTTTCCTTGAAGCCGACGATCACCTTGTCTCCAATTATCACAGTTGGAAAAGCACACCGTGAGGTGAGACGCTTGATCTCATCCAACACTTCGGATCTGTCATTATCTGGGAGAAGGTCCACATCCGTAAATTCGTATTCTACGCCGCACTCGCCAAGCAACTTCTTGCACGATTTACAATGGCTACAAGTACTCAGCGAATAGACTTTGCACTGCTCCATGTTATGCTCCTTGCCTGTTTCCGAAGTCATGCTCTTGAGCTTTCAACCAATTGACTCTATCATCATCCGACACAGATTAGAATACTTTTAAGCTGTACAAGGAGATTGAAATTGACCAGGATTTAGCGGCACGAAATTTCGTGAAACCATGGAATCAAGGCCGTTTAGGAATCACCACAATCGTGTTCGAAGATGGATCTGTATCGTGGTAGAGTCAAGTGACTCCGATCAGGCGGCCTAGTTTGCCGTGCGAGTTTTGAAGAGCACCAGGCAAGCTCTCCACCAATTTGCCGTAGTTAGTGCCAAGTCTATAAGCTTCAAGCATTTGGACTTGGTGAGTTATTGCCGCCGGCCTCCATTATAAGATACTCATGAATCAGTCGATTGATGTCCCCGTCCAGAACTGCCGCAACATTCCCTATTTCACAATTTGTTCGATGATCCTTTACCATCTGGTAGGGCTGGAGCACGTAAGAACGAATTTGAGAGCCCCATGCAATGTCCTTCTTAGTTTTGTGAAGGCTATCCTTCTCTTCCCTTTTCTTCTCCAGTTCAAGGTCGTACAGTCTGGATTTGAGTATCTTCATGGCCAAGGCCTTGTTCTTGTGCTGGGAACGCTCGTTTTGGCATTGGACCACTATGCCGGTAGGAAAGTGAGTAATTCTTACAGCCGAATCAGTCTTATTTACGTGCTGGCCCCCGGCTCCAGACGCGCGGTAAGTATCTATCTTTAGGTCAGCCTCGTTTATCTGGATGTCCACGTCGTCTTCCGCACTCGGATACACGAAAAGAGCGGCAAAGGAAGTGTGCCTCCGGGCATTGGCGTCAAATGGTGAAATTCTCACCAGCCTGTGTATACCTACCTCTGCCTTTAGCCTTCCATATACATACTCTCCCTCGAGTGAAAAAGTGGCGGATTTGATTCCGGCCTCTTCACCTGGTAGCGTGTCAAGGATTTCAGATTTATAACGTTCCCGCTCCGCCCATCTGAGATACATTCTAAGGAGCATTTCTGCCCAGTCTTGAGCCTCGGTGCCGCCCGCTCCGGCGTGAATCTCGACGATGGCATTGCCTCTCGCCTCAGGCCTGGAGAAAAGCCTTTGGATCTCCAACCCCCGAACGTTCTCTTCTAAGGAATTGAGTTTCTCTTCGACTTCCTTGAGTACTGACTGGTCAGATTCCTCCAGGGCAAGCTCCAGTAGGACCGCTGTGTCGTCGAGGTCCCTATCCAAACCTGAAAAATTGTCGACCAATCTCGAAATCTGTTTCTGTTCTCTGAGAAGTGCTTTTGCAGACTCGGGGTTGGTCCAGAATTCAGACTGGTCGCTGCTTTTCTTAAGCTCATTCAAACGTGACAGCTTGCCTGCCAGGTCAAAGATAACCTCTTAGTTCTGTAGATTTTTCGCGTATCTCAGCCAGTTTCTCTTGAATCTCCAACATTTGAATCCTCCTTGGAAAGACACTGGTATCCTGCAAAAGCCCGTCCTTCCAACCATTTGTTATAAGTGGTGAAGCCTTGTGTATCGGTGGACTCTAGGGCTTCATCCATTATTTTTAGTCTAGAATCCAGATTGTCAATGAAATGGACCAGAAGCGCTTCTCTTGTCAATGGGCGTACTGGCGCACCGAACTGAGTTTCTCCATGGTGAGACAATATGATGTGCTGGAGTTCCTTCAACCAGGGGGCATCTGCGAGGCCTCTTTGCAATGCCGCATCTCGAACCATGTCCATGCCAAGGATAACATGTCCTATAAGCCTGCCTTCCGGCGTCCTTCCTTGTCCCTTAGGGGTCAGCTCACGGACCTTTCCAATATCATGCAATATGGCACCGGCTATTGCAAGATTGCGATCCACTTTCCGTTCAACAGAAAGGATAGTTTCTACCTTGCGAGTCACTGTAACAACATGCTCTACGAGCCCGCCTTTGTACGCATGATGTATTATTTTAGCAGCAGGACAAATCATCAAGGCATCAGAGTTTTCCTCAAGAATCCCCCCAAGCAACTCAGCCAACTCCGGTGGTTCCAAAGTTTGCGCATATCGTTTCAGTTCATCGAGGAGGGCTTCTGGCGATTGAGGGCCGGTCCTTGAAAGAATACCTGGATTGGGCACTTCAGATAACTCCACCCTGCGTATCTTGTCTACGATGATCTGGTTCCGTTCCTTATAAATTTCTACTCTGCCTTCAATCTTAACAAAATCACCCGCATCGAACTCCCTGCCCCACTTACGAATGGCGTCAGACCACATCTTTCCAGGAACTGTCCCGGTTGCGTCGCCTAGTAGCATGTCAAGAAAATCTTGGCCGGATCGGGTCTTACGGGTTTCGATAGAGCGCAGTTGGAAAAACTGAACGATTGTGTCACTCGGCTTCAGATCCTTGACGATAATATGGAGTGTGCCTAAGTTTTCAACAGTGTTCATAAACGTAACTCTTCTTGCATCTATTGAAAGATTCTTTAATCGTCTACCGTATGAAAGTGGTGTCGTTGGCTAGGGATTGGTCCAGCCGTTATCTCAAGGATCGGTAACGAATTGTCGACGGTATAGGATAGCGGTCTTTTGGGCCGAGGGCGTCCAGGCACTTTTCGATAAATGCGTCGACGTCCACCTGCTTTCCACCGTGAAGGATAGCATAAATTTCCCCAAGAATGGCAGGATGGAAGCCCCTTTGGGTAGCTATCCTCTGGGCTAAACGAGATGCCTCGAAACCTTCAATAGCTATTTTCTTCTTACGGTACTGATCTAGAAGAAGGCGTGCCGGCCTTGATTTGCCGTGTTTTTCATCCATTTCAGCAAGATCTTTCCCGAATGTTGCTGAACGTCCTCCCTTGCACGTTGCCAGCAGGTCCGCCATCCATACCTGGCTCTCTGCGTCGAAGGTCTCTGCGGAAGCGCCGAGAAGCATCCCAAAATGTCTTATTTCAGTGGTCGCGAGGGTGGCATAAGTTGCTAGAAAATTATTCGGGACGCGCTTCGAGGCTTCCAAAATCCCGAACCCAATAGCATACACGTTCTTAAGGGCTGCCGATAAGGTAGTCCCGATTACATCTCCAGAATAAACTACCCTGAAACGAGCCGTTTCTATCAGAGGTCTTATGCGCTCAAATGTCTCATAATGCTCGCACGCGATCTGCGTGACCCCTGCTCCTCCCTGAACTATTTCGTGAGCCAAGTTTGCACCTGACAGCGCAGAAATCCTCATTTTCTTCCCCAGGCGATCCAACTCCCTATGTACTGTTTGGCAAGGAAGCAAACCAGTTTCGGGAATGAAACCTTTCGTCGCTATAACTAAGTCGCTGCCTTCAGGAGCCAGTTCCACGATTTTCACAATTGTGGAGTGAAAGTATTTGCTAGGGGTCACAATCAGAATTAACGAAGTATCTCCTACAGCAGCAATGAGATCGGCTTCAGGCCTGACCGACCTGGGTAAGGGAATGTCCTTGAAGTGCCAGGGATGCTTTCCATCAACCGTTAGCTTTTCGATCAGATCCTCCCTGGAATCGTACAATATGAGAGAATGTTCTGAGAGTGCTTCCTTTTTCAGCAGGTTCATACCAATGTGCAGGGCGAGAGTGTAGCCCCATGCTCCAGCATTGACAACGGTCATGGTATTGCGGCCACGGAGCGGATAGATTCTCCTGTCAGCATGATAAGCATAAAACCTCAGAATAGATGAATTCCCTGCAGAATACGTCCGGCGGAACAATGACCCAGAGACGGCTCCGCGAGTTGTAAGGGTTTTAAGTCCCCGCTGAATTGTTTCGAATAGGTCAGACGTGATAACTGGATGAAACGGCGGTTCTTTGCGATACCTACTCTTGAAGAAGGACCTGATACTGTCGACCTCCCTTTCAACGTTTTCCCGCAGGGTCTTGGAGTCGACTCTCTCGAATCCCTGCATGGACTTAGCCACCAACTGAGATGGGTGTATCATCTTATTCCGAGCAATCTCCTCAATGGCCCGATGGGAGATCCTCTGGAGAATGAGGGAATCGTCGTTAGCCAACTCAAAGGGCTCTCCAAATGAAATGGAAACGTCTCCGAATACCAAATCGAGACTCCTCAAGAATTTGTCCGATTTTCCCAAACCTAAAAGAAGTAGAAGCAAGAGAGACCTACTACGCGGGAACATGGACAAAACCGGGAAGAACCTTTGAGAAGTCAAATAGCCGTCCTCAGGAATAGATCCATAGGAAATGGCCACGGGAATTACAAGGCCCTTTCCGGTAGCCTTCACTGCCGCTATAACGCCATGAGGAACGTAAGGTTCCCGTAGTATTCCGTCGCGTGACCTGACAGTGTAACGGCTGGTTCTGGAGAATAGAAGCTGAGTTTCAAGCCTTTCTGCCAAGGCGGCACAGAACCACGCGTATGCCCTGTGTTGAACCGGGGAAAAACTCTTGGGAACAACCAGAGTTCGAAACGCCTTTAACCAATAAGAGACCCAACCTCTTGTAAGACTCCCTGAAACATGCATGATCGGAGGCGGCAAGCCTATTCTGCGTATGGCTTCTGCGGCGTGGGCATAATCGAAGTAGGATGTATGCCCTACAAAGAAGAATTTGGGGCCGTCGAATTCAGCAATCTTTCGCAGGATGGATTGAGGTACGGGAGAGGAAATGTCCCTGAACATTGTCCTGGTAAGGAAAGTCAGCAAGGCCGACGATTCCTTAAATGCCGTAGGATCAAAGGAAACCTCAAGTTCAGAAAGCGCTCTTTGAAGCTCACCACGATCTCCCCTAGGTTCAAATTCCTCGGCTAGTTCCAAGGCCTTGTCCTGCAGGCGAAGAGCATCTATAGACACCGGATGGGGGTCCGAGAGATATTTCCTGAATTTTCTGAACCCCTCGTGGGACTCGAATTGCCTAAATGTCCGTGGCAGGGTCATGTGTGCGCAACCTCACAGAAAGTCCATAGGAAATGGAAAATTCTGTCCTCAATTAACTATGCCGGTTGCAGGACCTTCAGGGGCCTTCAAAGGACCACGTGGAGTCCTCGGCGGAGGAGGAGACGGTTGCCCCTGACCAGTCGTGGGACTCGACTGCACTTGCGATGGAGCCATGCCCGGCGAAGGTTGAGGCTCAGGTCTCATAGACTGAGGTGTGCTGGGCGGCTGAAGTGGAACTGGCGCAGTAGAAGGCGGGCCTGGCTGCCTCTGAATCAGTGGAGTAACAGTTGCTGGCGGAGTGACCTGCCTCTGAGGTTGTGGTGAAACTGTAGCCGGTGGAGCAGGCTGGACCTGAGGTTGTGACGGGGCTGGAGTCTGCGCAGGGCCAAGCTGAGGGGTGGAGGTCTGGCCTGGTGTACCGCCTCCAGCAACGAATTTTACGGATACGAGAACGTTATTGAAAATCTGGTAAAAATTTTCCATACTTTGAGATGGCGCAAGGCACGATATCCGGAGAAGAGTCTGCTCATTTTTGAGAAAGACTATAACTATATCCATCCAGATTTTGAGCTTTTCCTCATAAGCCTGAATGAAAAAATAATAAGCGCCAGGCACTTCGCTTTTGAAATCTCCCTCGTCCAGAATTTGCACATTCTGTTTTTCTTTCCCACTGCTCGGCTTTCCTTGCAACTCAGTAATTCCGCTACGTAGTTCCTGTTTAAAGACTTCAAGGGAGTCCTTTACCGGGGAATGGGCAGCTACGTGAATTCGGCTCCTAAAATTATCGATAAGTTCCGGCGCTTGAAAAACGACGTAATAGTTTCCCTGAGGCTTATCAATCTTGACCCAGGAAGCAGGATACTTCATCGTGAAGCCGTATTCGTCGCTGGTAAAAACCTTGAACTCTTCGGCCGAGGAGAAACACGGAATTAAGAGAATAGCGATTAACCATAAAACTGGTATTCGTGAACACAACCTCACCCTAAGCAGGCTCATCGAACAGTCTCCTTTCATCCAGGGACACGTGCAAGCGTGTAAGAATCATAGCAGTAAAATCTGCGCATGGTCAATTGTTTTCTCCCTTGCCTCCAACAGCTATGATAAACGGCAGATGGGAGTCCAGCGAAAGTATCTTGGGGAAATCCCCTTCTTGTTGGCATCCACCTAGCTTGGGTTCAACGACTTGCCTGACTGCTCACTTGTATACTGTTCCTCTCCATTCAATACCTTTCTTGGAGAGAATCGTGAAAACTGTACTCAGCGCTATCCAAGCGCTTATTACAAGCCCCAAGGGAATTGCCAGCCCATACAGTCGGTTTACCTGTTCCCCTTTTAGGAAGATGCTGAACGGTATCATGACAGCTCCCATCGTCAATGTCGAGATGGCCAAAAGAGCTAATTCCGAACCGACCATTCCCACACAGAGCAACACCAATAGAGAGAGAACAAATAATACACACAGGAAAGAAAGTGAAATATAATTAACCGCCAACCGAATTATCTTGGGGACACTTTTTTCAAGGCTGCCATAGAGGGTTCTCCGCCAGTAACTGCACGCGGCGGAGACACTTTTAAAGGGCATGGTTCGAACAAGGTTACCCGCTCTGAGCACTTTCAATTTTCCACCCATGGTTTTGACAGCCTTGCTCATAGCAACGTCTTCCGTAATCTCGTTCCTGAAACGTTCCCAGGTACCAACCTTCAAGTAGTATTCCTTAGTTATCATTATAAAACAGCCGGAAGCGAGAGCCGCGCTCTTGGCTTGGTCGTTCACATCGGTCAATGGATAGAAAGATGAAATGCCCAGAGCCAAATGAGGATGAACCACATACTCGCTGAAGCCTCTTTTGGTGAAGCCGGGTAGGAGGCTCAGCATATCCAAATTTTCAGACATAAATATTTCTAGTGATCGGGATAAGACGTCCCGACTCCAAGACGCGTCTGCATCACTAAAGACAAGAATATCGCCGGAAACCTGTTCCGCCCCCTTGAAAAGCGCATGAGTTTTCCCAGTCCAATTGTGCGGTAGGTCTCCCAGGACCAATACATGAATTCTTGTGTCCTCTCGAGCCAAAGCCTCCATGATGTCCAACGTATTGTCTCGACTGCGGTCATCGGTCAAGACAATTTCGAAATTATGATAATGAGAGTCAAGAATAGACCTGACCGTTTGTTCTATATTCTGCTCCTCGTCTTTGGCGGGTATGATGACACTTACAAAAGGGGGTGCGCCGGGCAGGTCAAAGCGTCCTGACGTTTCTACACGTAACTCCATTTGCAGCCCTTTTATAAGAAGACGGCTCAGACGCAGCACCTCGGCAAATACCACACCTACAAAGAAGATACCAGCCAAGAAAACCCACAATGGCAAGATTCCCTACCTCGCTTAATTAGTTCTTTTCCAACCAATGTCATTGGCTTCACGGATCTCTCACCGCAGCAAAAGACGAACCCCCGACTACCGTGAAATCCATGGCAGTTAAAGAAGCAAAAAACATTCAAGTATCGTCCGGACTCAAAATTTATTGATGAAATTTCATAGTTGGTTTTCCCCTGCCGAATTATTAGCACGATCAAACGATTAGTCAAACAGCACCAATGAACACAATATAATTTCTGAAATTGCGATCTGTCCCTTCGGAAGGTTGAGATAAAGCATTTTATCAGGGGGCGGTAAAGTTTGACTTGGCTCCACGGCTGTGATATAAGCCCAAAGCCGTAAAAGATAATATGTATTAATATCTAAGTGTTAACCAAAAAAAACTATAAAGGAGATTAAGGTGATTAATAACATAAAGATTTTAAAATGCGTTTTGTGTGCCATAGCTCTTATCTCTATAGCATTGTCATCCATCCCAGTTTACGCTGCATCAGAAGACACCAAGATCTTAGCTAAAGTAGGAAATGAGACCGTCACGGAAGACGATCTTAACGACCTGGCAAATGCCGTGCCGGAAAGGTATCGCGACCTTTATCTGACTCCGGAAGGGCGACGGAAAAGTTTGGACTACGTTGTGAACATCTACGTGCTGGCTGCTGAGGCGCAAAAGCAAGGTGTTGATAAGGCGCCTGAGATTCAGAAACTCCTCGTTTTTACAAATAAAGATCTGCTGGCGCGTTTGTATTTGGACAGGATAAGCAAGGATCTCCCGGTTCCTACTGATCAAGAGGCAAGACAATATTACGAGAAGAATCGAGATCAGTTCGCCACACCCGAAAGCGTGCACTTGCACCACATTCTGGTTAACACCGAAAAGGAGGCAAAGACTGTCCTCGATCGTCTGAAAAAAGGCGAAAAATTTGCAGACATAGCTTCCCAGGTCTCAATCTGTCCCAGCAAGAGCAAGGGCGGGGACCTGGACTGGCTGCCGAAGGGAAGCTTGGTCCCGGAAATCGAAGAGGTCGCTTTTTCTACGAAAACAGGACAAATCACTGGGCCGGTGAAGAGTACGTTCGGGTATCACGTTGTTTTCGTTGAAGAGAAAAAGCCCCCCCAGGAGGGTTCATTCGAACAAGCAAAGGACTATATAGTCGAACAGTTGAAATTCCAGGGACAACAGGAGAATTACGAAAAAGTCACTGATTCTCTCAGGAAAAAAATGAATGTTCAGATCTCGCTTCCACCCGATCAGGCTCCATCTAAACCAGCGGGTCCAACTGGATCCATCCCGGGTCCGAAGTGAACACCCAGTCTGCCTTATTGGAATAATTGGGGAATTTATAAGAACGAAGAATGAACTCAAAACATGCAGAGACAGGGGGCAGGTTTCCAGGCCTCAGCCTGGTAACCTATCCTCTGAATCATTCTACGAGAGGGATGAACATGTCTTCCGCCTCTTCCGTAACGCCGGCCATATCGCCCACCTGCTGGTGAATCCTATCAAGGGCTTCTTCTGCTGTTCGAGTCTTGAGATCTTCCTCCCTCAACATGAGAGAAACCAACTCGTTGAAATAGGCCGGATCAGCCAGGTTAATCTTGGTTAAGATATCGAGAGTCTCTTCGTCGTTTACCTCGAGATCCTCCGGTTTGAGTTCTCCACGGTCTAGTCTTACAAGAAAATCGGCTGGGAAAGCGGTATGTTCATCCTCTTCGCCCAGTTCCGAGGAAGTGGCCCAAACTCTGAGAATCTTGTCCTGAAACGCCGATGCCACGACTCTTATATCCAGGCTGAGAAGCAATTGAGCGAAGCGCGCATCATCCTCTTCCAAGAAACTCACCATCCAATGGTAAGCCGTGACTGGATCAGTTGTCCCTTTTGTGGAAAACAGCTCTTGGTCCAGATCGAGGATGGACTGAATACGATCGGGTTTCATGAGCGGAAGCATCCCGATATGAGTGGAACTTTGCGATTTCATAATCCTGAAAATCGTCCTGTCCCCAAGGCCTTCAACAATGTTTTGGCTCTTTTCGTCATCCAGAAGAAAGAGAAGTTCCTGAGCCCCTTTTGGGTCCAAAATTGCCTGGCGGCTTACGAGTGCTACTTGTTCATCTCCGGAAAGGGATTCCATGAGCATGGTGGCCTGGCGCCTGTCTGTTTTGACCAGGTCCGGCACTCGCCTGCCGTCGTCGGAAATTGGTGCGAGAAGTTTGTCCTGCTGCATGATCGTCAGATCTCCTCTTTTTCGTGGTTCCAGCGTGGATCCTCGACTGATCGGACGGCTTCCAGCATGGAATCATCTCCTCCGAAATCTTCCGGGGTCCATCCCTCATCGGGGGGGGAATACGATTCGCCCAAGTTCAAAGCAACTCTCGGGAATTCCCTGGCAATAGTCATCAGTTGGAACGCCTTTACAAGATTGCTGGTCGTTTCTTCGTCGTTGTCATCTCGAAAGGCAAACATTATCCGTCTGATGCGAGGCGCCTGAGACTTGTCGAGTTGAATCCCTTGGGAGGCAAGAATATCCTGAACTGTGGGCTGTGAATCGCTATTCAAAGATTCCAAAAGAAGGTCCAATAATTGCCTGGACAAGCGGATAAGGTTCCTCATGCTGAAAGCCAGTGTAACTGGATCCATCTCCAGGGGGTTTTTTGCCACAACATCAAAATACGCTAATTCACTCCCCGTATTTTCAGAGCAGAATTCCTCGAAGTTCTTGTACTCCTCGCTCAATTCCGGACTGACCTGAATTTCATCATCCAAAGACATCCTACACCCCCTCGACATAAAATTGATAAATTTGCGGGGAATGCCGCCTGCTTTAACGGAATAATTGTGAAATGGTTGTAGTCCTCGGTCGATAGCTGAGCGATTTTATCCCGTCGTTGGTGAGGTTACAATAGTCTAATTTTCAAGGATCACCGAAATATTTCCGGAGGCTATACGACTGGCAAGAAAAGCCGAGACGCTTTTTTGTATGCTGTCTACAGGTTTTGATCGCTCTAAGCAGCAGGTTGATAATTCGCTCGATGATCGACAGGGTGTTTTCGTATGCCTGAGAATTGTAATACGCGGGATTACGGTAAAGCTCCAGAATAAGAACACGCGTCTCCCTCTCCAGAATATGAAGTTCAATGGCCCATCTCCTTAACAAATACATGAGACGCTCGTACGGGTTGAGGTCGCCAGAGAAAACCCATTAGAGTACATCTGCCGGCTCGTCGAAGAAAAGCCACCTTAACACGACACAGTCGATTGATCCGAAGATCTCAAGTACCAAGAGAGGCTCCAGACGCGGCAAAGTAACCTATATACTATTATGACAAAAAATGAATAACACTCACATAAACAACATGTCAAGCATTTGTTGAGCAGTGAGGGCAAATAGAATTTAGTACGATGAAATGACATGCTGTTTATGTCACAAGAGATTCTGACTTCAGCGATCATTCCTCGTGTGAATTGAGTTGAAGCTGATGAGTCTTGCTTCAGGGTGACTCGACGTTTGCTGCAAGCTCGATGCGTACTCAGCGCGACAATATTTATCAATGTGGAAAAGTTGTAGATTGTCTAGAAAAATCTTGACAAGCATTTTGTATAAGTAATATTCATATCTGGCTTGTTAATAAACCTTAATCAAAACGCATTGCCTCGGGGTCACCTCAATGCCCGGCGTCCTTAGCCGTACTCCGAGAAAAGTATGCTCAAGCTGAAGAAAGTGGAGGGGTGCATGAGCATGAAAGAAATCGAACCAGGTAGAATTGAGATCAGGATCATGAACGAGGGCGACCTCGGTGCCATCACAGTCATCGATTCAATGTATTTTGGAGGTTCACGTCTTGAATACTACAAAGAAAAACTCTATGCAGCCACGAAGGGCGCCGGTATCAACACTTCGCTGGTTGTCGAAGTAGACGGACAGCTCGTCGGTTTTATCATGGGACAGTTATATACAGGTGAATTCGGGATTCCTGAGACTACGGCGAATCTTGACACCATAGGCGTTCATCCTATGGCCGCTGGCAAGGGTGTAGCAGGAAAACTTCTGGAGCAGTTCACTGATCAGATGAGCAAGTTAGGGGTCACAACCATTCACACGCTCGTAGACTGGAATGACAAGAATCTTATGCTCTTTTTTCACCGTTCAGGGTTCGTGCCTTCAAAACGACTCAGCCTTGAACTCAGTGTAAAGTAGTAAACCAGCTCTCACTTTGCCTAGGCTCCAGGGTAAGGGCCGATTTCATCTGAATCCATAGCCAAATTTAAATACTTCATTAAGGAGTCGGTGAATATAAGCTTCTGATAATACACCTAGAAGAATGGACTGGAAAGAAGATTACCGACGATGATCTTTGGCTGGGCATCGATATAATGAACAAGGCACGACAGGTCATGAAAAAGATCTATGAATTGCGAAAACAGGATAATCCCCCCATAATCTGAGTATCAGCACTTCTACCACCCCGAATACAAGACCAGGATGATGGCAGTCATTGCCAAGCATTGGAAAGTCGATGGGATTATCCTCCACTACAATAGGGGCTGTGAAGGTCTGAGCGTAGGCATTGCGGAAAACAGGTCGGGTTTACTCAAACTCGGTTACAATGTGATGATGTTCGAAGGCAACATGGGTGACGAAAGGGAGTTCGACGAGAAGGCTACAGAAAATAGGACGGACATATTCCTGGAAAGCCTGGGATTGAAAAAACCTTTATAGTCAGTCACAATACTGGAAGGGCCGGCTGGAGTGTCGGCCCATAATTACAAGGAGGTTTCTGAAATGATCACTGCAGGAATCGACTGTGGTGCCAAGAACACAAAAACTGTCATTCTGAAGGATGGCAAGATAATTGGAAAAGGGATCGTTCTTACTGGATTTGATCAGTCTGAAGCCGTGAAAGCTTCACTTGAGATGGCTTTGAAAGATGCAGGCGTCTCCTTTAAAGATCTTAAGCATGTCGGCGGGACCGGATCTGGATCCAAGTCCATACGGGTAGCGGATGTCAATGTTAACGACATTAAGGCCATGACTATGGCGGCTCATTATTTTTTCCCCACCGCCAGGACCGTTGCGGATGTTGGCGCTGAGGAAGGCAGAGCAGCGAAATGCGATGAGAAAGGCAACGTAGTGGACTTTGCTATCAATGAAAAATGCGCGGCTGGAGCGGGTGCTTTCATTGAGGCCATGGGCCGGGCGCTGGAGACACCTTTGACCGAGATGGGACCTCTGGCGTTGTCTTCAGATAAAGCCATTGCCATGAACGCACAGTGCACCATATTCGCCGAATCGGAAGTTGTGGGACTTATCCACGCTAAGACGCTGAAAAAGGATATCAGCAAGTCTATCCACGACGCCATGGCCAGCCGAATTGTCTCTATGATTCGCCGAATAGGTGTCAATCCTGACATCGTCATGATAGGCGGGGTCGCATACAATCCCGGTTTCGTTGCCGCCCTCCAGAGGGAACTCGGCGTGGAAAAGATCTTCATACCCGATAATCCTGAGTATGGAACCGCTGTAGGCGCTGCGGTTGTCGCTGCCACGAACGGTCAATAACTGATATCGAAATCAAGATGGAGGATATACAGATGGCTGAGGAGAAAAAACCTGAATACTGGCGGTGGTTGGAGACTAACTGGGTAGATCCGGACAAGAAATGGGAGGACGCCCAGATCATTACCGCGGGGATCGATGTGGGATCCGTCAGTTCGCAGGCCCTGGTAATGGTGGATGGAGAGATTTACGCTTACAGCAACATGAGGACGGGCTCGGACAGTCCCAACAGTGCCAGAAATGCCCTAAAGTTTGCTCTGGAAAAAACCACTCTTCCCGAGGACAAAATACAATACTGCATTGGAACCGGTTATGGGCGTGTCAATGTTCCCATGGCCGACAGGAGTGTGACCGAAATCGCTTGCCATGCCAGAGGCGCCAACTTCATATATGGCCCTCAAGTCAGGACGGTTCTGGATGTCGGGGGTCAAGATATCAAAGCCATCCGATGCGACGACAAGGGTAAAGTCACAAACTTCCTGATGAACGACAAGTGCGCAGCAGGTACCGGGCGCGGTATGGAAGTCTTTGCCGACCTGCTTTCTGTCCCCATTGGTGATGTTGGGGATCGATCTCTTCAGGTGGATCAAGAGCCCGCACCCGTTTCTAGTACATGCGTCGTTTATGCCAAGTCAGAGGCAACGGGTCTTTTGCGCAAGGGCTTGGATACCAATCAAGTGCTTGCGGCCTATTGCTCGGCAATGGCTGATAGGATTTATTCACTGCTCGAGCGTGTAGGAATCGAACCAGAGTTCGCAGTTACAGGCGGTATGGCAAAGAATCGCGGCGTCATCAACCGGCTAAAGAAGAAAATGGGCATAGAACCTATGAAAACCGAGTGGGATACCCAGTTGGCAGGAGCCGTCGGTGCAGCCCTTTTCGGTTTTGCTCTGACAAAGAAGGGAAAAGGGCGCTGATCAATCAAGCCATTCTCCTAGCCGCAGAATCGATTGGGGAACAGAGAATTACACCTCAAAGGTTTCCCTGTGTCTCTAAGTTTCTCTGGTCTACAAACGACAGGATGACATCATTCTAGCCAACTACGGATACAGTGACGGTTCAGGCAATTATTTCATCACCATCGACACAGAAAAGTGCAACGCCTGTGGGGATTGTGTAACTGCCTGCCCAGAGCAGATTTTCCTTGTTGTAGATGAGGACCCAAACGATCCCCTCAACGAAGAACCCCTCGCAATTGTGGCTCAGGAAAAGAAAAAGAAACTCAAATACGAATGTGGGTCTTGCAAACCAAATAAGGACAGGCCGCCTCTGCCATGCGTGGCTGCCTGTAAAACAGAGGCTATTTCCCACTCCTGGTAAAGAGTACGGAACTGGCTGATGGGCAGACCTCGAGTTTGCCCTTTTGAAACACCTACGCATCCCATGCAATGCCTGAGGCCTGTCTTTGGCTGTTAGCAAATCTCTCGAGGATCTGAGCGTCATGATTACCATCAAGATAAACGGCGACCCGGTAGAGGCCGACCCTGACGACACTATTTTGGACGTTGCACGACGGGAAGAAATTTATATTCCCACTCTCTGCTATCATCCGGATCTTCCTCCCAGGAAAGGCGGCATGCCGGTAGACGCAGTCTATCAGGGTCAAGTAAAAATAGAGAATTGTCTTGATAAGACTCCGGAAGGGGGATTGACTTCGGGATGCGGCCTTTGTGTAGTTGAACGGGTTGATTCCGGAGAGCTTGTGCCCGCATGTATTACGCAGGTCTTCGAGGGTATGTCCGTGGCGACGGATTCAGCCCAAGTTAAGGAACGGAGGCAGGAGAAACTCGTCGAGGTCCTCGCAGGTCATCCGCACGCGTGTCTCACTTGTGCACAGCATGAGGGCTGTCCAAGAACTCAGTGTTCATTAAATGTCCCAGAGAATGAGCGCTGTTGTCCCAAATTCGGAAATTGCGAACTCCAGAAAGTCGCTGAGTATGTGGGGATAAGTCCGGCTACCGCTAAATGGATACCCACCTCCCTCCCGATTCTTGATAGCGATCCTCTTCTGACCCGCAATTACAACCTCTGCATCTCTTGTACCCGCTGTGTCAGGGTGTGTAGGAACTTGAGGGGAATCGAGGCCATCGGCTTTGTCTTTGCTAAGGAAGGAAAAGTCACTGTGGGCTCTTTGGCCCCGATCTTGAAAGATTCCGGGTGCAAGTTCTGTACAGCCTGCGCGGAGGTCTGCCCTACCGGAGCCATTATGGACAAAGGCATAAAGCCGCAAGACAGGGAAAAGGAATTGCTTCCTTGCGTGGCCTCATGTCCTGCCGGCATTAACATTCCATGGTACCTGAGATTCGTGGCCGAGGGCAGGACGAACGAAGCCTATGCGGTCATGCGACAAAACGTCCCGTTGCCGGGAATCCTTGGAAGGGTTTGCGTACGTCCCTGCGAGTCCGTATGCCGCCGTGGTCTCGTGAACGAGCCGATCTCCATATGCGCAATAAAACGTTTCGCATCGGACAATCAGGACGGCTCCTGGAAATCACGCATGATTACGGCTCCCTCGACAGGGAAGAAGGTTGCAGTTATCGGTTCAGGGCCCGCAGGTTTGACTGCGGCATTCTATCTCAGGAAATTGGGGCATGATGTCGCATTGTTCGATTCGAACCCCAGGGCGGGTGGGATGATGAGATACGGCATTCCTAGGTATCGCCTCCCGGATGATGTGCTCGACAAAGAGATAGGAGAGATATTTTCTCTAGGCGTGGATTTTCAACCCAACAAATTGATAGGCAGAGACCTATCCCTAGCTGATCTTCGGGAAGCTTACAACGCCATATTTGTGGCAACTGGAGCCCCTTTGAGTAGAAAGATCCCTGTTGACGGTGTCGACCTTCCTCAAGTGTTGTGGGGAGTCGATTTCTTGAGAGAGGCCAACCAAGGCGTTGACGTCAAGCTGGAAGGCAATGTTGTCGTGATCGGCGGAGGAGCGGTAGCAATTGACGTGGCCTTGACTGCGCGACGCCTCGGAGCAGAGGAGATTTCCCTCGTGTGTCTGGAAAACCGCGGCGAAATGTCTGCCCACACCTGGGAAATAAAGGATGCCGAAGAGGAAGGAGTAGTGATCCACAATTGTTGGGGACCCATGGAAGTGGTTCAAAGTGAGGGCGGCGTTAGAGGTATTAGTTTTAAGAAATGCGTTTGTGTATTCGATTCAGAAGGCCGCTTCAACCCATCTTACGATGACGAGTGTACAATGGGCTTGGAAGCTGATACGGTAATTCTTGCCATAGGTCAATCATCGGATCTGGACTTCGCTACTCAGGAAGGTGTCAAGGTGGAGAACCGGCTCATAAAAGCGGACGAAAAAACCCTCGAAACAAACATCCCCGGCATCTTTTCAGGTGGAGATGCAGTGATTTTTCCTGGTGCAATCATACATGCAGTAGCTGCAGGACGGAAGGCCGCGTCCTCCATTGACCGTTATCTTGGTGGAAGCGGAGAAATTGAAGAATTGCTTGTTGATTTTCCGCAGTTGAACCCTAAAGTTGGAAGAGAAGAAGACTTTGCTTACAAAGAAAGATTCCAAACCCATAAGATCCCTGTTTCACAGAGAACAGGGTTTCAGGAAGTGGATCTTGGGCTTGGGAACGACGATGCTGTTCTCGAAGCGAAACGTTGCTTGCAATGCGACCTGAGACTCGCGATGGGAAAAGTCCCATTCCCCCCTGAACACGTGCTTGCTTTCACCGCTGAGAATGTAGAAAAGGTCCATGCTGAAGAGGGTGCCTTTCGCCTGATGGATCAGGAGAAGATGGTCATATTGATAAAGGGCGCAGACAACATGCAAGAACTATTGATGGAATACCTGGAAACCTACGAATCGGCCAAATTTTTCGATTTTGAGGAGGACAAGATGTTCTCCAAGAGAGAAAGTGAGTTGGTTCAGCAACATCTCCAGAAGTATGGTCAGATGCCTAGCGCCGGAGGTGATGAGGATGAACTGTTTTAGTTGAGCGATGCTGTGAGTTTTTTTACCGGCTCACCTTGTGGTTATAAAATTTGAGCAAAGAAATAATCCAGGTATTGGCGTCCCTCCTGAACGACTTTTCGAGAGTGATTTTTCCCTGTGTTCTTTCAGAAAAAGCGACACGGGAATCCTAAGATCAAGAAATGATATCACATCTAGATGGCTGGCACCGTTTCCTTGCCTGTGACAACATCCTGACATGGTCCATTTCCTCACAAATAAGTTTATCAAGTTCACCCTTACCGTTGAGATCAGGAATCATGTCCTTCATACCTAACAAGAAGTGTATTGAATCCTTTTGTGCTAAGATTGTTTAGTCGCCTTTGATTCCTCCCAATGACATCTGGCTCAAGGTGCGACATTGAAGCTGTCTGAATGGAACCAGGAGGACATGATATGATTTCCCGTATTCGGTCCGGCGTAGAGAATGGTTGCGAAACTCCAGGCAATAGCTCAGGAGACGACTGCGAAGAGGTCTTGAAGAGAGCCTTCGAAGGGCTCGTTGAGCGGGAAGCCAGACTCAATCTATTAGCGGATATGCTTTTCGACGGGACTCTTATTGTGCGAGAAGGAGTGATAATCGAGGCCAACCAAGGCCTTTTATCCATGAGTGGTTATGATGCCTCGGAACTATTGGGGCAGAAGATCGAAGAACTCGATGGCTGGCAGGGTTTTGGCAAAGCTTTGGCAGCAGCCTCCGGCAAGCGAGTGTCAATTGAAACGTGGCTTCCACGAAAACGTTCTCGTTCTGTTAACGCAACGGTTAGGGCGGTACGCGTCTTGTTCAGTGGTGTAGAGTTTGTTCTTGCTGTGGTCGCAGGAATTACCGAGGATGAGCCAGCCTCCGAGTCACTTCTTCGGTCCGCTGAACGTTATCGTTCTCTCTTCCAGTCAGTCCCGGACATAATTTTTACCAAAGATAGTAATCTAAGGTTCTCTGAAGTGAACCCCGCCATGGAAAAGACCTTTGGTCTCCCTGCGTCTGATATTGTCGGGCGCAGTGCGGAACAGGTCTACGGAGCCGCAACCGGGGAACGCATTCGTGCTTGGGATCAACGTGTCTTGTCGGGAGAGACAATCGAAGAAGAGCACACGGTGCTTGTGAAAGGTGAACAACTGACGTTCCACGATGTTCGTGTTCCCATCAGAAACAGTACAGGAGAGATCATAGGCGTGTGTGGCATTTGCCGTAACATAACTGAACGGAAGAAAGTCCCCACAATTACAGAGAAAAGTTCAGCAGTCTTTTCATCAAAAGCCATGATAGTTACCATGGAACAAGCAGCTCAAGCAAGCGTCGCCGACTGCATAGTTCTTCTTCAGGGAGAAAGCGGGACAGGAAAGGACTACCTAGCTAAATGGATCCACGATCATTCTAGACGTTCGGGGAGTCCGTTTCTAGGCATAAACTGTGCCGCAGTGCCCCACGAAATAGCTGAGTCCGAACTTTTTGGACACGAATCGGGCGCGTTCACCGGGGCGCGGGGTCGGAAAAAGGGATTACTTGAGCTTGCAGAAGGCGGTACATTGCTTCTCAATGAAATAGGAGAGCTTTCCCCAGCCGTGCAATCAAAGCTATTGGTCTTTCTTGACACCAGATCTTGTTATCGGCTGGGGGGCGAGAAACCCGTTAGAGTCGATGCAAGAATCATGGCGGCTACCCACAGGAGCCTCGAAGAGGAAGTTCAGGCCGGACGCTTCTCGGAAGCCCTTTTTTATCGCCTGAATGTGTTTTCCATAGATATCCCCACCCTTCGAGAAAGGGTTGAAGATATCCCAATCCTCGCGAGCCAAATCATCTCAAGGGTCGCAGCGGAAATGAATATGGCCGAGGTTCCTCAACTAGATTCATCCTTCTTCAAAACTATCCTGTCCTATCAGTGGCCTGGTAATATCAGAGAACTCAGGAACGTGATAGAAAGAGCAATGATATTATGGCAGAGAGGACATCTTAAATTGGAACTGCCGTCTATTGACTTGGACAAGCAGGATTTGTCTCTGAAACTGTCATTTCTACCAGATCGAAATCTCCGCGAACTCTCTCGAGAGGTGTCCAAATCAATTTGCGTCGAAGCCGTGCGGCGTTTCGGAGGCAATAAAACCGCTGCGGCACGGGCCCTCGGGGTGTCTCGAGACTCGCTCTACCGGCACATCAAGGGTTCGACTGACTCCTCGAAATAACCAATAAAAATTAAGTGGCAGTAGTGTCTTATATTGCTGACATTTGAAAGAATACTATTGGCATTGAATGACGGCTACGGACATCCCAGTGTCATAAATATATGACACATGCCAGGTAAGGAAGTGGTCGATATAATTACGATAGCCTATTTTTGTGTAAGATAATACTGACATTCGTCTTTCCGCTCACTGAAGCAACACTCCAAGGCAACCCCCAACAAGAACAGTTTATTCCAATAATCCCGATTAGTTGTTGAATCCTTCCTCGCGCTCCTCATTCTTGGCACACAAAATGCTTAATTAAAAAAGTTTAGCTTCGGATAACGCCGAGCATTGCATTGACAAATGATGGCTAGGTTATTCGAAGAATCTGGTTGATCGGTCAGTTTCAACACATTTCATGCGCAGGAGGTGTTCGATGGGATTTTTATCAAAAATTTACGGAGGCCCTCTCGTAAAGGCTGTCAATAATGGTGAGGTAGCAGAAGTGGCCAGGTTGCTCAATGATGGCTGCGACCCTAACGAGAGCCAGTTGGGAATTACCGCCCTGGAGAATGCTTGTGGCAATGGGCATATCGAAATCGTTCAACTTCTTTTGGATAAGGGGGCTGACGTAAATGCAAAGGACTGGGACGGCATTACGGTCTTGATGGCAGCGGCAAGGGGACCTGGTGTTTCCGGGGAGAATAAGAACAAAGAGGATCTTTGCCTGGCAATAGTGGAGTTGCTCTTGAAAAAAGGAGCTGACGCTAAATACACCAGTTGGCGTCGAAGGACCGCTCTGAAGGAGGCCGAATGGGCTGGACACGCCAGAGTGAAAGAACTGTTGCAGCAACATGGGGCCAAGCGATGATTTCCTGCCATATGCCCTGAAGCTGCACCATGTGCGTTCATTCGGCAATTATTACAGGGAGCGATAGGTTTCCGAAGCGAACTTCATCTGCTGATGTCCGTAGCGGAGGAGACCTATCGCCCCCATAGGACATCCGGCTCGTTTGAATACTCATCGGTATTACACATGTGGAGAGAATTTAATGCTGAGGACGATTGGATGGATTTTTCTCGGAGCGGTACTTACAATTTTTGTTGCCGAGAAGGACTGCTGGTGCCAAAAGCCTGCCCCTGGGACAGGCCTTCTGGTTGTACAGGGTAAGGTGCTGGACTCGGCAGGTAATCCGCTGTCGGATGCAAATGTGCTGCCCTATCTCAACGGAAAACCTTTTGTGCCAGCAGTCAATGGATCAGCGGGGCACAAAGAGTTAGCCTCGGGCAGAAACGGGCTTTTCATGATAGAGATTCCTGCCCCGTTGGAAAAAATCAAGGATGGTAAATGGTCTTTGAAGATTACCAGGCCCAGCTTCAAACCTTCTCCTATGATTCCCATGACCAAGATCTTCGACGAGGGGCTGG
>Ga0209254_10000197_pt1 | contig 43393 bp, 36 predicted proteins | sample FrelakmetDIP11DI_FD_187148 | JGI IMG/M metagenome (GOLD analysis project Ga0209254, IMG submission 187148) | Freshwater lake sediment microbial communities from the University of Notre Dame, USA, for methane emissions studies - DIP11 DI (SPAdes)... | ecosystem: Environmental > Aquatic >... | reverse complement strand
ATTTTTAAAAAAAAAGCTTGAACTCGGCGTCTCACTTCTATAGAATACCGCCCGAACGATATTTTGCCGATATCGAGGATTTGAAGGAAGCAGGTGAAACCCGTATGTCTAGCTCTATGTCAAACTCTCGGCAAAGCCTATTGACAAGACAAAGAGCCATTTGCAAATTGGGATGCAAGGAGGGCTAATGAAGTATGCTGCACCCGCTCTAGTTGTGCTGTTCGACCAGGCTTCTTTATGGTGTAACGTGGGAAGCAACGGAGAATCCTGCTGTAATGACTGTGGTGGCGGGGGCGCTCCCAGCACTACTCAATGCAAAGGCGGAAGCGCGAACACCGCCGGACACTGCATAACCGGTACCTCAGTCAGCAACCAGGGCGCCGCGACTTTTTGCTATAAGGGGTCGGGTGCAACCGGTTCAAATCCTAACTCAGCTTTGTGCAATACCGGCACCCAGGCAACAGGATACAAGGCCTGCAGCGTAGGCGCGTCAGCCTGTCACTGCTATACCGGCTCGAAAGCCTAGATGGCGCGTGTTCGGAGATTATCCTAGGGTGGACGATCAAGTCGATAAGCGGCCTCGCAGTCGACGGCTCTGAATGGGGACTTTTCAGGCGTACGCTATCCGAATAGTCCGAACCTGATGATATGATAGACGGCGGCCACGCCGTCTTTCCAGCCGATCTTTTTTCCCTCGCTGTAGTCGCGGCCGGCGTATGAGATCGGCACCTCGAAGATCCGGCAGCGCAGCCTGGCCAGCTTGATGGTGATCTCCGGCTCGATCCCGAATCTCCGGGACTTGAGGGAGATCTTGTTTAAAACATCTTTTTTAAAAACCTTGTAGCAGGTCTCCATGTCGGTCAGGTTCAAGTTGGAGACCATGTTTGAAAACGTGGTCAAGAGCTTGTTGCCGACGTAATGCCAGAAAAACATCACCCGATGGGACCCGCCCTGGAACCGCGAGCCGTACACGACGTCCGCCCGTCCGTCGAGGATGGGCGCGAGCAGTGAGGGGTACTCCTTCGGGTCGTACTCCAGGTCGGCGTCCTGGACGAGGACGATGTCCCCGGCGGCCTGGCTGAAACCGGTCCTCAAGGCGGCACCCTTGCCCCGGTTCTTCTCATGGAAGAACACCTTGACCCCGGGCATCCGGAGCGTCTTCAGGATATCCCGCGTTCCATCCTGGGAGAAATCGTCCACGACGATGATCTCCTTGGGGATCCGGAGCTTGACCGCCCGGACGCGCTTGAGGATCTCCCGGATGGTGGCCTTTTCATTGTAGACGGGGATGACGATGGACAGTTTCATGGAACGCTCTTTCAGGCCCGGACGAGGCCCAGCCGCTTCTGGAAGTATTCTATGGACAAGCGGAGCCCTTCGTCCAGGGAGACGCGGGGTTCCCAGCCGAGCCGCTCCTTGGCCAGGGCGATATCGGGACAGCGCCGCACCGGGTCGTCCTGGGGCAGGGGCTTGAACACGATCTTGGACTTGCTCCGGGTCAGGCGCAGGACGGCTTCGGCCAGCTCGCCGATGGTGAATTCGGAGGGATTGCCCAGGTTGACCGGTCCGGGGAAATCCGCCGCCCCCATCAGGGCCGTGAGCCCCCGGATGAGGTCGGACACGTAGCAGAAGGAGCGCGTCTGGCTGCCGTCGCCGTACACCGTCAGCGGCTCGCCGCGCAGGGCCTGGACGATGAAATTGCTGACCACCCGGCCGTCGTCCACGGCCATTCTCGGGCCGTAGGTGTTGAAGATGCGGGCGATCCGGACGTCCACCCGGTTCTGGCGGTGGTAATCGATCGCGAGCGTTTCGGCGACGCGCTTGCCCTCGTCGTAGCAGCTGCGGATGCCGATGGGGTTGACGTTGCCCCAGTAGGATTCGGGCTGGGGGTGGACCTGGGCGTCGCCGTAGACCTCCGAGGTGGAGGCCAGCAGGATCCGGGCCTTGGTCCGCTTGGCCAGGCCCAGCATGTTGATCGTGCCCATGACGTTGGTCTTGACCGTCTTGATGGGGTTGTACTGGTAATGGATGGGAGAGGCCGGACAGGCCAGATGGTACACCCGGTCCACCTCGACAAAAAAGGGATGGATCACGTCATGACGGATGAGCTCGAAATAGGGATGGCCGGCCAGATGGCGGATGTTGTCCTTGGAGCCGGAGAAGAAATTGTCCAGGCAGACGACGTCGGCGTTGTTCTGGAGGTAGTGCTCGCACAGGTGGCTTCCCAGGAAACCCGCTCCGCCCGTCACCAGGATCCGTTCCATACTCGCTCCCTCAGCCGTAGGCCATGAACAGCCGGCTCTTCTTGATGAGGATCTCCCGCTCGACCTGGATGATCTCGGTGATGCCCTTGTCGGCCAGCTGCATCAGGGCGTTGAGCGTCTTGCGCGAGAAGGGATTCTTCTCGGCCGAGACCTGGACTTCCACCAGCTGGCCGCGGTCGGTCTGGACGACGTTCATGTCCACCTCGGCGGAGGAGTCCTCAACGTAGTCCAGGTCGAGCAGGGTTTCGCCTCCGACGATGCCCACGCTCACCGCCCCGACCAGGTGGCCGAGGGGCATGCGCTCGATGCGTCCGGCGTCCAGGAGGCGCTTGAAACACAAGGCCAGGGCCACGCAGCCGGCGGTGATGGACGCCGAACGCGTCCCCCCGTCCGCCTGGATAACGTCGCAGTCCAGAATGACGGTCCGCTCGCCCAGGACGCGAAGGTCGGTGGCCGCCCGCAGGGACCGGCCGATCAGGCGCTGGATCTCCTGGGTCCGTCCCGAGAGGCGCCCTTGGACTCCCTCCCGGATGTTCCGCTTGCCCGTGGACCTGGGGAGCATGGCGTATTCCCCCGTGATCCAGCCCGAGCCGCTGTTCTTGAGAAAGGGCGGAACTTTTTCCTCGACCGTGGCCGCCACCAGGACCTTGGTCAGTCCCGCCTCGATATAGACCGAGCTCTCGGCGAAATCCAGGTAGTCCGGGACGACCTTGATGGGCCGCAGGGCGTCCGGCGGTCGGTTGTGGGCGCGCATCGGTTTCCTCGACTCGTCAGCTCTCTCCCCTGGGACGCGACCTCCACCGGTCATGGAACCAAAGCCACTGGTCCGGGAAGAGCCTGATTTGAGACTCGATTATCTTAGTGCATGTCTGGGTGATTTTCAACACGTCCGACCGGCCCCGGCTCCTGGACGGCAGGTCCAGGGCGGGAAAGATCCTGACACGGTAGCGCCCGCGCCGCTCGGCCCGGCAGAAGGCCGGGACGACGGCCGCCCCGGTCCGGAGATGGAAGGCGGCCAGGGCCGGCGTCGTGCCGGCCGGCTTGCCGAAGAAATCGACGAACACCGCCAGGTCGCGCAGGACGTTCTGGTCGATGGCGATCAGAACGACCTCCCCCCGGCGCAGGACGCGGAGGACGTCCCGGGCGGCCTGTTCCTTGTAGATGATCCCCGCCCCCAGTCGCGCCCTGAAACCGGACAGCCGTTTTTCCAGAAGCCGGTTGTCCAGGAACCTGGCCACGGCCCATACCGGAGCAGGTCCCCGGAAGGAATTGGTGAGCATTTCCCAGTTGCCGAAATGGCCGGTGAAGACCAGCGCGCCGCGGCCCTTCGCGACCGCCCTCTCCAGGTTGTCCTTGCCCTCCACGGTCAGCAGCCGCTCGATGCGCGGCCGGGACCATCCGGCCAACTTGAGCACGTCGATCACCACCCGCCCAAAATTCATGAAGGCCTTCCGGGCGATGGCGTATTGCGCCCGGGGAGTGTCCACAGTCCTGAAGGCCGTCTCCAGGTTGGACAGGGCGATGCGGCGATGCCGGCCGCTCAGATGAAACAGGAGAAGTCCCATCCCCCGTCCCAGGAGGAGGCAGACCGGCCTGGGGGTGACCGCGAAGAAGGCGGACATGGTTTGAACGACGATGAACTCGGCGACGTCCCCGGGGCGGAGCATCACCGGTGCCGTTCCCCGCGGCGGACCGCCCCGCGGACCATGTCAAAAAAGCCGGGTTCGATCCGGAGGCCGATCTTCAAATAATACAGGGGAAGCTCCTGCAGCAGTCCGGGATATTCGGCCAGCTTGACCGCGTCCTTTTCGGTGGTGACGGCCAGGTGCGGGTTGAGCTGGCGGTACCGCAGCAGGATCGTGTTGAGGGTCGATTCAGGATAGGGATGGTGGTCGCGGAAGGTCATCATCCCTGTGAGCTCCAGCCCCTGGCTCTGCAGGAGGTCGAAAAAGCGTTGGGGCCGGGCGATGCCGCAAAACGCCAGGGCCGGCTGGCCGCGGAACTCGGAGGCCGGGGCGGCGGGATGCTTGCCCCCGACCTTGACTAGCCCCTTGGAAACAACCGTATAGGAGAAGATCCGCGCCTTGGGAAAGCGGCGGGCCAGGAACTCCCGGTCTTGGGACTCCGCCTCGGGCAACAGGACCGCCTGGGCCCGGGACAGGGCGCCCGCCGGCTCGCGCAGGATCTTTTCCTGGGGGTTGTACAGGACGATATCCAGGTCCCGCCGGAGCTTGCGGTGCTGGAAGCCGTCGTCGAGGACGGCCGCGGCGAATCCCTTGACCTTGGCGATGCGGCAGGAACGCAGGCGGTTCCGGCCGACGAATACGCCCGCGCCGGGCGCGTTCCGGGCGATCATGAACGGCTCGTCCCCGCTGTCCTGCCAGCGGCCGAACAGCGTTTGTCCGTCGGACAGGATCCCGCCGTGCTTTTCCCAGCGGCCGAGGTAGCCGCGGGTGACGAGGGCCGTTCGAACGCCTTCCGCCTGGAGGTGCTTGATGATCTCCAGGACCAGCGGAGTCTTGCCGGTCCCGCCCAGGCTGATGTTGCCGACCGAGACGACCTTGAGGCCCACCCGCTTGGAGGCGAACAGGCCGGCCTGGAAGAGCTTGTCCTTGACCCGGCTCACTGCGCGGGAGCCAAGGGAGTAGGGATAGAGAAGAATGTTCATCCGTGGCCCACTATACACAAATCGCGGGTTCCTTTCAACGAAGGCCGTGCGCCGGGCCGGCGGCGGCTTTACTCCGGCCGGGGATTTGACTATAATCACTCCGACACAAGCGTTACGGAGGTATTCAGTCCATGAAAAAGACGATCGTTCTCATAGTGGTCTTGACCATTCTGGCGCTGTTCGCCCTGTCGTGCCAGAAAAAAGCCAGCGTCGAAGGGGTTCAGCTTCAGGTCAGCTTTTCCGCAGAGCCCTTGTCCGACAACCTGGTCACCGACCTGACCTACCGGTGGAAGACCTCGGCCGAATTCAAGAAGATCGACCGGGATTTGTATGTCTATGTCCATTTCTGGAACAAGCACAACATGCTCCTCCAGGATGACCACACTCCGGCCGTCCCCTTCAGCCAGTGGGAGCCGAACAAGGAATACACTTACACCCGCCGGATCTACATCCCCGCTTTCATCGATGAATTCGACCCGCAATTCAAGGGACAGGAAAGCCTCAAGCTGGTGGTGGGCCTGTACTCGCCCTTTGATCGTTCGGGCCAGTCCAAATCCGAGGTCCGCGCCCAGAATCTGACCATCATTCCTCCTCCGCCCGACACCCCGGAGGTCGTCTATGAGTCCGGCTGGTACGACCAGGAAAGCGACCCGTCCTCGACGATCAAACAGTGGCGCTGGACGGGCAAGGAAGCGCGGTGCATCGTCGACAACCCCCACCGGGATGCTCTATTTATCATCCGGGGCGCGGTCAACACCGACGCCGTCAAGGACCAGAAGGTCATCATCAAGATCAACGACCAGGTCCTGGAGGAATTCACGGCCCCGGAAGGAGCCTTTGAAAAGACCTATACCATCACCCAGGACCTCCTCGGCCCCAAGGACGAGTTCAGCCTGGTGATCTCCACGGACAAGCCCTTCGTTCCCTCGGCCGTCTATCCGAGCTCCAAGGACAGCCGGGAGTTGGGGGTGATGATCTCCTTCCTCTATTTTCGCTGAGAGGGAAGGACGCTCTCGGGGGCGGGCGCTCGGCTGCTATTTCCTGACGACGCTAGAGTACTTGTCGAACTCTTCCTTGGCCTTGGCCTCGTCTTCCCGGGCTTTCTGGTATTTGTCGAAGGTGTCGCTGATCTGCTCTTGGAGCTTATCCCGGGGCATCATGTCGTCCATGCTGTAGAATTCCTGCCACAGGCTGTTGAGCTTCAACTCCAGCAGGTCGGCGTATTCCTGGGCCTTCAGCCAGGCGGTTTCCAGCATGGACTTCTGGGAGTTCAAGGCCGCGGAGGGTGCGGCCGTCTCTCGCTGATCCCCGGCGCTCATGGGCATGGCCTCCGGCGCGCCTTCCGCCGCCGCCTCAGGCTCTGTCTCCGCGGCGGTTTCCTCGGGCGGCTCGGTTTCTTCCGTGTCCTGAGGCTCCGCAGGCTGAGCTTGTCCGGCTTCGGGCTCAGCGGCCGTGCTCGGGTTCTCCCCGCCCACCGCGGGTTTCTTTTTCACGTCGCTGAGGTCGGCATTCGATATCACTGTGACTTTTTTCCCCTTCAACGCCTCCCGCCTCTCTTTTTCCTTTTTGGCCGCTTCGGTCAGGTCTTGGGACCAAAGAAGGGATACGAAGAAAAGGGGAACCAGTCCAAAGGCCAAAGTTTTTAAGTGTCTCATGGTCGTGCACCTAAAATATAGGCCCCGCCCCCTTTTTTGTCAATCACCCATAGGGGTCATTCGATACCCTCTCCGGGAGTATCCGCGCGCCGGGCGGAGCGGGCAAAATGTCTTTTAGCTATTGATAAATCCCGGGGAAGTGAATACACTGAATGCATGAAAAAATGGGCACTCATCCTCGGAGCCTGCGGCCTCCTCGGTCTGATGATCTTCGGCGGCGCCCAGGACAAGCGTCCGCCCGAGGGCAAGAACTTCTACGAAACGAGCCTCCATTTTACGGCCAACGGCCTGAAATACTGGTACGCCAAGGAGCAGGGCGGGCTGGAGCGCATCACAGGCGTCCCGTTCGAGGAGCTTCCCTGCGCCCGCTGCCACGTCCGGACATGCGATGCCTGCCATCGCCAGGACGCCGAGGGGCGGCCGGTCTATTCCGCGTCGGCGGCCAAGGACCAGCGGGTATGCGAGGCCTGTCACGGCATGGAGAGCCTCCAGGCGGTCAGGAAGAATCCCGACGACCCGGCGGGTGACGTGCATTTCCGCCGGGGGATGACCTGCCTTGACTGTCACACTTCCCGGGAGATCCACGGGGACGGCATCGCCTACACGTCCTTCCAGCAGCCGGGCGCCATGGACGCGCAGTGCGGGAAGTGCCATGCCGACCTCACCCGTTGTCCCAGCTCCAAGGTCCACGGGGACAAGCTCGAGTGCAACGCCTGCCATGTCCGGGACCTGCCCTCCTGCTACAATTGTCATTTTGAGACCCGGGTCAAGGAGGGGAAAAGCGTCTCCCTTCCCTTGAACGGGCTTCTGTTCCTGGTCAACCGCCGGGGCAAGGTCACCCTGGGCGATGTCCACACGTTCGTCTATCAGAACAAGACCATGATCACCTTCGCGCCGTCCTTCCCCCATTGGGTCATGGCCGAAGGCCGGGACTGCGACGATTGTCATCACACTCCCCTCCTCCGGTCCCTGCGAGGGAACGACTTCCGTCCGGTCGTGTTCAAGGACGGCCGGCTCGAAAACGTCAAGGGCATCGTTCCGGTCCTGGAGGGACTGAACTGGAATTTTGTCTTCCTGGACTACAACCAGGGCCGCTGGACCCCCCTCGTCAAGCCGGAGCCGCCGCTCATCAATTATGCCGGCTATTGCTCGCCCCTGACCCGCGCCCAGCTCGACAAGCTGGACAAGCCGCAGGGCCGGAAGACGCCCTAGCCCGGGTTCAGCGAAAGACCCGAATCCGGTCCGGCTGGGCCGCAGTACGGACGGAATAACTCCAGCCGTTCGAAGTGACTTCGACTGCTCCGTCGCGGTCCGTGCGGAACGACGACGCCCCCGCGGTCCGCAGCCTTAGAAGAGTCGCCTCCTTCGGCAGTCCGAAAGCGTTGTTCCGGCCGACGGAAATAACCGCCAGCCGGGGTGAGACGCGCCGGAGGAACTCCGGGCTGCAGGACGAATCGCTGCCGTGATGTCCGGCTTTCAGCACCCCCGCCCGAAGGGGGAGCCCGGACCGGCCGATCGTCTCCTCCGCAGGCAAACCGATATCGCCGGTCAGGAGGAACGCCGTCCGGCCCCAGGAGATCCTCAGGACCAGGGAACGATCGTTGGCCGACGCGCCGGGAAGGGGAGCCTCCGGCCCCGGATGGAGCGACTCGACCAGAACACCCTCAATGTGTTGCTGGAATCCCCGGGCTGCGATTTTCCGAACGGTTCCCCTGGGGAGCGAGGCTTCCAGCTTCCCACGGAGAGGATCGTCTCCGCCGGCCGGTCCGGCCCAGAATTCCTTGGGCTTGAAATTCCGGGCCAGGGCGGTCAAGCCCTTGATGTGATCGGGATGGGAATGCGTGGCAACGATGATGTCCAGCCTGCGGACCCCCTTCCGCCACAGGGCGGGCGAGACGACCTTCTCGCCGGGGTCGAACGACCCGGCGGAAGCTCCGCCCCCGTCGACGAGCATGATCATTCGGCCCGGGAATTCGACCAGGATGGCGTCGCCCTGACCCACGTCCAGGACGGTCATCCGGAGCCGGCCGCAGGGGGCAGGCGCCGGGCGGATGACCATGAGGATTGAAGCCAGAACCAGACCGGATGCCAGGATGATCTTTTTTCCCCGAAGCTTCGCAGGCAGGAGAAGCCCTCCCAGAAATGCGTAATAGGCGAGGATGACGAACGGCGGCGGGTCCGGAATCCTGAAAGACAGCAGGGGAGAGACTCCGGATGAGGCCGACAGAAACAGAAGCAGGGACGTCATGAGCTTGAGCGCGGCCCCGAGAAGTCCGGCCGCCGCGGGAACGAGACAGGCCGCCGGGAAAAAAACATAGCCGCCGGCCATGATCGCCGCCACCAGCGGAACGGCAGGCAGGTTCAGCAGGAGAGGCGCCAGGGTCACCCGGTTGAAGTCCGCTGCGATGAGGGGCGTCACTCCGGCTTGGGCGGCCAGCGACAAGGCCAAGGCCTCGCCCGCCCTAAGGGGCAGGCGCGGCATGAAGCGAACGATCCGGGGCTGGAACAGGACGATGGCCAAGGTGGCTGCGTAGGTCAGCTGGAAGCCCGGGTCGAACAGGCTGGACGGATTCAGGAACAGCAGGACCAGCGCGCTGTAGGCCAAAGAGTTCAGGATCCGGGATTCTCTCCAGAGGAGACGCCCCGTCAGATAGGACACAGCGATGATCGTGGACCGAAGCACGGACGCCGAGCTTTCTACGAGGATGGAATAGAAGACCAGGATCAGGATGAGCAGGAGAGCGGACGGCCGGGGCGCCAATCCCAGGAGCTTGAACAAGCCCATCAGCAGCATGGAGATGATGCCGATGTGGGCTCCGGATATGGCGATGAGATGGAGGAGCCCCGACTCCTGGAAAGCGAGCGTCGCTTCTTCGTCCATGCGCCTCCGCTCGCCGAGGAGGAGGGCTTCCAGGACGGCCCCCGCGCGCGAGAGCCCCCCGGTGCGCGAGTCGGGGAAATGCGCCTCGAGCCTGTCTTGAAAGGATTGCCGGACTCTCGATGCGGCGCGCCGGAGGGACAGCGGGCCGGCCCGGCCGGTCCGTTCAACGAACAGCGGACTTTTGGCGAAGGCCAAGGCCTGGATGTTCTGAGACCGGAGATAGGGGGCGGAGCGAAGAGGCCCGAAATTCCGGTATTCGACCGGGTCGATGATCTTGGCCGTCAGGCGAATCTTGTCTCCGGCGAGCAAGATTCGCTTGTTCGGGAAGAGCCGGGAATGCGGCACGGCCGCCCGGATGTTCGCCCGTTGCGGCTGAAATCCGCCGCGGAGCTCGGCCTTTTCCAGCCGCAGAAAGAGGTAGTCCTGGTCGATGCCCCGTGACGGGGATTTAACCAGCCGGCCGTGAAGGTCCAGGTAGTCCATCCCCTTCAAGCCCAAGGCCGCCGCGTTGGCTTCAAAGCGCTCCTTTTGAACGGACAGGGCGGCGGCGCCCAAAAAAAACGCGGACAGGATGAGATAAGCAAGTGCCGATCGGGACCGGGGAATGAAAAAAGACAGCCAGCCGGCGGCCAGGCAGGCCCCTCCCAAGGCGAGGACGGTCCCGGGCGTCAGGCCGGTCTTATCGCCCGCCCAAATTCCCGCCGCCCAAGCACAGGACGGCCAAAGGAACGGAGAAAGCACGAATCATGGACGCGCGGGACGGCCCTGGGTTCTCGCTGAATGGAAACCAGAGCCTGAAAGTTTTCAGGAATCGAAGTCTGCCCGACGGGCGCTCGGCTTGCCCGGAGTGCGAAGGGGTTCGGCCCGTTTCCGGGCCGAGCACTCAGGCTTTGTCTTTTTCCCGTTTCTTCTCGATGTAATCGCGGATGGCGCCGATCCCTTCCTGCGTTTTTTCCTTGACGGCCTTGAAGCCCTTTTCTGCCTCGTGAGCGAGCTCCTTGGCCTTCTCCCCTGTTTTGGCCATCTCTTGCTGTATCTTCTTTCGCGTTTCTTTCCCGGCGGCGGGCGCGAAGAGAATTCCCAGGATGAAACCGGTCGCCGCTCCGATGACGAACGAGACCGCGACTTCCAAAGCGCTCGAGCCTTTATTCTCCGACATTCTTTTCCTCCTTACGGCTTTTCCACCGCCGGAACAGAAAACCGGCGACAGGAATCAAGATGGGCCAGATTTTTGAGGCGGGCTTGAAAGCCCGGCTGGACAGGAACTGTCCGGCTTGGGAGACGAGTCCGGCCGCTTTTTTAGATGCGTCGATGATCCGCCCCACATCGTCGACCCGGTTTTGGACCGACGCCTGAAGAGTATGAAGGCTTTGGGCCAGTTCCCGGAATTCTGCGACGGCTTTTTGGGCCTCGGCGGCCGTCCGGCGAAGCTGAACGAGGAGCATCACCAGAAACACCACGGCCACGATGGCGGCCAGGGTCAAAACCAGGAACAAGAATTGATTCAGGGTGAGGGTCATGATCCTAATACATAGAACAAACAGCGGGCTTTGTCAATGCGCGATCGGGCGCGTCGAAGGCCCGGCCGCTAGCGTTTGGGGGAGTCTCGAAGCACTCCGGATGGAGGATGCGCGCCAGGGCGTCCAGGGCGTCCAGAAGGCGCGGGCCGTAGCGCGAGGCCGCATTCTCGTCGAGCGGATGGATCGCGCCCCGGCGGACGGCGGGCAGGCTCTCAAGGGATGCTTGCCCCGCCAGCCAATCCCTGGCCGGCGCGAAGTCCCGGTCCGTTTTGACCAGAAGGACGATGATGTCCGGCCGGTCCTCGAGGACCTGTTCCCGGCTGTAATTGATCCAGCGCTTGACGATCCGTCCGGCGATGTTCACGCCGCCCGCCCGGTTCACCAGGTCCGTCAGGTAACTCTCCCGGCCGCAGGTCCACAGGCCCATGCCCTGAAGGGCCAGGAAAACGCGCGGCCTGGTCCGGGCAGCCCGGAGAGCCGAATCGACACGCCCGAGCCTGGCCCTGAGGCGTCCGGCGAGCGCGGCGCACTCGTCGGACCGCCCGGTGACCCGGCCGATCTTTTCGAGGAAGGGGAAGATCGAGTCCACGGTTTCGCCCATTTCCAGGACGAAAACGCGCAGTCCCAGGCCGCGCATCCGCTGGATGACGGGCAGGGGGTTGCCCCGGAAGGCGATGACCAGGTCCGGGTTGAGCGCCCGGATTTTTTCCAAGTCCGGGTCGACGAGGCCCCCGACCTTTTCCCGGGCCGCGGCCTGGGCCGGGAAGTCGCAGTAGCGGGTGACGCCCACGATCTGCCGGTCGAGGCCCAAGTCGAACAGGATCTCGGTGATGTTGGGGGCCAGCGACACGATTCGCTGCGGGGCCGGTCCAAGGGGGAAGGCGTACCCTTGATCATCCTTGACCTCGACCTGGCCCTGGCCGGACAGGGGCACAGCCAGGGCGACAAGGCCCAGGAGAATCACCGCCGTCCGTGCCCTCATGCAGCCCAGGATATCACGAAACGGCCCCCGGTCGGATTATTTGACTTTTGGGGCTGTTCCCCATAAGATGAATGGGATTTCGGCGAAGATTCCCCATCAAATCCGAGCCCATCTTCGATACAAAGGTTTGACGCGCCATGGAGGAAAGCTACAACTTCCAGAAGGTTGAGCTGAAGTGGCAAAAGATCTGGGAAGAGAAGCGCGCTTTCCAGGTTCAGACCGACCCCTCCCGGAAGAAATTCTACTGCCTGGAGATGTTCCCCTATCCGTCCGGACGGATCCACATGGGTCATGTCCGCAACTACTCCATCGGCGACGTCATTTCCCGGTATCAGGCCATGAAGGGCCGCAACGTCCTGCACCCGATCGGCTGGGACGCGCTGGGGCTTCCGGCCGAGAACGCGGCCATCCAGCACGGCATCCATCCCCGAACCTGGACCCTGGACAACATCGCCCACATGAAATCCCAGCTCCGGCGGCTGGGGATCGCTTATGACTGGTCCCGCGAAGTGACGACCTGCCTGCCGGATTACTATCGCTGGAACCAATGGATCTTCCTAAGGATGTTCGAGCGGGGCCTGGCCTTCCGCCGCAAGAGCTGGGTCAACTGGTGTCCCCAGTGCCGGACGGTCCTGGCCAACGAGCAAGCCCAGGCCGGGTCGTGCTGGCGGTGCGACTCGTCCGTCGAGCAGAAACAGAACGAGCACTGGTTCCTGAAGATCACGGACTACGCCGAGGAGCTTCTCTCCGGGCACGACCAGCTGGGAAAATGGCCCGAACACGTGCTGCTCATGCAGAAGAACTGGATCGGCAGGAGCGAAGGCACGCGGGTCCACTTCCCCGTGCCGGGAGAACAGGCGGCGCTCGAGGTCTTCACCACCCGGGTGGACACGATCTTCGGGGCGACCTTCCTGGTGATTTCGCCCGAGCACCCTCTCCTGCCGCGCCTCCTCGCCGCTTCCCCTCGCCGGGACGAGATCGAACGCTGGGTCGAGCGAATCATCCATCAGGCGCATGCCCGCCGCGACCTGGCCGAAGTCGAAAAAGAGGGAATCGACACCGGCCGCCGGGCGATCAACCCCTATTCGGGCGAGGAGATCCCCATCTGGATCGCCAACTACGTTCTGATGGAATACGGGACCGGAGCCATCATGGCCGTTCCGGCCCACGACCAACGGGACTATGAGTTCGCGACAAAGTACGGGCTGCCCGTCCGGACAGTTATCCTGCCCGATGACGGCGAAGCGCCTGTCTCCGAAGGGCAGGCCTTCGAATCGTACGGCCGGCTGACCGCCTCCGGTTCCTTCTCCGGAATGCGGAGCACGGAGGCCCAGGCATCCATGAACGTCCTGGCCGAGGCCAAGGGATTCGGCCGGGCGAGCGTCACCTACCGGCTCCGCGACTGGGGGATCTCCCGGCAGAGATATTGGGGTACGCCCATCCCCATCATCCACTGCGGCGTTTGCGGCCTGGTTCCTGTCCCCGACGCGGACCTGCCCGTGGAGATTCCGCAGGATGCGGCCTTCACCGGGACCGAGGGGTCGCCCCTGGAAAAATCAGAATCCTTCGTTCGAGTCGCATGCCCCAAGTGCGGCCGGCCGGCCCGCCGGGAAACCGACACCATGGATACGTTCTTCGACTCGGCCTGGTATTACTTCCGCTACCTGTCGCCGGGCCAGACCTCGCGTCCGTTCGACCGCCGCGACTCCGATTACTGGATGCCGGTCGACCTGTACATCGGCGGCGTGGAGCACGCCATCCTCCACTTGATCTATGCCCGGTTCTTTACCAAGGTCCTGCGCGACCTCGGCCTGACCGGGCTGGACGAGCCGTTTCCCCATTACCTGGCCCAGGGCATGGTGACCAAGGACGGCTCGGCCATGTCCAAGTCCCGGGGCAACGTGGTCGATCCCGACCGGATGATCGCCGACTACGGAGCGGACGCCCTCCGGTTGTTCATCCTGTTCGCCTCGCCGCCGGACAAGGAGTTCGCCTGGAACGAGGACGGAGTCGAGGGCTGTTTCCGTTTCCTGGGCCGAATCTGGCAGATGTTCCAGGAGAACAAGGACCTCTGGGCGGAGGGAGCCCCCGGCGCCGGCCCGGCGGCCTCGGCCGAGGCTGACCCCCGGGTCTCGGCCGCGCGGAAGAAGATGCACCAGACCATCAAAAAGGTCGGGGAAGATATCGGCCAGCGCTATCATCTGAACACAGCCGTCAGTTCCATCATGGAATTCAGCAACCTTCTCCGGCGGGACCGGGACGTGCTCCGGGCGAGCGGCCCGGGCCGAAGCCTGCTCAAGGAAGCCCTGGAAACGATTGTCCTGCTTCTGGGGCCGTTCGCACCGCACTTGGCCGAAGAATTGGGGCAGGCCATGGGCCGTCCGGCCCTCATCGTCCATTCGTCCTGGCCGGAGTGTGATCCGGCCCTGACCCGGGAGGAGAGCGTGACCATCGTTGTCCAGGTCAACGGCAAGGTGCGCGACCGGTTCGACGTCCCGCTCGACACACCGGACTCCAGCCTGCAAGAAGACGCCTTGCGCCTGCCGCGCATCCGGGAGCTCGTCGGAGACCGGCCGGCGAAGCAGGTCATCTGCGTCAAGAACAAGCTGGTCAACATCGTGATATGAACACGACCTTGGGGCGCGCGCATCTCTCCGGCTGGAGCCTCCTCCTGGCCTTGGCCCTTATGGCTTCGGCCGGCTGCGGCTACCGGCTGAGGGGGACCGGCGGCTTCCTCCCCCCTCACATCAAGACTCTGGCCGTGCCCATGTTCAAGAACCTGACCACGCGCTACCAGCTCGACCTGAAGCTGACCCGGGCGGTCATCGACGAGATCGTGGCCCGGGGCAAGGTGGGGGTGGTCACGGACAACCGTCCCACCGATGCCTCGCTCACGGGCGAGATCCAGAGCTTCGTCGTCACGCCCATCGCCTTCACCCCGGGCAAGTCCACGGCCGACAGGTTCAGCATCTTTATCGCGGCCAAGATCGTCGTCCGCGACAACATCCAGAAGAAAGCGATCTTCTCCAACCCGTCCTACACCTACCAGGAGGAATACGAGGTGCCCGAGGGAAGCGATTTCGAGTCCCTGGAGTCCGAGGCCCTCGACCGGGTGGCGGAGAAGTTCGCCCGCCAGCTGGTCATCGCCATCCTGGAGGGATTCTAAAGGTTGCGCCTCTCCCTGCTGGACAAGGACTTGCAGGAAACCGACCTCCTGCCCTGCTATTTCTTCTACGGCGAGGAGACCTACCTGGCCCATGAGTTCTTCGACGACCTCCGCCGATGGCTCATCCCCCCCGACGCGCCCCAATTGAGCGTCGAGCGGCTCCATTTCGAGGACACCTCCTGGCGGGAGGTCATCGACCTGGCCCGGACGGCTCCTTTCCTTCTCTCGCCCTGGCGGCTCATCTCCCTGGAGATGCCGCCCCAGGGGAAGAGGGAGAAGGACCGGGAGGATGGAGACGGGGACGAGGGTCCGGGGAAGAAAAAGGAGTTCTTCTCGGAGGGCAACGAGCGTTTGGTGCGCGACTATCTCGCCGCCCCGGCATCCCGGTCGGTCCTGGTGATCATCGTCCCGGGCAAACCCAACCTGTCGCGCCGCTTCATGAAATTTTTCACTTCGTTTCCGCCCAAAGTCGTCCTGGCCAAAGAGCTCAAGCGCTTCAAGCCCAGAGACCTGGGATCCTGGGCGGCGCGCAAGCTGAAAGCCTGGAAAAAGGAGATCGACCCGGACGCCCTGGCCGGCCTGACGGACCTTGTGGGCACGGAGCTCGAGCGGCTGGACAAGGAGCTGGACAAGCTGGCGACCTACGTCGGAGAGAAGAAGACGATCGATGAGGACGATGTCCGGGCCGTCTCAGCCTGGACCAGGGACTCCGAGCTCTGGGAGCTGCAAAACGCATTCGAAGCACGGGATGCCGGGCGGTGCCTGGAAGTCCTGGCGGTTCTGTTCCAGGGAGGAAGCGTGCCGATTCAGGTTCTCGCCGTCCTGGCCGGATACTTCCGGTCGATCCTGGCCGCCCAGGAGGGGCTGAGGGCGGGGCGGGACAGGAAGGACATCTTCAAGGAGACCCATCCCCAGATCCGGGAGAGCTTCGGGAGCTGGTATTACGACCGGCTCAACGAGTTCTTCTCCGCGGCCCAGGGGCTCAGCCGGCCGGAGCTGGACGACTGCCTTCAGCGGCTGAAAGAGATCGACTCCAGACTCAAATCGTCCGGCGCTTCGGGCCGGACGGAGATCGAGGCGTTCGTGTTGGATTATTGCCGGCGACGCCGGCCGGAAAAACCTACTTGGAGGGCGCGGCGCTGACCTGGCGGCCCAGCCGGCTCTTGAGCCGGTCGCCCTTCCTCTTGTGGATGGCCCTTTTTTTTACGGCCTTATCGATGGTGGATTGAAGCTCAGCCATGTTCTTTTGGGCTTCGTCTTTATTCTGGGCCTGGACGAGGTCCCGCATCTTGCGGACCTGACTCCGCAGCTCGGATTTATTCTTCTTGTTGATGGCGGTTCGGCGAACGCTGCGGCGCCTTTGGCGCACGGCGGAATTGTGATGGGCCATTTCGTTCTCCTTGTCAGGGCCGGTATGATAGAATAACTCCCCCCGAAAGTCAACGCCGACGGGGGGAGAGCGGCGTGTGCAGCCCATGAAACCCGAGAATCCTGTGGATGACGGCCATCACCACAACCGGAAGCTGGTGCGCTCCGCCCTGTCCATTGCCGGGCCCACCCTGCTGAGCCGGCTGTTGGGCTACGGACGGGACTTCCTTCAGGCCTATTTCCTCGGGACCGGAAAGGGCATGGACGCCTTCGCCCTGGCCGTGGCCCTGCCCAACCTGTTCCGGCGGCTGACCGCCGAAGGGGCCATGACCTCTTCCTTCGTGCCCGTTTTCGCCGGCGAGAAGAAGTCCAAATCCCGGGCCGAGCTGCTGCGGTTCGCCGACCTCTTTTTCTACGACCTCGCACTCGTCCTGGTCGTCCTCGTCGCCCTGGGCGTCATCTTCGCCCCGGACCTGGTCAACCTCGTGGCCGGCGGTTTTCGCCAGGTCCCGGGCAAGGTCGAGCTGACTGCGTCCCTGACCCGGATCATGTTTCCTTATCTCCTGCTGGCCAGCCTGGCCGCCCTGGCCGGCGCTGTCTTGAATTCCTTCCAGCGTTTTTTCCTGCCGGCCTCGACCCCGATCGTCCTCAACCTGTCGGTGATCGTCCTGGCCCTCCTCTTCGCCCGCCGCGCGGCCGAGCCGGCCACCGTGTTCGCGTTCGGCGTGGTGCTGGGAGGCCTCCTTCAGGTCGCCGTCCAAGTGCCCCTTCTCCGTAAGATCGGGATGCGGTTTCGATTCGGACTGTCCTTTTCCCATCCGGCCGTGCGGCAGGTCGGCCGGCTCATGGCCCCCTGCTTTCTGGGCCTGGGCATGTATCAGTTCAACTTTCTCATCAGCCGGTTCTTCGCCGCTACCCTGGAAAAGGGGAGCGTGTCGGCGTTGTACTATGCCTCTCGGGTGGAGGAGCTGACCCTGGGGATCTTTTCCATCGCCCTGTCGGTAGCCTTGCTTCCCGCTTTCTCGGAGCAGGCCGCGTCGGGCGACCTCCCCGGGATGAAGAAGACCCTGGTCTTCTCCCTGAAGCTGAGCAACTTCGTCACCCTTCCGGCGGCCGTCGGACTGCTGGCCCTCAGCCGGCCCATCGTCGGCGTCTTGTTCGAACGCGGCCGCTTCGGCCCGGACTCCACGACGCTGAGCTCGGCCTGCCTGTTCTTTTTCGCCCTGGGGCTGCCGTTCCTGTCCGGGGTCAAAGTCCTGGCCCCGGCGTTCTTCTCCCTCAAGGATACGAAGACCCCGGTGGCCATCTCGACCCTGACGGTCCTGAGCTTCCTGGGATTCAACCTGGTTCTCATGGGCCCGATGAAAGTCGAAGGCATCGCCCTGGCCCTGGCGCTCTCCCAGGTCGTGAATTTTGCCGCTTATTTCATCCTGCTCGAGCGCAAGATCGGGTCCGTGTCCAAGCGGGACTATTTTCGTTCACTGGTCTTCAGCCTGGCGTTTTCCGCCCTCATGGGCGGCGGGCTTCGGCTGTTCGTCGGAGTCGTCGGTTTCAGCGGCCGGGGCCGGACCGTCCAGGCCGGGCTTCTCACCGCGGCCATCGGCCTGGGCATCGCGTTCTACTTTCTCTGTCACTTCCTGTTCAACCGGAAGGAATTCCGCAGCTGGACCGGCCTCCTCTCGCGGAAGAAGATCGAGGCCTGAGGGTTCCGGACGAAGGAGACGGCGATGGTCGTTGTGCTGCAGCGGGTCAGCGAAGCGTCGGTGGAGGCTGGAGACCGCATCGCGGGCGCGATCGGCCGCGGCCTGTGCTTGCTCGTCGGGGTGGAGAAGGGCGATACGGACGACGACGCCCGCCAGCTGGCCCGAAAGGCCGCTGAGCTGCGGGTTTTTCCTGACGCCGAGGGCAAGATGAACCTGCCCGTGGGGGCGGTCGCCGGAGAGATCCTGGCCGTTTCCCAATTCACCCTGGCCGGCTCGGTCCGTAAGGGCCGCCGGCCCAGCTTCGACGGCGCCGAGGAGCCGGCTCGGGCCGAGGAGCTTTTTCGGGCGTTTGTCGCTGCGCTGCGCGAAACGGGGGCGCGCGTCGAGACTGGAGTGTTTCAGGCGGCTATGACCGTGCGCCTGGCGAATGACGGCCCGGTGACGTTCGTCTTGACCAGTCACCCCTGACGAGTGACTCGTGACTGATTCTATACCATGTCCAGGATGTGGCCGAGCTTTTCCTTCTTGGTCTTGAGGTATTTCCGGTTGTCGTGCGCAGGCGGGATCTCGATGGGCACCCGCTCGACGATCTCCAGGCCATAGCCGGCGAGCCCGATGAACTTCCGCGGGTTGTTGGTCAGCAGCCGGATCTTCCGTACGCCGAGGGTGGCCAGGATCTGGGCTCCCAGCCCGTAGTCCCGCTGGTCGGCCAGGAAGCCCAGTTTCCGGTTGGCTTCGACCGTGTCAGCGCCCTGGTCCTGGATGGCATAGGCCCTGATCTTGTTGGTCAAGCCGATCCCCCGGCCCTCGTGGTTGAGGATGTAGAGGATGACTCCCCGGCCTTCCTTGTCGATCATGTCCATGGCCCGACGGAGCTGGTCCCCGCAGTCGCACCGGAGCGAACCGAACGTGTCCCCGGTCAGGCATTGGGAATGGGCCCGGACCAAGATCGGCTGGTCGGAGTCGATCTCGCCCCGGATGAGGGCCACGTGATCCTGGTGGTGGATGACGTCCTCGAAGACCGCGATTCGGAACCGTCCGCGCTCGGTGGGCAGGTCGGCTTCGTCGATCTTTTGAACGAGCCGTTCGTGCCTCATCCGGTACTGGATGAGGTCGGCGATGGTCAGGATGGGGATCCCGAACTCGGCCCCGAAGGCGGCGAGCTGGGGCAGGCGGGCCATGGTCCCGTCCTCGTTCATGATCTCGCAAATGACCCCGGCCGGATAGAGCCCGGCCAGGCGGGCCATGTCCACGGCCGCTTCGGTCTGGCCTGTCCGGGCCAGGACGCCGCCCTCCCGGGCTTGGAGGGGAAGGATGTGTCCCGGCCGGGCCAGGTCGGAGGGCAGGATCTGCGGGTCGATGGCCGCCCGGACGGTCTCCGCCCGGTCAAAGGCCGAGATGCCGGTGCTGACGTTCTTCTTGGCGTCGATGGTCACGGTGAAGGCGGTCTCGAAGCGGGCGGTGTTATCGCTGACCATCAGGGGCAGATGGAGCTCGGTCAGCCGCTGGCGGGTCAGGGGGAGGCAGATGAGCCCCCGGCCGTGCTTGGACATGAAGTTGATGATGTCCGGGGTGACTTTTTCCGCGGCGACCATGAGGTCGCCCTCGTTTTCGCGGTCCTCGTCGTCGACGATGATGATCATCCGTCCCTCGCGGACGGCCTGGATGGCCTGTTCCACGGAGGCGACGTCCGGTTTCGGTTCGTTCATGATTCAGCCCCAGATCATCCCGCCCGCCGTGAGCCGGCGGCGGGGGCCTTGTCCTAGCTTCTATCTTTCGAGGTCATAGTATATACATATTTTCCGATCATGTCACATTCGACGTTGACCGGGTCCCCGGCCCGGAGCGATCCCAGGTTGGTCGCCCGGAGGGTGGCCGGAATGAGCTCCGCCTCGAAGTGGGTCGGCTTGAGGGCGGAGACGGTCAGGCTGACTCCATTGACTGCGGCCGAGCCCTTGGGGACGAAAAGATGCCGGAACGCGCCGGGAATGGATACGGCCAGCGTCTTGCCCCCGGTCCGGGTGACAGCCTTCAGGACGCGGCCCTTGAAATCGACGTGGCCGGAGACGAAATGTCCCCCCAGCGGGGTCGAAGGCGTCAGGGGCAGCTCGAGGTTGACCGGCGCGCGGGGTTTAAGGCCGGCCAGCGTAGTTTTGGCCAGCGTCTCGCGGGAAAGGTTGAAGTACAGGGTCTGCTGCTCCCGACCGATGACGGTCAGGCAGACGCCGTCCACCGAGACGCTGTCCCCGGCGGACACCCGCTCGGCCAATCCCGGCGCTTCGACGCCGATTTCCCGCTTGCCCCGCCGGAAGCCGGCGAAACGCCCGGTCTGAGTAGCGATTCCAGTGAACATCAGAGGTTTCCTTCCACGACGATATCCGAGCCCAGCGAGAAGACGCGCGTCTCCTTGAGCGACAGCGCTTCGGACAGGCGGGCCGCACCCCGGCCGGCGACGAGGGACGGAGCCCTCGGGCCGCCGATGAGCTTGGGCGAGAGGCACAACACGACCTTGTCCGCCAGGCGGTCTTGAAACAGGGAATAGGCCAGGGCCCCGCCGCCCTCGACCAGCAAGCTGGCGATCTTGTGCTGTCCCAGCCAGGCCAAGGCCGCCCGAAGGTTAATGCCCGTTCCTTTGCCCGGGACGGTCACCACCCGCACGCCCCGGCGTTCGAGGGCCGCGGCCTTGCGGGGCGAGGAATCGGGACGGGTGAAGATGATGATGTCTCCCTTGGCCTTGGTCCCGAGCATCCTGGCCCCGAGCGGAAAGCGAAGGCGGGAATCGGCGACCACCCGGGTCAGGGGCTTGTCCTTCCAGCGCGGGTGACGGATGGTCAGCCGGGGGTCGTCGCGCAGCAGGGTGTTGATCCCCACCATCACGGCGTCGTATTCCCCCCGCAGGAGATGGACGTATTCCCGCGTTTCGGCCGAGGAGATCCACTGCGATTCATGGGTTCGGGTGGCCAGCCGGCCGTCCAGGGAGACGGCCGCCTTGACGGTCACGAACGGCGTCCGGCGGGTGATGTATGCGATGTAGATCTCGTTGAGGCGGCGGTTCTTCTCGGAGAGAAGGCCGCATTCCACGCGCAGCCCTTCTTCCTGCAGGCGGCGGATCCCTCTCCGGCAGACCAGGGGATTGGCGTCCAGGTCTGATACGACGACCCGCTTCAGGCGGGCCCGGACCAGGCTGTCGACACAGGGAGGCGTGTGTCCCCAGTGAACGCACGGTTCCAGGGTGACGTAAATCGTCGCGCCCTCGGCCTTCCGGCCGGCCTGAGCGAGAGCGACGGTCTCGGCGTGGGGCCGGCCCGGTCCGTCGTGATATCCCGTCCCGACGACCGCGCCGCGGCGGACGACGACCGCGCCGACAAAAGGATTGGGGCTGACCCGTCCCAGGGCTTGCTCAGCCAGCCCGTAGGCCATGTGCATGTAGCCGCGATCCTGGAGGTTCATGTGAGGAGCGCCTCGACGAACTCGCGCGGAGAGAACACCTCGAGGTCCTGCTCGGTCTCGCCCGTGCCCAGGAACTTGATGGGGAGATGGAGCTCGTCCACGATGCTGAGGACGCTGCCCCCCTTGGCCGTCCCGTCCAGCTTGGTCAGGAAGATCCCGGAGATCCCGGAGAATTTCAGGAACTCCTTGGCCTGGACGAGCGCATTCTGGCCGATCGTGGCGTCCAGGACGAGAAGAATCTCCTGGGGCGCGCCCGGGATCTCCCTGGCGATGATCCGCTTGATCTTCTCGAGTTCCGTCATCAGGTTGGTGTTGGTGTGGACGCGGCCGGCGGTGTCCACGAGCAGGACCTGGAGCTGCTGGGCTTTGAGGGATTGAACCGCATCGAAAACGACCGAAGCCGGGTCGGCGCCATACTGGCCCCGAATGACGGGGATGCCCAGCCGTTTTCCCCACAGGGCCAGCTGCTCCTGGGCGGCGGCGCGAAAGGTGTCGGCCGCGGCCATGATCACCCGTTTGCTCCGGGCCTGGAGAAGGCGGGCCAGCTTGGCCATCGAGGTCGTTTTCCCGCCGCCGTTGATCCCGACCATGAGCGCGACCGAGGGGGAGGCGTCGAGATGGAAGGCGGGGTCGTGCTGGGACAGCAGGGCGACGAGCTCCTCCCGGAGAAGGCCTTCGAGGACGGGGAATCCGTCCGTCTTGCGGCTACTGCGGCGCAGCCGGTCCATGATCTTTTCGACCGTAGCCAGGCTCACGTCGGCCAGGATGAGGGTCTCTTCGAGCCCCGTCAGGATCTCGGCTTGGGGCTTATCGCTGCGCAGAAGCCCCTCGAGCTTCTGGCGAATGGCTTGGCGGGTGCGGCCGAGCTTTTCCCGGAGAGTTCCTAACACGGTGAAAAGATTATATTTTCCGCTTCGGACAAAGTCAACGAAGCCGGGCGCTGGATTTCACGATGATAGAGTCGGGAAATCGAATGTGCTATAATTTCGCCAATGGGAAACAAAAATGGGCGAAAAACGGGGCTCCCCCCCCTGAAGCCCGGGGCCTCGATGGCCAAGAAGCCGAAGAGCAAATCTCCCGCGAAAAACTATCTTTATATCGAGATTGCCGGGGCCGTCCTGATCTTTTTGGCCTTGATCTGTCTCCTCAGCCTGATCGGGTTCGACGCCAAGGACCCGACCCTGTCCTCGCCCTCCGATCTTGACCAGAAGCCTCATAACTATGCGGGCCGGGTGGGGGCCTCGCTGGCTTGGGCCCAGTTTTCAGCTTTCGGCCTGCTGGCCTTGGCTATTCCCGTGTTCTTGGGCTATATCGGGGTTTTGACGTTTCTGCCCGCTCTCCGGAAAAAGATCCTGCTCAAAACCGCGCTGGCCGCGATCCTTCTCTCCCTGCTGGCGCCTCTCATTTCGATCCTCTTTCCGAGCGTGTCTTGGAGCGGAGCCGTCTTCCCGGCCGGAGGCGGTTTGGGCGACGGTCTGGGACGGTTCCTGTCCCGCTACCTGGGAACCGCGGGGTCATTGATCTTTCTCCTGCTGGGACTTCTTCTCTTCGCCGTTCTGACCACACGCTTGACCTTCGGCCACATCGGCCGCTTTTTTTCCCGGTTGTTCGGGTTCGCCGCGAAGGGCGTCCGGCTCAGGATCGATGACGCCCGGCCGGATAAAGCCGCGGGGAAGGAGACCGGCGGCGAGCCGGAGGCCGCGCCCCAGCCTTCGCTCAAGAAAACCATGAAGCTGGGGGACGATGGATCCTTCGAAGAAGAGTCCGGGGCTCGGCCGGCCCGCAGGGCCCCGCTCATCATCCGCAAGACGAAGCTCCTGGAGCCGGAACAGCTCAAGCTCCCGGAGATGGACAAGAAGACCGGCTATCAGTTTCCGCCCCTGACCCTCCTCGAGCCCGGCCAGCCCTCGGAAAAGATCGACAAAGACGAGCTCATGGAGAAGAAGCGCCGGATCGAGGAGAAGCTCCGCGAGTTCCGGATCGACGGTGAGGTCCGGGAGTGCCATCCCGGCCCGATCATCACGACCTACGAGTACTACCCGAACCCCGGGATCAAGGTCAGCCAGGTGGCCAGCCGGGACGAGGACTTGTCCCTGGCCCTGGGCGCCGAATCGGTTCGGATCCAGCGCATCCCCGGCAAGCAGTCCCTGGGCATCGAGATCCCCAATAACAAGCGGGAGCTGATCAGCCTCCGCGACATCCTCCAGTCGGACAAGTTCATCAATTCCCCCTCCAAGCTGACCCTGGCCCTGGGCAAGACCGTCCACGACGAGGTGTACGTGACCGACCTGGCCATCATGCCCCACCTGCTCATCGCCGGGGCGACGGGCAGCGGCAAGAGCGTAGCCCTCAACGCCATCATCACCAGCATCCTCTACAAGGCCTCGCCCGAGGAGGTCAAGTTCATCCTGATCGACCCCAAGCGGCTGGAGTTCGCCCTGTACGACAACATCCCCCACCTGCTGAGCCCGGTCATCACCGATTCGCGCAAGGCCGGGGCCGTGCTCATGGACGCCATCCGCAAGATGGAGGACCGCTACCACCTGCTCCACCAGGTCAAGGTCCGGACGATCGAGCAGTACAACCAGCAGATGAAGCTCCTGGCCAAGGAGCACAAGGGGCGGCTGAGCGAGGAGGACGCGGCCAAGCTCAAGCCCTTGCCCTACATCGTCCTGGTCATCGACGAGCTGGCCGAGCTGATGATGGTCGGCGCCCAGGACGTGGAATACTGCATCACCCGTCTGGCCCAGCTGGCCCGGGCCGTGGGCATCCACCTGGTCATGGCCACCCAGCGGCCGTCGATCGACGTCATCACCGGCACGATCAAGAACAACTTCAGCAGCCGGATCGCCTTCCGGGTGCCGTCCAAGATCGACTCCCGGATCATCCTGGACGCGGGCGGGGCGGAGAAGCTCCTGGGGCTGGGCGACATGCTCTTCATCCCGCCCAACTTCCCCCGGCTGACCCGCCTCCACAGCGCCTTCATCTCCATCCCCGAGGTGCGGCGGCTGACCAAGTTCGTCAAGGAGCAGGGCATCCCCGAGTACGACCAGAAGATCGTCAACGTCTTGAAGGGCACGGCCGAGCACGGCGGGGGAGGCGGAGAGCTGGGTGAAAAAGATGAGCTCTACGACAAGTGCGTCGAGCTCATCCTCAACGCGGGGCAGGCCTCGGTCTCCTACCTCCAGCGCCGGATGAAGCTGGGCTACGCCCGCGCTGCCCGGATCATCGACCAGATGCAGGAGGACGGCATCCTGGGCGAGTCCGAGGGCAGCAAGCCCCGCGAGATCCTGGTCGACCCCAAGATCTACTTGCGGAAAAATGACGACTAGACGGCTCTCCGCTTGGTGCGGCGCCGGCCGCCGAGCGGTGAGGGAAAGCGCTACTGAATAGTCTTCGGAGTGCTTAGGAGGCAGACCTCCTGAAGCTTGACCCGCCGCCAGAATTCAATGGGCAGGCTCAGGAAGGCATCCACGACGTCCGGATCGAACGTCGTTCCCCGGTCCCGCAAAATTTCGAGACGGGCTTGTCCGAATCCGCGCCGGGACCTGTAGGAGCGGTCCGAGGTGATCGCATCCAGCGCGTCGGCCAGAACGATGATCCGGGCTTCCCCGGGGATCGTCCCGCCGGACAGGCCGAAGGGATAGCCGCGGCCGTCGAAGCGCTCGTGGTGGCAGAGGATCGCCCGCCGGACCTCGCGGGACACGTCGAGCCCCCGGACCATCCCCCAGCCAATCAGGGGATGATCGCTCATGATGTCGCGCTCCAGCGCGGTCAGAGTGCCGGACTTGACGAGAATGGAGCGGGGAATTCCGATTTTGCCGATATCATGGAGGTGGGCCCCCCGCTCCAATTCTCGCAAGAATACCTCATCCGTCATGCCGAGGGTATGGGCCAGAAGGAGGGCGTATCGGGCGACTACCCTGGCGTGACAAGTGAAACTTTCGTTCCAGGACGCTCCTGGGCCGCGCTCATTGTCGGGACCCAAGTCCGGCCGGCCGGCATTCGGAGCGGTCGCGACGAACGAACCGGCGGCGGTCTCCGGCAGGAAGACGCGCGGAACGAGGCGGAGGCGGCCTTCGCTGCGGACCGCCCGCCGGGCGAAATCCCTGCACTTTTTAAGGGCCATGCGGCTGTTCATCGCGAAGGTTTAGTCGCGTCATAGCAGTAAAAATGGAAGGCCGGAAGCCCCCCTCCCGAGGACGTCCGCCTTGCCATGCCGCCGGCCCGCGATTATAATGCCCTCATGGCTGAGGCCTTGGACGACCTGGAAAAGACCATTCTGGGCTATCGGACGGTCGTGTCCTATCGAGTCCGGCGGGCGCTGGGCAGCTACACCCCGGACTGGGAGGACGTGTCCGACGAGATCATCGTCCAGGTCCTGGAAAAGGTGCGCAGCGGCGAATTCCGGGGGGATTCCTCGATCGGGACGTTCATCTACACCATCACCTCCCGGAGGATCATCGACTTCATCCGCCAGAAAACCAAGGTCCTCCGGCATGCCCCCGAGCCGGGCCATGTCCCGGACCCCGACGAGCGGCTGGACGAGAAGGAGCGGGCCGACCTGCTGGCGCGGCTTATCAAGCAGCTCAAGCCGAAGTACCGGGATGTCCTCAAGCTCTACTACTATAAGGAGATGTCCCGGGAGGAGGTGGCCCGGCGCCTGGGGATCCCCGCCAGCAAGGTCAGCGAGCGTCTGCACTACGCCCAAAAGCTGCTGCGCAAGAAGATGCGTTCATGATTTTTTCCGTTTTTAGGGGAATGTCTCGACTAAAATGATGAAAGGTGCGGGAATGTTAAGCAGCTGTTCCGACGAACGGATCGACGCCTATCTTCTTCACCGTCTGACGGACGAAGAAGCGCGCGCCTTCGAAGAGCACTATTTCAACTGCCCGGCCTGCTTCGAGGAAGTGGTCGAGCGCGAGCGGCTCATTGCGGTCGTCAAGAGCCGCGGCCGGGAGATCTTCGAGGAACCTCGGGAGGCGACGGCCGCGGAACCCTCCCGGCCCGGCAAGCTCCTGGGCGTCTTCAGCCCGAGTCGCTGGGTGTTCGTGGGCCTCTCGGTCGCGGCCGTGATCGTGATCATCTTCGGCCTCATGCCCCGCAGCCGCCCCGCCCCGCCGCGCTTCGTCCTGGACGGCGAGGAGGTCCTGCGCGGAGAAACGTTGACCCTCATCTCCCCGGTGATCGATGTCGCCGCGGCCCCGTCGGTCTTCGAATGGAGCCTCCTGCCCGATGCGGCCGAATACAAGGTCTCGCTCTACGCGGACACGCTCCTCTGGTCGCAGACGACTACCGGCAACCGGCTCGTCCTGCCCGAAGAGATCAAGGCCAAGCTCGCGCCCGGGCAGAAGTATTCCTGGCAGGTGAAGGCTTTTTCGCCCCAAGGCCAGCTCGTGGCCGTCTCGAGCCGCCTCCATTTCAAGATCGGCCCCTCGTCTCAATAACCGCAGCCAGGGGGCTATTCGTCGACGATCTTCTCGTCGCCGATGTACATCCGGCCGCGGCTTTCCCGCTCGAAGGCGAGACAGCACATCAGCCGTCCGCATAGGCCCGAGATCTTGGTGGGGTTGATGACGATCTGCTGCTTGCGGGCCTTTTGGATGGTGACCGGCTCGAACGTTTTCATGAAGCTGAAACAGCACAGGGCCCGGCCGCAGACGCCCAGCCCGCCGATGAGCTTGGCCTCGTCCCGGACTCCGACCTGCCGCATCTCGATGCGCATCCGCAGCTCCTTGGCCAGGTCCTTGACCAGCTGGCGGAAATCGATGCGGCCGTCGGCCGTGTAGTAGAAGATCCCCTTCTTTTCGTTGAAGAAGTACCGGACCGCGGACAGCTTCATGGGCAGGCGGTGGACCTTGATCCGCTGCAGGCAGAACTGGTAGGCCTTCTTTTCCTTGTCCCTCAGCCAGTTGTACTTCCTGAGGTCGTCCTCGGTGGCCTTGCGCAGGACCCGCGGTGCGTCCGGCACGGACTTGGCGTGACGGCAGATCTCGCTCACGTCGTCGATGACCACGGCCAGGTCGCCGCCGTAGTCGGACTCGATGAGGCAGATATCCCCCCGCTGGACGGGGTCGGGCCCCTTTTTGGCCCGGACGATCTTGCCCGTCCGGTCCGAGATCAGACATACGAGCTCGCTCATGGCCTGTTTATTATACTCGAATAGAACGCCGAAACAAGAAGGCCCACGTTCAGGTTCCTGTCCAGCCCGGCGAGGGCCTCATCCACCCGGGCCAGGAAGTCCAGCGTTTGAGGCAGGGTCAGGGCGTCACTCTCCCGGCGGAGGGCGTCCTCGTAATCCGGGTTCAGCAGCAGCCGCGGGTCTCCGCCCTCCTTGATGACCATGAGGTCGCGTCCGAAGCCCGAGAAGATCTCGAGAATCTGGGGAAGCTCCTCTTGGGCGTCTTTCCGCTTGAGAAAAGCGTAGCCGTCCAGGAATTCCGGGGAGCCTTGCTTACGGAGGAGGGCGCGCCACATGTCCCAGGCAGCCTGGCGCCGGGCTTCGACCTCTTCCCAATCCGCGGCCAGGGCCAGGTCCAGGTCGCCCCGCGCATAGAGGGCAACGATCTTGGCCTTGTCCTCGTCCAGCCCCTTGTCCCGCAGGGCCTGTTCGATGTCGGCCTGGGAGATCGGGGAGAAATTGAGGATCTGGCAGCGGGACTTGATCGTGGGCAGAATGAGTTCGAGGTTGGTGGTGATCAGGATGATGGTGGTGAAGGGAGGCGGCTCCTCCAAGACCTTCAGCAAAGTGTTGGCCGCTTCCGCGTTCATCTTTTCCGCTTCATCCACGATGAACACGCGCCTCTGGCCGAACATGGGCTTGATATAAGCCACTTCCTTGAGCTCGCGCATGGACTCGACCTTGACCACGTTCTTGTCCGAGGCGTAGGCGATGAAATCCGGGCAGCGGTTCTCCTCGGGATCGAGGGAAATCCTGCGGCATTGTCCACAGGCCTCGCAGGCGTCGTCCCCCTGGGTCTCGCACAAGAGGGCCTTGGCCAAGGTCAATGCGGTTTCCCGCATGCCCACGCCCTCGGGCCCGCAGAAGAGCAGGGAATTCGGGAGGCGTTGCTTCTGGAGCGACTTCTGAAGGATGCGCTTGATCCGCTCGTTGCCGATGATATCCTTGAAGGCCATGGCTGCCTCTCAGCTGAACGCTTTTTCTCCGGCCAGGACCCGGCGGAGATATTGCCCGGTGAACGACCGCTCCTCGCGGGCGACCTCCTCGGGCGTGCCTTGAGCCACGAGCCGGCCGCCCGCCTCGCCGCCCTCCGGGCCCAGGTCGATGACGTAGTCGCACTGCTTGATGACGTCCAGGTTGTGCTCGATGACGATGACCGAGTTCCCCCGGTCCACCAGCTCGGCCAGGACCTCCAGGAGCTTGCGGCAGTCGTCGAAATGAAGTCCGGTGGTCGGCTCGTCGAGCAGGTACAGCGTCCGGCCGGTGCTTCTCTTGCCCAGCTCCCGGGAGAGCTTGAGCCGTTGAGCCTCGCCGCCGGACAGGGTCGGAGCGGGCTGACCCAGGCGGATGTAGCCGAGGCCGACCCGGCCGAGCACGCCCAGCTTCCGCTTCAGCACCGGATGGGCCTTGAGGTCCTCGAAGGCCTCGTCCACGGTCATGGCCAGGAGGTCGGCGATCGTCTTGCCCTTGTAGCGGACGGCCAGGGTCTCCTTGTTGTAGCGGCGGCCGCCGCACCGGTCGCAAGTGACGAACACGTCCGGCAGGAAATGCATCTCCACCCGCTTCAGCCCGGCGCCCTCGCAGTCCTCGCAGCGGCCGCCCTTGAGGTTGAAGCTGAACCGGCTGGAGGAGTAGCCGCGCAGCCGCGCTTCGGGCGTCCCGGCAAAGAGCTCCCGCAGGGGGCCGAACAGCCCCGTGTAGGTGGACGGGTTCGACCGCGGCGTGCGGCCGATGGGCTTCTGGTCGATGTCCACGACCTTGTCGATCTGTTCCACGCCCAGGATCTTCCGATGCCGGCCCACCCGCTGGCCGGCCCGGTAGAACACATTGAGCAGGTGACGGAAGAGAATGTCGTCGATGAGGGTGCTCTTGCCCGATCCTGAAACGCCGGTGACCGCGGTCATCACCCCCAGCGGGATGCGGACGTCGATATCCTTGAGGTTGTGCTCGCTCGCTTCGATGATCGTCAGCCAGCCCTTGGGAGAACGCCGGACGGCCGGCACGGGGATGACCTTCACCCCTCGAAGGTACTGGGCTGTCAGAGAATCGGGCGACTCCAGGACTTCGGCCAGGGTGCCCTCGGCGATCTTACGGCCGCCCTTCTCGCCCGCGGCCGGGCCCAGGTCGAGGATGTGATCCGCGGCCCGGATGGTCTGTTCGTCGTGCTCAACGACGACCACCGAATTGCCCTCGTCGCGGATCCGGCGCAGGAGGGAGATCAGCCGGCCGTTGTCCCGCTGATGAAGGCCGATGGTCGGTTCGTCGAGCACATACAGGACGCCTCTCATCCGTGCTCCCACCTGGGCCGCCAGCCGCACCCGCTGGGCTTCGCCTCCGGAGAGCGAGGCGACCGTCCGGTTGAGCTCGAGGTAGGACATGCCCAGGGTGTTCAGAACGCCCAGGCGGTCGAGCGTCTCCTTGAGGATCCGGACCGACACGGGCTCGCGGGCCGGGCCGAATTCGGCCGCCTTCAGGGCTTCGGCCAGACGGTCGAGGCTCAGGCCGCAGAGCTCGGAGATGTTTTGTCCTCCGACCGTGACCGCCAGGCTTTCGGGTTTGAGCCGGGCGCCCCGGCAGGACGGGCAGACCTCATCGGTCAATTCGGGCTCGTCCCATTCGTTGAGCCTGGTCCGGTAGCCGAGCCCGTGGCAGTCCGGGCAGGCGCCGTACGGGCTGTTGAAGGAGAATGTCCGCGGCTCGAGCTCCGGGAGGCTGACCCGGCAGTCGGGGCACAGCCCCTTCAGGGAAAAATAGACCTCCGTGCCGCCCGGCCTCAGTATGACGAGCTCGCCGTCGGACAGGGACAGGGCCCGGTCCACGGCCTCCTTGAGCCGGCTGCCGGCCGAGGCCGCGACCGTGAACTCGTCCACCAGCGCCTCCACGGTGTGGGCCTTGGTCTTGGCGAGCGAGATCGTCTCCTCGAGCTCGCGCAGGACGCCGTCCACCCGGACGCGGAGAAAGCCCTTCTTCCGCAGCCGGTCGAAGAGCTTCTGGTATTCGCCCTTGCGGCCTTTGACCATGGGCGCCAGGATCGTGATTTTCTCGCCGGGAAACTCCGAGGCGACGCGCTGCAGGATCTGCTGGGATGTCTGGGACCCGACCTCCCGGGCGCAGCGCGGGCAATGGGGAACGCCCGCCCGGGCATAGAGCAGGCGCAGGAGGTCGTAGACCTCGGTCACCGTGCCGACGGTCGAGCGGGGATTGCCCGAGATCGTCTTCTGCTCGATGGCGATCGCCGGGGAGATTCCCTCGATCGACTCGACCTCGGGCTTTTCCATCTGGTCGATGTACATCCGGGCGTAGGCCGACAGGCACTCGATGTAGCGGCGCTGCCCCTCGGCGTAGAGCGTGTCGAAGGCGAGCGAGGACTTGCCCGAGCCACTCGGGCCGGTGACGACGACGAGCTTGTTGCGGGGAAGGACGACGTCGATGTGCTTGAGATTGTGCTGGGCCGCCTTCTTGACCCGGATCTCTTGGAGCATGAGGCGATTATTATATCAAAATGGTGCCGGCGATGCTTTTCCCCTTTTCTCCGCCCCGGCACCTATTCACGTCAAGTGCCGATCCGCTATAATGACCGCATGAGCAATCTTCTCTACGGCCGTTTGGCCTGGGTCTTCTCCCTTTTCAGCCCCCTCAAGACTTACCGAAAGGAAACGGCCATGTTTTCGAAGCTCATCCGGGAGCACGCCCGCCGGCCGGTGAAAACGCTCCTCCACTTGGGGTGCGGCGGCGGCCATAACGACTATTTCTTCAAAAAGCCGTTCCGAGTCACCGGGGTGGACCTCAGCCGGTCCATGCTCCGGCAGGCCGGGAAGCTCAACCCCGAGGCCGATTATCGCGTCGGGGATTTCCGCGCCGTCCGATTGGGCAGGACGTTCGACGCCGTGGCTTGCGTGGATTCCCTCGACTATATGACCACCGAGAAGGACCTCACGGCGGTCTTCCGTACAGCCTATGCCCATCTCGATCCCGGCGGGGTTTTTTTCTTCCTCCTGGAGACGACGCGGGAGAGCTACCGGCCGAACCGCGTCTTCTCCTGGACGTTCCAGGGGCGCGGCGTTGCCGGGGCGTTCGCCGAGGCGGCCTTCGCCCCCTCCCGATCGGGCATGACCTATGAGAAAGCCATGGTCTTTCTCATCAGAAAGGCCGGGAAGATCAAGGTCTATTCGGACATCCACCGTTTCGGGCTATTCCGGAAGGAGCGGATCCTGGACCTGTTGCGCCGGTCCGGATTCAAGCCGCGCTGCATCCTCTATAAGCCTCCCGCCGAAGCGATCGAATTGGGCGGCACAGACCCGAAGGTCCGCTACCCCATGTTCTTCGCCGTCAAACCCATTGGGGTCGCGTCTACACTTTCCACTCCGGCAAACGGAAATCCAACGACAAGCGCTTCGGTTCGGCCCGGCGGCTGAAGCTTGCATTCTCGCCAGCGGATGAGGCGCGCCAGAGCGAAAAAGTGGAAAGTGTAGACGCGACCCCTCTCTTCAGTTAGGATAGGAAAAACGAGGATGAGCGCCGACAGAGAAGAAAGCCTGGTCAAATCCCTGACCCAACTTCAAGACGTCGGGTCGCGGAGCGAATCGATCTGCGCCGTCCGGCACATCCCGGCCCAGGAGGGCCGCTACGAGGAATACCCGGACGATGTCCACCCTTCGCTTCTCCAGGCTCTGAAGCAGAAGGGATACCGCCAGCTCTACACCCACCAGCGCCGGTCCTGGGAGGCGCTGCAGCGCGGGGAGAACATCGTCGTCGTCACGCCCACGGCCTCGGGCAAAACCCTCTGCTACAACCTGCCCGTCCTGGACTCCATGCTGAAGAATCCCTCCCACCGGGCTCTCTACCTGTTCCCCACCAAGGCCCTCTCCCAGGACCAGCAGTCCGAGCTCGACGAGATCATGAAGCTCCTGCCTGAGGAGCTCCGGATCTTCACCTACGACGGCGACACGCCCCAGGACGCGCGCAAGGCCATCCGGGCCCGGGGCCACATCGTCATCACCAATCCCGACATGCTCCACGCCGGGATCCTGCCCCACCACACCAAGTGGGTCAAACTCTTCGAGAACCTGAAGTACATCGTCATCGACGAGCTGCACAACTACCGCGGCATCTTCGGCAGCCACCTGGCCAACGTTCTGCGGCGCCTCAAGCGCATCGCCCGCTTCTACGGGTCCGACCCGCAGTTCATCCTGTGCACGGCCACCATCGCCAACCCGGTGGACATGGCCGAGCGGACGGTCGAAGCCCCGGTGACCCTCATCGACGACAACGGCGCCCCGCGCGGGGACAAGTACTTCGTCTTCTACAACCCGCCCATCGTCAACCGGCCCCTGGGCATCCGCCGCTCCTACGTCAACGAGTCGCGGCAGGTGGCCGACATCTTCCTCCGGGGCGGCCTCCAGACCATCGTCTTCGCCCGGAGCCGCCTCCTGACCGAGGTCCTCCTGACCTACCTCAAGGAGGACATCGAGAAGGGGGTGCAGGACGAGGGCCTCATCCGCGGCTACCGGGGCGGCTACCTCCCCCTCCGCCGCCGGGAGATCGAGCGCGGCCTGCGCGACGGCAAGATCCTGGGCGTCGTCTCGACCAACGCCCTGGAGCTCGGGATCGACATCGGCAGCCTGGACGTGGCTGTCCTGGCCGGCTATCCCGGGTCGATCGCCTCCACCTGGCAGCGAGCCGGCCGGGCCGGCCGCAAGACGGGCCGCTCGGCCGCGGTCCTGGTGGCCTCCTCCGCGCCCCTCGACCAGTTCATCGTCACCCACCCCGAATACTTCTTCTCCATGTCGCCCGAGCAGGCCCTGACCAATCCCGACAACCTGTCCATCCTGGTCAGCCACGTCGAGTGCGCCGCCTTCGAGCTGCCCCTGGCCGACGGCGAGAAGTTCGGCCGGGCCGAGGTCTCGGAGGTCCTGAAGTTCCTGGAGGACAGCCAGGTCCTCCACCACACCAAGGGCAAGTGGTTCTATGCTTCCGAATCCTACCCGGCCGACGCCATCAGCCTTCGCAGCATCAGCTCGGACAACTTCGTGGTCGTGGACCAGACCGACAAGACCCAAGTCATCGCCGAGGTCGATTTCTCCTCGGCCCTGGCCACCCTCCATCCCAAGGCCATCTACCTCCGCGAGGGCGAGCAGTACATCGTCGAGGAGCTCGACTTCAAGGAGCGCAAGGCCTACGTCAAGAAGACGGACGTCGACTACTACACCGACGCCATCGACTACACCAAGATCAAGATCCTGGAATCCTTCGACAGCAAGCGGATCGGCCGGGCGCGCGTCTCCCACGGCGAGGTCCACCTGGCCGTCCAGGTGGTCGGCTTCAAGAAGATCAAGTTCAACACCCAGGAGAACGTGGGCGCCGGCGACCTGCAGCTCCCGGAGAACGAGATGCACACCACGGCCTACTGGCTGACCGTCCCGTCCGCGGTGTACCAAGCTCTGCCGTTCACCAAGGAGCAGAAGATCAACGGCCTGTTCGGGCTGGCTTACCTCCTCCACAACGTCTCGCCCCTGTTCATGATGTGCGACCTTCACGACGTGGGCGTGTCCGTGGGCGACAACTCCACCGGCGAGTCGCTCCCGCCCCGCAACGTGCCGGCCGCGCTCCGGAAGGGCGAGGAGACGGTCGAGATCTCCGAGCAGGAGTTCGAGCCGAACATCTTCATCTACGACAACTACCCGGGCGGGATCGGGCTCAGCCCGGGACTGTTCAGCCTGGAGGAAAAGCTCCTGGAGCACTGCCGGGAGACGATCCTGGCCTGCCCCTGCCGCTCCGGCTGTCCGTCCTGCGTCGGCCCGACCAACGAGAGCGGGGAGCAGGCCAAGCAGGTCGCGGTCGAGATCCTGAACGGCATTCTTCGAAACTCATAGGAGGGGGATCCCATGAGGACAAAGCGCTTCGTTCGAGCGGCCATTCTCTGCCTGATCGCAATGGGCGGGTTGAGCGCGCGGCCGTGCCCCAGTCCTGCGTTCGCGGCCGATGAGACCGGCCGGCAGGATCTGTGGCTCGTGACGGCCACCCTGAAGGAAACCACCACCACGACCGCCTCGGGATACTCGAAGATCGTCGTGCCCAACACCACGCCCAGCAAGCTCTTTCCCATGAGGGAGATCGTCATCGAGAAGAAGAGGTCCCTGGAAAGCCGCCGGACCCATTTCGCCATGATCACGGCCGTCATGGACAACGAGGGGGGAGAGGGCGCCGTGGTCTTCTCCGACCGCAAGCCGGTCTCCCTCCAGGTCGGCGGGTCGATGGACCATTCCTCGACCACCGAAGAGCTGGAGATCATCAACGGCGAGCTCTCCGGCGCCAGCGACCGCGACATCCGCGACAGTCATGTCCAGGTCTCCGAGGCCGGCGTCCAGATGCAGTGGTCCGACGAGTTCAAGGGGATCGACCTCTATGCGGGGGGGAAGGGCCGGACCAACACCCGTTTCGAAAAGTACGACAACCATACCAGCCAATGGAAGGTCTCGACCTACCCGGGCGAGCACCATGACGGGTTTGGGCTCGCCGCGGGGGACGAACAGGAGGGGGCCACCTACAGCAAAAAAGGGAATACATATTCCTTCTCGCTGCTCATCAATAAGACGGAGACCAAGCCCAAGGACTCCACTTACGACAAAACCACGGTCACGGTGCAAAAGATACTCACCGCCACGGTCAAGCCCTATAGCCCTCCCGAAGTCCGGATCCTCATGGTCAAGAACGGCCAGGAGGAGGACATCACCGACCGGACGGTCGATGTTGTCGCCGGCGAGGCCGTCAGCCTGAAGACACGGATCCTGCCCGAGAGCAGGAAAGAGGAGGGGCCCTGGACCTGGACGATCTCGGGCGGCGGGGCGTTTGGAAAGAACTATCTCAAGAAGTTCGACGCGAACAAACAGTACGGCCGGGTGGTCTATCCGGAGAGGGCCGACCTCGAACAAAAGACCCTTCGCTTCTACTGGAGCGGCGGGGAAAAAGGCTCGGTGAAGTACGAAACCAAGGTCGAAGGCGAGCCGGCATCCGCCCGGGCGTCGTTCGCCATCCGGTTGCCGAACGTCAAGGTCACCGTCGACCCGAAACCGACGTCCCATTACGGCCAGCTCAACAAAGGGGCCAGGCTCAATCCGGGGGAATGCTGGGTCACGCCGGCCTACGGTTCGGAGACGAGCTACGGCGTCCAGTATGACGGGATCCATTTCATGGCCGAGCTCGTCGACCCCAGAACGCCGGGGAAGTTCCAGTGGGTGCAGGTCATCACCAAGGAAACGGTCCGGCAGAGATACGAGAGCGGGGGCTGGGCCGATTTCCTCGTCACCGACGCCTTGGACATCTGCTATCCTTATCAGAGCGGGCCGAAGGCCATGGACGCCCCGGCCCTGGTCGTCCCCGAGGACAAGGAACGGGAGGAGATGATCTACTACACCAAGACTCAGACGAGCCGCATGTTCCTGATGTTCAAGCCGGAGGCTCAAGACAGCGAGTGGATCCCCCTCAGGTTCATCGATTGGGAGTGGAGAGGCGCGGCTGAATACTCGTACACGTCCTCTCAGCCGCGATGGGACATGGACGCCGCCGTGACCGAGGAGCCGCAGGGGGTGACGCCCCAGACAGCGGACAAGTATCCGGAATGGGAGAAGAACGCAGGCGACAACAAGATCTATCAACAGGTCAATAAGTAGCTTTCGGCATCGGGAGGCGCACAGGGTATGGACCGCGTTTCGATCGTGATCATCGGCGGCGGGGTCGTCGGTTGCGCCGTCGCCCGGGAGCTGGCTCCCTTCGCCTCCGGAGACATCGTCCTCGTTGAACGGAACCCGAAGATCATGGGGGACAATCAGTCCTCCCGGAATTCCGGCGTCATCCACGCCGGGGTCTACTACGACCGGACGAAGGAGCCGCTCAAGGCCGCCCTATGCGTCGAAGGCAACCGGCTGCTCTACGATTTCTGCGAGGAGAACGGTGTGCCCTATCGCCGGACCGGAAAGCTCGTGGTCGCCGTCGACGAGCTCGAGGCGGACTATCTGGACGAAGTCCGGGCCGACGCCGCGGCCAACGGCGTGCCAGGCGTCGCGGAGCTCGACGGCCGCGGGGCGGCCCGGCTGGAGCCCTCGGTCCGGGCATTCAAGGCGCTCTCCGTTCCGACGACGGGCCTCGTCGAGCCCACCCGATTCGTCGCCGCTCTCCAACGCCAAGCAGAAGCGCGCGGTGTCGTTTTCCTGACAGGGAACGAAGTCGTCGCGGTCACGCCCCGGAAGCACGGGTTCGAGATTTCAGCCCGCAGCCGGGACGGGACGGAGGCGTTCGCCGCCGAGTTCGTGGTCAACGCGGCCGGCCTTTATTCCGACGAGGTCGCACGGCTGGTCGATCCGGCGGGCCCCTATCGCATCGGCCCCATCCGGGGGGAATGGGCTCGATTCACCAAGGGGCGGCGTCCGGACATCGACCTGGGCGAACGGAGCATCTATCCGGTGCCCTACGGGATCGACAACGCGACGGGCGAGCGGGTCCGGATTCCTTATGCAGAGTGTGAACGCCTGGCGCGGTCGGGCCGGGTTACGAAGTCGATTGGGATCCACTTGTCCCCGACGTTTGACCTCCGGGGGGACGACTTCTCCGTCGGCCGCACGGTCATCGTCGGGCCGACCTATGTGGTCGGCGTCGGCAAGGAGGACTACGCCGCGGCGCATCACGAACCGTATTATCTTGACAAGGTCCGGTCCTTCTTTCCCGGCCTGCGGGCCGGGGACCTGGAGCTCCACACCACAGGGATCCGGGCTAAGCTCCAGGGCTGCTCCGATTTCGTCATCGCCCGGGATGCATCCTATCCGAACTGGGTGAACCTCGTCGGCATCGATTCTCCGGGGTTGACGGCCTCCCTGGCCATCGCCCGTTTGATCAAGGACATGATCCTCGGCCGGCCGGGGGTCACACCCGACACGCTTCGATGAAGGCCAGGAAGAGCCACTGGGACGGCCGATGGCTTCCGACGAGGTCCTCGGGGTGCCATTGGACGCCGACAAGAAAAGGATGGGTGGGGTGCTCCATGCCCTCGATGACTTCGTCCGGAGCCCAGGCGACGGCGTGTAACGGCCCGACTTGGCCGGGCACCGGCCCTTCGCGCACCGCCTGGTGATGGCGGCTGTTGACCGGGAATTTGTCTGATGCGGACAGCTTGGCCAGGCGGCTGCCGTCCAGGACCTCGACCTGGTGGGTTAAAGTCTCCTTGGGTTGAGACGGCTGGTGGTTCACCGGAGAGGGCCATTCGCTCGGAAGGTCCTGATAAAGGGAGGCCCCGGCCGCCACGGCCATGACCTGCATCCCCCGGCAGATGGCCAGCGTCGGCCAGTCATCCGTCAAGGCCATTCGGGCGACGGCCAGCTGGCCTTCGTCCAACCCGGCCTCGATCGCGCCCAGCTTCTCATGACGGTTTTCCCCGTAGAAGCGAGGGTCGATGTCCGCGCCTCCGGGAAGCAGGATACCCCGATAGCGCTTCAGGAATTGTTTGAGGGAGTGTTCGTTGTTCCGGACATCCGGCGCCGGCCAGCCCAGCTCCGTGTCGCCTCCGGCCAGCCGCACGGCCCGGGCGTAGGGCTCGAGGTAGGCGGCCTTGTCCTCTGAGCCCGTGATCAGGATCAGCGGCCTCACGGGATCGCCATCATATGGTTCCGTTCGTCCTCTATCGTAAGAGGACCGACAGCTTTTTCATACTCTAAATCCCGGAAATCCGCAAGGGACGGAGCGGTCCGATGATGCCTTCCGTCGCGGGTGGTATAATGCGGTCATGGACTTCAACCAACCCGTCGTCTTGGGCCGGACCGGACTCAAAGTCGGCCGGCTGGGCATCGCCTCCGGGATGTGGGCTCCGGCCCCGGCCATCGAAGAGGCCTTCGACCGCGGCTGCAACTATTTCACCTGGGGGACATTCGTCCGGGGCCGCTCGCCTCACATGCGGGACGCCATCCGCAACATCGCCGCCAAAGGGCGGAGGGATCGTCTGGTCCTGGCCATGTTCAGCTACGCCCACTGGCCGAGTCTGACTGAGCGCCTCTTCGTCCGGGGCCTGAAAGCCGCCGGCCTGGACTATGCCGACGCCCTCATCCTCGGATTCTATTCGCGCCCCCCGTCGCGCCGGATGATCGATCGGGCTGTCCGACTCAAGGGCAAGGGCCTGGTCCGGTTCATCGGCGTATCCGGTCATAAGCGCTCCCTGTTTCCCAAGCTGGCCCAAGAGGGGATCTTCGACATCTTCCACGTTCGCTACAATGCCGCCCACCGGGGCGCGGAGACTGAGGTCTTCCCGTTCTTGAAGGCCGACTCCCGTCCGGGCGTCGTGATCTTCACCGCCACCAAGTGGGGCCGGCTCCTCGACCCGAAGAAAATGCCGCCGGGAGAACAGCCGCTCACGGCCGCGGACTGCTACCGTTTCGTCCTGTCCAACCCCTTGGTCGATGTCTGCATGACCGGGACAAAGACGCTGGACCAGATGAGGGACAACCTGAAAGCCCTGGACCTCGGTCCCCTGACCGCGGACGAGCTGGCTCGGATGCGCCGCGTCGGGGATTATCTGCACGGCATCAAATAGGGACAGGCTCCGCCCCCGGGGTTCAGAATCCCCGGCCGAAGAGGCCCCAGAACATCTCCGTGAGCTCGCGGTATCTCTGCATGGCCGCCCGGGCGAAATCTCCCGTGTAGCTCGTCAGGAACTTGGCGCAAGCGGCCTCCCCGCCGTCCGGGTTTTCGAGGAGCTTGAGCGCCGTCCGCTCGACTTCGGCCAGCTCGGCAAACGCTTTGTCCTCGAACTCGGCCCGGGCCGTCTCGATGTACGGCTGGGCGACGCCCCACCGGACCGTGGCCAGCCGGCTGGCCTGCCGGAAGGCCCAACAGGCGGAGTCCACGCGATAGCGGTGCTGGGCGCAGTACTCGAATCCGGGAGGAAGCGATTGCACTCCGGCGAAGATCGGGATGCGAGGGGAGAGGGCGGGGTTATCGAACGAGAACCAGCACAGGCCGCCCACCGCGTCGGGCAGCCAGCTCCGGCATTGGATGACCGTCGCGTAGGAGCACCCGGCAATGGCGATCGTCCGCTTGGACTCCACCGCTCCGGGCTTGAGCGCGTTGAGAAGGGCGACGAAGTCGCGCGACATCCACGGGCTGACCGCCGGGCTCTTGACCATCATGTCCGAATCCCGGGCCTTGACCAGGAGGTTCTTGGTCGCGTCGAGGTCCGTCCCGGCGTACGTCTCGCGGAAATACCTCATCAGGTCGCGCGGAGAGAGCTTCTTCTCCGGCTTGACCGTGAAGGGCAATTCCTCGGCGTCGTCCTTCAGACCGAGCGAGGGCGCCAGGGTGTTCAGGATGTAGTATTCGCGCGTGGAGAACGGACGCTCGCCGCTGTAGGCCTTCCAGAACTTGAACGGCTGTCCGCTCTTCCGATCCCACCATTTCTTCATCTCGGCCAGGCTGAGCACGTTGTTCGAGGCCAAGAACCGGTCGGGATTCCCGAGGTCGAGCTCCGAGATCCGGGGGATGTTGGCCGAGACGCCGACCTCGTCGTCCGGGACGCGGACCGCGGCCCAGACCGCGCCGGGCTTGCCCAGTCCCGACCCGAAGATCTCGAAATGCCAGACCTCCTTGGGGTCGGCGATAGTCAGGCATTCCCCGTAGTCCCCGTAGCCGTAAACCTTCACCAGCTCCCCCGCCAGCCGGATGGCCTCCCTCGCGGTCCGGCAACGCTGGAGCATGAGCCGCTCGATCTCCTCGATGTACAGCTTGCCGTCCGGGTTGCGGAGCTCGCGGCGGCCGCCGATGGTGGCCTCGCCGATGGCCAGCTGGTGCTCGTTGAGGCAGGGATAGGCCGTATTGAGATAAGCGAAGGTTTCCGAGGCTTGGGGCACTTCGCCCTTGTCCGAAAGGCCCTGAAGGTCCGAGGGCGACTCGGTGTGGAGCAGGCCGGCGAACACCCGGGTTTTGGCCTCCGGCCCGGGCTTGGACGCCGGGACAATGTTCAGCCAGGTGCGGTAATTGCCGTCGCAGGTGTGGGAGGTCATGACCGAGCCGTCGGTCGAGGCCAGGCGGCCGACCATGATGCTCGTGCAGGACTGGGACGGATCGGCCAGCTCGACGGAAGATCGGGCCGGCGCGATCCCGGCGCTCGAGACGAGGACGAGGAGCGCCGCGGCGATCGCGAGAAGGGCCCTCCTCCCTCTTCGGTGCGGGATGGATGATGTCCGGGGTTGAATCATGGGCCGCCTCCTCTCCGGGAAGCCCATTATTGTTCCGGGGATCGGGGCTTGTCAATTCGGCCGCGGCCGGCGGCGCGGGGACGTGTTGTCCGTCATGGCCGTTCTATGCTATAGGATAGACTTCAATAAAATGAAAGCGAGCCTGCCCATGCAAACTTCCGCGTACTTCCTTCTGGCGAGTGTCATCCTGTTGTGGCTGGTCTTCCCCGTCGGCCTTCTGGCTGGCGAAACGGACGGACCGACGCCGGCCTCGGGGCCGTCGCCCTCGATCGTCCCCAAGCCGACCTCGATGAGGATCACGGCCACGGTCTTTCCCCTCTCCTCTTCGACGCGGATCCTGGTGGACAGCGGCGAGGAAGCCGGCCGCCTCGGAGAGTATCTGTCCCAGCTCATCCGGAAGGCCACGGGGCTGATCCTGCCCGTGTCCGAGCGGAAGGGGAATCCCGACGATTGGAAGCGAGGCATCATCCTGACCGCCGAAGGAGCCCAGGCGTCGCTCGGCGCGGAAGGCTACACCCTGAGCATCAAGCCCGGCGGAGTCCTGCTGAGGGCGAAGGCCTTTCAGGGGATCTTTTACGGCATTCAGACCATCCGGCAGCTCCTGCCGCCGGCCGCCCCTGAACCGGCCGTGGCGGCTTCCTTTCCGGCCTCGGTCAGCCTGCCCTGCGTCGAGGTCGAGGACATCCCCCGCTTTTCCTGGCGAGGACTGAACCTCGACTGCGGCCGGCACTTCATGACCAAAGATTTCGTCAAGCGGTACATCGACCTGCTGGCCGAGTTCAAGATGAACCGCCTCCACTGGCATCTGACCGAGGACCAAGGCTGGCGAATCGAGATCAAGAAATACGCCGAGTTCACCCGGAAGGGCGCCTGGCGCAAGACCGAGGACGGCGTCGTTTACGGCGGATTCTACACCCAAGACGACATCCGGGAGGTCGTGAGCTACGCCCAAAGCCGTTACGTGATGGTCGTTCCCGAGATCGAGATGCCCGGGCACTCGGTGGCCGCCCTGGCCTCTTACCCCGAGCTGTCCTGCACCGGCGGCCCGTTCGAAGTGCAGAACTACTGGGGCGTCCACCCCGACGTCTACTGTGCCGGGAACGAGAAGACCTTCGAGGTCCTGGAGGGCGTGCTGTCCGAGGTGGCGGACCTGTTTACCGCCCCCTATATCCACATCGGCGGCGACGAATGTCCCAAGGACCGGTGGAAGGCCTGCCCCAAGTGCCAGGCCCGGATCAAGGCCGAAGGGCTGAAGAACGAGGCCGAGCTCCAGAGCTATTTCATCAAGCGCATCGAGCGGTTTCTCTTGACCAAGAAGCGCCGGATCATCGGCTGGGACGAGATCCTGGAAGGCGGGCTGGCGCCCCAGGCGACGGTCCAAAGCTGGCGGGGTTTCGAGGGCGCGGTGGCGGCGGCCAAGTCCGGCCATGATACGATCGTTTCGCCGACCCGCTTCACATATTTCGACTATGACCTGAAGACGACCGATCTGCGCAAGGCCTACTCTTTCGAGCCCGTTCCCCAGGGCCTCGACCCGGCCGCCCGCCGCCATATCCTGGGCGGGGAGTGCAACATGTGGACGGAGCGCGCCCCGCAGGAGACGATCGACGGCAAGCTGTTCCCCCGCATCCTGGCCATCGCCGAGCGGCTATGGTCGCCGGAAACCGCCCGGAATTTCGATGAGTTCCAGCGCCGCGTATGGCGTCAGGTCGAGCGTCTGGCGATCGAGGGCCTTCAGGCGGGGGACGAGACCCATTCCGTGTCGCTCCTGCCGTCCTTTTCGGTCGAGGCCAAAACCCTTTCCATCGCCCTTAAACCCGAAGAGAGCGGATTGGACCTCCGCTATTCGACCGACGGCAGCCGGACGACGTCTCAATCCCCGCGATATGCCTCGCCCGTGGCCGTCACGGCCTCGGGCCGTCTCGAAGCCCGGGCGTTCAAAGAGGGGAAACCTTACGGCGAGCCGGTTTCCCTGTCGTTCGCCGTCCATCAGGCCTGGGGCAAGGCCGTCCGGCACGAATATCCTGTCAGCGCCAAATGGGCGGGCCGTGGCGCCTGGGGCCTGACCGACGGCATCCGCGGCCCGGCCGATATGACCGACCCCGGCTGGCAGGGATTCGAGGGGACGGAGATGGACGCGGTCGTGGACCTGGGCGAGGCGAAGCCGGTTCAGTCGATCTCCGTCGGATTCCTTCAGGACTCGAGCCGGGCCATTTTCATGCCTCCCAGCGTCGAATTTTCCATATCGGAGGATGGGACCAATTTCCGGCCCGTGGCCAGCGCCGCGAACTCCCTGGCCAAGGACGATCCCGACGCGACGGTC
>Ga0209254_10000196_pt1 | contig 43598 bp, 38 predicted proteins | sample FrelakmetDIP11DI_FD_187148 | JGI IMG/M metagenome (GOLD analysis project Ga0209254, IMG submission 187148) | Freshwater lake sediment microbial communities from the University of Notre Dame, USA, for methane emissions studies - DIP11 DI (SPAdes)... | ecosystem: Environmental > Aquatic >... | reverse complement strand
CATGGCGGTATCGTATGCACCAGTACCAATGCGCCAAAAATATTGGAATGGGCCTTTAAGCAACGTGAAAAAGTACTATTTTTCCCCGACCAGAACCTAGGCAGGTGGTCAGGACATAAAATGGGTATTCCATTAGAGCAAATGCCGGTATGGGACCCTGACCAGCCGCTGGGCGGCCTCACTGAAGAACAAATTAAAAATGCCAAAATCCTGTTATGGAAAGGCCACTGCGCCGTGCATCAAATGTTCCGCCCGCAAAACATTATCAAATTCCGCAATGAACATCCTGATGGAAAGGTCATTTCGCATCCGGAATGCCCCTTCGAGGTATGTTTGCAATCTGATTATGTCGGGTCTACCGAGTATATTTTAAAAACCGTTTCAGAAGCACCAACCAATACCAAGTGGCTGGTGGGTACCGAACTCAATTTGGTCAATCGACTTGCCAAACAAATGAAACCGCAAGGCAAGCTCGTGCAATTTATGAGCCACGTAGTATGTGAGTGTTCCACCATGGCACGCATTGATCCACAGCATTTAGCATGGACATTGGAAAATTTAGCTGAAGGCAATGTAGTCAACCGAATTAAGGTGCCTGAACATGATGCGAAACTGGCAAAATTGACACTTGACCGCATGCTTGCGGCTTCCTGATTTGGCTAATTTGAATATAGCTTGCCCTCTCTGTCAACCGACACCGCATGAAATCTTGTGGCAGGATGATTTTTGCCGCGTGGTGTTATTGAATGACGCAGATTACCCAGCCTATTGCCGCGTTGAACTGATTGCTCACATCAAGGAAATGACCGATTTGCCCCCAGTTGAGCGTGCCCGAATGATGAAAACCGTATTTGCAGTGGAAACTGCCATGCGGGAAGTTATTCAGCCCGATAAAATCAATTTAGCCAGCCTGGGCAATAAAACACCGCATGTGCATTGGCACATCATCCCACGCTTTGAAAATGACAGACATTTTCCTAATTCACACTGGGGAGAAGCTCGAAACAGTGCCGTGGAAACCAATATCCATGGGCTTTCTGGAGCATCAAAAAAGGGTCTGCAAGATAAAATAAAAGCGCATATCGAATGCGCCTTGTCGGCTTCTTAAACTAATAAACGTTCAACTACTTTGCCATTAATTAAATGGCTTTCAATAATCTCATCTAGATCTTCGTTATCTACAAAAGTGTACCAAACTGCCTGCGGATACACTACCAAAAGTGGTCCATGATCACATCGGTCAAAACAGCCCGCGCGGTTAATGCGCACTTTGCCCTCCCCATTTAACCCGAGTTTTTTTACGCGCGCTTTCATATGATCAAACGCAGCCTCTGCGCCCTTGTCATGACAGCAAGGTTCACCATCCGGGCGTTGATTTAAGCAAAAAAATACGTGGTATTGGTAGAAGTTACTCATTTAATAATTTTTAACTTTAAATAAATTTGTTTCAAGTCATTCTGTCTGCAAGGCGTCTTCTTGCGTAAAAGTCCATGTTCTCGTGATACTTAAAATATCGGTGTCTTTCTTGATATCCTCCGGAAACACTGCATATGGTGCGGCCAGCTCTACAATGCGCTTGGCTGCTTCATTTAATACTGCATGTGGCGATTCCTGATCAATCACCACACTTTCCAGGCTGCCATCAGATTTAATCGACACTGTCATGCGCAGCTGACCGTACAGTTTTTGCGCTTTTGCTGCTTCAGGATAATTCATATTGCCAATGCGCTCGACTTTTTGCCGCCAGGATTCCACATACATGGCAAAACGATATTCTTTGGTACGCGCCCCAATAAACTTGCGCTTGGGACGCTTTTGATATTCATCCTGCTGTTTTGCAATTTGTGCCTGCAGCCTGTCCATTTCCAAGCTTGCTGCTATCAAATCTGCACGGTCCAGAGCCTTGGCCTTGGCTTTTTGCTCGCCTTGCTCTGGCTCTGCTGAAGCTGCTTTTTGCGTAGGATTCGATTCTATAGCTTTACTGGAATTGATTTGCGTAAGCAGCTCCTGCGCTTGTTTTTCCAGCTCATCAACACGCTTTTGTTCACGCGCTTCCTGCGCCTTCAGCTTAGCTGATTTAGCCGCACTGCGCGCTTCCGAATTTGGCTTTAATTTAACTTCAGTAGTCTTTTCTTTTGGTGAAGGCAGCGCTGTTTTCATTTTGCGGTTTGCCTCGGTGTTGCCACCACGATCCAGATTAGCCTGCGCAAGCAGTTCTGCTTTATCGGGTGCTTGCTTGGTTTTGGCATTCACCAAAACAACATCCAGCGAAGGCAAACGATCGGCAAGTTTTCTAAGCTCCGGCTGAAACTTAATACTTAAAATCACTGCGTGGATAAGTATAGAAACCCAAATCGCAATGCTTATTGCACTGACAGTTTTTACTTTGCCAGAGAACGTCGCCAAAGGCACCATTTCAGTTTGTTTAAGAGCTGCACTCAAACTTAGGCTTTCCTCAATTGAACATTATAAAGTTAGCGCATCTATAATTTTCTGATGCACACCACCAAACCCGCCGTTGCTCATCACCAGAACATGGTCACCCGATTTTGCATTTTTTGCAATGGCATGCACCAACTTTTCCAGATTCTCAAAAGTTTGTGATTTGCTCTCAATCGGCTTCAGCGCCTCGGCCGCATCCCAGCCCAAATTTGCGCCGTAGCAAAATACTAAATCTGCGTCTTTCAAGCTGGCTGGCAGTGCATCTTTCATCACGCCAAGTTTCATGGTGTTTGAACGCGGCTCTAAAACTGCCAGAATACGTGCCTTACCGACTTTGGCTCGCAAGCCTCCTACCGTTGTTTCAATAGCAGTCGGATGATGGGCGAAGTCATCATACACCGTGATGTCATTCACCACTCCACGCACTTCCATACGACGTTTAACGTTTTTAAATTCAGACAGTGCTGCAATGCTTAACTCAATAGCAACCCCCGCATGACGTGCTGCGGCAATACTTGCGAGTGCATTCATACGATTATGTTCTCCCAACAAATCCCATTCCACTCGACCTTGCAGCTTGCCTTGATACATCACATCAAAACTGCCATTACCCTGAGCATTTGTGGCTTGCCAATCTGCATCCGTGCCAAATTTTTCCACAGGTGTCCAGCAGCCTTTATCGATTACATGTTGCAAGCTCGCCTCTTTGCCATTCGCCACAATCAGCCCCTGTTGCGGCACCGTGCGCACTAAATGGTGAAATTGTTTTTCTATGGCAGCCAAATCTTCAAAAATATCAGCATGGTCATATTCCAAGTTATTTAAAATAGCCGTGCGCGGGCGATAATGCACGAACTTGGAACGTTTATCAAAAAACGCCGTATCGTATTCATCTGCTTCAATCACAAAAAACGGCGAAATACTTTTATTGTCCTGTTTCGGTGTTTGTGGCAAACGCGCAGAAACCGCAAAATTCTCAGGAACACCACCGATTAGAAAGCCTGGTGCCAGACCTGCATATTCCAGTATCCATGCGAGCATGGAACTCGTCGTCGTCTTGCCGTGTGTACCCGCCACTGCCAGCACCCACTTACCTTGCAGCACGTTTTCAGCTAGCCACTGTGGGCCAGAAATATAGGGCAAGCCACGATTCAGTATTTCTTCCATCAGCGGATTGCCGCGTGATACCACATTACCAATCACGTAAATATCGGGATTAAGTTTGGTCTGCTCGGGCGAAAAACCTTCTATCAGCTCAATACCTTGTGACTCCAGTTGCGTACTCATTGGAGGATACACGTTAGCATCGCAGCCCGTAACACGATGCCCCGCCTGCTTGGCTAACACTGCAATGCCACCCATGAACGTGCCGCAAATACCTAGAATGTGAATATGCATAATTAAATCAACTCAAATTCGGCGCAAGCCAGCGCTCTAAATAATCTTTTGGCAGGTTTCTACGTTTTGCCATATCTTCTAATTGGTCATTACCGATTTTATCTACACTGAAATATTTGGCTTCTGGGTGCGCAAAGTAAAAGCCGGAAACCGCCGCGGCGGGCAGCATAGCAAAGCTTTCTGTGAGCGTCATGCCGATTTCTTCGGTTTTGAGCAAGTTAAACACATCGGCTTTGACCGTGTGGTCCGGGCAGGCTGGGTAGCCGGGCGCGGGGCGGATGCCTTGATATTGTTCTTTCACCAGCGCGTCCACGTCCAGTTTTTCTCCGGCCGAATAGCCCCACAAATCGGTGCGGATGCGCTCATGCATATATTCGGCAAAGGCTTCGGCAAGCCGGTCTGCAAGCGCTTTAAACATGATGGCGTTGTAGTCATCATGATTTTTTTCAAACTCCGCCAAGCGTTTTTCCATACCTAGGCCTGCGGTGACGGCAAAGAGTCCGATATAATCATCCGTTCCTTTTGGCGCAATGAAATCTGCCAGACTCTGGTTTGGTCTTGGAACCCCATCAATGATCGGCTTCTCGCCTTGCTGGCGCATGCCATACCAAGTAAAGGCGACTTGACTACGGCCTTCATCAGTGTAGATTTCAATATCATCATCATTAACTGCATTAGCTGGCATAAGCGCAACCACACCATTTGCGGTAAGCCAGCGTCCTTCAATGATCTTTTTCAGCATAGCCTGCGCTTCCGCAAATACTTTAGTTGCAGCTTCACCTACCACTTTGTCACTTAAAATCGCAGGATAACTGCCGGCTAAGTCCCAAGTTTGGAAAAATGGCGACCAATCGATATATTGCGCAATTAAGTTCAAATCGATGTTTTTAAATACGCGGCGACCAATGAATTTAGGCTTCACAGGGGCAAAATCCAGCTTGGCTTTATTGGCACGGGCATCGGTAATAGTAAGCATTGGCGTGCCTTTTTTGTTGGCATGCTGCGCACGTGCTTTTTCGTAATCCGCTTGGATGTTTAAAATGTATTCGTCTTTAGTTTCTGGAGTGAGCAAAGATTGCATCACAGCAACTGAGCGCGAAGCATCCGGCACATACACCACAGGGCCTTCATAATGTGGTGCGATTTTTACTGCAGTATGCGCACGTGAAGTAGTTGCACCGCCAATTAACAATGGTGTTCTCAAGCCATGAAAGTGAGGGTCACGCTGCATTTCTTTGGCTACATACGCCATTTCTTCCAGTGAGGGCGTAATCAGACCGCTCAAGCCGATAATATCGGCATTCTCGGCTTTAGCCATGGCCAGAATCTCTGCCGCCGGCACCATTACGCCCATGTTGACCACTTCAAAATTATTACATTGCAACACAACTGAAACGATATTTTTACCTATGTCGTGAACATCGCCCTTGACCGTAGCAATCACAACCTTCCCTTTGGGCTTAGCGACCACACCCGTGCGTTTTTCTTCTGCTGCTTTTTCTTCTTCAATGAATGGGATGAGATGCGCCACTGCTTGCTTCATAACGCGGGCTGATTTCACCACCTGAGGCAAAAACATTTTACCTTGCCCAAACAAATCACCTACTACATTCATGCCATCCATCAATGGGCCTTCGATTACGTGTATAGGCCTACCTCCCGCATTCATAACTTGTAGCCGCGCTTCTTCAGTATCCTCCACAATAAAGTCAGTAATACCGTGAACCATGGCGTACTCAAGGCGCTTATTCACGCTCACAGGATTTTCAGGCGTACCACGCCAAACCAGTGTCGCTTCTTCTTTTTTTCCGCCTGCAACTAAAGTGCTCGCGATTTCGATCATGCGCTCGGTCGCATCTAGGCGACGGTTCAACACCACATCTTCCACGCGTTCTTTTAACTCTGGCGCAAGATCATCATACACACCCACCATGCCCGCATTCACGATACCCATAGTCATACCTGCTTTAATAGCGTGATAGAGAAACACAGTGTGAATAGCCTCGCGCGCCGGGTCATTGCCGCGGAAACTGAAACTTACATTCGAAACGCCGCCCGAAATTTTGGCATACGGTAGGTTTTGCTTAATCCAGCGCGTGGCCTCGATAAAATCCACCGCATAGTTGTTGTGTTCTTCAATACCAGTAGCGATTGCGAAAATATTTGGGTCGAAAATAATGTCTTCTGGTGGAAAGCCCTGCGCAACGAGCAAATCATAGGCGCGTTTGCAAATTTCAATTTTGCGCTTATAAGTATCAGCCTGGCCTTTTTCGTCAAATGCCATCACGATCACTGCCGCACCATAGCGGCGACATAACTTGGCTTGGCGCAAGAATTCCGTTTCGCCTTCTTTCATGGAAATAGAATTGACAATTGACTTGCCCTGCACACATTTAAGGCCCGCCTCTATCACGCTCCACTTACTAGAATCGATCATAATCGGCACGCGTGCAATATCAGGCTCCGAGGCAATCAGATTCAGGAAATGTGTCATGGCTTGCACCGCATCCAGCATGCCTTCATCCATATTGATGTCAATCACCTGCGCACCATTTTCTACCTGTTGTCGTGCTACGCTCAAAGCCTCTTCGAACTGGCCATTAATAATCATGCGCGCAAAGGCCTTACTGCCTGTTACATTGGTGCGTTCACCCACGTTTACAAACAGTGACCATCCATCGATAATAAATGGTTCCAGCCCTGAAAGCCTTGTAGCTATTGGCACTTGGGGCACTTGTCTTGGGGCAATGTTTTTAACTTGATCGTAAATTGCATTGATATGCGCCGGCGTCGTACCACAGCAGCCACCCGCAATATTAATAAATCCGCTTTCTGCAAACTCTTTCACCAAGCTGGAGGTGACATCAGGCGTTTCATCGAAACCGGTATCGCTCATCGGGTTTGGCAAGCCTGCATTGGGGTAAATGCAGACGAAAGTATCAGCAGTTTTTGAGAGCTCTTCTGCATAAGGACGCATCAGTGTTGCACCCAAAGCGCAATTCAAACCAATCGTGAGTGGCTTGGCATGACGCACGGAATGCCAAAATGCAGCCACGGTTTGGCCAGACAAAATACGCCCTGATGCATCCGTGACTGTGCCCGAAATCATAATCGGCAAGCATTGCCCGGTTTCTTCAAAAAAACTATCGATCGCAAACAATGCTGCTTTGCAGTTAAGTGTATCAAAGATAGTTTCCACCATGAGGATATCTGCGCCACCCTCTACCAAACCTCGCGCCTGCGCTAAGTAAGCATTCACCAACTCGTCAAAAGTAATATTACGTGCTGCTGGGTCATTCACATCCGGGGAGATGCTGGCTGTTTTAGGAGTAGGGCCTAACGCGCCCGCCACAAAGCGTGGTTTGTCTGATGTGCTATATTTATCGCAAGCGGCACGGGCTAACTTGGCAGCTTGCACATTCATCTCATGTACCAGATGCGCCATGTGGTAATCGTCTTGCGCGACAGTAGTCGCACCAAACGTATTCGTCTCAATAATATCCGCGCCCGCGGCCAGATATTGCTCGTGTATCTCTTGAATCACTTGCGGCTGCGTCAGGCTCAATAACTCGTTATTACCTTTGACAAACAGTTGGCGCGTACCCGCTGGGCCTTGGAAATCCTTAAAGCGCTTGCCGCGATAATCTTCCTCCGTCAGCTTATAACGCTGGATCATTGTACCCATCGCCCCATCCAAAATCAGGATACGTTGCTTGAGTAAATCACGGAGTTTGGTTTCAGTTGCAGAAATCGGCAGCATGGTCATGAAAAAATAGTCTTTAGCATTTTTCTAATTTTATCATGCTGATGCCTTATTACTGCGTGTCGCCGCGCCTATATTGCACAGCTTCAGCAATATGTGTTGGCTCTATAGCAAGTTCACCCGCCAAGTCAGCAATCGTACGTGCGACTTTTAAAATACGATGGTATGCACGCGCAGATAGATTTAAACGCAAAATAGCGGTTTTAAGCAGCGTTAAACCTGCTTCATCGGGCTGGCAAAATTCGTCAATCTCTAAACTGCCAAGCGCAAAATTGGCTTTGCCTTGGCGCTGTAATTGTAATTCACGCGCTTTTTCAACGCGCGCGCGAATTGCGTTGCTATTTTCTGCAACACTTGCGCCAGTCAGTTCATCCTCTTTCAATGCAGGCACTTCTATGTGCATGTCAATGCGGTCTAAAAGCGGGCCTGAAATTTTGGAGCGATAACGAGCCACTTGATCTGGCGTACAGCGGCATTTGTTGTTGAAGTGTCCCAAATAACCACATGGGCAAGGGTTCATGGCAGCAAGCAATTGAAATGAAGCGGGGAAATCAGCCTGCCGTGCCGCACGGCTGATGGTGATGTGGCCGCTTTCTAGCGGCTCGCGCAGCACTTCCAGCACTTTGCGTTCTAATTCTGGCAACTCGTCTAGAAATAATACGCCATGATGCGCCAAAGAAATTTCACCCGGACGCGGAATACCGCCGCCGCCAACCAGTGCCACGCCTGACGCCGTGTGATGTGGAGCTCGATAAGGTCTGCGTTTCCAGTTCTCTAGCTTGCAATTACCATTGAGCGATAGAATCGCGGCACTTTCGAGTGCTTCACCCTCTGTCATACTTGGCAAGATGCCTGCAAAGCGCGAAGCTAGCATACTTTTACCCGTACCCGGTGGACCGCTCCTCAAAACACTGTGACCGCCTGCCGCTGCAATTTCCAGTGCCCGCTTAGTTTGGCTTTGACCTTTCACCTCATTAAAATCAGGGTAGTCAATACTCTGATTTTGTTCGCTGGATTTATATTCATTGAGTATTGTTTGACCACTTAAATGCGCACAAACTTCCAATAGGTTATTGGCGGGATAAATCATGGCGTCTTTAACCAAGCTGGCTTCTTGTGCACTTAATTGGGGCAAAATAAACGCCCGTTTAGATTGTGCACCATTGTTTTGCTTAACATGCAAACGCACCATGTGATATGCCATCGCCAACGCTCCACGTATAGGGCGCAGCTCGCCAGTGAGCGCCAACTCACCCGCGATTTCGTAACGACTGAGCGGTTCCCTCGGAATCTGGCCACTAGCAGCTAAAATGCCTAGCGCAATGGGCAGATCATAGCGTCCACTCTCTTTTGGTAAATCTGCAGGGGCAAGGTTAACGGTGATACGCCGCGCGGGAAATTCAAATTGCGAAGTTTGTATGGCGGCACGCACGCGGTCTTTGCTTTCCTTTACCTCCGTTTCCGGCAACCCTACTATAGTAAAGCTCGGCAAGCCATTAGCCAGATGCACCTCCACCACAACTTCGGGTGCTTCCATGCCGCTTAAGGCACGGCTATATAACACAGCCAGGCTCATTTTTTTTGTTTTAGATTTAACTCTAATTCTGCAAGCTTTGCTTCCAGTTGAATAAGCTTTGTTCGAGTATTGCGCAATACTTCTGCCTGCACATCAAACTCTTCACGCGAAACCAGCTCCATTTTGGTGAACATGCCCTGAATTAGTGCATGAATGTTCTTTTCAACATCCGCTAATGGACTTGATTTTATTATCTCATTGATTTTATTAGATATATTGCTAATGTCTTGTGAATTAAACATCGTGATTCCTCATTATTTTCTAGCAGTTTAGCAGATTTTAATGGCTGATTCACAAAAGCAGAATTGTTTAAGTATTAAATATCATATTGATTATAAACATAATTTATATTGGCACGTGCCTTGCTATGCATAAATGTAGTGTTTATTTAATGTGTAAGTAAATTTAAAGGGGGTTAGATATGAAATTTGTATCCGCAATTATCAAGCCATTTAAGCTTGATGAAGTGCGTGAGGCTTTGTCTGCCATTGGCGTGCAAGGCATTACGGTTACTGAGGTAAAAGGCTTTGGCCGCCAAAAAGGCCACACAGAGTTATACCGCGGTGCAGAATATGTAGTGGATTTTTTACCAAAAGTTAAATTAGAAGTAGCCATTAAAGATGATATGCTAGACCAAGTGGTTGATGCGATTGAGAAATCTGCAGCAACTGGCAAAATTGGCGATGGTAAGATTTTTGTGTTTAATTTAGAGCAAGTTTATCGCATTCGTACCGGTGAAACCGGTCCTGATGCACTTTAAGGGGCATAACATGAAGAAATTTTTATCGATATTATCATTGGTTGCGCTAGTCGGTTTAGGCGCTACACAATTAAGTTTTGCTGAGGACACTGCTGCTGCGACTACTGTAGAGGCTGTTACAGATGCTGCAGTAGCTGTTGATGACGCTGCTAGCACTTCTACTGCGCCAGCCGAAGCCTCTGCTGCAGAGGCGACACCAGCTGAAACCGCTCCTGCTGAAGCTGCTGCTGCACCAGCACCCGTTCCAAACAAAGGTGATACGGCTTGGATGATTGTTGCCACGGCATTAGTTACTTTAATGACCATTCCGGGTTTGGCCTTGTTCTATGGCGGTTTGGTACGTCAAAAAAACATGCTGTCTGTTCTGATGCAAACCTTCGTGATTTTCTCATTCATGGGCGTGCTATGGGCGTTGTACGGTTACAGCGTAGCATTTTCAGGCGGCAACCCGTTCTTCGGCGGGTTAAGCAAGGCATTTTTAGCGGGCATCACGCCGGATTCTATCGCGGCAACGTTCAGCAAGGGCGCTTATATTCCTGAGCTGATTTTTGTAGCCTTCCAACTGACTTTTGCGGCGATTACTCCAGCATTGATTATCGGTGCATTTGCCGAGCGCATGAAGTTTTCTGCAGTATTAGCATTTATGGCACTGTGGTTTACTTTTGCTTATTTACCTATGGCGCACATGGTGTGGTACTGGGATGGACCTGATGCAATTACTACTGCGGAATCTTTGAATACCGTGTTAGCAAATGCTGGCTGGTTGTGGGCAAAAGGTGCACTAGACTTTGCAGGTGGTACCGTTGTGCATATCAACGCGGGCGTTGCTGGTTTGGTTGCCTGCTTGGTACTTGGAAAACGTATCGGTTACGGTAAAGAAGCCATGACACCGCATAGCTTGACTTTAACGATGGTTGGTGCCGCATTACTGTGGGTGGGCTGGTTCGGCTTTAACGCTGGCTCTAACTTGGAAGCAAACGGCTATGCCGCACTTGCGTTCTTGAACACCATGATTGCTACTGGTGCAGCGACACTTTCATGGATGTTTGTCGAGTGGTTCCATAAGTCTAAACCATCGATGTTGGGCGCGGCTTCTGGCGCGGTTGCTGGCTTGGTAGCAATTACCCCGGCTTGCGGTTTCGTAGGCCCGATGGGTGCAATCATTATCGGTCTACTGGTTTCGCCGATTTGCTACTTCTTCGTATCTAAAGTGAAATATATGTTTGGCTACGATGATGCACTCGACGTATTTGGTGTGCATGCCATGGGTGGTATATTTGGCGCGCTAGCAACCGGCGTGTTTGTAAACCCGGCATTAGGCGGCATGGGCGTGTATGACTATGTAGCAAATGCTGTAGGCGAATATAACTTTGCCGCACAAATGACCGCACAATTGTGGGCTGTAGGTACAGCGATTGTTGTATCTGGAGTCGTAGCTTTCGTCGCACTTAAAGTGGTAGATGTATTGATTGGCTTGCGCGTATCGGAAGAATCTGAGCGTGAAGGCCTGGATACTACTGAGCATGGCGAACGTGCTTATCATATGTAATCAGTAAATTAGCAGCAATAAAAAACGGACGCTTCTGCGTCCGTTTTTTATTTGCAAAGAAAATTTATATAACCTGCAGACCCCATTGGTATTGGCTTTCAGAGCATATAATTCATATATGCAAATGTTTGCAGCACAAAAAAATAAATGGCCGCATCTTCTAATACATTTCATACTTATGCGTCGCACTAGGCGAGTGGCCGCATCAGCGTGTACTATTAGCACTTAAAAAAAGAACAGTTAAATTGAAGATCATTTAAAAGATAATATTCAATAATAATGAAGTCGGGGAGTGTTTATGTTAACCAGCATCCTACGTTTTATCAGCAAAATACTATTTCGCGTTGAGGTTCGAGGTCTGGAGAATGTGCCGGCAGAAGATGGACTATTGATTGTCGCCAATCATGAATCATTTTTAGACGGCCTGTTACTGTGCATATTTTTACCCAAAAAAGCCACTTTTGTTGTACACACTTCGACCTATAAAAAATGGTGGTTCAGGCAAGCGCTGCGTTTAACGCGGCATGTAGAGGTGAATACTGCCAATCCGATTGCCATGAAAAAAGTCATCAGACTGCTTGAGGCCGGCGAAAATGTGGTGGTTTTCCCGGAAGGGCGCGTCACTGCAACCGGTGAAATTCAGAAAGTATATGACGGCCCAGGATTCATTGCGGGTAAAACCGGTGCCACCGTATTACCGGTTCGCATCGATGGCGCAGCAGAATCGTATTTTGGCTGCGTGGCTCGCCACCAGCTTAAGCGCTTATTCCCACGCGTCATCTTGACCGTGATGCCTACCACTAATATTGTGATGCCTAAAGCCACCAATCGCAGCTTCCCTACAGCCAAGCAGCGACGCCGCATTGCAGGCGAGGGAATGCGGAGCGTCATGCAAAAAATGTTGCTTCAGTCAAAACAAAGCCGTACCTTGTTCGAGGTCTTTTTGGATGCAGTAGATAAATTTGGCGGCAGCTATAGACTCATCGAAGACATGAACGAAACTGAAGAAACCTACCAAGACTTGCTGAAAAAGAGCCTCGCCCTGGGCAAAATAGCTAGCAAAGTCAGCAGCCCTAACGAAGTGGTCGGCGTGCTCATGCCCAATATCACCAACACGCTGGCGCTCATATTGGGCATGAGTGCATTCAATCGTGTGCCGGCCATGCTCAACTACACCTCTGGCACCGCAGGCATTCAAAACGCATGTATCGCAGCCAATGTAAAAACCATCATCACCTCGCACAAGTTCATAGAGAAAGCAGAGCTTGAAAGCGTTGTAGCGAATTTAAAGAACCTGAATGTGGTTTACTTGGAAGATTTGCGTGCGCAATTTGGCGTAATAGATCGTGCCTGGCTGATGGGTTATGCATTGCACTATCCTCGGGCGGTGATGGAGTCCAATTCGCCGGACGATCCAGCCGTTGTGTTGTTTACCTCCGGTTCCGAAGGCAAGCCCAAAGGCGTAGTCCATTCGCATAAAAGTATTCTGGCTAATATTGCACAAATATTGGCGATATTAGATTTTAACCCGGCAGATAAATTTATGATGGTGCTGCCTATCTTTCATGCGTTTGGATTTACTGGCTCGATGTTGCCCGTCCTAAATGGCATTAAAATTCATATTTTCCCATCTCCATTACAGTATAAGGTCATTCCAGAAATAATCCATAATCGTGGCTGCACGGTATTTTTTGCAACTAGTACATTCTTAGGAAACTATGCCAAATATGCCCATCCTTACGACTTTAATAAACTTAGAATCGTTGTTGCGGGCGCAGAAAAACTCAATAATGAAGTACGTAAAATTTACACAGAAAAATTTGGTATCCATATTCTCGAAGGTTATGGTGCTACAGAATGTGCGCCTGTGCTTTCAGCCAACACGCCAATGGCAAACCTCCATGGCAGTGTGGGCCAGTTTATACCTGGTTTAGAACACAAGCTTGAATCTGTACCCGGCATTAACTCGGGCGGCCTACTGCATGTACGTGGTGAAAATGTGATGAAAGGTTACTATCTGTTTGACAATCCAGGAGTACTTAATCCACCTGAGGATGGCTGGTATAACACGGGCGATATTGTCGAGGTTGATGCGCGAGGCTATATCCACATCAAGGGCCGCGTCAAACGCTTCGCCAAGGTAGCAGGCGAGATGGTTTCGCTGGAGGTGGTAGAGCACATCGCCTGCACCGCGGCTACCGAATATCAGCATGCGGCCAGTTCAGTCAGCGATGCACAGCGTGGCGAAAGCATCGTATTATTTACCACCGATAAAAAGTTAAAACGCGAGGATTTGCAGATTGTCGCCAAAAATCTTGGCCTGCCAGAACTTGCCGTCGCCAGAAAAATTGTTGCTGTTGAAGAAATCCCGCTACTGGGCACCGGCAAAACCGATTATGTCACGTTAAAACAAATGGCCGAGGCTGCTTAAGTTTAAAATAATTGACTAACAATCTATTCTCTCGCAACTTAACTGCTGTACTAATAGCGCAATTTGTATCTGCCATGGCTGATAATGCACTACTTTTTGCAGCGATTGCATTATTAAAATTGCATGTTGCACCCGCCTGGCAAATTCCTATGCTGCAAGAATTTTTTGTGGTTGCATTCATATTAATGGCGCCATTTGTAGGGCCATTTGCTGATGGCTTTCCTAAAGGCAAAGTCATGTTAATTGCAAACATGCTTAAATTAATAGGGGCCGGCATGATGTTTGCAGGCGCAGACCCTCTTGTAGCCTACGGCATAGTGGGTGTTGGTGCGGCAGCATATTCACCTGCAAAATATGGCATATTAAGTGAATTAGTTGCCCCTGAGAAACTAGTAAAAGCCAATGGCTTAATGGAAGGCTCAACCATAGTAGCCATTTTGCTGGGTGCAGTGCTAGGTGGAAAATTGGCTGATATCTCGGTTTCAGCTGCAATAATTTCAGTATGCGGCTGCTATTTTTTAGCTGCAATAATCAATACATTTATACCTCGCTTACCCATTGCCAGACCAGACACCAAACTAGATCCCATAAAGCTTGCCAAAGAGTTCTTTTCTGCGCTCACGGTACTCTCATTCAATAAAGATGCGCGTTTTTCACTTATCGGCTCAAGCATATTCTGGGGCACAGGATCGACGTTACGTTTGTTACTAATAACTTGGGTACCCGCAGCACTGAGTATTAATGATTTGAGCATGCCAGCCAGCCTAAGCGGCGCCGTCGCAATAGGCATCGCCATAGGTGCAGCTTTGGCCGCTAAATTCGTAAGCCTGGAAAATGTTAATCGCGTGTTACCTGCAGGACTTTCGATTGGAATATTAATCATGTTATTTGCGCATACTACGCATTTATTTTCAGCCATCGCACTACTCATGCTCGTTGGTGTTGCAGGCGGCTTTTTTATTGTGCCGCTCAATGCGTTGTTGCAAGAGCGCGGTCATGAAACAGTTGGTGCTGGCAATGCTGTGGCAGTACAAAATTTCTTTGAGAACTTAAGTATGATGACTTTAGTCGGATTATTTATTGTTCTAGAAAAAGCTAATATAGCAGCCGTATCCTCGGCTTTTATTTTCGGATGTCTAATCTTTTTTGCCATTGGCATATTAGCGTTTAAGCAAATCAAACAAAACTGGACATAATCAAACCTGTCTCTCTTATTTTACTCAATAGCTTTATAATGATGCGATATTTTCAGACTAAGCACTTCATGTTTCTATCAAATGTAATTAATAAATGGCAGCATGCCTTTTGGCATATCAGCAAAAAGGTAGGGCCATATGCACCGATTCTAGCCATGATATTGTTAGGCGCGGTAGTTCTTACCGCCTCACGAATTGGGTTAGTATTGTGGAAACTAGATCGCGTAAATGCCACTGGCAAGTTCCTGGAAGTTTTGCTGCAAGGGATTCGCGTCGATATCATTCAACTTTGTTTACTCAGTATAGTCCCGGTTATATTAGCTCCAATTCTAGCCACTAGGCACTTATTTAATTTCTGGCGCAAATTTACTTATATCTGGGTAATTTCTGCGATCGTTTTACTGGTATTTTTAGAAGCAGCGACCCCCGGCTTTATCGCCGAGTACGATGTACGCCCAAACCGACTATTTGTCGAATATCTAAAATATCCAAATGAAGTGTTGGGGATGCTTTGGCGCGGCTTTAAAATAGAAGTTTTCACCGGCATCGGCTTTACGTTATTGGCAACTTGGGCCATGCGCCGCTTTATGCAGCCTTGGTTACATGCATCACCCACTTGGTCTAACAAAAAACTGGCGCTGGTTTGGCCGCTGATTTTAGTATTGATTGCTTTTGGCATCCGCTCTACCACTGGACACAGACCCGCCAACCCTGCGATGTTTGCTATCACGCAAGACAGCATGGTAAATAGTTTGATACTGAACTCCGGCTACTCGGTCATTTATGCAGTTTATAGTTTGCATCATGAAAGCAAATCGAGCCAAATTTACGGCAAAATGCCCAAAGCCGAGATATTTAAACTCACCGGTGCGATAGATAGTGATATACCAACACTAAAAACACTCGTACCCTCTGCCAAACGCGAAAAACCGCTTAATTTAGTCATCATCCTACAAGAAAGCTTAGGCGCAACTTTTGTAAAATCTTTAGGTGGCGTGCCCGTTACACCCAACCTGGAAAAACTGAAAGAGCAAGGCATCTGGCTCGAGCAGCTATATGCGACAGGCACACGCTCCGTGCGCGGCATTGAGGCCGTGACTGCAGGCTTTTTACCTACACCGTCTGAAAGTACAGTCAAACTCTCACTCAGCCAAAAAAACTTTTTCACACTTGCAGATTTATTGGGCAGACAGGGCTACAGCACCGAATTTATTTATGGCGGCGAATCGCACTTTGATAACATGCGCAGCTTTTTTCTGGGCAACGGCTTCCAGAAAATTATCGAAGAAAAAGACTACAAGAACCCTGTATTTATAGGCAGTTGGGGCGCATCCGACGAGGACTTGCTCAACAAAACCCACGAGCAACTCTTAGCGCACCACGCCAGCGGCAAACCATTTTTCACACTGGCTTTCTCATCTTCAAACCATGCGCCATTTGAGTTTCCCGACGGACGCATTGAGCTATACGAACAGCCAAAAGCGACCGATAACAACGCAGTAAAATACGCAGATTATGCCATCGGAGAGTTTTTCAAAAAGGCGCAAGCCAGCCCTTACTGGAAAGACACTTTATTTTTAATCGTGGCCGATCACGATATTCGAGTACGTGGCAATACTTTAGTGCCCATTGAGCACTTTCATATCCCAGGACTGATTTTGGGCGCAAACATCAAACCGCAAAAATTAACCACCATCGCTAGCCAAATCGACCTGCCAGTCACCATGCTTTCTCTTATGGGGGTTAACGCCCAGCACCCGATGACTGGCCGTGATTTATCAAGCGAACCCGCGAGCCAGTTGGGGCGTGCCATGATGCAATATAACAACAACTTTGCCTGGATGGAGCAAACAGCCGAAGCCAATCATGTTGTCGTGTTGCGTGAAAGCAAACCACCTGCGCATGCGGAATATGATGCAAAAGCCAAGCATTTGAATGAGTCTGCACCACCGGTTGATGCCAAGGAAATTGAGCAACGCGCTCTTGCAAACTCACTACTCCCAGCTTTACTTTACAGGGAACAACGTTACCGCTTGCCTCAATGACGAACAAAAGAAAACAGCCTTCCATGCTGACCAAACAAGTCGTGCGCAATGGATTAAGTTACATTTTACGTGGCGGCCTACTCATCAAAAACGGGCATTTACCTCCGAGCAATCACACGATTCCAAACGATTTTTTCGGAGTCTGTGTTGCATCTTCACCCGACTCGGCTGTTGATGACTATGTAATCTTTCAACTGAACAAGCTTGGAATTAAACAAGTTCGCCTGGATTTCAGCTACGGTGACTTAACTAGCTTTAATGCCCGCTTTTTAAATACCCTAATTACTCATAGTTTTGATATCAGTTTGCATCTTGTGCAACCTTTCGAGGCCGCAAGCGATATGGAATCAGCCCCTGCACAAGCTATTTGGCGACAGTTTTTGGTACAGGTGTTGAATCAATTTGGCAACAAGGTCAAGCAGATCGAAGTTGGGACTACTATTAACCGTAAACGCTGGGCCGGTTATACCATGCCAGGTTTTTTAGCAGCTTGGGATATTGCACACCAAGAGATTAAAAGCCACGGTCTGGCATTAGCAGGACCAAACATTAGCGATTTTGAGCCTGTTTATAATATCGGCCTACTTCAAATATTCAAAGAAAAAAAGCAGCTGCCGGATATTCATACGGATAATCTATTTTCTGAGCGTGTATCGGAGCCAGAGCGGTTTGACCACCGTATATTCAAATATCATTGGGCAATCATTTTCAAATACAATTTAATAAAAAAAGCGCGCCTCTTAAAAAAAATAAGTACGGATTTTGGAGTAAGCAAACTGGTTTCCCCCGTCGCATTTTGGGCAATCTATCGCATACAACGACTGCTGCCAGACGGCGAGCAAAAACAGGCAGATTATGCCGCACGCTACATTACTTTGACAGCCGCTTCGAACAGTCTGGCTCAGGTTTTCTGGGGCGCTCTCATCTGCCAGCGTGAAGGCCTGATTAATGATGGTCTTCAGGAATCGGATTATCCGCCTCTGGAGCGCGTAACCCACTACAAGAATGCAGATGGCAGACTTGACCATTATCGGCCCCGGGCTAGCTTTAACGCTGTAAAAACAGTAATCAGCCTCATTCAAGGTGCGCGTTATGTGCAGCATATTACATCAGCGCAAGGCTTGGAAATTCATTATTTTGAATGTGATGACAGACAAATTCATGTAGCGTGGACAATTAACGGCAAAACTGCTTTTTTGAGTGACATCTACGAAGAAGCCACGCTGAATGCTGCGACGTTACTGCATCGTGATGGTGAGCTACTTTACAAGAATTTTGAATTAGTAACAGAGTCCCCCATCTATCTGTTATGGAATCCAGACTTTGCTATTAAAACAAAACCACAGCCATCACTGAAAAAAGACTTGGCGATACATGCCCATATTGATAGCCTGCAGTATTTCAGGGTGAATGAGGGTAACTGGCAAGGATTAGTTCTGGCCAAAAATGCCAATGAAGCCAACATGCTAATGCAGACTTTGCATCCCGCTAAACTTCACCCTCCTGCAAAAGATGCAGCGTTACGTCATGCGCGTAACGCAATTTGGGCGCTTGATGACCCGCGAGATAGCTCACGCAATATCACCATAAAACAGCCTGTCAGAATGTATCCGCATAAAGCCTTTTTGGATCGATTTAAACCTAGCAAAGCCAAACGTAGCTGGAACGGTGCAATGGAATTATTGCGGCGTGGTATTGCGACTGCCAAGCCGGTTGCATTCTTTGAGAAGATTAACGATAGCAGTCTTAAACAAAACTTTTATCTGTGTGAGCTTGTGAAGGCTGACTGCACCATTGGCCAGCTGTTTTCTGCGTTTGCGCGAGGAGAGCGCTCTTTTTGTGGCCTTACAACAGAAGATGTTTACCCGCAATTAGCGCAATACTGCCACCTCATGCATAGTCGTGGAATTTATTTTAGGGATTTATCAGGTGGCAATATTTTAGTTAATATTTTGACCGATAATAAATTGCAATTTTCACTGATCGACACTGCCCGACTTCATAGCTTTAATCACCCCATTGCTTTGAGACTTCGCATAGCAGACCTCACACGCGCTTGTCACAAGCTGCATTGGGCAGGACGTGAGCGTTTCATGCATATCTATCTTGGACTCACAGGCAGGAAATTAAGATGGCAGGACAAATTACAATTTTACCTATATGACTTTAAAGTGAGCATGAAACGCACAGTTGGCAGAAAGGGTATCAAACGTTTAATCAAATGGGTTAGAGGCACGCAATAATCTCATGAAAATCATGAGATTATTTTAAGCAGTTTTAATAAAGCTATTTTTTTACAGCGGCGTAGTATTACTCCTACGTTATGGAGTAATTGCAGTTATGCGAATTAAACCAAAACGAATTTTAACTAAGGAGAATATTATGTGGACAAAACCAGCTGCTACTGAAATGCGTTTCGGTTTCGAAGTAACTATGTACGTAATGAACAAATAATTAGTTCTAACGTCATTAAAAAAGGCGCAATATGCGCCTTTTTTGTTAAACACATTTTTACAAGCACACTCTTTTTATTTGCTTGGGAACGTAAAGTCTTTAGGTAACAGTACCCAAATTCTGCCTGTCTGTTTCATCGCCCCTGCCTGCTTACCGGCTTCATTGCCAGCCCCCCAAAAAAAGTCCGCACGCACTCCACCCTTGATTGCTCCACCTGTATCTTGTGCCATCATCATGCGTTTTAATGGTTTAGTGTTATTAGGTTGAGTCGTTGATAAAAATATAGGCGACCCTAATGGCACATATTTTGGATCAATCGCTACACTGCGTTCAGCCGTAATAGGCACGCCCAGTGCACCAAGCGGTCCGGACAAGCCTGCTGGGAGCTCTCTAAAAAATACATAGCTGGGATTGCTATTGAGTAATTCGCGCAATTTAGCTAGATTATTACGTGCCCAATTTTTAATACCCTGCATTGACGCTTGGTCAAACGTCAGTTCACCACGCTCAACAAGTAATCGCCCAATCGAATTATAGGGATGGCCATTTTGATCGGCATACCCTAAATGCACCTGTTCTCCATTCTCTAGCTGAATCAGGCCAGATCCCTGTATCTGCAAGAAAAACACGTCGATAATATCGTCAATCCACATAATTTCTGCACCGGACATAGGTGAAGGTGAAGTTTCAATTTCTGCACGCGTCATATAGGGCACCAACTTGTTGCCTACTAACTTGCCACGAACGCGCTTATATTTTAGTTCGGGATAAAGTTCTCCCAACTCTACCGACACCAAATCATTAGGCTGGCGGTAAATGGGATGTGGAAACTGTACAGACTTGGTTCGACTGCCTTTTAGCAACGGTTCATAATAACCGGTAATCAACCCAGTATCATTGCCATCCTGGTTGCTGGTTCGATATACATTAAAGTTTTGGGTAAAATAGGCTTGAATTGCCGTACTGCTAGGATTGAGCATGCTCTGCGCAGATGCGCATACCGATTGCCACGACGGCTTGTTTTTTAAAGCATCGCAACTCTTTAACCAGACAGGCCAGGCAGCACTTAAATCATCTTCAGCAAAGCCATCGATATCGCTCCAAGCTGCTGGTTTTAATAGTGCGTAATCAGGCGTAATTATTGATGTTGGTTTGATATCACCATTTGATTTATTATTATCAGGCAGTTGAATGGGCGCAGGTTGCTGCTTGCATTCACAAGGCTGTGCATTTTTTTGTACTGTAGATTTCACATTTCGGTTCGTACAAGAAACCGCCACTAGCGCCAAGCAGACTAAAATCAAAAACCTTTTCAAAATACTTACCTAATTTAACATCTTTGGCACTGCTAGGGTAAATGGCTCAATTACCGCATCAAACATAGTGCCGTCTTCAGCGGCAATTTTATACGTTCCACGCATAGATCCCACTGGCGTAGCTAATAACGTGCCGCTAGTATATTCAAACTTCTGGTTGGGCTGCAATAAAGGCTGTGCGCCAATCACGCCCAAACCTTTAACTTCCTGTACATGATTATTTGCATCAGTAATAACCCAATGACGGCTAATTAATTGTGCTGCCACGCTGCCAACGTTGTTAATAGTAACCGTGTAAGCAAAGGCATATTTATTATCATCTGGATTTGATTGGTCAGGTAGATAAGCAGTATTCACGCTCACCGAAAACATATACTTTTTATCTGTTGTAGTCATTTCACCCGATCATGCCGCTTGTAGGCGAGCTCGGGCTAGCTGAGTACAACTTCTTAGGCATGCGTCCTGCAAGAAAAGACTCGCGGCCAGCCTCAATGGCCTTTTTCATGGCTGATGCCATCAACACAGGGTCACGCGCGGCAGCTATTGCTGTGTTCATAAGTACGCCGTCACAACCAAGCTCCATAGCAATGGCCGCGTCCGCAGCGCAACCTACACCCGCATCTACCAGTACGGGAATATTTGAGTTTTCGATGATAATCTGCAAATTCCATGGATTCAGAATCCCCATGCCGGAGCCGATGAGAGAAGCTAGCGGCATTACCGCACAGCAGCCTATATCTTCGAGTTGCTTGGCAATAATAGGGTCGTCGGAGGTGTATACCATCACGTCAAAGCCATCTTTTACCAGTACTTTGGCAGCAGCAATTGTTTCAATCACATTGGGATACAAGGTTTTTGGGTCGCCCAACACCTCCAGTTTCACCAGCTTATGACCATCCAGTAACTCGCGCGCCAATCGTAAAGTACGTATTGCATCATCGGCAGAATAACAACCTGCGGTATTGGGTAAATAAGTAAACTCTTCCGGCGGCAAATATTCCAGCAACGAAGGTTCACCGGCAGTTTGACCAATATTGGTTCGGCGTATAGCCACTGTGACAATCTGCGCGCCACTTGCGTCAATTGCAGCACGTGTTTCGGTAAAATCCTTGTATTTTCCTGTTCCTACCAGCAAACGCGAATAATAAGGTTTGCCTGCAATCATTAATTGTTCATTCATAATTTTCCACTACTCACTTATCCGCCACCTACCGCACCTACAATTTCCAACTTATCCCCATCTTGCAATTTTTCTTCTGAAAATTGACTGCGTGGCACTATTTCTCCATTTTTTTCAATTGCTAACCGTTTGCCAGTTAAATTTAATGTCACTATTAGTGCAGAAATTGTCATGTTCCCGCTATCAAATTTTCTGATATTGCCATTTATATAAATTTCCATACGCTCTAAACCACGTGAAAGAGTGTTATTTTAAGATGATTACTAGGTTTTTTGCGTATTTTTAATAACTTAATTTACTTAACCGATTACTGGTATGGCTATTGCTTCCAATCAAAAGTAATAAAAAATTGTAATTTTTGTGTATTCCGCAACAGACTATAGACGTTATATACCACGATGTAATGATTTTGATGTTTTATCGACTAAATTTCATGAAAAAGATGAATTTATCTGATAAATTTAACTCACATGCTACAGGAACACAATTCCTGTAGTTTTTTAACTCCCAAAAGGAAAATATGATGCAAGTAACAAATGTTAAGAAAGCTGTAGAAACAGAACTGATTGATGAAATTTACGAACCTGCACTTAATCAAAAAACCGATAAGTCAAAAGTGCAAAAATCCAATGTTGTAGATTTACAGAAACAGACAAATCTTAATCGTACATTAGAAGCTTACAGCGACTGCGTTTAGCTTAAATACAAAACTAAACTTAAAGTGAGTCAAGCAGTAGGTTGAACAAAAAGTGGGCCGCGATTTCGCCAGCCCACTTTCTGAATTTGAATTAACATTAATTCAGATATATATGGTATCTACTCAACTTTTAACTGCGGACGTTTTGGATCTGGCCAATCCAAATGGAAGAATTCGCCACGTGGGTGGTCTACACGCTCATAGGTATGTGCGCCAAAGTAGTCGCGCTGCGCCTGCAATAGATTCGCCGGCAGCACAGCACTACGATAACCATCATAATAAGCCAGTGCTGCACTGAAACCTTGTGCAGGAATACCATTAGTGACTGCCAGAGCAATGACCTTGCGCCAACCTGCTTGTCCATCATTCATTGCATTAGTGAAATACGGATCAAGCATCAGGTTCTTCAGGCGAGAATTCAATGCATAGGCATTGGTAATTTTTTGCAAGAAACGCGCACGTATAATGCAGCCACCACGCCATATCTGTGCAATCTCACCAAAGTTAAGTTTCCAGTTATAAGCTACTTGCGCCTTATCAATAAGCTGAAAGCCTTGCGCATAGGCACAAATTTTGGAGCAATACAGCGCATTTCTGATGGCCTCAATAATTTCTTTCTTATCGCTTTCCTGCTTAATTACTGGGCCCTTCAGAATCTTGCTGGCTTCAACACGCTCTTCCTTGATACTTGAAAGTGCACGCGCATATACCGCAGCCGCAATTGCATTGGCAGGTGCGCCAAGCTCTAACGCATTGGCCGCAGTCCATTGTCCTGTGCCTTTCTGACCAGCGGCATCCATCACTTTATCTACCAAGAAGCCAGGGCCTTCCGGGTCTTTTTGCTGCAAGATATCACCTGTAATCTCAATCAGGAAGCTTGATAACTCACCCTTATTCCATTCTTGGAATACCTTGCCAATTTCATCTGCCGGCATGCCCAACAAATTTTTCATCAACCAATAAGCTTCGCAAATCAACTGCATATCAATATATTCGATGCCGTTATGCACCATTTTTACATAGTGGCCAGCACCATCTGGGCCAATATATTCGGCGCATGAGAACCCGCCCTCAACTGGTTTCCCAGGCTTTCCACCTTCTAAAGGCTCACCTGTCACGGGATCCACTTTAGCAGCGATATCGCGCCAAATCGGTTCTAGAGAAGCCCAGGCTTTGCGAGTGCCAGATGGCATTAAACTTGGGCCAAAACGTGCGCCAGTTTCGCCGCCAGAAACACCTGAACCTATAAAATCAATACCTTTAACGGCAAGCTCTTTTTCGCGACGAATCGTGTCTGTCCACAATGAATTTCCGCCGTCAATAATGATATCGCCTTGCTCCAAAAAAGGCATTAAAGCATTAATGGTCACATCGGTCGCGCTGCCTGCTTTTACCAACAATACTATTTTACGTGGTCGTTTAATACTTAATACAAATGATGCCAGATCAGTATGTCCCACCACGCGCTCATGAGATGGCTCATTTTTTTTACATTCTTCAATAAAGTTAAGGGTTTTTTTGGGGTCGCGGTTATAAACCGCAATGGTATAGCCATGGTCGGCAATATTGAGGGCTAGATTCTGCCCCATTACGGCTAGGCCTACTAGGCCAATATCAGCATTTTTTGTGGTCATAAAATTCTCTTTTAATGGTATTAAACTATATTACAGTGTTAATTTGCGCTGTGAATGGATGATAAGGTGAAAAAATACGGCTTAATTTACTGCTTAGAAATTAAGTCAATTCTAAAAAGCATAAGTATAAATCTATACTGGTCATCTATAAAGTTCTAGCAAACATTTGTATGGCAAGCTGGTAGCATGCGATTGCTAATTCAGAATCAAAACGTGAATCTTCATCGCGCATGAACGCATGCTGCGCATTGAATTCATGCCAGGTAAAATTCAAATTTGCTTCAAGCAATTTGTGATAGACCAACACCCGCCCCGAAACAGGGATATGGTTATCTTGCTTACCCCAAATCATCATCAACTCGCCTTGAATATCAGCCAATCTTTCCATGCTGTGTTGATTAGGTTTATTAGGGATCGTATTTGTATGTAGATCGGTCGCATAAAAACATGCAGTTGCTTTTATTTCCGGTTGTAAAGCGGCGCGAAATGCCAGATGCCCACCAATGCAGTAGCCCATCGCACCTATATTGCCGTTATGCCAATCCTGCTTGTCCAGATATTCAATCATCGCACGATTGTCACTATCGTAGCCCTGCACGTCTTTGGCTGCCTTATCTGCGTTACCCTTGTCGCGCCCGGCATCATCGTAGCCTAACACCGTGCCAATAAGATTAAGTTCATGAAACACCTCTGGCACCAAAACCGCATACCCTTGGCCAGCCATAAAGCGGGCCGCACGCTCAATCGGACCTGTTTGCTGAAATATTTCAGAATAAAACAATATAGCCGGATATGACTTATCACCTGTTGGTCGATGTACATAAGTACGCATCACTCCAGTTGGCGTGGGTAAATCAACAAAATGTGATTGCGTTAACATGAAATTCTTCCAAACTATTAATGATGTTAATAGTTATGATTTTACATAGCTTTATTGTGACTTTCACCTTAAATTTTATGGTATGTTCGCATTTAGTAATTTTAATAAAAAATTATTTATTGCAACAACTGTCATCTATTAAGTAATGCTATTCAAGGTGAGCCTTATGCGTTCAAAAATATGTTGTTTGGTTGCTTTTTTAGGTCTGAGTTTTGTTCAAAATACTTTATGTGCAGAACCAAATCACGCGCTTGCATATAAGCTTAAAGCTTCTGTCGTCAAAGTACATGTCGCCACCTCGAATGGCGGACATGGTGTAGGTACCGGTGTGGCAGTAGGCAAAGACTTGGTAGCAACAAATTGCCATGTATTAGCTAATGCCGTAGGAGTCAAGATTACCAAATTCGGCGATAGCTTTACTCCGGATGCGGTGAAAGCGGATTGGAAGCACGACTTGTGTATTTTGCGCTTGCAATATCTTGATCTTACGCCTGTGGAATTAGGCGATTCTGAAGTTTTAAAATATGAGCAGGCGATATTTTCAATCGGCTTCCCAGGCGGCCCGCCAAAGCCGCAAGTGACCTACGGCAAAATTAAAGCCTTATACCCTTATGATGACAGTCAAATCGTACGCACCGATGCGTCCTTTGTAATGGGCGCAAGCGGTAGCCCTGTGTTTGATAGTGAAGGTAAGCTCGTTGCCATTAGCACCTTTAAAAGCCCCGGGCGCGGTGCTTATTTCTACAATGTTCCCGTAAAATGGATAAAGGCTTTATTGAATGTCCCTGAAACCGAGTCACTTAAGACAGATATATCACCATTTTGGGATGCACTAGAAACTCAACGTCCTTTTTTTATGCGCGTGGTATTGCCTTATCAAAATGGTCATTGGGCAGAACTCAAAGCTGTTGCACAAGACTGGATTTCTAAAGAACCAACGGACGCTGAAGCTTTTTATTACGCAGGTATTGCAGAGAAAAATTTGGGTGATTTAAACAAAGCGAATCAATATTTTCAAAAAACACTTACTTTGCACACACAACATCCTGCTACGTTAATTGAGCTTGGCATAATGGCTAATCAAGCCGGCAAACCTGAAGAAGTAGAGAAAGTGCGCGTTGCACTAAAAACTATTGACGACGAACTGGATGAGGAATTTACTGAAGCACTAAAACAAAGCGAAGCCGGCTGCAAACTAATAGTCGCTGCTTCTGCCTGTTGAATAGCCTAGCGGGACGTCGTTTTGCCATTCACCGCAATCGTTGCAACGATGATCGTGCATGGTGGGGCTAAGGGTAAGGCTTTTGCTATTGCAAAATTTACAGTATTCGGGATAAACCACATGAGATTTATGATGCGTCTCGTGATGCTCTGTTGCTACTTTGCTGCTACCTAAACCGTATTTATTGTCCATGGTTAACTCCTTCAAATATGTTTGGATCGCGCATAGAATCAATTTTATGATACTGTAAAACTACTCGCTTTTTTACATTAAAACAAGTGGTTTATTATTGGTAGGCAGCACGGTCCAATCTATCCAAAATCGCCACCCATTCCGGTGCATCTGGTGGCGCTTCAATTAACAGCCACTCTACATTTAAGGCATCCATTGTATGTAACATGCTGTAAAGCTGCTCAGCCGCCTGCGCAGCTTCTTTGGGCAAATATACGAAACTGCAGTGTGGCAACTTAGGATTATTGCCATTTTCGCCAATTAATAAAGCTGCACAACTTTGTGATGTTTTAGCAAAATCCATCAGATCTTTGCGTGCGGCAAACAATTTCATCGGGGTTCTGGGTGAATAATGCAGCACATGCTGTCCAGGTGCTTTAGGTAGATTTTGTTGATTTTTTATTGCAGGCTTACCAGCGACTGCTTCAATCGCTGCCTCGCTTATCATACCCAGCCGCAACATACGCCAGTCACTATCTTCCACACTGACAATAGTCGATTCTATTCCCACCTTGCACGCACCACCATCTAACACAGCGATAGCATCGCCCAAGCCGGCCGTAACGTGTGCTGCAGTCGTAGGGCTTAATTGCGTAAATTTATTGGCCGAGGGTGCAGCTAAAGCCAAACCACTTTGTTTTAGTAATTGCAATGCCACCGGATGATTTGGTATTCGCAAAGCTATAGTAGGTTGATTACCACGTACTATTCTGGAAACATGTTCTTTTGCAGGTAATACTAATGTAAAAGGCCCGGGCCAGAATGCTTGTGCCAACTTTTTTGCGAGTGCTGGAAATTCTGCAGCCCAATGACTTACTTGATCAGCATCAGCGATATGCACAATTAAAGGATTATCTGCCGGACGCTGCTTGATTGCGTACACTTGTAGCAACGCCGCTTCATTACTTGCATCTGCCGCCAAACCATAGACCGTCTCGGTTGGAATCGCTACAACTCCACCACTTTTTAGCAGCGCTACTGCCTGAGCCAAATTAACCTGCATAACATACTTACAAACGGTAAAAGCTTTATTTTACTACCTTGTAAGCAAACCATCATGCTGTTTTATATAACTTTCTTTTTATCCGCATTTGCAAAATAAGCATGTGCGGCCAGCGGATGCTTTACAGCAAACTCCTGCGCAGCTACCTCTGCTGGAGTCGGCGATCCTTCTACCGCACGTTTTATGGCCAATTTGGTTGCCTCGTAATTCCAATCCTGGATTTTGGAATTATCTTCGGCATCCCAGTGGATAAAAACTCCAACGCAAATAAACACATCATCGGCTTCATCAATCGGTATCAGGCCTTCTTTGACCGAATCGGCTACAGCTTCCGCAATTCCGCATTGTGCAGCGCCAAACATCTGCACGGCTTGCTTCGCATTTTTAATATCCACCTTGTTGTACATTACAGTAGGTGGTTTAGTCATAAGGTTTGGAGCTATTACGGCTAGCAAGGCGTTATCGCCACGCTTTTGATTTGTAAGTGTTAAGCAAAAAGCTGTTTCTACAGCACTACCTCGTGGACCCATAATCAAATCCACATGCGCAACCTCATTACCCTCACCCACCAGCGCTTCACCAACTAACACTTTGTTAATTTTTAGCGTTTTCATGATAGTCTTACCTTTCCATTCTCAAGCTCTACTCAGAGCGTTAAAAAGACTTATAAATGAGCTTCTCATTAAAAGATTTATATTTAAAAATCAGACAAAATTAACTGGCGATAGTTGCCTAATATTCACTTGGCTTACGCTAAAATAGCCGCTTTTAAAAAGGAATAATATGAGCCAAATTATAGTAGAAAATAATCCCGACCAAACGCGTTTAAATGCACTGGACGTAAGTAAATGGCCAACTTGGCAGAAAGAAGTTTCAGTATTTGATTGGACATTTCCGGAGCAGGAAATCGCCTATATTTTAGAAGGTGAATGCGTCACAACGCCCACTGGAGGCAATGCTGTAACTTTTGGCAAAGGTGATTTAGTGATTTTTCCTGCTGGAATGACCGTCAAATGGGAAGTAAAAAAACCTTTACGCAAGCATTACCAGCTTGATGGTACATTGATTGGTCGCATTTATCGTCGCGTTAAACTGGCATTAAAGTTATAGTTTTGTAAGACTAAATCATCCAGCTTTACGAAATGTCAGATTAATTCGACATGATCCAAATACCGGGTGATGTTCTGTCTTAAGCGGTGATACGCCGTGATAACGCATTCTAGACTTGCCGCCCCAAACGATAACATCGCCATGATTTAATAGAATTTTGATGGTTCTATCTGTACGCTCAAATCCGCCAAATAGAAAAGTAGCCGGCACGCCGAGCGAAACGGAAACTATCGGCTGATTAAAATCACGCTCGTCTTTATCTTGGTGCAAGCTCATGCGTGCACCTGTTTTGTACTGATTTATCAAGCAAGCATCTGGCACAAAATCAGTAAAGCCTGCCTCCAGCGCAGCCTGCGTTCCGAGTGCCGAAAAGCTCGCAGGCATTACAGGCCAAGGCTTACCTGTATTAAAATCCAGCGCATCATAACGATAACCTTTTCTATCCGTAACCCAACCTAGTTTTCCGCAATTAGTCATAGTGACCGACATTGTAAAGCCACCCGGCGTAACCATATGGCGAAAAGGGGATTGCGTAATAATAGATTTTAAGTCATTTAATAATAGCGCTTCGTACTGTAACGCAAAGCCTCGCAAAAACACTGCGCCTTCTGCCAGAGGCACTCGGGTTGTCTCAGGCAGGTTATCAAACAAATCCGCTTTTTCCATATTTTGCACGGCGCGCTTTGCACTTACTTTATCTTTTCCTAGAGGCTATCATTACATCATGAACGCACAATATCAACAGGCAATGGATTTTCTATCTCGATTAGATGCTGACTGGGCTTGGCTAATAGAAACTGTAGGGGCTTGTACTTTCGATACAGAAGCCGAGCCCGAGCTTAATCCTTACGAAGCGCTAGTTCAGGCAGTTGCTTATCAGCAACTTAACGGTAAAGCTGGCGATGCGATCTTTGCAAAATTCAAAAGACATTTTGGCCAAGACTCTGATGGGAAAATTCCTAAACCCGAACAATTAATTGCTGCCAAATTTGATGAGTTACGTGCCTGCGGTTTCTCCGCCAGAAAAATTGAAACCATTAAAGGCATTGCAGAGGGCGCTCTCAGTGGCCTTGTGCCATCCAGATTCGATGCTGAAAAAATGAGTGATGAAGAGCTCATTGAACACTTAGTCACGCTTAAAGGTATTGGCCAATGGACGGTAGAAATGATGTTGATGTTTACGCTAAAACGCATGGACATTCTACCTGCCGATGATTTTGGTATAGTGGAAGGCTACAAACGTCTTAAAAAACTGGGAGTTGCGCCTAAAAGTAAAGAAATTGCAGAAATCGGCAAGGCATGGAGTCCGTATCGCACCATCGCCAGCTGGTATTTGTGGCGTATGCCTAAATAGCCCCTTAATTCAGAACGCGCTGGATACGACCAGAGTCAACAATGTTTTGGATACTGCGGCCCGCCGCCTTGGATTGGTACATGGCAACGTCAGCTTGTTTAAGTATTTCATCTATACTACCGCAGCTGCTATGTAGCAAGGCCGTGCCAATACTTGGTGTGCTACGATGAATATATCCGGCCAGGTCATAAGGTCGTGTAAGTGTCTGAAAAATCTTTTGGCTGAGGTATATAGCTTGATCCTTAGCTTCCGACGAACTCCTACTCAAACTCTCTAACATCACCACAAACTCATCGCCGCCCAGGCGCGCCACGGTATCAGCCTCACGCAAGCAGGATTTCAGCCGGTTGGCAACTTGCTGAAGTAACAAATCACCCACATCATGACCCATGGTATCGTTTAATGCCTTGAAGCGATCAAGATCAATGAACATTAATGCGCCGTAGTTCTTGCTGCGAGTGCTGGCGGCTAAAGCTTGACGCGCGCGATCCAGCAGTAAACGGCGGTTAGGAAGCCCTGTGAGCGCATCGTAAAACGCAAGGTTTCTGATTTCCTCTTCAGCTCGTTTTCTTTCGGTGATGTCAGCGCGGATGGCAATATATTCCTGCGGTTTACCGTCATCGCCCATGAAAGGCACGATGGTGGTATCCACCCAGTATAAATCACCATTTTTATTTCGATTGCAGACCTCACCATGCCAGACTCTGCCATTTGCCACAGTGCGATACATCTCCTTAAAAAAGCCTTTGGGATGATGGCTGGAGTTAAGCAGGGCGTGATCTTGTCCCATTAATTCCTCGCGTGAATATCCGCTGATAGCACAGAATTTGTCATTGGCGTAAATAATACGACCCTGCACGTCGGTTGTGGCAACAATGGCATGCTGATCCAGTGCGTATTTCTGCTGCTCTAAGGACATCAATGCCTGATGTGCAACCGATTTTTCTTCCGCCAGCGCCTGCTCTATTAGTTTGTTCTCGGTCACGTCCTGCAAGGTTTCGATGACAGTGGTGATCTGCCCATTCATATCAAAAATGGGTGCTGCATCAAAAATCACATAACGGCGTTTGCCGCCAATATCGTCAAACCAGGCTTCGGCATGCCAGCCGGTTTCCAACAGGGTAGATTGCCCCTGCACAGGGTAATAGTTTCCGGCCAGATCTTTTTTTGCGTCAAGTACCAGATTAGCCAAGCACGGACGTGGGACGGGATAAAATCCACGCCAGGACTCCGTCGTGCCAACAATATCTTTGGCGGCCACGCCGGTGAGAACTTCGCAGGCACGATTCCAATGCAGTACACGATGCTGCGAATCGATCATGAAGGTAGCAACGCTCTGGTTCTCAATAAATTGCTGGAATTGTTGTTTCTGTTCCATGACCGCCAGTTCGGCAGTCTTGCGTTTGCTGATGTCAGTTTGAGTGCCCAGCATGCGTAGCGGCTTGCCATCTTGGTCCCGATTCGTTACTTTTCCACGATCAAGAACCCAAAGATAGCTGCCGTCTTTGCATCGCACTCTATGCTCGGATTCGTAGCTGGTCATTAAACTGGAAAAGTGCTTATCAATTGCATCGTATACCAATGCTTTGTCTTCTGGATGGATAAGCCTATCCCACTCGTCAGGACTATCGTTTATTTCGTCATCGGCATAACCCAGCATTTCTTTCCAGCGATGAGAGATGAATCTCCTGTTTGCCTGTACATCCCAATCCCATAGCCCCTGGTTGCTTCCTTCAATCGCGAACTGCCAGCGCTCTTCGATTTTTCTGGCTTTTTCTTGTAGGAGTAACGATCTATACCATAGCGCAAAAATTGCGACCATAAACAACGCAACGTTGAGGCCAGAAAACAGAGACAGCTGCGTCAGAATAGCGACAAAAGCTAGGCATAACCCGGCATTTAAGCACAGAGCTGAAGATCTCAATGTTTTACCCACCAAAAAGTTATTGATTTGCATAAACTCTTATCGGCAATTATTCAAAGAACTTGATTGCAAAGAGGCATAAAATTATCAGCAAACCTGCTGGCGCCTTACAGGCCTTGGTTTGTTTCTGAAAATATTCTGGGCTTATTTGGGAATTTTTAAAAAACTAATTCTGGAATTTTAAAAAGTTAGTGCGCCTAATCTATGTCGGCAGAGTCACACTAGGTCAACGACGACTCATCGGCACTAGGCAATTGTAAAGTCACCTCCTGCTTACTGCCTTATTCACTGCACTAACCATGTTAATTATACCGCACCGAATTCTTTGACCCGTTTGATTTTATAATGCCATCTATGCACATTTTTAAATACCACAATTACGCATTTCTCAAGCTGCTCGCGTTTCGCATCCAGCTTGTGCTCGCTTATCAAATCATGGCGGTTACAGTCGGCTGGCATATTTATGAAATCACACACGACACCTTAGCTTTGGGTTTAATCGGTTTGGCAGAAGTGGTTCCTTATTTTGCTTCAGCACTTTTTGCAGGTCATGCAGTAGATCATTATTATTCACGCCGGGCATTTGGTGTGCTGGCAGCGGCATTGCTACTCATTAACGCAGCCACACTTACCGCCATTGCTCTGGGCTGGATTGGCAGCGATGCAGCCTTTTGGATATATGGTTCGATAGCATTTACGGGCATTGCCCGCGCTTTTATCTCGCCAAGCTACACCACGTTATTTGCCATTATTTTACCTCGGGATGATTATATCCGTGCCGCTGGTATTGGCAGTGCAGTATTTCAAACAGGCTTAGTCATGGGTCCGGCACTAGGTGGTTTATTGGTAGGCTTTGCCAGCAAAACCATCGCTTATGGGGTCGCCGCTCTGTTGTGCTTTGGTGCCGCGTCAGCAATGTTATTACTCAAGGTGAAAGAACCTGAGAAATCCGAAAACACGCCTGTATTTGAAAGTATTGGCCAAGGCTTACGTTTTGTATTTAGCAACCAAATTGTACTTGGCGCCCTTTCGTTAGATATGTTTGCAGTGCTGTTTGGCGGCGCTGTTGCCATGCTTCCTGCCTTTATTCAGGATGTGTATCACATGGGCCCAGAAGGCTTGGGTATTATGCGTGCCGCACCCGCGACAGGAGCAATTATCACAGGGCTTTGGCTCACGCGTCATCCTATCGATTTTCATGCTGGACGCTGGCTGCTATGTGCAGTTGCAGGTTTTGGTTTTTGTATCATCGGCTTTGGTTTAAGCACAACATTCTGGATAGCTGCTCTTCTGTTATTCCTTTCAGGTATTTTTGATGGGATTTCTGTTGTCATGCGGCAAACTATTTTGCAACTCGCCACGCCCGATGCAATACGCGGACGCGTTTCTGCCATTAACGGCGTTTTTATTGGCTCATCGAATGAATTGGGCGCATTTGAGTCCGGAGTGGCTGCGCGCCTACTGGGCTTAGTGCCCTCCGTGATTTTTGGCGGGGTAATGACATTGGCAGTTGTAGGAGTTACAGCCAAATTTGCACCTAAATTACGAAATTTAGAACTACATCAATTGCACTGATTTTAACCTAGGTCTTTTTTAAGCCGACTGCTGTTTGCATACCGATCTCCTGCACATCACTTTCATCCTTCAGCCCCACACCGGATAGTTTTAATCGCATCGCTTCTTTGGCCAACCAAACTAATTTTTTTGCAGCGGCATCGTACTGCAAGCCTTCGGGCCGAACATTGGAAATACAATTTCTATCCGCGTCAGATAAGCCAAGCTTTGGATTATATGTAAGATAAATGCCCAAACTATCAGGCGAACTCAAGCCGGGTCGCTCACCAATGAGCATGGCTACCATGCGAGCACCCAATGACTGACCAATCTCATCGCCCAATGCCACACGGGCCTGCGAGGCAATCACGACGTGGTCTGCATTCCAGTCTTTAGGTAAATAATGCCGCATTTCCGCCAGTAAAGGCACTACATGGCGCGCCACTGCCAGTGACGACAAGCCATCGCCCACCACGATTAAAAAATCAATCGGCTTGGCTTGATTCATGTTGTTTAAATCTTCCATACTTTTTTCGCTTAACCTGCGGCCCCAGTCCGGGCGCAATAGATAACTGGCACGGTCTGGCGCCATGCTTTTAACGCGAATGGTGGAAAATTTCTGGTTTTGAATGTCCGATTCAAGCGCATCAATATCCAGAGCCAAATGTACAGCATCGCGCGCCATCGCATGGCTTAAGCCGAAATCAAGCACCTCTTTAGTCGGCAGACTGCTTCCCACACGACCAAGTGCAATGCGCGCGCGGGTAAAGTTTTTCAGCTGCTTCCATGGATCTTGTTGCAAACTAGGTTTGTCCGATTGGCTCATGCCGCACTCAGTAAATGTTTAGGCATATTTTGCAGCATATGATGCGCCTGGTCGAGCGGTTGAACCTGTCCGTTCGCGTCCATAATATGCATTTTCTTAAGCCACGTCTCGAACTCCGGCGCGGCTCTCAGGCCCAGCACTTTGCGCAAATACAACGCATCATGAAATGAAGTGGTCTGGTAGTTCAGCATGATATCGTCTGCGCCTGGAATGCCCATAATAAATGTGAGTCCCGCAGTTGCAAGTAAGGTCATCAGGGTATCCATATCATCCTGGTCTGCCTCGGCATGGTTGGTATAGCACACATCACAACCTAAAGGCACGCCCAGCAGTTTGCCGCAGAAATGGTCTTCCAAGCCTGCCCGGATAATCTGTTTGCCATCATACAAATATTCAGGCCCGATAAAACCTACCACCGTATTGGTTAGCAGTGGCGATAAATGCCTTGCAACCGCATAGGCGCGCGCTTCACAGGTTTGCTGATCAACACCAAAATTGGCGTTTGCAGAAAGTGCTGAACCTTGACCAGTCTCAAAATACATCACATTATTGCCTACCGTACCTCGCTTGAGCGAATGCGCAGCCGATTGAGCTTCCTCGAGTAACGCGATATTGATACCAAAGCTTTTGTTGGCTTTTTCTGTGCCTGCGATCGACTGGAATACCAAATCGACAGGCGCGCCTTTTTCAATCAACTGAATCTGGTTGGTGACGTGCGTGAGAATGCAAGACTGCGTGGGGATTTCGTATTGGTTAATCACTTCATCCACTAAATAATATAAGTCCATCAATGCTGGAATGCTATCTGTGGCGGGGTTAATACCGATGACCGCATCACCCGTCCCATACAATAGACCATCCAGCATTGAAGCAGCGATGCCGCGCATGTCATCGGTCGGGTGATTAGGTTGCAAACGCACTGAAATGTGGCCTGGCAGGCCGATGGTGTTGCGGAATGATGTTGTGACATGGCACTTCTTTGCCACCAGAATCAAGTCCTGATTACGCATCAATTTGCTTACAGCTGCCGCCATTTCCGGCGTAATGCCGGGCGCCACACGTTTTAAAGTTTTTGAATCAGCGCTATCGGAAAGCAGCCAATCGCGGAAATCACCCACTGTTAAGTGGCTAATTTCAACAAATGCTTGCTTATCGTGCGTATCGACAATTAGCCGAGTCACTTCATCGGTTTCATAAGGGATGATAAGTTCTTCGAGAAAACGCTTGAGTGGAATTTCCGCCAGACACATTCTGGCCGCCATGCGTTCAGCGTACGTGTCGGCCGCAACGCCTGCGAGATAGTCGCCTGAGCGCGCCGGTGTTGCCTTTGCAAGCACCTCTTTTAAATCTGCAAACTGATAGGTTTGCGCACCCGCACTATAACGATATGTCATCATGCATTCCTGCTCCTGAATAACCTACCCCTGAATGTTTGCATTATGCGACATTATTTAAGCATGCCGCAAATGGTATCGATAGTTCTCATTAAATGGTACTTGCTTTTGTTAATTTTAAATCTATACTGAAAACGCACTTTGTCTAGAAATAATAAAAATAGCTTCAGAATTTCCTGTTTCTAAGTTTTAAAATTTGTATCTAGTAGTTTCTATTTGCATTTAAACTTTATAAGGGGTAATAAAATGAGTGAGACGAATCAGGCATTGGATCATGATGCCGCAGAACTAAAAAAAATGGGCTATGAGCAAGAGTTGCAGCGGCACATGGGTGGCTTTTCAAATTTCGCTATTTCATTTTCTATTATTTGTATTCTGGCAGGTGGCATAACCGCGTTTCCATTAGCTTTAGGGGGAGCAGGCGGCGCGTCTATTGGTATCGGATGGTTGGTAGGCGGCTTATTTGCAGCCATTGTAGCCTTGGCAATGGCACAAATTTCATCAAGCTATCCTACAGCGGGCGGCCTATACCACTGGGGTTCTATTTTAGGTGGCAAGGGTTATGGCTGGTGCACCGCTTGGTTTAATTTGCTAGGCTTAATTTTTGTAGTGGCGTCAGTTAACTTTGGAGTGTATGACTTCTTTTTTAAAGGACTAGCATTACCCATTCTGGGTATTGATGTGTCAGGATTTGGCTATGCACATCAAACCTTTTACATAGCGCTATTCACTGCTATTCAAGCAGTCTTAATTTATCGCTTTCCTAAATTTACGACTAAAATCACAGACTTGTCAGGATATTTGATTATGGCTATAGGTGGTATTCTTACCATGTCTTTACTAGCATACAACCAAACACCACTAGATTATTCAAGACTTTTTACATTCACCAATTTTACAGGCACTGAAGGCAGTGTTTGGCCAGCAAGTGAAGGCATGGTCTTTCCGTTCCTTCTTGGGCTATTGCTAGCCGTTTACACTATTACTGGTTTTGATGCCTCTGCACATACTTCTGAAGAAACGCGCAATGCAGCAGTAGCCGTTCCTAAAGGCATTGTAAGTTCAGTGGTTTACTCAGTAATTTTTGGTTATATTATGATTTGTACGTTCGTATTGGTCATGCCAGATATTACGACTGGTGTTAAGCAAGGCTTTGGATTTTTTGATGCCCTTTTAAATACATTACCTCCAGTTTTAAAATCCATATTAGGACTTGGTATATTCTTGGTCAACTTTTTGTGTGGTTTGGCTTGTTTAACCTCTTGTTCACGCATGATGTTTGCTTTTGCCCGTGATGGCGGGTTACCAGCATCAAAATTGTTACGTAAAGTTAGTCCAACACTAAAAACACCTGTTGCGGCAGTTTGGGCGTCGGCTATTTTAGCAATTGTGGCTACCTTATATGCTGATGCGTTTAGTGTGCTCGCCGTAGGTTGTGCAGTATTCCTTTATATTTCTTACATCATGCCAACCGCTGCTGGCATCTTGGCTGAAGGCAAAACATGGAAGCATAAAGGCCCTTTTGATCTTGGCGGCTTATCTAAACCTATTGCCGTGTTGGCAGTACTCGGTGGCGGATTCTTAGTAGTTGTCGGCGTACAACCACCCAACGAAAAGGTTCTCTATGTAACAATTGCTATGTTAGTTGTAATGGCGGTATTCTGGTTTGCATTTGGTGAGAAAAAGCGCTTTAAAGGCCCTCCAGCCATTCGCGAATAAACTTAACTATAAGTTTCTCTCTTGCCCATCATACTAGCTATGATGGGCATTTTATTGATTGATTAAAATGAGAGATTTAGACGAACTCTTTGCCGCACTCGCAAAATCACCTTTCCGAAGCGGTTTTCAGTTGCGAGGTAAGGATATCACCTACCTGCTCGAAAAAGGCTTGGAGTTAGTACTCACCCACGCTGAAGACTTTGTCATAAAACGCTTGGCGCCTGCCGAAATCATTAACGATGGCAAACAAACACCCATGCGCGGACACCCAGTATTTGTTGCACAACATGCCACAGCCTGCTGTTGCCGCGGCTGCTTGCAAAAATGGCATCAAATCCCGCAAGGACGCGAACTTTCGCTGGAAGAACAAGCTTACGTGGTGGTTGTGTTGGAAAGATGGTTAAGGCAAGAAATGAAAAAAAAGCGATTCCTAATGCCAGACTAACCAAAAGCCCCGTCTATTCTTTGCCTTAATAGTATCGGTGCGTAAACCACCACAAAACCTGCGAAACTCAATATCCATAAAACCCCGGATATCAATACCCAATTAGCATAATGTTGTGTACTCAACATGGGCACCAATGAACGAAATACCACACTTACAACAATTCCCGCAAAAACAGGCCCCATCCAGAAAGAAGGCTTTCTGATATCACGCCCAGTATGCCCCAATGCCACACGCGACATCATCCCGAGGGTCATCAGCCCTATACCGCCTATTGTAAAAAGATGTAAGCTTAAAATGGACAGGTTGTTATATTGGACTTGTAACCCATAAAAAAGAAAACCAACATTAATCAACCAAGCCGATAAATAGAGGCTCCATAGCAAAGGCACGCGCCATATGCCAACACTATGCCAATTACACAAACGGTAGCTATTCAAAGTAAATAGAATCCATGCCAGCAATGATGTCGCATCGGAAATTTGTATAAAAATTGTATTTATGAATAAAGCGATGAATACAACCAGAATGCTGATATCCAGCCATTTATATTGCTTAAGCTGGATTTTTGTTTCTACGCCACGTTCGATAAAAAACGGGATGACTCGCCGCCCGATCATCAAAATGAGGCTGACAAACAAAAGTACCGCACCATTAATTGCATACAGCATGCCGCTGGTTAATATCCCATAGCAGCCTAGGTAAAAAACCAGATTTCCTACCCACAACAAAATCACCTTGCTCACCACGGCAAGCTGCTTCCATTGCTTCGCCTGGATAATTGGCTTGGTAATGGCGCCAATCAGAAAAATGCCAAACAACATATCTGCCACTGCCGCCCATGGTAAAAATGCCGTACCAAATAGGAACAGCACTCTAGCCACACACCACAGCATAAATAATGCTATTAACGGCCTGCCATAAAGCGTTTGGATCCCGGTCCAGTTTTTTACCGCAGTAAGCAGGAAGCCAGCAACCACGGCCATGCCGTAACCATATAACATCTCATGCGCATGCCATTGGCTAATTGATATATGTGAAATGCTTACTGAACCCTGAAAAAAATAAATAAGCATCCATGATGCTATTGAAACAATAGCAAAAACACCTGCCCCTAAAAAGAAAGGGCGAAACCCAAGATTGAATAATGCAAGTTTTTTCGCGGTTTCTTGCTTGGGTTTGTTAATTTGAATTTGTACCAGCGCCATAAACAGAATATACACTGTCAGCTTACGCACAACCTTGGTAAAGCACAAGGAAAATGCTGACCTCAGCCCGCTAAGGTCAACTAAGAGAGAGAAATATAAGGTAAATTATTTTAAAAAAGAATATCGATGAAGCAGGGAATAAAAAGACAGTGGCAACAATGTCACAGCCCACAACAGACAACCCGAAGTTTTAACTATTTATTTGCTAACTTGGCAAATCCCACCAAAATCAGAATAATAACGGCGAGCACGCCAATTAATGTATAAATTCCTTGCCACCCTAAAAAAGTCATACAGTTCTCCTATCAATATCGGCAAAAACCACCGACTTACCTATAAGAAACCTAATGATAAGGTTAAGTCAACCGGATACTTTGATTTTAATCAATAATATTGCAATAAACCAAGCCGAATCAGCCGTAAACCAGCATTACTAGAACAGGCTTGCAATATATTTTAAGAGTATGATAATCGCATTTCAATCGCCCCAGGTTTTTAAAGGATTATTCATTATGCTTTCCATGTACGATATTGCCATTCCACCGCTTAAGCGCTCACTAAGCAATCTTTCTGCCATTCTAAAAAAGGGTGAAGATTATGCTGATACAAAAAATATAGAACATACAGCTTTACTAAATGCGCGGCTTTTTCCTGATATGTATCCACTTATTCGGCAAGTGCAAATCGCCACTGACATGAGCAAAGGAGCAGCCGCTCGACTATCGGGGACAGAAGTGCCCAAGTATGAAGATTCAGAAACGACTTTTCAGGAACTGCAAGCGCGCATTGCTAAAACTATCTCGTTTATCGACAGTGTCAAGCCTGTGCAAATGGAAGGCAGTGAAGCACGTGATATTACGGTAATCGTGCGCAGCAGGCCGCTGGAATTTAAAGGTCAGGCCTATCTGCTAAAATGGGTACTGCCAAATGTATATTTCCACGTAACCACGGCCTACAATATCTTACGCCATAATGGGGTAGGGCTTGGTAAAGCGGATTATCTGGGTCCTAAAGACTAGCTTATTATTAAAGTCAGTCTATTGCCGTTTCACATCGTCGATCTTGCCGGTCAGGCCAAAGTTAGCATACAGGCGGCGCGATTGCGCTGCAAGATTAGCACTTATTTTTCCTGAAATATCCTGATTAGGTTGCACATCGAAATTACCTTTTGCATGAAATTGATCGCTATCCAGTGTAAGTTTTCTATACTGATAAATCCCGCTCTTCGTCTGCAGGCTACCGCTAAGCTTATCGAAGTGTGTGGACTCACCAGCCAAAGACTGGCTTTCTCTTGATAGCACTGCACGGGTAAGCTCAACATCATTGAGACTGCCATTACCAATATCAAAATTGGCGGTGATATCCGGAGTATCTGTCAGCTTGGCAGCTACTACCGATTTGCAAGCAAAATTTCCTGCCAGATCAAGTTTTCCTTCAACGGAAGCAGCACTGTTAAATGCCTTCAGCATCTCCAGCACGTTCGCTTTGGTGAGGTTAAAGCTACCCGATGCGCTCCATTGATTACTCCAATCGACAAGCACATTGGCCATTAAGCTGCCGCCATAAATCTCGCCTTTGAACTGGCTGAAATTAATCTGATTCTGATTTAGCACGCCTCTAGCTTTGAGTGTATCAAACACGATTTTAGGATTTACTGGCAAAGGCCAATTGGCGGCAGTAAGTACAACCTCATACGTGCCGCCTTGCGGAAGTATTTGAACTGAAAGTGCATGGTCGGTACTATTCAGCTCAATATTGCTTAACTCATTTGACTCTGTGCGTCCGACTCTTCCTTCAAAAGGCCCAATCTCTAAATCACGAATTTTTAGCGACAGATTTTTAAGATTAATCTGCCCAATCTTCAGGCGCTCAGCTTTGCCGGTTCTGCTAATCCATTGCAGCGACTGCCCAAAATTCTCCCGTTCAATTTTCAATCCTTCAATCTCAAGTGATTTCACTACTTTCACCTGTTCAAACAAGGTCGAAGCGTCTAGCAGAATATGAACAGCCTGAATATTATGGCTTGCATTAGCGCCAACCGTCACATCCCCAATCACCAAGTTCGGCTCTGGCCATAGCGATGCATGAACATCCTTAACTGTTACCGGCTCGCCTGTGCTCTCTGAGGCAAGTTTTTCAATGGGATCAACCAGCATACCAAGGTTGATATAAGGCAACAGAACAATAAACAGCAGAATCAGTATCGGCAGACCAACCAATGTCGCCTTCGTGCCACGCTTAATCCATTTTTTAGCACTTGTTGTGGCTACCATCAGCATGGCCTGGGTTTTAGCCTGCGCTTTAAGTCTCGCTTCGGCCTTCGCTTCTTCTTTAGCAATGCGTTTAACTTCCTCACGTGCCAGATTCTCAGCATCCTGCCGAGCCTTTTCCTCAACCTCAGGCTCCACTAAATCTACTACTTCAGCTTTGTTCGTACGTTTGGCTTCATACTCGGCCTCTTCTTCAGCCAATTCGCGCAAATCTTCTTCTGACAAGGCGCGGTCATCATCTTCAAATTGAATCCTTGCTGCTTCAGCCTCGCGGGCCATACTCTTCGCTTCAAGATGCGCTTTTACTTGCGCCTCTGCATTAATTTCCATATCAGCTTCAGCTTTAAGCGCCTGCTCAGATTCCTGCTCTATCTTGGCCTTATTTTCAATTTCTAATTTGGCTTGGTCTGTGTCTTTGGCAAGCGCCTCGGTTTTGGATTTTTCTCGTACTTTCTCTGCCTCCTGAGAAATACGCTCCATTTCAAGGCGCACATTTTCTTTCGCTTCTGCAATGGCCTTTTCCTCAGCTATTGCTTCGAGACGCATCTGCTCAGCTTCCTGCTGTGCCCTGCGCTCGGCTTTCAGGCGCGCATCTTCCTCTGCTTTGGCTTTGCGCTTGGCTTCCTGCCTCGCTGCTTTGGCCATGGCCTCAGATTTTTTTCGCTCTTCTTCGGCTTCGCGGATAATGCGCTTCATCTCGAGGCGAGTATTCTCTTCTGCTTCAATTTTGGCTCTTTCTTCGGCTTCTGCTTTAGCGCGTGCCTGATCTGCCTCTAACTTTGCTTTTTCTTCAGCTTCACGGATACGCTCCGCTTCAAGGCGAGCATCTTCCTCTGCTTTAGCCTTGCGTTCTTTTTCCAACCGCTCAGCCTCTTTGGCCTTGCTGCGGGCATCTGCCTCGGCTTTCTTTCGCGCTACTTCAGCTTCACGGGCAATGCGTTCTATCTCGCGGCGTGCTTTCTCTTCCGCTTCAATTCTGGCCTTCTCTTCGGCTTCTGCTTTAGCGCGCGCCTGTTCTACTTCCTGCTGCGCTTTGCGTTCAACTTCCAAGCGCGCCTCTTTCTCTGCCTTAGCTATACGCTCTGCCTCCAGCAAAGCCTCTTCTGCGGCCTTAGCTTTACGTTCCGCTTCTAGCCGTGCTTCTTCTGCAGCCTTGGCACGGGCTTCCGCTTCGGCTTTTTTTTGCGCTTCTTCCGCTTCGCGGGCAATACGTTCTATTTCACGACGCGCATTCTCCTGGGCTTCGGCTTCTGCTTTTGCCCGCGCTTTCTCAGCCTCTAGTTTGGCTTTTTCTTCAGCTTCCTTAGCCTTGCGCTCCGCCTCTAAACGCGCTTCTTCTGCGGCCTTGGCCTTGCGCTCCGCCTCTATTCTGGCTTTTTCTTCGGCTTCTGCTTTTGCCCGCGCTTTCTCAGCCTCTAATTTGGCTTTTTCTTCAGCCTCGCGGGCAATGCGCTCGATTTCAAGTTGCGCTTTCACTTTCGCCTCAGCTTTTTCTTTCGCTTTTGCACGCGCCTGTTCAGCCTCTAATTTGGCTTTTTCTTCAGCTTCCTTAGCCTTGCGCTCCGCCTCTAAACGTGCCTCTTTATCTGCCTTGGCCTTACGCTCCGCATCCAGCCGCGCCAGCTCTTCAGTCATGGCACGCGCCTTGGTTTCCACCTCGTCTTCATCGAGAAATTCTTCAACAATCATGGGCGTAAAGTTGCTGGTAGGCGCCCAGTCATCAGCTGTACGAACCGCGATAGGCTTAATATAGCCCTCGCTTTCAAGCTGGGCTAACGCCGAAGCCAGCTCTTGCTCGCTCAGCTGAATGAATTTAGACAGTATTGTTTCGGCTTCTGACTTGCCATCGATGTGTGTCAGCACTTTCATCAATTGTGATGACAAGCCGCCTATCAGGGAAGTACGCGCCCGTAAGCCCTTGGCTGTTTTACTGTAAACGACAGATAAATCCACCATTTTTTGCATGTAATCTTAAAGTACGCTGCCAGATAGTGCTAAGCACAAAGGTTGATTAAAT